>JADMIO010928586.1_pt1 | contig 51654 bp, 40 predicted proteins | sample 8958161 | NCBI WGS metagenome assembly JADMIO01 (sample SAMN16585339, study PRJNA669376) | soil metagenome | isolation source: Crop rotation soil | place: USA: Cullars Rotation, Alabama | collected 2011
CCCTGTGCCCTGCGCCCTGTTGCCCTGTGCCCTATGCCCTGTTGCCCTGTTGCCCTGTGCCCTCCCCTAGTTCCCCCTCGCGTCCAGATCGTTCCAGTTCATGATGGAGTTGAAGCCAAGCGTGTACGTTCCTTGCGTTTGCCATCGCCAGAACGGCCGGATCGCGAACATCACCACATGACCCTGGCCAACGCGGCTATCGACGACAGCGGCGCGGCCTGCGAGGAATTGACCGTTCGCGAGCGTCCCTGACAACAACATCTGGTTTGGATCGTTTGGGAACTGCAGCACGAGGCGCGTGCGGGGCACGGTGGCGCCACCGCGACCGCCTGCGCCCCCGGCACCCGCAGCAGCTGGCGGAACTCCACGGCCCGCCGGCGCCGCGCCACGGCCTCCGCCGCCTGCGTTTCCGCGGCCTGCTGGCGGCGCACCGCCTCGTCCTCCCGCATTGCCACGTCCGACGTCCCCCTGCGCGAGCTGCCGTACCTGCGCGATGTCGTCTGCGCTTGGCCGTGCATCGCTCACCGGCGCGGTTTCGTCTTCCGGAAGATACGGCGAAATACGAAGCGGCGTCGCATTTGGTGTGATGCTCTGCCCAAGGCCGGCGTTCGGCCCTGACGGCGCCGCGCCGCCGCCACCGCCCCGCCCCGCCCCGCCTCCTGCATTGAGCACCGGCGACTGATTGAAATACACGGGCAATTCGGATCCGGTATACCCGTACATGATGGGGCTGGACGGATCTGCAACTCGCGACCGCAACACCGAGCCTCGCACGAAGAGCTGTGCCGGTTGCTCGAGCGTCACGTCCGTGGTCAATCCGTATTCAGGAAAAATCGTCGCCGTTGATCCTTCGGTGATGAGCGTTCCACCCTGTTCGACGAATTTCACCAGCTCGGCGAGGCCGTCGAAACCCATGCCACCACGAATGTCGTCGCTCGAATCGAGCACGCCAAGATTCGGCGTGTCGGCAGATTTCCTGTACGGCAGCGGCGCACTGCCGGTCACTGGCGATCCGTTCACTTGCGAGAGTGCAGTTCCACCGACGTGCGGAAAGATCAGCACGTCGTACTTCTGACGCAGGTTGCCTTCCTTGAGTTTCTGATCGGCGAAATACGTATACGGCACGCCGTAGACGTCGAGGGCGGCCCGCCACCAGCCTTCGTCCTGCGTTCGGCTCCAGTTGTGAATGTAGCCAATTCGCGGCACGTCGAGGTCGTGCACGCGGACTTCCGGGACCTGCGAAAGGGCCCACGCCGAGAGACCCATGTCGCGCAACATCGGTTCGAGGCGTGCGCGATCGGCGTCGGCAATCACGATCGACCCGGCACGGAAGTGATGGCCGCCGGCGTCAAAATCGGCTTCAGCGGCCTGCATCTTCACCGCCGCATTCCTGAAACGGAATGTGATGAGTGAGGTATCCGCTGTATGTTCCACGACAAGCACGTTGCCTGTTCCTTCGATGCCGCCCGTTGCTTTCACATCCGCGGTCACCATCGTCATCGGTTGATCGAGAACGGTCTTGTCGGTCACCGGCACGATGCGGAGGTCGCGCATCAACTGGAACGTCCATCCCGTATCGTCGTAGGGTGCGGGGTTCTGCGGCGCGTAGTTCTGAATCGAAAAATACATATCCGCGAGCGTTCGAAACGGCTGATCCCCGCGGACGATGTAGTCGCCGGCACGAACGTCGAGCGTTCCGGCTTTGAATGAAGACGTCGCTTTCGAAATCTCGAGGCCCTGACGGCGCAGATCGTTGACGGCCATCGCCGCATCCGCTTTGCGCCGCTGACCGGCTGGGATCAGCCAGGCGAATGTCGGCCCGTTCTTTCCCTTGTCCACCGATCGCTTGTTCTTCATCCAGTAGTTATCGAGATAGGTCTCCCGATTCCTTGCGACGTGATTCAGCGAAAACAGAATCGCCGATTCCTGGATGTTGGTGTTGTTGCGCGGTCCCCAGCGGATGTAGGAGAGCGGAGGGTTCGGGCGATACCACTCCTTGCTCAACACGTTCGCACCCGGCCGCACCTCGCCATTGTCGGGACCGTAGCTTTGCACTTCGTAGAAGCGTCCGACGGCGTTGTGGCTGTGCGCGATGAAAATCATGTAGTTTGGCACCCAGCCGTCGTAATAGCCGTACGTCCAGACGCCAGGCACGCCGCGCTTGGTCATCTCGAGCACGTCGTTTTCCGCAAGCGTCCACCATTCGCTCACCGTGATCGGATCGAGCGAATCGTTGTACGGTCCCGTGCCCGTCGAGGTGTACAGGTACGTTTGCGCTTCGTGCAGGTCGTGAAGGATGGTCGGATGCCAGTCGAGCGTGACCCGCGTCACGGCCTTCGTGAGCTCGAGGAGCTGGCCCATCCCGTCCCGATTGTTATCGTGCTGGACGTACTTGCCCCAGTACATCAATGGCAGCCGGGCGTCACCAGGCGCGCGCTTCTTGTTGTAGTAGTACGTGTCGACCTGTTTTTCACGTCCGTCCACTTCGACGACCGGCGTGATGAGCGTGATGACGTTGTCGCGAATCGCCTGAATGAATGGCGTCTCTTCCACAATCAGCCGGTACGCGAGCTCGATCAGCATTTCCGGTCCGCCGGTTTCCGGTGAGTGCATGCCGCTCGTGATGTAATAAATCGGCTTGGCCTGCGCCATTAACTGCTTCGCCTGCGCATCCGTTGTCCTGCGAGGATCGGTCAGCGAGCCCAGCATCTCCTTGTAGCGATCGAGCGCTGCCATCGTTGTCTCGTTCGCGATCGCGAGTGCGACGATGTCGCGGCCTTCCTCGGAGGTACCGATTTTCATGTAACGTGCACGACGAGGAGCGGCCTGTGCGAGGGCCGCATAATAGCGATGGATGTCCTTGGCGTACGTCAGTTCGCCGGGCGTCCCGACGGCGCGTCCCAGAAACTTGAGCGGAGACGGGACCGTGTCGGACGCGGGCAAATGGTCCACGAGCTCTGTCGAGATTCGGGAATCCTGCAGGTTCTGCTTGATGAGGCGCGTGTATTCCTCGTCAATTTTTTGAGCCGCGGCGGCTGCGCGGGCGGCGGGTGCCTGCGCGAACATCCGCGTCGAGGGCGAGGCGAGCCCAAGAGTGGCCGCGATCAGCGCGCTGGTGACGACGGTGAACCTCAGCTTCATGACGGCAGTTTCTCACGTCTGCCTCGTTTGGGGTCAGACCGCGGTCGGGCAGCCCCCACGTCTCATCGCTGGAGGACACTTTCCCGAAGAGGGGACAACACCTGACCGCATTGAGATCTGCTAAGCTTCTTTTTTCTAATGATTTACCGCTAGGGGTTGGCGGACGGCGGCGGGTACGAGGATTGCGATCATAGAAGAGGTCCAAGGAGATCAGGACGTATGTTTTCGAATCGCCTCGCATTTGCAGCTCTGGCTATTGCGTGCGTGAGCGCGGCTGCCGGCGGCGCATTTCTCGCCACGCGGCAAAATGCGGCGCCTGTTGTCGCTGCCACCGCGCCCGCTCATTCCGAATCGACAACCCCGGCGCAGCCGGTTCAGGAAACTGAAGCGGTCGTCGCGGAAGCTGAATCATCCGTTCCGCATCCTCCGTCATCCAATGCGATTCCGGGTTCGAGCAGGACCGCCGAAGCCGTGCACGCTTCGAATTCGACCCGGGCGGCATCTACGCCATCGCGTTCGACGCCTGCGGCCCCGAGCAGAGCGGACGCGCGCAGCCGCCCTGTGGCGCCCGCATCGTCAGGGTCGACGGCGTCGTCGGGATCCTCAGCGTCCTCGGGGCCATCACGAGCTGCGATTCCGGAACCGCCCGCGAACACGCCAAATCCTGAGCTCGCGCCCACCACCGCCGCTGCCGCTCCGGAGCCCGCTGCGCCGTCCGTTCGCGACGATCCTGCGCGGACGCCGGAAGTCGCGCGCGCCCCCGAGCCCCCCGCCAAGACCCTGGAGGAGCTCGTCGTCTCGGCCGACTCCGTCCTCGGGCTTCAGATGGAAACCGCCGTTTCGAGCGAACGAGCGAAGGTCGAAGACCGCGTTGAAGCGCGCGTCGCTCGCGACGTCAAGGTGAACGGCCAGGTCGCGATCCCCGCGGGTGCTCGCGCCATCGGCTCGGTGATGCTCGTCGAGAAGGGCGGCAAGCTCAAAGACCGCGCGCGTCTCGGCATTCGCTTTCATACGCTTGTACTCGCCGACGGCACACGCATGCCAATCAGCACCGAGACCGTTTACCGGCAGGGTGACGCACCAGGTAACGCGAGCGCGGCGAAAATCGGCGGAGGCGCTGTTGCTGGTGCCATTCTGGGCGCGATCATCGGCGGCTCCAAGGGCGCCGCTATTGGCGGCACGGTCGGCGCCGGCGCAGGAACAACGGCTGTGATGACGGGAGATCGCAGCGCTGCGACGTTCCCGGTCGGCACTGAGGTGACGGCCCGGATCCTGTCGCCCGTCACCGTCACCGTGGAGAAATAGCTGTCACCTGGCCACCCTCGAGGCCGGTACTCCCTATTCCCCATTCCCTACTCCCTGTATGATGGAACCTCACTGAAGGTGGAGGTTTCATCATGAAAGTTCGCATGACCCTGGCGGCGCTCGTCGCCCTCGTTGCCCTCCCGGTACTCTCGACCCTGACCACGCTGTCAGCGCAGTCGAAGGTCACGTCGGAAAACGTCGCCGGCATTACGAATTTCAAGCGCGTGGAAACAACCGTTGCGTGTGCGGGCGCTGTGGATGCGGTCGCCGTCCCGCAAATCAAGAAGCTCGGCTTCGCGTCGATCATCAACTTGCGTGAAGCCTCCGAAGCGGGCGCGAACATCGATGGTGAAGCGGCCGCGGCGAAGGCCGCGCAGCTCAATTTCGTCCACATCCCATTCAACGTCGCGAATCCCGCGCCCGATCTCGTCGACAAATTCATCGCCGAAGTCAGCAAGCCGGCGAATCAGCCGGCGTTCATTCACTGTGCAGCGGGGGGACGCGCCGCGGCGCTCTGGGCGATCAAGCGCGTACAGGTCGACCACTGGGATCAGGCAAGAGCCCTCGACGAAGCCACGGCCCTTGGATTGACCGAGCGTCTGAAGCCCTTCGCGGTGAATTACATCGAATCACACAAACACTAGGGACGTGGACGCGGCGGATTTTCGACGCCACGGACACGACCTCGTCGAGTGGATCGCTGACTACCTCGAGCACGCGGACCGGTATCCCGTGCTCTCGCGCAACACACCCGGCGCCATTCGCGCCGCACTGCCGCCCGAGGCGCCGGAGGATCCCGAATCCTTCGGCGCCATCATGGCCGACTTCGAGCGCGTGCTCGTCCCAGGCCTGACACACTGGAATCATCCCGGCTTCTTCGCCTATTTCGCGATTAACGCGAGCCCTCCAGGCATCCTCGCTGAATTTCTGTCAGCGGCGCTCAACCAGCAGGCGATGTTGTGGCGCACCTCGCCCGCCTCAACCGAGCTCGAACACGTCGCGCTCGGCTGGCTGCGCCGCCTGATTGGCCTGCCGGAACAATTCGAAGGGGTCATCTACGACACCGCCTCCATAGCGACGCTTCATGCGTTCATCGCCGCCCGGGAAGCCGCCGTGGACAGTGTTCGCGCCAAAGGACTCAGCGGACGCGGCGTACCACCCCTCACGGTCTATTGCTCTGAAGACGCACATTCCTCAGTCGACAAAGCGGCCATCGCGGTCGGCTTCGGCGCGGACGCCGTTCGAAGGATCCCTGTCGACGATGCATTTCGCATGCGTCAGGATGCACTCGCGGAAACGATCGGGCGCGATCGCCTATCGGGGCACCTTCCAATCGCAGTCGTGGCCACTGTGGGAACGACATCGACGACGAGCGTGGATCCAGTGGCAGCCATTGCGGACGTCTGCGAACGCGAACACGTGTGGCTGCACGTGGACGCCGCGTATGGCGGCGCCGCCGCCATCCTGCCTTCTCATGCCCACGTACTCGACGGCGCGGGTCGCGCCGACTCCCTCGTGATCAATCCGCACAAGTGGCTGTTGACGCCGTTCGACCTGAGCGCATTTTTCTGCCGCCGCATGAACGTCCTTCGCGCCGCGCTCGCGCTGACGCCTGAGTACTTGCGAACCACGGAATCGAGTGAGGTTCGAAACCTGATGGACACCGGCATCCAGCTGGGACGTCGGTTCCGCTCGCTCAAGTTGTGGATGATTCTTCGATCCTTCGGAGCGAATGGGATTCGTGAGCAACTCGCCCGGCATATCGCGCTGGCGCAACTGTTCGCCAGCTGGGTCGACGCCGATGCGGAGTTCGAGCGCCTCGCTCCGGTCCCCTTTAGTGTCGTCTGCTTCAGATGGAACCCAGCGGGACGCCAGCTCGGCGACGAAGTGCTTGACGCGCGAAACGAAGAGCTTCTAGCTGATGTGAACAATACCGGTGAGGTCTTTCTGTCGCACACGCGCGTTCGAGGACGTATCGCGTTGCGACTCGCCGTCGGTCATATGCGAACGGAAGAACGCCATGTGCGTCGCGCGTGGGATTTGCTCACGGATGTCGCGCACCACATGAGGTAACCCGCTGCCTCCACAGGTACGTCGCTTGCAATCTTGCGCATGGGCGCTATCTCGCGCTTTTGAAGGAGTGAGGAACCATGCGACGTGCGATGCAAGCTCTTCTTTTTACAACTGCGGTGACGCTCGTGCTGTCACCACTGCCGGCGCGTGCTGATGGATTCATCAGTCCATGGGTCGGCTCCAACTTCGGCAACAGTTCGGCCGAAGGGCGGACGGCTGTCGGCGCCAGCGCTGGCTGGATGGGCGCGGGTGTGATCGGCGGCGAATTCGATTTTGGCTACGCGCCGAACTTTTTCGGGAGTACCGGGAATTTCGGTGACAATCACGTGATGACAGGGATGGCCAATCTCATCCTCGGCATTCCAGTTGGTGGCCAGCATGGCGCAGGCATCCGCCCGTTCGCGAGCGGCGGCCTGGGATTCATCCGGACCTCCATCGGCGGCCCCGCGGAGAACGACAGTTTTACCGATAACAAGTTCTCTTTCAACGCGGGTGCCGGCATCATGGGCTACTTCAGCGATCACCTCGGTCTGCGCGGTGACGTTCGGTACTTCCGCAATATCAAGGACAACACGACGACGAACGATTTCAATCTGGACCTCGGCGGGTTCCACTTCTGGCGCGCCGCATTTGGCGTCGTGATCCGGTAACGCAGGGCGGGTCCGTTCGGACCCGCCTCGTTCTTCCCCCACTACTATCCCTGGCGATTCTTGGGCAGCCTCCATTCTTCCTGCCACGTTTCCCCTTCATCGTCGGTCCTGAGCGCAACCACACCGTGTGGCGGGAACTCTCCAGGCGACCCCGCAGGGTCGCCGAGCAGCAATGCGAGGAGGCGCGGCAAGTGCGGGTAATGCCCAGCGATCAAAATATCACGCGACTCTCCGCGGAGGCGATCGCGAATCCACATCGGTGGATCGTCAGGCTGAAGATCACGCGTGGCTGAGAACTCTGCGAGCGCGTTGCACGCGCGCCAGAATTCTTCGGCGGTCTGGCGCGCACGAAGTTTTCCGCTGTGCCAGACGACCGCAGGGCGTGCGCCGCGGCGTGCGGCATCCGCCGCCAGCCGAATGACGCTGTCGCGACCGAGGAGCGATAACGGACGCCGCGGGTCCACGTCGGGACCCACAGCCTCACCGTGATGGACGAGGTAAAGGAACATGCTTCGCGTACGCCCGTTCGCCGGCAGGAATCGCGATCTTCAGTCGGTTCTCCGGGGGCGGCAGCGGACAGGTCGTAAACGGGTTGAACGCACAGGGGGGGTTGTACGCCTCGTTGAAGTCGAGGACGGTTGAGTCGCCCTTCAAGTCTGAATAGAGAAACCGCGCCGCCTCGTACGTCTCTTTCCCGCTCGTCGCATCCGTGAAGATGAAGAAGAATCGCCCAGGCCGTGTCGACATGGGTCGCATCCGGATTGTCTGACCTCCCAGCGCGAACTCGACCATCCCTTCGGTCGTGTAGATCTGATCGTCGCCCGTCAGGCTCGCCACCTTTACCTCATGTGGTAGTGGATCGCGGATGAACTTCGCCGTGACTCTGTACTGATCGTTCACAGGGAACCAGCGAAAGCCGGCAAAGCTTCGCGCCAATTCGCTTTGGGGATCGCGAATGCGAATCGTTCGACGATCACCGCTCTCGTGGACCCAGAACGTGATGTCGCCGATTGCCAGCTCGTCGGCCTCTTCGCCGCCGTCAGAGCGGATGGCGGTCGCGGACGTGACCGGCTTCCCCTTGATCGTGACCGGCGCGCCCGCATCGGGTTCAAAGCTCACGCGCTTGTTCTGATACACGAACCGGCCAATCGACGCTGGCGTTCGCGCTGGAAGCACGACGTCCGCGGTCTGGGCACTTCCTGCCGTATTGACGCCGTTCTTGAGAAACACCAGACCCGAAAGCGGGACGTACTCCTCCGTATAGTCCCGTTCGTGCTGCGATCTCCATTTCTCAACTTCCCGTTGATACGCCAACGTCATATCGCGCTTCGCCTTGAACTCGTTGCCGGGTTTCCACTCGGGATACGAAGCCGCATCCGCCACTCGCGCACCGACCGCGAAGTAGAGCTGCAAATCCTCCTGGACGCCGCTCATATCCCAGTCGGGTTTTACGACGTCCGATGGCTTGTGATAATCGTGAGCCGTGTACTCATCGCGCACTCTCCGGCCGTAGTCCGGCGGCTTTCCCACGAAGTCAACGCCTTCGTCCGGATCGAGGGCAGGAACGCCCTCTTTCGCAAAACTGAAATGATCCGATCGGTAATAAAACCCCTTTTCCGGCTCCGCATCGGCATGAACCGTGCGCCCCTGCTCCGTCGCGGCGGCGCGAACGTAATCATCCAGATCAGAGGCGCCAAAGCCGACGAGGGTGACGTCTTTCGTGCGTCCGTTCACGTTGAGGCCGTCCATGTTGATGTTCGCGAGGGTCTTCGACAGCGGATACAGTGGGACTGCCGCGTAGTACGCCGATCCGAGCAGCCCCTGTTCTTCACCGGTCACCGCGAGAAAGACGATCGTTCGCTTCGGCGGCGGGGAGAGCTTCTTGAATGCACGCGCGATTTCGAGGAGGGCGGCGGTTCCGAGCGCGTTGTCCTTCGCACCGTTGTAGATCGTGTCGCCGTTCACGGCAGGACCGATGCCGAGATGATCCCAGTGGGCGGTATAGACAACGTACTCGTCTTTCAGCGTGTGATCAGCCCCGTCGAGTTTGGCAATGACATTTCGCGACGCGATATTGCGAAGGATGTTCGAGATTGTCATCGACGCCTTCGCGTTGAGCGGAACCGGCTTGAAGTCGCGCGTCGCCGCCTGTTTCTTCAGTGCCTCGAGCTCAAATCCCGCCGCCTTCAGGAGATCCTTGGCCGCGTCAATCGACATCCAGGCTTCGATTTCAGCTCGGCCCATGTTCTTGTCTGGCGGAACCAGATCGAACTGCTCACCGCTCCAGCTTGATTGGACGACCTCGAACGGATAGCCGGCTCGATCCGTTTCGTGAATGATAATCGCACCCGCGGCGCCTTTCGATGCCGCCGTCTCGAACTTGTACGTCCAGCGGCCGTAGTACGTCATCGCCTGGCCGCCGAACACCTTCGGATCGAGCTCGTTTGTTTTCACGGGATCGGGAACTGGTGGATCGTTGATGAGCATGACGATCGTCTTGCCTCGAACATCGATCCCTTTGTAGTCGTCCCAGTTGAATTCCGGCGCAACAACGCCGTAGCCAACGAACACGAGATCCGAATTACGGATGGCGGCGCTCGGCGCCACATGTTTCGTCCACGCCATCACATCGTCTTTCCAGCGGAAGGGGTGTTCGCCGCGATCGGTTGTCACCGTCAGGACGGCGGGCTTTGCCGTGATGCCGACGAGCGGAACATTTTGAATGAACGTCCCGTCGGGGTTCCCGGGTGTGAGTCCAAGCTTCTGAAAATGATCAGTGAGGTAAGCGACCGTCCGCTCTTCACCCCTCGTGCCTGGGCCGCGACCCTCGAATTCATCGGACGACAAGGTCTTCGTATGATCGAGGACGGCATTCGCATCCACGGGTGGAAGCTCTTCGAGCGGCACGACGTGCGCAGATGGTGTGGCGGATGCCCGTGCGGTCGCTTCTGACGCGGACTTACCTCCCGAACACGCAGACGTCAGAAGAACGAGCGCCCAAAACAATGACGTAGTGCGCATAGCGTTCTACAATACTGCAAGAGGGAGTCGGATATGCCGAAGCGGTTGGCCTGCATCGCCGGTCTGATGGCATTGGGCGGTGCGCTTTTCTTGTCGCCCGGAATGACTGTACGTACAGGCGCACAAGGCGTTTTGGCGAATCACACCATCACCGCGGTCGAAGGGATCAAGGTTGGTCACTTCACGCTCACGGAGCGGCCCACCGGTTGCACCGTCATCCTCGTCGACGGCGATGCCGTTGGCGGAGTGTCGCAGCGCGGGGGCGCCCCTGGCACGCGCGAGACCGATCTGCTGCGATCAGAGAACATGGTCGACAAGGTCAACGCGATCGTCCTTGCCGGAGGCAGTGCGTTTGGACTCGAAGCGGCAACCGGCACTGTGAAATGGCTCGACGAGCACAACATCGGGTGGCCAGCGGGCCCCGCGCGAGTACCGATTGTTCCCGCGGCCATCCTGTTCGACCTGAACGTTGGCAATAACGCGACGATCCGTCCCACGGCCGACTGCGGATACAAAGCCGCGGGCAGCGCGTCGACGGCGCCGGCAAAGGAAGGAAGCATCGGCGCGGGCGCTGGTGCGACCGTCGGGAAATTCGGCGGTGGGCGATCGATGAAATCAGGCATCGGCAGCGCCGTCATCGCGCTCCCGAACGGTCTCATCGTTGGCGCCATCGTCGCCGTGAATGCGGTTGGCGACATCATCGATCCAGATACCGGCCGGACGATCGCTGGCGTTCGAAACGCAGACAACACGTTTGCAGACGCGCGCAAAGTTCTACGGTCCGGTGGAAACTCCTCGCCTGCTCCTGGCCAGAACACGACGATCGGAGTCGTCGCGACCAACGCGCGCTTGACGAAGACGCAAGCGAATCGCATGGCGCTGATGGCAGACGATGGATTTGCGAGAGCGATTTTTCCGTCACATACCGAGGGGGATGGCGACACCGTCTTTTCGCTGGCGACGGGGCGTTGGAACGGCACTGCCAGTCTGTCGACCATTGGCGCGCTGGCGGCCGACGCGATGGCGCAGGCCATCGTGCGGGCTGGTACGCAAGCCACCGGCGTAGCCGGCATCCCTGCTGCACGTGATCTCAAGTGATCGCCGGTAGGCCCGAGCGACAGCTCGGGCGGGCCGCTGTACGAAGGCCAGGTCAGCCTGCCTCGCCGAAGCGTGGCGACGGCGGGGACCCGGAATGAATCTCCACGTCACAATCCTCGCCGGGTACTCGCTGATCCTGCTGGCCATCGGCCTGATCATCGGCCGGCGTGTCAGCGGTGCCTCTGATTTTTTCGTTGCTCGGAGGAGCCTCGGACCCGGGCTCATTTTTTCAACGATGCTCGCGGCGAATATCGGGGCGGGATCCACGGTTGGGGCGACGTCCAGCGGGTATCTCAATGGCGTTGAAGCATGGTGGTGGGTGGGTTCCGCCGCGATTGGTTCGCTCATTCTGGCCTTCTGGATTGGGCCGGCGGTCCGGGGTATCGCCGCCAGGCACAATCTGCGAACCGTCGGCGACTACCTTGAATTCAGGTATAGCCGCACGGTTCGCGCCGTGATTTCGGTGCTTCTCTGGATTGGATCGCTCTTCATTCTCGCGTCGCAACTGATCGGCCTCGGGTGGATCCTGGAAGTCGTCGCGGGTGTCCCCAAACCGATTGGATGCGCGATCGGCGGAGGACTGATCACCGTGTACTTCGCCGCCGGCGGTCTGCTGACGTCCGCCTGGGTCAACGTCGTGCAGTTGACGGTGAAGCTGGCGGGATTTGCCATTGCCGTTCCTCTGGCGATCTCGCGGACCGGTGGGTGGAATGCGCTCACAGCGATTCACGCTGAGGATTCCGCGTACTGGACGTTCTGGCGTTTCAATGCCGCGGGTGCGCTGAACCTGGCGCTCTTGACGCCCGCATTCATCGTCTCGCCGGGACTGCTGCAGAAGGTATTCGGTGCGCGTGATGATCACGCCGTGCGCGTGGGCGTCGGCATGAACGCGCTCGGGTTGTTCCTGTATGCCGCCATTCCAGCCCTTCTCGGCATCATTGCGCGTGGACAGTTTCCGGATCTCGCGGCTGCCGACCTCGCGCTGCCGATGGTCCTGATGCACAGCCTGCCGCCGCTGGCGGGCGCTCTCGGGCTGGCCGCGGTATTTTCCGCCGAACTCAGCGCGGCTGACGCGTCACTCTTCATGCTCACGACGTCGCTGTCGCAGGACCTGTACAAGCGATTTGTCCGGCCGGACTCGACGGACGACCACATTCTGCGAGTTGCGCGATGGACAACGATCGGAAGCGGAACGTTTGCCGTCGCGATCGCGCTGGTTTCACAAAGCGTGATCAAGACGCTGACGATCTTTTACACCCTGCTCGGCGTCAGCCTCTTCGTCCCCATTCTCGCCGGACTCTATTCTCCGCGCACGTCGACGACATCCGCCCTCGCGTCCATCGCCGCTGGTGTTTCCGTGATGTTGATCGCCTACGTGGCGACCAGTGGGACTGGTTGGGGCATCCTCACGCCCGCTCTCGCCGGCCTTCTCGCCGCCATCTCGGCATGGGCGATCGTACGGGGAATCCGGCCTTAGCCGATTGCAATCTCCCCATCACGAACCACGACACATCACGAAGGGTGACTTCGTGAAAAAGTCGTCGATGGTGTAGTCTGATTGACTCATGTCCACCACGAACGCACACAAGATTGCGGTGATTGCCGGCGACGGCATTGGCCGCGAAGTGATTCCCGCAGGAATTGCCGCCCTTGAAGCGGCCACGCGTGGCTCGAACGTATCCCTCTCGTTCACGGATGTCCCCTGGGGCTGCGATTACTACCTGAAACACGGCCGCATGATGGATGAGGACGGCTTCGAACGGCTCGCGACCTTCGATGCCATTTATCTCGGAGCCATTGGTGATCCACGGGTGGCCGATCACATCGCCGTGTGGGATCTGCTCCTGCCGCTTCGACAACGCTTCGAGCAGTACGTGAACTTGCGACCCATGCGGCTGCTCCCCGGCCTCACCTCACCGCTCGCGAATCGCGGCGCCTCGGACATCGACATGGTCTGCGTGCGCGAAAACACCGAGGGCGAGTACGCGGGGGTAGGGGGACGCATTCACGTCGGCACACCGCATGAGGTCGCCGAACAAACAGGGCTGTTCACACGTACCGGGGTCGAACGGATCCTCCGGTACGGCTTTGAGACTGCGACGAAGCGGCCGCGCAAAATCCTCGCGAGTGCCACCAAGTCGAATGCGCTCAGACATTCCATGGTGTTCTGGGATCAGGTCGCTGAGTCGGTTGCGAAAGACTATCCCGCCGTCGAGTACCGCAAGTACCACGTGGATGCCATTGCGGCTCGGATGGTCACGCACCCGGCCTCACTCGACGTCATCGTGGCGTCGAATCTGTTTGGGGACATCCTCACAGACATCGGATCGGCGATTTCCGGCAGCCTCGGCATCGCGCCAGGCGCGAACATCAATCCCGAGCGAACGTTTCCGTCGATGTTCGAACCGATCCACGGGTCAGCTCCCGACATTGCCGGAAAAGGGATTGCGAACCCCATTGGTGCGGTATGGGCCGGCGCCATGATGCTCGATCACCTCGGCCATCGCGATCTTCACGACAAGGTGCTGGGAGCAATTGAGCGCGTCGTGGCGTCAGGCAAGAACCGGACGCCGGACCTCGGAGGGCAGGCCAGGACGAAGGACCTGGCCGACGCAATCCGCGGAGAGATCTGAGCGCATTCGGCGGATCATCCCGAAGACACGACTGCCACGAAGGACAAAAGCGAGTCTTGTACAACTGGAAACTCGCGGTTCTCGTGATCGTCGTGACGTCGTGATGACCGTCGGTTAATGAGGAACCGTCGCCAGATGCTCCCTGAGGATGTCGCGCCCGAAGTCGCCGTTGAAGTCGCGCCACACTGAGTGGACGTGATTGCCGTCGTTCTGGGTGTTGTCGTACTCGATGAGAAACGTCGGTCCCTGAATGCGATAGTAGTGTTTCTTCCCGCGCTCGGCTTCGCCTGCCCACGCGAATGTGATCTTCTCGGCGCCAGCCTTCTGGAGCGCCGCGGTTCGCTCCGCCGCAATATCGTCGGCCATATACCCCGTATAGACGCTCACGATCTTCATCAATAGATCGCGTTGCGCGGCGGTCATCTCGCTGGCGGCAATGCCACCGGGCGCCAGCGGATCGATCGGCAGGTTATTCATCGTAATGATGTCGCCGGGGGCCGTTTGATTGAACACGGCCTTGGCGCGGCGCGGACCATCGAGCGCCATGAGCAGCGTGCGCGCGGCATCTTCCTGCGCGCCGAGAATGCGCTTGCCGGTCTGAGGACCCGATCGCACTTCCGCTGGGTTCACGCCGAAGAACGTCGGTGAGCTTGCGACAAACGATCCGTTGACGACAGTGAAGTGCAGTGAAACATGGTGCCCTTCGACGCGCCAGCCCCACGCGCCGCCTGCTGAGGGGGTGCCGAAGACCGAGAAGAAGTAGCGCTCCGGATCGCGAACCATCGCCTGAGCGCCGCGCCCGCGCCCGGCTGGCGCGGCCGCCGCGGCGGCGCGCTCGCTCGCTTCGAGCTCACCGAGAATCGTCTCGAGGCCCATGATGTCCGTGGCCGTCATGTAGCCGCGCTGGCTGAGTCCGCTGCGAAGCAGGTCGAGTGCGAGCCGGCGCTGCGGCTCGGTCATCTCCTTCACGGTGAGCCCGTTGCGCGCGAACATGTCGGTCGGGATGAAGTGCCATTTCAGGCGTTCATCCGACTCAAAGGGGAACTGCGCCTTCGTCTTCTGTTCCGGCGTGAGGGACGCCACAAAACGCGACGCCGCGCTCGCCATCGACGATGCGGTTTTCTCTGCGGCGTACGTCGCTCCGATGAACACCGCGACCAGGCTCAGGACGACCGCCAATCGGTGTGAGTAAAACCGGCGCATGACTCCTCCTTGTCGTGGTGATCTTACTGAAAAATTCCTGCCGGACCCCAATTTACAGCCGCTTCTCCAGCCGGATTTCGTCCCGGACCGGAATGCCGGCAAATCCCGGCGTCGGCGACTGCGCGCCGAGAATGACACCGTGCGGCACCACCTCCGTCATCGAATACCCTTTCCGCTGATAGAAATACAGCGCCGGCAGGTTGTCGTTGGTCGTTGACACAACGAGCCGTTCCAGCTTCAGGCGACGTGCCAGCAGCTCGGCTTCAGCCACCAGATAGGCACCGACCCCCGACCGCTGCCACATCGGATCGGTCGCCAGGGCGACAATGTGCAGCGCATCTCCCAGCAGCCGATACGCAAGGGCGCCGGACGGGTCGGTCTGCACGACCGCCACGAGCGCCGGCATCTGATCGATATCCATCACCTCGCCGAAAGCCACCATCTTTCGCCGGCCGAAGTCGCGATGGAACAGCTCCCGCGCGGCGGCACGATCCGCATCCGTCGCTTCCCGCACGAGCACGGGGGGCAATTCGAGCCGCGGCTTACACTCGCAGACGATCTGCCATCGCGCGTCTTCCCAGTCCACGAACTTGCCGCATCGCGCACATCGCAGGACTGCCGGCTTCTCGGTGAAGTCGTCCATAGTTACACCAGTTTCTTCCCACGCCGCATGATCAGCCAGATGACGAACACGAAGGCGACGACAACGGCGCCAATGGTCCCCGCAAACAGCCACAGCGTCCGGTACAGAATCGATTGGGTCTGCATCCGCGCGTCGAGCTCGATCGGTTCGCTTCCGAGGCGTGCCGCCAGCGGCTGTTCCCAGACGAGAATGTTTCCGCGCTTCAGGTTCTCTTCGCCCGCGTTGTGGTACACGACACGACTCGGAATGTGGATGCGAAACGCCACCAGTTCGCTCCCGTCCCATCCCGATCCGGCCGCTGATTCGGTTGCGGCCTTCCCGACACTCTGCTTGTAGATGAACAGCTCCCCGTCTTGCGCAAACTGATAGGACGACCAGGCGAACGGACGCGCGTCGCTGAGCTTTCTGATATCACGGGCATCCACCCGCACGTGAACAAAGCGGCGCCCCTTGCGGCGGGACGTTCGCACGCGCCCGACCACCTCCGTCACCGGCGAGGTGAAGAACGTCCGGACCGCATTCACATCGACATCGGCATCGGGGTTCGTATCGAACGCTGTTCCGCGCAGCGCGTTCAAGGCCTGCAGCGAACTGTTGACGTAAAGGCTCGCCGAACCGTCCAGCGATAAATACATTTCTTCTTCGTATTCGTACTGGCGAAAGAGTCCGCCGCCGCTGCACGACAACGAGAACGTCATCGCGCAGACCAGGATCACCGCGCCGATCCGCATGTCGGCCAATGATATAGTAAAAATTTCTCCCCCTTCATGGCCGCCAAGCCCCTCGTCTTTCTCATCGACGGCAGCTCGCAGATGTATCGCGCGTACCACGCGCCCGTCCGGACACAGGAAGGGACGCTTTTGCGCAACGCGCTCGGCCTTCCCACAAATGCCGTCTACATCTTCGTCACGATGTTGAGGAAGCTAATCAAGGAGCAATCTCCCGAATACATTGCCGCATCGTTCGATCTTCCCGGCCGCACGTTTCGCGACGACCTCGCATCCGACTACAAGGCCAATCGCAAGCCGATGCCCGACGACCTGGCGGCGCAGATTCCGCTCGTCCATGAGGCGTGTGAGGCCCTCGGCGTGCCGATCATCACGCAGGAACGCTATGAGGCCGACGATGTGATTGGCACGATGGCGCTGCGGGCCTCGGCGGAAGGGTACGGCGTGGCGATCGTGACGGGCGACAAGGACTTCTTCCAGCTCGTTCGCGATGGGATCCGCGTCTATAACCCTCGCGACGAAGGCGCCTGGTATGACGCAACAGGTGTGAAGGAGAAGTTCGGCGTCACACCCGACCAGGTTGTCGATGTTCTGGCATTGATGGGCGACACCATTGACAACGTCAAGGGTGTGCCGGGCATCGGCGAGAAGGGGGCGCGCGATCTCATTTCCACCTACGGCACGCTCGACGCGCTGCTCGCCGCCGCACCGACACTGACGCAGAAAAAATATCGGGAGGCGCTGCTCGCGCACACTGACGAAGCCCGCAGCAGCCGCGAGCTGCTCAGAATCCACACCGACGTCGCGGTCCCGTTCGAGATCGACGCGTTTCGCTACCGTGGACCGTCGCAACAAGCGTGCTACGAGCTCTTCTCGAAACTGGCGTTTCGCTCGCTCGTCATGGAGTACGCGCCCACCGCAGAGACGACGAAGAAGGACTACGCGCTGGTGCGAACGACGCAGGAGTTGGAGGCGCTTGTCGCCGACCTGCGATCGGCTGGACGCTTCGCCTTTCGTGTGCTGACCGACAGCTCGTCTGCGATGGCCGCCAACATCGTTGGCCTGGCATTCTCGACCCGTGAACAATTCGCTCGATACGTCCCACTTCGCCATCGATCGGCCGGCGCCAGCGACCTGCTCGGTCTGTTGCCGGGTTCAGCCGCCGATGCGGGATCGATGCTGCCGCTCGACGACGCGCTCGGCGCGCTCAAATCACTGTTCGACGATCCGCGGATCGAGAAAATCGCTCACGACATCAAGTTCGACGCTGTCGTCCTGGGTCGTTACGGGATTCCCCTGGGCGGCCTCGGGCTGGACACGATGATCGCCAGCTACCTGCTCGACGCCACGCGTTCGGAGCATCGCCTGGAGTCGACCGCGCTCGAGCATCTCGGGTACAAGGCGCTCACCGAAGAGGACGTCTGCGGGAAGGGCGTGAAGGCGGTCACGATCGCGGATCTGTCGCCCGAACAGCTGCTCAACTACGCAGGTGAGCGGGCGGACCTGCCGCTCCAGCTTGCCGCACGCCTCGGTCCACAGCTGACTGCGGATCACCTTGACGCCGTCTATCGCGATCTGGAGCAGCCGCTGATCCCCGTACTCACGGCGATGGAACGCCGCGGGATCCGGATCGACATCGCCGCGCTCGCCGCTCAATCCGAGCGCCTCGAGCGTGAGCTCACGCTGCAAAGTGCACGGATTCACGAGCTCGCCGGCGAAACCTTCAACATCAACTCGCCCAAGCAGCTGTCAGAGATTCTCTTCGACAAGCTGCAGCTGCCGGCACTCAAGCGAAACGTCAAGACGAGGACCGCGTCGACGGCCGTGGACGTCCTTGAAGAACTTGCGCAGGCTCACGAATTGCCGCGCATGATCCTCGATTGGCGCGCGCTGCAGAAACTGAAGAGCACGTATATCGATGCGCTTCCGCAACTGGTGAACCCTGAGACGGGACGCGTCCATACCTCGTTCAACCAGGCGGTCGCGGCGACCGGACGCTTGAGCAGCAGCGATCCCAATCTTCAGAACATTCCGATTCGGACGCAGATTGGCCGCGAAATCCGGCGCGCCTTCATCGCAGACCCCGGCCACCTCCTCATTTCAGCCGACTATTCTCAGATCGAACTGCGAGTCCTCGCACATCTTGCCGACGAAGACGCGCTCATCAGCGCGTTCCAGGAAGGCGAGGACATCCACGATCGGACGGCCCTGAAGGTCTTCGGTCCCGACAGCGGTCTCGATCCTCACGAGCTCCGTCGCCGGGCCAAGATCGTCAACTACGCGCTCTTGTACGGGAAGACGGCGTTCACGCTCGCCAAAGATATCAACGTCACGCCACAAGCCGCGCAGGAGTTCATCGACGCCTATTTCGCCGGGTTTCCACGAGTCCGCGCATACATCGACCGCACGCTCGACGAGGCGCGTACGTCGGGCGCCGTCACGACGCTCTACGGACGCCGGCGGCTGGTGCCGGATCTGACGAGCAAGAACATGCAGATTCGCCAGTCGGCGGAACGAGCGGCGGTGAACATGCCCATTCAGGGTACGGCTGCGGATATCCTCAAGCGCGCGATGATCGACGTCGATGCCGCTCTGCGATCCATCCCGGACTCGCGAATGATTCTGACCGTTCACGACGAGCTGTTGTTCGAGGTGGCAGCGGACCGTGCGCAGGACGTCGCAGAACTCGTTCGGGAAAAAATGCAGTCGGCGGCGTCGCTGAAGGTCCCGTTAACCGTTGACGTGGGGATCGGAGCCAACTGGAAGGAAGCGAAGTCGTGATCGATGGGCCTACTTCCACTTCTCCTTGAACAGCTCCCATTCGGTCCTCAGCGTTTCGGGTGGTTGCGCGAGGACTCTCGCACGCTCGGGCACGATGGCACGCTGCACGAGGTCCTCGAGATCGACGCGCAGTGTCACGCCGCGAGGCCCGCTGACTGACGCCAGCACCCACGCGGCTTGCGCCGCGTCCCAGGCTCCCTGCAAATCTCCCTGACTTCTTGCGGCCGCGGCCATCCAGTACGACGCGGCGGCGCTGGTGGGCGTCGTGCCGAGCTCACCGCGCATGCGATCGCGAATCCGCTGGTAGATCGCCTGGCGATCGAACACCGATCGTCCCGTCGCCTGACGATCGAGCGCACTCGCCCACCAGTCGAGGACCCGTTCCCGGGCATCAGGACCGAGATCCGAACGTCCCAGGATCGCCTCGAAGATCGCGGCGGCCGCGCCGATGGAGTTGTCGAGAAACAACGACTCGCCGAGACCGATCACGAGTTCCAGCCGCTCGGCGCCGACGAGACGGTCGGGATCAATTCGTCGCAGTCGATCACGCGCGGTGATGAGGTCGGTCATCTGAGCGGTCTGGCGATACCGCTCGAGATACGATCGAGCCGAGATCAGATCTGCGCTGGCAACTTTGGCAGGGGTCGCATGTGCCTGCTGAGCGGCCACAATCGCCTCGTCGTACTTGCCCTCGTTGTACAGCAGCCGCGCGCGTAAAAGCGGATCGGGCTTGTCAGCCGGCGCCGGCTTCGCGGTTGCCGACGGGATACCGGCGAACGCCAATCCAATCGCGACAAGCACAACGCCTAACCGCATCCGCTGATCGTAGCACGCCAGGTCTTTTTCGTCCTCCAGCTAAGCTATTGAAACAAAAGGGCATTGGCGATTGGCCTCGACGCGTTGGTACAATATTGTCGATGGCAGATCCGCGGGTCATTCCGCGTGCCGAACATGCAATCTCCCGCCGCGACATCGATCCTGATGCCCTGAAGGTCCTTTATCGTCTCCGGCAGTTCGAGCATACGGCGTACCTGGTGGGCGGGAGCGTGCGCGATTTGCTCATCGGCCGCCGGCCGAAGGATTTCGACATCGGCACGTCAGCCCATCCCTATCAGGTCAAGAAACTCTTCAGGAACTGCTGGATCATCGGGCGCAGATTTCGCCTCGCACACGTCAGGTTCGGGCAGAAGGTGGTGGAGGTCGCCACGTTTCGCCGACAGGTTCAACCGGGCGAAGAAGTCGTGCACGACGGCGTTCCAGCCCCTGATCCGTCAACCACGGAGGGGGCGCATCTCATTCATCACGACAATACGTTCGGGACACCGGAAGAAGATGCCTTCCGTCGTGACTTCACGATCAACGCGCTGTTCTACGACATCGCCACGTTTTCGATCATCGACTACGTCAATGGCCTCGATGACTTACGCGCCGGCATCGTGCGTTCGATCGGCGATCCGTTCGTTCGCTTCCGTGAGGATCCCGTCCGGATGCTTCGCGCGGTCGCATTTGCGGCGCGCCTCAACTTTGTGATCGATCCGCCGATTCTCGAGGCGATTCGTGAACTGCGCGGAGAAATCGCCCGCGCGTCGGCGCCGCGTCTCCTCGAGGAGTACTACAAGATTCTCCGCGGCGGCTATGCGGAGAAAACGTTCAGAAGCCTGGCGGAACTGGGACTGCTCGAACCGATCTCGGCCGAATTGCACAAGGGGGCGGGTGACGCACTCTGGCAATCGCTCTCAGAGCTCGACACCTTTCGTCATCGTCATGCCCAGGAAGGGCAGCAGAGTGTGGTGCCTGAAACGTTCACGAATGCGCTGCTGCTGGGCAGCCTGATTGTCCCTCTCGGCTTCAACGCGCTACCGGGAAACAACGGCGATCAGTTCGCGGGCGCGCGGCTCGGAAATCTACCGGTCGGGCGACGGGACGTTGAGCGCTTGAGACAGATGCTGGGGCTTCAGCGTCGGCTTCGCGACGTCGGGGCAAGCACGCGCGCACAGCGCGGGATCGCGCACCGAAGTGTGTTTCGCGAAGCACTCTGCTGGATGGAAATCCACGGCCACACGCCAGAGCTCGTCGAGCACTGGAACGTTGTTGCGACGCACGCGAGTCATGCGCCGCATGGGACGCACGCGGCGGCGTCAGATGAGCCGAACGGCAACGTCGCCGACACGCCGCCCTTCCGCAAACGCCGCCGCCGTCGGAGGCGTCGCTATCGCCCCACATCCACTTAGCGTTAGCAGGTTGCTGAAAAGCCCTGGTTCTGTTTACGCCGCGATCTCTTCGATGGTCTTTGACGGAGTGGCAAGTCCGAGGGCGATCAGGACCTTGATGACCGGCCAGGCGGGATCGAATTCGCTCGCCTTGAAACTGAATTTCGGACTGCGCGGGTAGCCGTGATGATTGTTGTGGAGCCCTTCGCCGCCCGTTAGCAGCGCGAGCGAGCGGATATTCGTCGCGGTGTTGTCGAAATTTTTATAGCCGACGTGATGGCAGAGTCCATTGATCGACGATGAGAGGACGAAGACATACATGAACGCATGAACGCCCGCCGTGAGCAGGCCCCAGCCTGGTCCCAGGACGACCATCAGAAATACGATCCCGATGCCCAGCCCCAGAAGACCACGATTGAAGAACACACGATCCCATGCGTTTTCCTGGATGTCCTTCGCGTACCGCTCTACGACTTCCTTATTTTGTTTTTCCTTGATGTAGTGGAAGACGTTCCCGAGTTGGACGGACCAGAAACCCATGAGCGCGGGGCTATGCGGGTCTCCTTCTTCGTCAGTGAACGCGTGGTGTTTGCGGTGAACCGCCACCCATTCCTTCGTCGAGAGCCCGGTCGTGAACCAGAGCGCACACTTGAAGCACCACTCCAGAGCGGGGTGAAGCGTCAGCGCGCGGTGCGTGGCAGTGCGGTGCAGAAAAATGGTCGTGCTGAACACCGCCACTTGCGTGAGGATCGTGGCCACGACGAGACTGACGATGAGCGAAGAAAGCACGAACAAGTCCTCCGGTTCGTTATAGTTACGGGAGACGGTATGTTAGCACAAATCACCCGTGACGCTGCTCAAAGTCGCGCATGAAGGCGACTAGCGCGTCCACACCCTCGTCTGGGAAGGCGTTGTAGATCGATGCTCTCATTCCGCCAACTGAGCGGTGGCCTTTGAGCCCATCCAGGCCAGCCGCTGTCGATTCCTTGATAAACAGCGTTTCCAGCTCTTCCGTACCGAGCCTGAACGTGACATTCATGCGCGACCGGGCGTCCTTTTCGGCGGTTCCACGATAAAAACCTGACCGGTCAATCTCAGCGTACAGCTTCGACGCCTTCCGCGCGTTCCGGTTGGCGATTGCCGTGAGGCCCCCCTGCCCGATGAGCCACTTCATGACCAGCCCGACGGCGTACACCGCAAACGCCGGTGGGGTGTTGTACAGCGAGCTGTTTTCAGCTTCGACGGCGTAATTCAGCATGGTCGGCAGCGACGTCTTACGCTCGGCTGACCGCGCTACGAGATCGTCTCGGATGATCACGAGTGTGACGCCAGCAGGACCGAGGTTTTTCTGCGCCCCGGCGTAAATCAGCCCGTAGCGCGCCACCTCCAGTGGCCGGCTGAACATATGCGACGAGGTGTCGCACACGAGCGGTCGATCGCCGACGTCGGGGATCTCGCTGAACTCAGTGCCCTCGACCGTATTGTTCGACGTCATGTGAACGTAGGCCGCACCCGGCGTGAGCTTCAGCTCTGATTGTGACGGCAGGCGCGCGTACTGCACAGCCTTGGTGCTCGCGGCCACATTCACGCGGCCGACCTTCTGCGCTTCCTTCATGGCAAGCGAGGCGAACGATCCGCTCTCGATGTAGTCCGCGGTCGCATCGGGACCGAGGAAGTTCATCGGGACCATCGAGAACTGCAAGCTCGCGCCGCCCTGCAGAAAAAGGACTTTGTAGTTCGCTGGAACACTGGCGAGCGTGCGGATATCGGCTTCCGCCTGCGCAAGAATCGACTCGAAGACTTTCGACCGGTGACTCACTTCGAGGATAGACATCCCCACGCCGGGCAGCGCCACCAGATCACGTTGAATCTCTTCGAGGACCGGCATCGGCATCACAGCCGGGCCAGCAGCGAAGTTATAAATGCGTTGAACGGTCGTTGTCATCGTCTCCACTCCACAATGCATCACGAACGGCGAAGTCTTCGTGTCTTCGTGATAGAGCTCTATATCAGATGGATCAGCAGCCCATCCCGCAGCTTTGGTTCGAACCACGTACTTTTGGGCGGCATGATCGCTCCCGCGTCTGAGACCTTCATCAGATCGGCCACGCTGACCGGGAACATCGAAAACGCCACCGCCGCTTTTCCCGAATCGACAAGCCGCTGAAGCTCGCCAGTCCCGCGTGCACCGCCGACAAAGTCAATCCGCTTGTCGGTTCGAACGTCGGCGATTCCGAGCACCGGCGCCAGGAGTCGATCCTGCAGGACGCTCACGTCCAGCGACGCTATCGCGTCTCCCGGATCCGGCGCTGTGGTCGGGCGAATCGTGTACCACGTGCCTTGCAGATACATCGCGATCTCCCCTCGACGAACCGGCGTCGCAGGCCCGGCTTCAACGGTGAACGCGGGTCGAATCGCCTCGAGAAAAGCATCCGGCGACAACCCGGCGAGATCCTTGACGACGCGGTTGTACGGAAGGACCTGCATCTGGTCGTGTGGAAACGCCACGGCCAACATACTGTTGACATCTGCCCCATCACCGAGCGACTCGCCTGCCTGCTTCCGTGCGTTCCTTTCGGCGCGCGCGCGGGCGGCGCTGGCCGCGCGATGGTGGCCATCGGCGATGTACAGCGCGGGAATCGCCCGGAACGCCTGAACGAGCGCCTCACAATCGGCGCCGAACACCCGCCAGACCGTGTGCTGGACGCCGTCGGCCGCCTGAAAGTCGTACAGCGCCAGCTCCTTCTTCACCCGCTCCTCAACGGCGTGGACGTCGGCGGATGCCCGGTACGTCAGAAACACCGGCCCCGTCTGAGCGCCGAGCGCGAGCATGTGTTTCGTTCGATCGTCTTCCTTATCGCGACGGGTGCGCTCGTGCTTCTTGATCACATCGCGATCGTATTCGTCGAGGGCATAGCACGCCGCAACGCCCGTTTGCTCGTGGTGCCCCATCCGGAGTCGATAAAAGTAGACGCTCGCGTGCGCTTCAACTTCAAGCGCGCGCTCTCTGAGCGCTCTGAAGTTCGCCGCCGCCCGCTCGTACACCGCGCTGGAATACGGATCGGTCCCCGGCGGCAGTTCGATCTCAGCACGTGAGACGTGGAGAAAGCTCTGCGGATGGCCGTTCGCCAGCGCCCGCGCCTCGTCGGTGCTGACGACATCATAGGGAACCGCCGCGATTTCGGCCGCATCCGCGGGTCTGGGACGCAGTGCACGGAAAGGCAGGAGCGTAGCCATGGATCTTGTAATTATGACACGGCAGCTCCAGAGCGTTTTTGATACAGTTTTCTCGTTCTGGAGGAATGATGTCTATGAGAACGCGCCGTGCGCTCACGCTGGTCATCGCACTCATCGTGCTGATCGGGATCAACGTCGCTGCCCAATGGCCATCCACCGAAAAGCTCGACCTTGACGCCATCTACCGAATCAAGCAGGAAGGCTTCAACGCGTCGAAAGTGATGGAAGTGACGGGCTACCTCACCGACGTGTACGGTCCGCGTCTCGCGGGATCAGAAAACATCAAGGAAGCGGCCGACTACGCACAGAAAACAATGCGCGAGTGGGGCCTTACGAATGTCCACCTGGAAACATTTCCGTTTGGGCGTGGGTGGCAGAACGATCGCTTCACCGCCATGGCGCTCACGCCGCGGGCGTATCCGCTCTTCGGCTACCCGAAGGCGTGGACGCCAGGCACGAACGGCCCGGTGACCGGCGACGCGGTGATGGCGATCGTCCAGAACGAGAATGACTTCGCCACATACACCGGGAAGCTGCGCGGCAAGTTCGTGCTGATTTCGCCGATCCGTGATGTCGCCGCACACTTCGATGCGCCCGGTCATCGCTATACCGACGCCGAATTGACGGCGCTCTCGATGCAGCCCGCCGTCGGCGGCCGCGGACGCGCGGGCGCACCCGCGGCGGCCAACCCCGGGCCGAATTTTGCGGCTCGCCGAACCAGGTTCTGGATCGACGAAGGCGTCCTTGCCGTGATTGACGCGAGCAGCTCCGATGGTGGGACGTTGTTCGTCCAATCGGGCGGCTCGCGAAACGCGTCGGATCCCCCTGTGGCGCCGCAGGTCACGCTTGCCGTCGAGCACTACAACCGGATTGCGCGCACGCTGGAAAAGAAGATTCCTGTGACGCTGCAGCTCGACGTCAAGAATCGCTTCCTCGACGCCGATCTCAATGCGTTCAACATCGTGGCGGAGATTCCAGGAACCGACAAAGCCGACGAGCTCGTGATGATCGGCGCGCATTTCGACTCCTGGCACACCGGAACCGGCGCCACCGACAATGCGGCCGGATCGGCCGTGATGATGGAGGCGATGCGCATTCTGAAAGCCACGGGCGTGAAGCTTCGACGCACCGTCCGTATTGCGCTTTGGAGCGGCGAAGAAGAAGGCCTTCTCGGGTCGCGCGAGTACGTAAAAGCCCACTTCGCCGATCCGGCGGTCATGCAGTTGAAGCCCGAGCACGCCAAGCTCTCGGCGTACTTCAACGTCGACAACGGCACCGGCCTGATTCGCGGTGTGTATCAGCAGGGCAACGAAGCCGTTGCGCCGATCTTTGCGGCCTGGATGGAACCGTTCCGAAACCTCGGCATGACGACGCTCACGATCCGGAATACGGGGGGCACCGATCATCAGTCATTCGACGCTGTGGGATTGCCGGGATTCCAGTTCATTCAGGATGCCGTCGAATACGACTCGCGAACGCACCATTCGAACATGGACGTCTACGATCGCATTCAGCCCAACGACATGATCCGCAACGCCGTCATCGTCGCGTCGTTTGTGTACAACGCCGCGAACCGCGACGAAAAGCTTCCGCGCAAGCCGCTGCCGCGAGCCACAGGGGCTGGCCGCGGACGGGGAAATCAGTAATCGGGAAGGAGTTTTGAGGACTTCAGGATTTCAGGATTAGAACGGGAGCGACGCCGCACATCTCGCGATCGCCTCAACGGTTGTACATTTGCGCCCATGCGCGCAAGGTCTTCTGGCGCTCGCGCGCCTCATCGATTTCATCCAATCGATCCACCGGCCACGGCAACCGGAACGTCCAGTTCTCCATCGTCATCGTCGCCGGATCGTTGATGCGAGTGCTCCATCCGAACACATCCTGCACCGGCAGGAGGACCAATCGGGATTCAGACGCGTTCAGCGCTTCGAGGATGGCATCGCGCACGTCGGGATGGAAGGGCCGATCGATGAGACCTCGCCCGTTCGTAATCCGCTGAATCGTCGGCAGCGCGCTCACCTGCTGTTTTTCGTGGGCATCAGCATTGGACCACCAGGTGATCAGAGGCTCAGTGTCGTGCGTCCCGGTTGTGGCCACCGACGCAGGTGGGTATTCGGTGGGGTCGCGAAACGGCTGACCTTCTTCGTGCCATCGGCGTTCCCACCGCAAGACCCGGAAGCCCGGAATCCCAAGACGAGCGAGAGACTCGCGAACGTACGTCGGCACGGTGCCGAGGTCCTCGGCAATGAGTTCCGCCCCTGGCTCGCGAAACACGCCGAGCACGCGTTCGCCGAGCGCGATCTGGTCGTGCTCCTGCGCGGGCGAAAAAAACGGCTCACCTCCGGAACGCGGACGGCCGTACGTCCGGTAAAAGCCGACGAGATGATCGACGCGATAACCGTCGTAGAGGTCTGCGCTCCGACGCGCACGCTCGCGCAGCCAGCGGAAATCATCGCGCGCCAGCGCGTCCCAGTTGTAGAGGGGCATGCCCCAGTCCTGGCCGGTCGCACTGAAGGCATCCGGAGGTGCGCCAACGGAGACATCCAGGTGAAAGTACTGCTGGCGTGCCCAGACATCGGCGCTATCGGTGTCGACCATGAAGGGCAGGTCGCCGAGAATCGCAACTCCGTTCGCGCGAGCGGTGGCGCGTGCGGCCTGCCACTGCGCATCGGCAAGCCACTGCAGGTATTGATAGAACACGACGTCGCGAGTCAATTCCTGTCGCGCCTGATCGAGCGCGTCGGGACGGCGTTGGCGGAGCGGTTCAGGCCATTCCGTCCACGGGCGCTGCCCTTCGCGTGTGCGGATCGCGCGAAACAGCGCGTAGTCATCAAGCCACCATGCCTGCGCGTCCATGAAGGCTTTCAACGCGATCGCGCGATCCGTATTCCGCCGCCATTCCTCCTCGTAGAACAGCTCGAACGCGCTCGACAGTGCCTTCGCCTTGACGCGGCGGCACACCGCATGGTCGATCCGCGGTGCACGAACCGCGCGATCGATATCGTCGCGATCCCCGGCCGTGAGCGCGTTCGTGCCGCCGAGCGCACGCCATTCGGGCACCGCGGGGACGCTGATGAACACGGGATCGATCGCCATCGCACTGATGGCTGAATACGGTGACTGCTGGCCCGGCGCCATCTCGTTCAACGGAAGCAACTGCAGGCTCCGTTGCCCCGCTCCACTCAGCCAGGCCGTGACCGGAGCAAGATCGCCAACGTCTCCGATTCCCCATCCAGCCGTGGAGGTGCACGAAAACAGCGGAATCAGCAATCCGGAGCGTCGCATGGTCAGGCGAATTGACGGCAGTCAGAATGGCGCAGGATACGCGATACGCCGTCCGCGAACGTGGATTCGGGAACGAGCAGGCTCACGACCAGAAACGACTCGCGGGCAAAGTCGAAGAAGTAGCCTGGATGCACGAGCACATCCTCAGATCTCAGCAAGTTCAGGACCAGTTCTTCCTCCGACCCGAGCGACGGCACCTGGATCACGGCGTACCAGCCACCCTCCGATTCGAGCAGACGGCAGGCAGGGGTGCGGCTGATTTCCGTAGAGAGATAGCGGTAGTTGGCCCGCACCCGGCGTTGAATCTGCTCGCGAACCGTCGCCCCCTGCTCCAACAGGCCGCGTGCGGCCACCTGTACAGGCGTCGACACCGAAAGATACGTATCGCAGGCCAGCTCGAGGCGCGTCACAGCGTCTCGGACCTTGGCGGAGGGGCCCGCGATCGCAATCCATCCCAGTTTCACTTGCGGAAGGCCGATCGACTTGGAAAGTCCACCGAGACTGAACACCAGGACATCCTGGCGCTCGAGCGGCCTCGCGTATGCCGCTGATGCACCCGCCGTCAGTTCATAGTCGGCAAACACTTCGTCGACGATCAGCGCGGCGTCATGATCGATGCACATCCTGGCGAGTCGATCGAGCTCGGCGCGTTTCAGAAATGTCCCCGTCGGGTTGTTCGGGCTCACCGCCAGGGCCGCCCTGGTTCGAGGACACCAGGCCCGCTCGAGTCCATCGATGTCAATCGACCACGATCGATGATATTCAAGGTCGTACGGGCGCGCGACGACGGTCTCCAGCGCCGTGAGATGCTCGAAGAGCGGATAGCTTGGTCGAGGAGTCAGGACTTCGTCACCGGCATCGCAGAGTATTTTGAACAGAAGCGAATAGGCCTCGCTCGTGCTGGCCGTCAGCACGATGCGATCCGGGCTTATCGCAATGTCTCGACGCGCGTAGTCAGCCACGATGGCCTCGCGTGCGTCGAGGAGGCCGGCCGGCTGAGGGGAATATACCAACGCCCGGGCATCCGCAAGCGGCGCGAGCAAATCGGCGGGATACTCAAAATCCGCGAGAGTGGGATTCGACAGGGTGAGATCAAGGATCGGTCGCTCAGCCGCACGCGCGTCGTCAAGCGCTTGCGCGAGACGATTCGTCGCCATGCTGGACGGAAGTCTGCCGGAGAACATTTAAGGAATGATCTCCACCCTTTCAATCACGTCCCCTTCGAGCAACTGATCGAGCAGCTCGAGGCCATTCAGAATCTGACCGATGACCGGGTATTCGTGATCGAACTGAGGGTTATCGACGAGATCGATGAAGATGGCGTCGCCGCCGGGTTCCGCGATGGCCTTTGGCGAGATCCCGACCGTGCCGCGTACATGCGGCCACGCGTTCATTTCACGGATTGGTTTTTCGAGAACGGTGTTGGCCTGGGGGGGAACAACATTCACCAGGATTGACGAACCCGCACCAATGGACCTCGCATCGTACGCACCCGTCGTGGCCAGCCGGGCAAAACGAAGAACGGCTCGGGGCGCTTCAGCTGTAAAGAGGGCGATTTCGATGGTGCCAACGTCGCGGATGACGATCCGCGCCCTGGGCGATGCAAAACGCCTCAGATCCTCTGCATTGATGTCAGACGATGGAGGCGGATCCGCCGCAACGGTGATTGGCGTCGCAGTGGTCGTATCGCGAGCCGCGTGAGCGCCTGCAGCTACCATCGCGTCCGGATCGCTTTTCAGTCTGTCCAGCATCTGGTCGTCAACGACTCCCACCCCGGCAGCGGCGCGCGCCGCATACAGACGGAGGTACGGTTGAGATGACGTGGTGAACTGGCCAACGGCGGCTGCGGCTTTCGCCGGAGCCGCAGCGGAGAGAGCGAGGAGCGCGTGCGCGCTGCGATGCCACCCTCGTGAAAGACGCGCGTCCGAGAGATCATTGCTGGTTCGAACGAGCAGATCAACTGCGTCCACGTAGGCGCCACAATCTCGCAGGAGATCGATCGCGAGGAGCGCCACCGGTAAATTAACGTCGTTTGCTGCTCCGACCAGATCCTGACACGTCGGCTCCAGACCCTTCCCGCGAGTGCTCTCGGTCCGCAGCGCTTCCATTCGAACGAGCGCCTGTGGATCGCGCAGTCCGGCCGCAATCATCGCTGCGATATTCGCGGCTGGGGTTTGCAGCGTCGCTCCTGATGCAGCCTGCACGGCCAGCCGGCGGACCTGGGGATCCGAATCGGCGAACGCCCGCTCGAGCAGGGGGACGTCGACCTGCCCCGCCGCGATCAGTGCCTCTAGCGCGAGCCGCCGGACGCGAGCGTCGTGCGACGACGAGGTCGTGTCGCTGAACACATCGCGAAGCGTCTGGACGACTCGCGGACCCGGAGTGTGACGCCCGGCATTCCGCCGAATCAGGCTTTCGAGTCCCTTCATCACGCCCAAACGCTCTGTGACCGTTTCGCTATGGGCGAGTTCGATAAGTGTGTTTTCAGCAGTCTGAATCAAGGCGTCGTCGGCATACGGCAACCGCCCGATCGATTCACAAATGGCCGCACGAACGGACGGTTCGTCTTCGACGGTCAATCGTGAAGTGAGCGGAACGAGCACCGCCGACACGTTGGTCGGAGGCGGAGCCGCACCTCTTCCCGCGGCGCCGCGTCCCGTTGCTGCCGCACCACGTCCAGCGGGTGTTGCAGGGGTGGCGGGTGTTGCAGGACTTGCGGCTGTTGCGGGAGACGTCGCTTGTGTTTGACCGATGGCGTTCGCAAGCGCGTCCGCCGCTTCGGCGCGGAGCTGCGGAGACGCTAGCCGCAGCGCGGGAAGGATGTCCGCGACGAGCGCCGGCCGACCTAGGCGTCCTAAAGCGCGGATTGCGGCCCGCGCGGTTTCCTCGTCCGCATTCCGCACGCCGGTGCGAAGCGTGGCAAGGTCGGCTGCGGTCGGTGCGCCGCGTTCATCGGCGAGCAGGATGGCGACACGAGCCGGCGGGATTGTCTGTGCGCGAGGGACTGCGGTGAAGAGCGTGCTCGCGATCGCGCCTGTCGCGCCGAGACAACGGAGGATACGGAGGGAACGGTTGAACACAGAGAAACGGAGCAACGGAGAATAGGAATTTATAAGACCCAAAGGTTTCTCCGTTCCTCTGTGTCTCTGTGTTAAACCGTTGCCTCCGTCCCCTCCGTTCACGCCGCGACCCACAGTTATCTCAGCGCCCGTGTGGCCGCCGAGTACTCGAGCATTTGACGAGTGAGGTCTTGGGGATAGGAGATCGTGACGTCAGTCACATCGCCGGCCGCGTTCTTCGCGGCCTCGAGCCGGGGCATCACGAAGCCGGTGTATGACGGCAGGCCGAGCTTTTCGACGCGCGCCACGACTTCGTCCCGAAGTTTTGGATCGAAGTGAATGCCGTAGGTTTCGAACAGCTTCCTGCCGGCTGGATAGTCGCCTTGCGCCTTGATCCGCTGGACCTCGGCGAGCAGACGCCCCACCCCCTCGCGAAACGCTGCCGCATCGATCATCACGTAGTACGTTTTCCCGTCGCGCGTGCGCTTTTCGATCGCCTTGGTGTTGGCGAGCAGCCAGTGGACGATCATCTGGCGGTTGCGCATGTGGTCTTCCTCGATCTGCGTCCCCTCGCGAACCCGCCGCAGCTGATTGAGCGCGCCGCGCGCGTAGCTTTCGTACTCTGCCAGCACGATCGCGTCCTGATCCTCTTTTTTCATCAGACCAAGATCGACGAGCTTGGGATCGGGAAGGAAATACAGCGCGACCAGATCGGCGCGCGCCTCCTCGAGCGCCGAGAATTGTTCCTTGAGCGCGGCTTGCGGATTCCCTTTGAGGCGCTCCTCCACTTTCCCCGATGCGTGACCGATGACCTCGTGCATGTTCGTCGTCAGCTCGCCCGAGAACGCGCTCCATTTATTCGCCCGCTCGGCCTCTTCCGGTGTCCACGAGAACTCGCTGCGGAACGCCGTCGGCGTCGAACGGTCGTAGGCGTCGTTGACGTTGGACAGTGAAACCGACTTACTGCCGTACCGCTCGCGGACGGTTTGATCGTTGGGCAGATTGATGCCAATGGGCGTCACGGGGCCGGAGTCGCCCGTTTCAATCACGACGTCAATCGCGTTTGCGGTGATGCCCTGGACCCCTTCTTTTCGGTACTTCGGATCCCACGGCATGTGGTCTTCGAACCACTGCGCGGCGGCGGCAATCTTCTGAATCTCTGAGGTCTTCTCCTTGTTGACGTAAAAGACGAGTCCTTCCCACGCGCCCTTGATGCCTCGTGCATCGAGATAGACCTCGATGAAGCCATTGATGGTATCGACGGGCGAGGCTTTGTCTTTCACCCACGCGATGTCATACGCCTCGCGATCCCTGCTTTCACCGCTTTTATAGAACGTGATGAGTGCGCGGATCGCGTCCTGCATGGGCGGCGTCGCAAACGGGATCGCGGCTTCGAGGTGACCAATGATGGCTTCAATGGGCTTGCTGTACCGGCCCCCCACGCGATAGACCTCTTCGACGATCTTCCCGTTCGCCTTCACGATGCGGGAATTCAGCGGGTACTTTTCCTCGAAACCTTCGAGCTCCTTCATCGTCACGCCGACGTACAGATTGTTGGCGCTGGCGGTGAGGATGTCTTTTCCGGCGGGCGGCGTCTTGGCGGTCACCGTCGGATCGACGGTGACGTCGAAGAATTGGGGTTTCAGCCGTGTCAGGAGTTGATCGAGTGTCTCGCCGTTCTTGAGCGGAAACGTCGCGCCCGCTTTGGCGGCGGCTTGCGCGGCAGCCGCAAATGCGTCTGGCGTGCAGGTGAGAACAAACTTTCGAGCCGTGAGATTGTTGAACGGCCCGCTATTGATCCAGAACAGCTTCGTGTAGCGCAGGATCTCGGCGCGCGTGGCCGCGTCAATTCCTGCTGCCGCGTCGGCGTGAGAAACGATCGCCTCGAGGACGTCTCGCATTTCGAGGTTGTGGGCATACCGCTGATCGTAAAAGATGTCGCGGCCGGCCAGGGCCGCCTGATAGAGATGCCAGACCAGCGTCTTTTCCTTCAGCGTGAGATCGCGAAAGGCGTCTGCGTACACTTGCACGACGGCCGCTTCGTCGACGCGCTCGAGCAAGTACTTGCGGTCGGCGTTCGTGTTCCCGGCCGCGCCTGGAGCCGCTGAGGATGTCGCTGCGCCGGTTGCGCTGGTTGCAGGAGGATTGCTCGAGGGCCCACAGGCCATCGTGCCGAGTATGAACGTCACGAAAATGATCCTTGTTCGCACGAAAGAAGGCCTAATTCTATAGCTCCACGCGTTCCTGATGTTTCGCGACATGGACCGGCCAGTGACGCTCCGTGTCGATCCGTGCACGCAGGGCTTCCGCGGCCGTCGGCTCACCGTGCACGAGGTACGTCATCGACGGAGGGCGTGAGAAATTGGAGATCCATCTCATGATTTCGCCGGCGTCGGCGTGTGCCGACATCGAATCGATCTTCTCGATCGGCGCCGCTACCGGAATGTCGCGACCCTTCAGCTTCACGACCTTCGCACCGTCGACGAGCAGGCGTCCGCGTGTGCCAACGGCCTGATACCCGACGAAGAGGATGGTGTTTCTTGGATCGGGAAGCGCCGCTTCCAGGTGATGCAGGACGCGGCCGCCGGTGGCCATTCCGCTCGACGCGATCACGATCGCCGGTTTGCGCGAGGCCACCAGATCTTTGGACTGTTGCGGGGATTCAATGGTCGTCATCCGCGCGGTCGCGAACACCCTCACTTTCTGGGCCCCCGGCTGCATCTCGGGGTCAAGCTCTTCGACGCGGCTGCTGTAGAACTGCAGCGCCTTGCTGGACATCGGGCTGTCCACATAGACCGGCAGAACCGGAATACGGTTTTCATCTTCGAGGCGTTTCAGCCAGTAGATGACTTCCTCGACACGGCCAATCGCGAACGACGGAATGATCAGTTTGCCGCCGCGTGCGAACGTCTCCTTCACAATCGCCGCGATACGCGCGCCCCCATCGTCCGGCTCATGCAGGCGATCGCCGTAGGTTGATTCGAGGAGCAGGACGTCCGCTTCGGAGACCGGTTTGGGATCGGGGAGCACCGGCCGTCCGTACCGCCCGAGATCGCCGCCGAAGAGAATCGTTTTTCCAGCCGTCGTCACACGTGCGTATGACGAACCAAGGAGGTGACCGGCATTGATGAATTCCACTTCGAGGTCCGGGACCACCGGAACGGGCCGGTCGTAGCCGACGGGTTGCAGTTGCGTCAACGCGCGAGCGGCATCGACTGACGTATAGAGCGGCAGTGCCGGCGCATGTTTCGTATAGCCGTGTTTGTTGGCGTCGCGGGCGTCTTCTTCCTGAATGTGCGCGGAATCTGGCAGGACGAGGGAACACAGATCCTGAGTCCCGGGCGTGCAGAACACCTTTCCGCGGAAGCCCTGCGACACGAGACGCGGCAGATAGCCGCAATGATCGAGATGGGCATGCGTCAGGATGACCGCATCGACCGAACTGGCTGGAATCGGAAAGGGCTGCCAGTTGCGATCGCGCAGCTCCTTGAGCCCCTGGAACAATCCGCAGTCGATGAGCACCCGATGTGATCCGAGATCGAGGAGATGTTTCGATCCAGTAACGGTGCCTGCCGCGCCGAGAAACGTCAACGTCGCCATCGGGCGACTATAACTGATCAGCGGAGATTTCTGGATTTGAGGGTTTCGAGGATTGAGGGCAGAGGCCGATCCGTTGATCGTTTTCGTGCGTCCGGATAAGCTCGAAGGATTCGCGACCTTCTCACGGCCCTGCAATCTGGCTCATCTGTCTTTGGGGCGGAGCTGCGTCCGCCGCGCGCTGAGCTGGAGGCGCGCGAGGGGATGGATGCCTGGATCGATACCTATCATGCCGTCCAGAAGCTGACGCGCCAGGGCACGTACGTCTTCCTCACGGATAGCGCCGTTGGCTCACAGGAAGAAGACAACCTGCGCCACCTCGTGACGAACCTTGGCCGGGACGTTCCGCGTGAGCGCATCGTGCCCTTCCTCACGTCGAAGCATTCCCTGGAGTACTGCCTCTCGTACGCGGAGCGTGCCCATCAACACGGCTTCCCGGCACTCGTCGTCCTCGGCGGCGACAAGAGCGTCGGCGTCCCGCGCGCGGTCGAACATGCCTGGCAACTGCGGGAGATGCTTCGCGCCAGGAATCACACCATTCGCCTGGGAGGATGGGCGAATCCGTATGGGGATGCGGATCGTCAAGTGGACTACCTGGTCGATCCACGCTTTCACGCGGAGTTCTTCCTGACCCAGATTGTCAGCCACCATGACCTCGCACCCGTCGAACGGTTCATCAGGTCAACGGCGCGTCGAGCGGCCGATCTGCCGGGAATGTTCGGTGTGTTTTTTTATCGCAGCGCCAATCGAAAAACGCTCGAGTTACTGAAGGACTTTCTGCCGGTCCCGATCGACGGGCTCACGCGGGAATTTAGTGAAGGCGCGACCGCTGAAGAGGTGTGCGCGAGAACCATTCGCGGTTTGATCGATGCTGGCGCAAAACATTTCTACATCAGCAATCTGCCTCTCGCGCGCGCGTCGTCCACGCTCGCGAGAATCCTGGCTCTCGCGGGTTGAGACTGAGGATTCAGCCTCACCGCACATGCCGTCCGCCGTCCACGCGGATGGTCTCACCCGTGATGAAATCGCAATCGAGCAAGCCAAGGACCGCCTTCGCGATCTCGATCTCTCCACCCCACCGCCCGAGTGGCGTCGACTTCTCGACCGCCTTGAATTCATCGTCGCTCGTCGTCGGCGGCGCGAGGATCGGCCCGGGAGCGATCGCGTTCACCAGAATGTTGTCGGCGGCGAGTTCGAGCGCCAGTGCTTCGGTAAGCCCGATGACGCCGGTCTTCGCGACGTAATACGTCAGGTAGCCCGGATAACGCGGACGGCCGCTCTTCGACAGCCAGTCGCTGAAATTGATGATATGTCCGCTGCCCTGCTTGCGCATGTGGGGAACGGCCGCGATTGCGCACAGAAAGTACGAACGCAAATCGACGTTCACCGTGCCGTCCCACTCTGCGACGGTCAGTGTGTCGATCGGCTGATCCTTGTAGACCGACGCCATGTTGACCAGGATGTCCAACCGCCCGAGCGCCGAGACTGCCGATCGCACCAGCGCAGCGCAGGCGTCGGGTTCCCTGACATCGGCCTGGATTGTCGTCGCGCGGCGGCCGAGCGCCTGAACGTTCTTCGCCGTCTGTTCAGCCTCGTCGCGCGATCGTGCATACGCGAGCGCGATATCGACGCCGCGTTTAGCCAGTTCTTCGGCAACGGTGGCGCCAATCCGTTTTCCGCCGGTGATCAACGCCACGCGTCCGGTCAAGTCCATGACGGGTTTTTATCACGCGGCAGAAGAACACGAAAGCACCAAATTCACTGATCACGTACAACGCGAGCACGGAGAGACCGCGGAGACCACTTCGTTTTCAAACGTGAGCAGAATTCCTTCCTAACGTGTGCTCTGCGATCTCTGCGAACTCTGCGTTGTACGTGTTGCTCTACGAAAGGGCGGGCACAAAAAGAAAAGGCCGGATCCAAAAGGACCCGGCCTGCGTTGTGTCTTGTTAAACGAGGGTCTTACTTGGCGAAGGTGCCGAAGAACGCCGAGCGCTTGTTCGGGTCGCTCCACTTGATGCCGAGCGTCGAACCGCTGAACGAGTGCTTCTGGGTGAGGCCCAGCGTCGACTCATTCATCGTGGCCAGCGGGTGGAACCACTGCATGTCGCCGCAGGTCGGGTCGTGTGAGATGTGCTTGCTCACGTCGAGCGCCACCTGGCCGGCCGACACCTGCACGTCATTCGCGCCGTCGACGAACTGAATCGGCGCAGCGTTCACTTCGACGATCGTCCCGAGGACGCCCTTCGACAAGTCGTTTGCCATCGCGACGAGCGCAATGCGCTGTGCGGGATTGGCGCGCTGATCGACCACGATGCTCGAATGCACGGTCGATGTCTGGCCGCCCATCTCGATGATGCCGAGGTTCGCGGTTCCTGAAAGAGCCGCCACAACCGACAACCCGTCGAGCGAGACGCCGTTGAAGCTGCCGCGGTCGACTTTCCACGCGAGGACGGCTTCACGGCCAGCGGTACCTGCTTCGCTGTTCATCATGCAACCGCCAGTGAACACTTCGGCCGTCCGCGCTTCGACGTACGACCCGCTGACGCTCGATCCACCGCCTGCAAACAGCGTGGAACCGCCCAGCCCGATTAATGCTGCCAGCACGATCATTCGCTTCATAATCAACCTCGAATCACGGAACCGATTAGACTCGAAAACTTAGACGATCATTATAGCTGGATCGGTTCGACTGCGCAAAAGGACACTGATATGTCTGAAACCGTTGGTTTTATTGGACTTGGCGTCATGGGTCGCCCCATGGCAAAGCACCTGCTGGCCAAAGGATACGCTGTGATCGTGCACAATCGCAGCCGAGCTTCCGTCGATGAGCTCGTCGCGGCCGGCGCGACCGCAGGCCATTCGCCAGCGGACGTTGCCGCTCAGGCCACGGTCGTGATCACGATGGTGCCTGACACGCCCGATGTCGAGGCCGTCGTGACCGCCTCTGACGGCGTGCTGTCGCGTCTGCAAAAGGGCGCGGTGCTGATCGACATGAGCAGCATTTCTCCTGTCGCGACAAAGCGTCTGGCAGCTCTCGTCGCCGCCAAAGGCTCGACGATGCTCGACGCACCGGTCAGCGGCGGAGAAATCGGCGCCATCAACGCGACGTTATCCATCATGGTCGGCGGCGATCGTGCGGCCTTCGATCGCGTCAAACCAATTCTCGAGTGCATGGGAAAGCCCGAACGCATCGTGCACATTAGCTCGGAGCCTGGCTCGGGCCAGGTCTGCAAGGTTGCGAATCAAATTGCCATCGGTGGCGCGCTCGCCGGCGTCAGCGAAGCGTTCGCGCTCGCACGGAAAGCCGGGGTCGACGTCGCCGCCGTGCGTCAGGCGCTCCTGGGCGGCTTCGCGGCGAGCCGCGTACTCGAAGTTCACGGCGAACGGATGCTGAAAAGCGACTACAAGCCTGGTTTCCGCGCTCGTCTGTACCAGAAAGATCTTCGCCTCGCCAATGAAGTCGCATCGGCGCAAGCGGTCGCGATTCCGGCGACGGCTGTTGTCACGCAATTGGTGAATGCGCTCGTCGCGTCCGGTGGCGGAGATCTGGATTACTCGGCGATGGGAACGGTGATCGCGAAACTGAGTGGTGAGTGAGAGGGAGAAAGAGGCCCGACCCCAAAAGTCGGGCCTCGTGTGACCCTTAGATTTTCGGCGCGTGGTCGCAGCAGGCTCTGTCGCCCTGACAGACGTCAGGACGTGACGGCTGGCCGTCAGGGCCGAAGCTGGTCAACGTCTTTCCACACCAATAAGAATCGGCATCGTACAACCCGGATGCCTGTTCTTCAGGACTCGGGTCCACTGAATTGACGTACATGCCCTTATGTCGAATCTGAAGGCAGTGCACGTTCCAGTTGATCCGCGTCGAATGCAGCAAGTCTTCCATGACAGAACTCCAGTCGCTTAGACGGTCCGCAAGCCCGCGGCTCGCATGACGGCGCGCTTGACGGCCGTTTTCGCGATCTGCGTCTTGTAGCCGTTTCGGCTGAGCGGCTTCGCATCACGCACTGCAGCTTCACCGGCTGCGAGCGCTGTCGCTTCGTTCAGCGGCTTGCCAACGAGGGCACGCTCGGCGGCTTCTGAACGCCACGGAATCGGCGCCACGGCCCCCATCACGACGCGCGCTGCAGAGATCGTCTGACCCTGCATCGTCAACACGACGGTCGCAAATGACAGCGGCCAGTCGTGTGATTCCTTGTACCGTACTTCGTAGTGGCCGTGTTTCGCACCCGAGGTCGGCGCCGGCAGAATGACGTGCGTGAGGATCTCGTCATTCGCGAGGACGTTTTCCTTGAGCACGTTCTGCGTCGTCGGCAGGGTGAAATACTCGGCGGCGGGAATCTCACGTTCGCCCGACGCGCTCACGACGCGGAACCTCGCGCCGTAGGCCACGAAGGGAACCGCGAGGCTGGACGGATGAACGATATGGCTCGGGCCGTCATTACCGAAGATGGCGTGATACTGGTTTTCGCCCGCTGGGGCAAAGCACCGGTTCCCGCCCTTCTTGTAGCAGACGAATTCTTCGTTTCTGAAGTACCAGCAACGCGGACGCTGGTTGATATTGCCACCGACCGTGCCCTGATTGCGGATCTGCGGTGTTCCCACTTCGATGGCCGCGGCCGCGACATTGGGATACAACCGCATCACCTGAGCGTTCTCGGCAAGATCGGCAATTCTCACCGCCGCACCGATCTTCAGGCCGCCGCTCGCGCCCGTGATCGTCGTGTCAAGCGCGTTCTTGATGTTGACGATCCGGTCCGGCGACGTGATGTAGTCCTTCATGCGAGCGAGAATGTCCTGGCCCCCGCCGATCGGCATGGCAACGCCAGCGTCTCGGAGTGCGGCAGCCGCTTCCTTCTCGTTCGCGGGATTGACGTAGGCAAAAGCCTTCACAGCGTCCCTCCTGCTTTCTGCTGATCGATGGCTGCAAGAATCTTGTGCGGATGGAGCGGCAAGCTGCGAACCGTCGCGCCCGTGGCATTGCGCACCGCGTTCGCGATGGCGGCCGAGAGTGAAACGGTTGGTGGTTCGCCGATCCCGATGACGCCGCGCTCCGGCATGTCCTTGAGCACGATGTCGATCTGCGGCATGTCGGACATGCCGGCCAGGAGGTACATCTCCATGTTCGGGTTCACCATTTGTCCGGTGACTCGATCGAGGATGCGGTCTTCATACAGCGCGAAGTTCAGCGAGCCGATGATGCCGCCGTATACCTGACTCTGCGCCGTGAGCCTGTTGACGACGAGGCCGCAGTCCTGGATGGCGAGGACGCGCTTCACCTTGACGATGCCGGTCTCGATGTCGACCTGCACTTCCGTGAACTGCGCACCGCTCGTGTTGACGCCGGAGAACCCGGCCTCCCACGCACCATCCACCGAGATCGCCTCGGTTCCGAGGAGCTTGCAGGCGTCTTTCCAGGCGACGCTGCGCGTCGGCGCATCTTTCACCACGATGCGACCGTTGGCCGCCATCAGATTCGCCGCCGGCACGCCGAGCGTCGGTGCCACCTTGTCGAACAGGGCATCGAGCGCCTTGCCCGCCGTGAGACGAATCGCGGGCATCGCTGACGGCGCTGTCGTGCTGCCGCCCGATCCTCCGCTCGTTGGCAGGATCGTGTCGCCGATCTCAGCCTTCACCATGTCCATCGGCAGGCCAAGCGTTTCGGCGGTGACGAGCGTGACGATGGTGCGAGTGCCGGTGCCGATGTCCTGAGTGCCGCACTTCATCACGACCGAGCCGTCCGGATTGATGTCGCAGTGCGCCTGCGTACCCTGACCGCCACCGCCCCACTGATGCACGGCGCAGCCGACACCGGTCTTGATCGGTCCCGGTGTGGGATCGCCAGTCGCGTGCCGCTTGCTCCACCCGAAGGCCGTCGCGCCTTCAGCGAGGTAGCTGCGCCACATATTGTTTGGCGCGAGCGGCGGGCAGTTCTTGATGCGGAACTCGACCGGATCGATCTTCACGCGATCCGCGAGTTCGTCCATCAGTACTTCCGTGAGGAAGCACGCCTGAGGATGACCGGGCGCACGCATTGGACGCTGCGTGCCCGTGTTGATGAAGACGTTCTTGTGAGTGCGACGGCGATTCGGGAACACGTAGATGTAGGGAATCTGGAAGTTCGACCCCTGACCTGCGCCGCCCGTGCCGTAGCTGTCGGCCTGATACGCGGTGAGCATGCCGTCTGCGGCGACACCCGCGCGAATCTTCGCGCCGGCTGACGGACGGTTACCGCTATCGAGGTGCTCTTCCTTGCGGTCGAGCGTCAGCTTCACAGGAACCTTTGCCATCTGCGCAAGCTTCGCCGCCGCGATCGCTTCGGAACCCGGATTCAACTTGCTGCCGAAGCCGCCGCCCATGTACTGGCAGATGACTCGGATGTTGGTCCGCGGAATGCCGAGCGGAGTGGCCATGGCCATCTGCGTCGGGAAGATGCCCTGCGTGGAGTGCCACGCCGTGAGCTTGTCGCCTTCCCATTCGGCAACGATACAGTGCGACTCGAGACACACGTGCGTGATGACGTGTGTGTAGTAGCTGGCCTCGACAACTTGTGCCGCCTGTCGGAAGCCCGCGTCGAGATCGCCCGATTCCTGCGCCTGCCCCTGCTGGAAGTTTCCACCCATGAACACGGTGGGCGCGTCCGGATCCATTGCCGCTTCTTCGCTCATCAGGAACGGCAGCTGCTCGTAGGTGACCTTGATGAGGCGAAGCGCGTCTTTCGCGCGCTCTTCCGTGTCGGCGGCGATCGCCGCGACCGCATCGCCCTGGTACATCACCTGCGTGCCTGGCTCCTTGATGTTGTAGGCGGCTTTCACACCCGGCGCCCGCAACGCTTCGGAAAGATCGATCGCCGTGATGCGTGCATGCAGATACGGCGAACGGAGGATCTTGCCGTAGATCATTCCGGGCCGTGTGATGTCGTAGGTGTACTTCGCTTTGCCGGTGACTTTGTCTGGACCGTCGATGCGTTTGATTGACGTGCCGATGAGCGTCGGCTTCGCGGGCCACGCATACTTGATGGCAAGGGCTGATGGCGGAGCAGGAGCTGCTCCACGTCCCTGTCCACCCGCGCCTCCGGCCGGAGCCGCGCCGCGTCCCTGCGCGCCTGCCGGCGCTGCGCCACCTGCGGGAGCCGCACCACGACCACCGCCGCCGCCGCCGCGGCCAGCGCCGCCGCGTCCGCCTGCTGGCGCCCCGGCGCCGCCCTGCGGCTGAGGATCCTGGAAGTTATGCACGGGCCCCCCCTTTCGCCACTTTCGACACGGCCTCGAAAATGCGGACGAATGTTCCGCAGCGGCAGATGTTGCCGTCGAGACCTTTGCGAATCTGTTGTTCGGTTGGATTTCTGTTTTTCTCGAGGAGGGCGACGCTCGCCATGATGAAGCCCGGTGTGCAGAAGCCGCACATCAGCGCGTCCTGGTCGCAGAACGCCTGCTGGACTGGATGCATCGTGCCGTTGGCGCTCGCAAGACCATCGACGTTGCGAATCGTCTTGCCCTGAACTTCAATCGCCAGCGTCGAGCACGAATACACCGCCCGGCCGTCAACGATCATCGTACAGGCGCCGCATGTACCGCGATCGCACACGCGCTTGTTGCCGGTGAGATCGGCGCGCATGCGCAGCGCGTCGAGGAGCGTGACGCGCGGCTCAATATTCAAATTGATGCGGCGTCCGTTGACCGTGAGCGTGACCGGAACCTCACCGGGTCCAATCACGCGCGCTCCCGTTTGTGCTTCGACGTCAGCCACACCCGCCGCCGCTACACCGGCCGCAATGCCGCTGACGCCGGCCGACTTCAGGAAGTCGCGCCGACTGACGCTGAAGCGTTCAGTCTTTTCGTCTTTTTCGTCTTTCGGAGCCATGAACGAGCCCCTCCCACACGAGGTTTAGGAAAATCGAATGGACAAGAATAGCGAAAGCTGCCCCACCTTACAACAGATCTCACGGATTATCGTCAGTCGGTGCGTGTCACAAGCTCTGCGCAGCTGAAATCGAGTGGTTTTTCGCCTTATATTCGCTCTCGGCCGGCGACCGGCGTCTGACGGCAATAATTAATGAGGTCGCCCGGACGTTCCTTCCAGGACCTCCAGCACCTCGCTCAGTGCGGCAAGTTCCTGACGAGCGGCATAAATAATGGCCCGCCGTTCCTGAAGCGTCGGCATGCTCCAGTCGGACGCCGGCCGCCCCGGCTCCTCGAGATATCGCACACGCCCTGATCCATCGATTTCAACGACGACGGCATCCATCGGTTCAACGTAGAGCCTCATGGCAGCGACTCTTATCACGAAGTCACGAAGAACACGAAGCCCACGAAAACTACGTGACCAAAGAATTTCTTCGTGACCTTCGTGCGCTTCGTGCTGAAATTCAGACCCCCGACGCCGCCGCAGCACGTTGCGCATCGTCCACGCCGAGGACCACGACTGCACCGGCACTTCCACCCGTCGCGCCGCCGTACGCGTACTCGATGTTGATCCCGGCATCCGTCACGAGCTTCAGTACTGGCGCGAGCGCTCCCGCAGCGTTCCCGATTGTGAGCACGAGGACGTCGCGCTGAGACACCTGACGATGGTCGGCGCGAAGCGCACCAGCCGCAAGCACATGGTTGTCGACGATCAATCGCAGATGACCGGACGCTTCGAGCGAGAGCGCGAGGATGTTCACGCGTTCGTTCGCGAGAATCCGGCACACGGCGCCCACCGCGCCAGGACTATTCGGCAGCCTCAAACTCAGTTCGGGACGAATCGGCATGCCGCAAGACTAACACCGCATGCCGAACACGGATCACGTACAACGCGGAGCTCGCGGAGAGCGCAGAGACAAACCCCTCGGAGTTCAGAGGTGCTTGGGTGCACGGGGCGTTTCGGTGCTCGGGTGCTTGGGTGCTGCGGGTGCTGTGGGCCAGCGTAGTCCTAGTGCACTGCATGAGAGTGAGTCGATGCCTCGCGCAGAAAACCGTACAGCAAACCGACCACGATCACGAAAAACGCAGCGGCGGCCTGCAAGTCGGCGTGGGGATGGGGCCCCACGCCCCGTTTAGCCCCGTTGAGCCGCCGCAAGTTTTTCCGGTTTGCGGGCACGGTTTTCGAAGCGAAGCATCGAACTCGCGACCGGGGCGAGGGATCGCAGCGAAGGATCGAGATCGCCGGTCTCTGTGCGAGGGTTTCGAAGCGAGGTATCGAACTCGGCGGCTCGAGACCGAGTCGAGAGGTGACGCAAAGGTGCAGGAGTGCGCTACGGCACCCCTGCACCTTGCACCTGCGGAGTCGTTAGGCGAGGACCTTGATCACCACGCGACGATTCTGCGCGCGGCCTTCCTTGGTATTGTTCGGCGCAACCGGCTTTTCCTTGCCGTAGCTGATCACATTGATCTTGTGCAGCGGAATCTGATGCTGCTCGTAGAGATACCGCTTCACCGATTCGGCGCGCTCCATCCCCAGCTTGTCGTTGACGGCCGCTGAGCCGACGTTGTCGGTGTGCCCTTCGATCTCGAAGTAGGCACCCTTGGGATCGGCCTTGAGCTGGTTGATCATGTCGTCCAGCCGCGCCTTCGCTTCATCCGGAAGCACGCTCTGGCCGAACTTGAAGTTGCCCTGGTCTTCGCTCAGGACGACTTCGAAGACGAGGCGCTTCGACGCGCGATCGACCGCATCAGCCTTCGAGCCTGCCGCCAGTGCGGCCTCGTTCGCGCGCGTCGCGTTCGAGTTCGCCGCCTGAGCCTGCTGCCCGGCCTGCACCGCTGCCTGATTCGCAGCCTGCGCCTGCTGACCGGCGGCCTGCGCCTTCTGATCAACATCTGAAATCTTGCCTTCGTTTTGACGCGTACGCTCCTGCGTCTCCTCGACCGAGCGGCCGAGCGAGTCGACTTTCGCGTTCACGTCGCCGACGCTGGTGCGCACGAATTTCTTCGTCGCGCAGGCAGTCGTGCCGCCAGCTACCAGCATCGCGATCGGAACAGCCATGACGAGTCTGCGAAACATGATGAGGTCCTCCTGCTTACGAAACCGGGCGAGATTGCCCCGCGTTGTATCCACTTCGAGCGCGAACGATCAGTTCCTTGTCGCGTGTGCGAACGACAAGCGCGTGCCACCCCGGGCGCGCGCTTCCTGTAAACGCCATCAGATACTGATGACGAAGCTCCTCGAGAATCTGGCGCGCCACCACGCTGCGATCAGCCGCGCTGCTCGCCACAAACGTATGACCGCCGGTCCACGATGAAAGATTGGTCAACGCACCCGACAGTGCGGATCGGCCGGGATCCACCGTCGACACGTCCGCCGACGGATTATCAATGGCCGGCACGAGCCCGACGATGTAAACCGGCACATCGATGGCACTGGCGATCGACGACACCTCGGTTGGCGTCAGACGGCTTGCCGTATCCTGTCCATCCGTGAAGACCACCACCGCGCGTCGACGCCCCTCTCGGCTCACGAGTCGTTCGGCCGTCCGCGCGATCGCATCGTGCAGCGACGTCGCACCAAACGGCTTGACGACCGACAACCGATCGGGCAGCGTCATGAGACCTGCTGTGAACGGCGCGACCTCGTCGAGGTGCGTATCGAAGGTATAGACCGCCGCCTCGTCGGCCACCGGATCGAGACCACTCAACAAGTGCGTGGCTGCTTCCCTCGCCTGGTCGAGCCGCGCTTCCATGCTCCCACTGACGTCGACGAGCAGCGCGACGCTCAGGCCGGGGCGATCGATCTGAAAATCGGTAATTCGCTGCGGCTGGCCGCCGTCGAGAATTTCGAAATCACGCACGGTCAGGTTCTTGATGAAACGTCCTTTGCGGTCGCGAACCACCGCGTTCACCCGAACAAGGCTCACCGAGCTTCGAAAAACAGGTGGCGCGGTCGTTTGAGCGTCCTGATCGGCTCGAAGGTTTGGAATCCCGCAGAGGGTCCATACGGCCAAGGTCGCCACGATGAGTTGAGCGCGCGTGCTCACAGTCATTTTTTAATCTCCAAAAGACCTGCCATTACGGTAAATGGATTAGATTCAGCTACTTGCTTTCTCCAGCGAGACCGTAGAACCGCTTGAAATCGACGCCGATCGTGGAAAAATTACATTGCTGCGGGGGATCCGGGCACCTTGGGGAGCGTAGTTCTTACACTATCGGCGCGTATTGGCCCGACAATTACCGGAAATCATCGAAAAAACCCTCTGTTGAGCTGTGTAGCTCGTCAATTGTTGCAGGTGACATCACCCTAAATCGAATGGCATACTCCGCCGATGTCGTCAGGGGATCGCTCGAAACAGGGAGACTCCCCGCCGTGTCCCTCCTGCAAATCTCCCAAAACGCTGCGCACTTTTGAGAGGTTCGGCGAACAAATGTTCTTCTGCTCGGCGTGCGAGCATACCTGGACGCTGCAGGATGGGAAGCTGCGAGGCCCGGGAACCCGCGGTAAGATCGCTGAGTGACGCCGACGCAAACATCCGTTCCTCTCGCACAGCGCGTTAGTACCTTCTCCTACGCGATCCGCAACATCGTCGCCGAGGCTCACAGGGTCGAAGCCGCCGGAAAAACCGTGCGCTATCTCAATGTCGGAAATCCTCCGGCATTTGGATTCAGTCCGCCCGCTCATCTCATTGAAGCGGTCGAACGCGCCATGCACGACGGTCACAACGGCTATGGACCCTCACCTGGCGTCGCGGGCGCGCGCGAAGCCGTGGCGGACGAATACACGACTCGCGGCTGGCGGATCGCCAGCGATCGCGTTTTTCTGACGTCGGGAACGTCCGAAGCAATCGAACTTGCCCTGAGTGCGATCGTGGATCCCGGAACCGAAGTCCTCGTTCCGATGCCCACGTATCCGCTGTATACAGCGGTCCTCGCCAAGCTTGGCGCGCGCGCCGTGTACTACAAAGCCGATCCGTCACGCGGATGGCTGCCCGATGTCGACGGACTCTCGGCGCTCGTCACCTCCGCCACGCGGGCGCTCGTGACGATTGACCCGAACAACCCGACCGGCGCCACGTATCCCCCGACGGTACGGATGGCTCTCGTGGACTTTGCGGAGCGGCGCGGCCTGCCGATCCTGGCGGACGAAGTCTATAGCGACCTCGGCTTTGATGGTCCCGTCGCTCCGCTCGGCAGTCTGAAACCCGATGCGGCGATCATTTCGTTTTCAAGTCTCTCGAAAGGCTATCTCGCCCCAGGGTGGCGGACGGGCTGGCTTGCAATCGGGGCGACACCGCGTCTCGACGATGTAGTGACGGCGGTTGGCAAGCTCGCGGACGCGCGCTTGTGCAGTACGGTCCCCATGCAATATGCGGTCGAAGCCGCCCTGCGCGGCGACCGATCGCACCAGACGTCGTTTCGCGCGGCGTTGCGCGCCCGGGGGAAGGTGACGGCGGATGCCTTGAACGACATTCCGGGGGTGTCCTGCGTAGCACCGACGGCAGCGTTCTATGTCATGCCGAAGGTCGAGTTGCCGGCCGGAAAAACCGACGAGGATTACGTGCTCGCCCTGCTGCGCGCCACCGGCGTCCTGACGGTCTACGGATCGGGCTTCGGCATGCCGGCGGCAGACGGCTTCCTTCGCATTGTGTTCCTCGCCACACCGGAGGAACTCGCCGACATCTTCAATTTGATGAAGACGTTTACCGTTGAGTACCTGCGGTAACGATGATCACCGACCGGGATTTCACCCGGCGCACGCTTCAAGTCGTCTTCACGGTCGCCGGGACCGCGATTCTGCTTGCGTCGCTGTGGATCGCGCGCGACTCGCTCGTCGTCATTTACATCAGCGTGCTCCTCGCGATCGGGTTTGGCCCCGTGGTCCATGCGATCGAACACCAGACGACCGCCCGCGGCCGGCTCCGCCGCCGTGTCCCCCGATGGTTTGCGATCCTCATCATCTACATCGCCATCATCATCGTCTTCACGTTCGTCGGGCTGCTCGTCATTCCGCCACTGATTACGCAGGCGCGTGAACTGTGGATCCGCCTGCCGGATCTGCTCGATCGTGGCCAGGATTTCCTGATGCGCCGAGGACTGCTCCACGAGAGGATCACGCTCGAGGAAGCGGTTCGTCGCGCACCGGGATCGCCCGGTGACGCCATGGGGACCGTCGCGATGGCCGTGACGAGTGTGGTCGAAGCGATCTTCGCGCTCGTCACCATTCTCATCCTCACCTTCTATCTCCTGATCGAGAGCGATTCACTGTTCGCAGGCTTCGCCCGGCTGTTTCATCGCGGCAATCGCCACCGCGTCGAAGACGTGGCCGGCAAGATCTCGCGGAAGGTGAGCGCCTGGCTCAACGGTCAGTTGATCCTCGCTGGAACGATCGGCGTCAGCGCGGCTGTCGGCCTGTACTTCCTCAACGTTCCCTATTTCTACGTGCTGGCGCTGGTTGCCGCCATCGGCGAGATCATTCCCGTTGTCGGGCCGATCCTTTCCGCGATTCCAGCGGTGAGCGTCGGCTTCGCGGTGTCGCCGCAAACGGGCTTCTTCGTCCTGGTGTTCTGGTTCGTGCAGCAGCAGCTCGAGAACCATCTGCTCGTGCCGAAAGTGATGGAGCGGCAGGTGGGCGTCAGCGCGGTCACGGTCATCGTCGCGCTCCTCATCGGGGGATCGATGCTCGGCATCCTCGGCGCGATTCTCGCGGTTCCGACGGCGGCCATCGTTCAGGTAGTCGTCGTCGAAATCCTGGACGAGCGCGATCGGCACGCCGATCGCGCACTTCAAGAATAGAAGCCTGTCCCATGCAGGGTCGCGATCCGCTCGCGTATCTTTCCCTCGAACTTGCCGAGCTCGAACGGCAGGGCCTGCATCGAACGCTGCGAGTCCTCGACACCGGGCAGCGCCCAACGGCGACAGTCGACGGCCGGTCGGTCGTCAATCTGTCATCGAACAATTATCTCGGGCTGACGACGCACCCCAGGCTGCGCGAACGTGCGCTCGACGCCATTCGGAAATTCGGCGTCGGGTCCGGTTCGGTGCGAACGATCGCGGGCACCATGGACGTTCACATGGCGCTCGAGCGGCGGCTTGCGGAGTTCAAGAAGACGGAAGCGGTCGTCGTCTTTCAGAGCGGCTTTACCGCCAACGCCGGGTGCGTGTCCTCGATCCTGACCAAAGACGATGTCGTGATTTCCGACGAGCTGAATCACGCGAGCATCATCGATGGTTGCCGGCTGAGTCGCGCATCCATCAAGGTGTTCCCGCACAAGGATGTCGGGGCCGCGCGACAAATTCTCACGGGATTGCCCGGATCGCAGAGAAAACTCGTCATCACCGACGGCGTTTTCAGCATGGACGGCGATCTTGGTCCACTTCCCGATCTCTGCGCGCTCGCGGAGGAATTTGGCTGCATCATGATGGTGGATGATGCGCACGCCAGCGGGGTATTCGGGAGGAATGGCCGTGGGACAATCGACCACTTCGGGATGCACGGCCGTGTCGACGTCCAGGTGGGTACGTTGTCGAAGGCGATCGGCGTCCTCGGCGGATATGTCGCCGGCAGCCGCGCCCTCATCGACTTTCTCTACCATCGGGCCCGTCCCTTTCTGTTTTCGACGTCACATCCACCAGCGGTTGCCGCCGCCTGCATCGCCGCCATCGACGTGTTGCTCGAGGAACCGGAGCTCATCGATCGGCTCTGGGAAAACACGCGCTTCTTTCAAGCGGGACTTTCAGCCCTTGGTTTCAATACCGGAGCGACGCAGAGTCCCATCACGCCGATCATCGTTGGTGATGGAGCCCGGGCGATGACGCTGTCGGATCGGCTCTTTGCTGCGGGAGTCTTCGCGCAAGGGATTGCGTTTCCGACCGTGGCCCGCGACAAGGCGCGCGTGCGCGCCATCGTCACCGCCACGCATACGCGAGACGAGCTGCAATTCGCCCTGGACGCTTTCGCCAGCGTCGGCCGGGAGCTGGGCATCATATGAGCCGCCGCCCCGGCGGCGCCGCCGTTCTTGCAGCCGCATTGGCTGCCGCCACCGTGGTCCTCGCGTCAGCGCGATCGCAATTGCCGCCGGCACCAAACACGACAGATGGCGAGCGGATCCGCGCGTTCCTGACCGTATTCCAGCAGATGATTCGCGACGGCGACGTGAACGTGTGGCGGTCGCTCGTCGACCCGGCGGCGGACGTGCGGCGAGCCAATAATTTCGCCGCGCTGGAACTGCGGCAGGGCGTCACGCGAGTCGTCCTGATCGAGCGTGATCGCGAACCGATCACGCTGTCTGACGGATCGACCGGTTACCGCCTTCTCGTGGACGCTCTGATCGAATCGGGCCAGCGAGGACGCGCCGTCACGTGGCGGCTGGATTTGAAAAACACGCCGGCCAGCTTCACCGTCGTCGATACCGATCGTCTCTCGTCGGTCGATCGTCTGTTTCGGCTCTCACTGAATCCCGCCAGGGAGTTTACGGCACGCAATTTCGTTCTTCACGCAGAAGACATCGAGCTCACGCTGGCGGAGGGATCGGTCTTTATCGTCGAAACCGACGAGGGCATCACCGGACTCGTGCTGCTCGGGCGCGGCATGATGAATTTTCATCCTGCTCCCGACGTGGAAAAAGGGCAGCTTCGCATTTTTTCAGGATCGGAGAAGCTCGACGCGTCGTTCGATGCGGCGTACGTGCGAGTCGGCCGGCTCGATTTCTACGCGGATCTCAACAGCCTGACGGCGCGTCCTGTCGACTTGCGCGACTTTCGTCGCGCGCAGGAGGTCTTCCGCGACGAATCACCGAAGACGTATCACGTCGATTTCGCCGATCTGACGACCGAGAGCTGGTCGATGGCGCCCGGCGATGAGGACATCGTCATGGAGATCCGCACGAAACGCTATGCGACGTTGACGTATTCGCGTTCGGCGGCGGCGGCCGAGGACATCTCGGTGTTCGATCGCGCTCGCCAGAAGAACATCGCGGTCTACACGTCCAGGGCACGGCTCGCCACTCGAGGCCGGTTCTATGACGAAGACGACGGGACGGCGTTCGACGTGCTCGACAACGATATCGACATGACGTTCATCCCGGATCGACGCTGGATCGAGGCACGCGCGCGCATTCGGCTCAAAGTCCGTTCACGACAGGGCGCCGGGCAGGTATCGTTTCGCCTTGCTGAACCCTTCACGGTTCAGACCGTCACGAGCGAGCAGTTCGGCCGCCTTTTCAGCTTGCGCGTGAGGAACCACGGCACGGTGCTCATCAATCTGCCTGCGTTCCTTCTGCCGGATACCGAGCTGGCACTGACGGTGACGTACAGCGGCCGCATCCCGCCGCAGGGGGAGTGGGAGACACCGTTGCTCGAGCGGGATTTCGGCGGCGGACCGCCGACGGCCCAGCGTTTCGACACGGTCTACCTCGTGAGCAATCGATCGGAGTGGTATCCGCGCCTATCAACGTCTGACTACGCGACCGCGACGCTCCGGATTACGGTTCCAGCCGCGTACGCCTGCATCGCCAGCGGTGAACTCGACCGGAACTCTCCAACGATCATCGAGGCGGCAAATCCGTTGGACCGGAAGAAGCGCTTCGTGTTCACCGCCGAGCGGCCGCTTCGCTATTTGTCCTTCCTGGTCACGCGGATGTCACAGGTCGAACGGGCGACGGTGGCATTCAGCGACGATGAAGGGCGCGCACGCGGACCCGCCATGGGCGGCGCCGTCTACGATTCGATCGATCTTGCCGTGAGCGCGCAACCGCGACTGGCTTCTCAGGCATCGAACGTTGCCACCCAGTCGGCGGACATCGTCCAGTATTTCCGTTCGCTCATCGGTGATTCGCCGTACTCGAGCCTCGCCGTGGTGCTTGTGGAGGCGAATACACCCGGGGGCCACAGTCCCGGCTATTTCAGCGCGCTTCGCCGGCCGCCCAAGGAGGTCCCCCGCACCTGGCGCAACGATCCGGCGGCGTTCGACAACTACGCAGAATTTTTTCCCGCGCATGAAATTGCGCATCAGTGGTGGGGCCAGGCGGTTCTTTCCAGCACATTGGGATCCTAAGCTTAGAATTCCACGTGGACAAGTTGTC
>JADMIO012752825.1_pt1 | contig 51654 bp, 48 predicted proteins | sample 8958161 | NCBI WGS metagenome assembly JADMIO01 (sample SAMN16585339, study PRJNA669376) | soil metagenome | isolation source: Crop rotation soil | place: USA: Cullars Rotation, Alabama | collected 2011
CCGCGACTTCAAGTCACGTGAATTCCAAGCTTCGGATCCCACTGTGCTGGAAAGGAGTTACCTGCAAAACAGCCTCGCCGCCCTTCCGCTGAGACAGCCCTCGCGATGACTGCTTCGAACAGCTGGCGCAGATTCTTCTTCACTGAGCCAGGCCTCTCGAGCACAGCAAATATCTTTCGGCTCTCGATCTCGCGATAACGATCCAGGGATTGGAGGAAGAGCGAATGCTTATCGCCAAACGTGTCATAAATACTCTGGCGATTGATCCCCATGTGCGTCACCAGATCTTGCATCGACGCGCCCTCGTAACCGCGCGTCCAGAAAACCTCCATCGCTTTGTGGAGGGCTTCGTCTGGATTGAACTCTTTCTGGCGCGCCATTTGTGCTGTCTCGGCCTCCCTTATACCCTTTCTGGAACGAACAGTCAAGAATTAGGCCGGCATCTCTCATAGAAGCGTACAGGCCTCGTTGAATTCGAGCCGTGGCCCTCTGGGAAAAAGTTTTGATTCGTCGCCATAGCCAAGGTTGCATAGGAAGTTCGACTTCACGTGGCCTGAGGGGAAAAACTCCTGTTCACAGCCTTCGCATTCTTCGCCCGCGCCGAAAAACTCCTCGTCCACCTTCGCGTTATCAAAACCTGACATGGGGCCACAATCTAGCCCAAGCGCGCGTGCCGCGATGATGGCGTAGGCGCCCTGGAGGGTAGAGTTGCGCTTAGCGGTCTCCTCGATAAGCTGCGGATTCCCCGCAAACAGATCACGCATACCGGGCGCATGAGGGAATAACTTTGGCAGTTTCTCAAAAAACATCAGATCGTAAGCAATGATTGCAGTGACCGGCGCAGTCATCGTCTTCTGGACGTTTCCAGGAGCAAGCGCGGGTCGCAGACGCTCTTTCGCTTCGGGAGTGCGCAGAAAGACAAGTCGTCCCGGGCTACCGTTGGCACTGGTCGGCCCCCATTTCATCAAGTCATACAATTGACGAAGGATGTCATCGCTGACAGGTTTATCGAGCCAGGCATTGTGCGTGCGGGCTTCGCGGAATATTTCATTCAATGCGTCTTCCAACACCTTTTTCATTCCTTGTTTCTCCCTTCAATCTCGGCTAGATTTTGCATTCCCATTTCGATTTCGCTGCCGCTAGATAGCCAATCTTCTTCACTACGCCAATCAGCAACTCGCGTTCCCTTGTCAGCGAGGCGGACGCCCAAGTCCTCCATACCCGCCGTGCTTGGCGCAGTGTCTAAGTGGTAGTGAGAGCCCGCACGAAGGTCGCTTAGCCACGAAGCTCATTTGCCGTTCGACACTCGGGAACACATACTTATACTGTTAGAGTAGCGAAAAACACACTGTCGCGTTACCGGCTCGGCGTCGTGACGGCGCGAATGAGTAACCGAGAATCTGGTAGATCGAAGGAGCACAGATTGGGGTTTTGAAATACGATTCCCTCAATCATCAAACTGGAGCATTGGCGGCGAGTCTTGCTGATAGACTTATCTGATCGCTTCAATAAAGTCGCACAGAATCTCGACATGGAAGATCGGAAACAAGTAGCCTTGGAGAGGGAGCGGGAACTCCAGCAGATTCTAGATCTCACACCGCAGCACCTCGGTGTATTTGGACCCGATGGAAGTCCACTCTACGCTAATCGCGTGGCGCTTGATTACTTTGGTGTCAACATCGACCAATGGCGAGCCGAGTCTCGAATTGATCTGGTTCATCCAGATGATCGTGAACACTTTCTCGGCGAACGACAGACGCGGTTTGTCGAGGGGGCGGCTCATGAGTTTGAAGCTCGGATGCTGAGGCACGATGGCAGATATCGGTGGTTTCTGTTCCGCTTAAATCCCCTTAAAAACGAACGGGGACAGGTAACGCGTTGGTATGGCACAGCTACCGATATTGAAGATCGCAAGCGGGGTGAAGACCGGCTTCAGCACGAAAACGCCGCTCTCCGTGAAGAGATCGATGAAACTTCCATGTTCGAAGAGATTGTCGGAACCTCCCCGGCTTTGCAAAATGTACTCTCGGACATTTCCAAAGTTGCGCCAACCGAATCCACAGTCTTGATCACGGGTGAAACGGGAACAGGCAAAGAGCTTGTTGCGCGAGCCATCCACCGGCGATCAGGTCGCACGTCTCGCGCGTTCGTAAGCGTGAACTGTGCCGCAATCCCCCGTGACCTGATCCTCTCTGAGTTGTTCGGCCACGAGAAGGGCGCCTTTACCGGAGCTACCGAAAGACGGCTTGGCCGTTTCGAACTCGCCGACGGCGGCACGATTTTTCTGGACGAGGCAGGCGAACTTTCGTCCGACACTCAGGTTGCAATACTGAGAGTTTTGCAGGAACGAGAATTCGAACGAGTAGGTGGAAGGCAACCTATTCATGTCGATGTTCGCGTCGTCGCTGCCACAAATCGTGATCTGAAAGCAGCTGTGGCTAGTGGCATCTTCCGCCAGGATCTGTTCTATCGGCTGAACGTATTTCCAATTGAAGTGCCGCCACTGCGAGAACGGAAGGACGACCTGCTAATGCTGGTCGAATATTTCGTGCAACGCTACGCGAAGCGGGCCGGTAAGCACATTCGCTCGATCGACAAGAAGACGCTGGCTCTGTTGCAGTCTTACGATTGGCCGGGGAATATCCGTGAGTTACAGAACATCATTGAGAGGGCAGTTATTCTAAGCTCCGGTGACGAGTTTTCAGTTGACGAATCATGGCTTTCAAAGGAAACATCGCCAGCAGCGATTAGGATTGATGCACCGGTACAAACCAGGAGTGCCGTTGAGCCGCCTAATGAGCGAGCGATTATTGAGGCCGTGCTTGTCGAGACGCGAGGCCGGGTCTGGGGACCGACGGGAGCGGCAGCTAAGTTGGGAATTCCGCCGTCAACTCTCGACCACAGGATCAAAGCCCTGGGAATCAATAAGAAACAGTTCAAGTACCCGCTGACTACTGACCAAAACCACCAGAACCACTAAAACCACCGGGAACTTCACCGAATCCACCGCTTTTCACCAGTTCACATCTGCAGGTGACTCTTTCTTCTTCATTCGTTTCAGTCGATTTCGAATGGCAGAAGGTTTGCCATAGAGGTCTGTCTGACATGTGCTTTCTATATAGAAGGAGTATTCACTTATGACTGCGAATGAGGCGGCAATTCGGAAGGCATATCAAGTCGCCGAGGACAAAGATATCCAGGGATGGGTTAACTCGTTCACCGAAGATGGGACCTTCACCGATGAGTCGATTGGGGTCACGTATCGTGGGCCAAACGAGCTCGGTCGTACCGTTGAAGTTTTCGCAACGGCATTTCCCGACATGCATCGTGAACTGCACAGCTTTTACGTCATCGGAGACACGGTCGTCGTAGAGCTCGCCTTGCAGGGAACCCACAAGGGGCCGCTGGCCCTACCTCAGGGAACCGTGCCGCCAACAGGCAAGCGGATGAACGCACCCTGCTGTGACGTATTTCGCCTGAAGGACGGCAAGATTCAATCTTTCAACTGCTATCCGTCAGGAACCGTGATGCTTGCGCAACTGGGACTCCTCCAAATCGCGAAGCCATCGTGAAAGCTAACCTCCCCCAACGGCCGCTCGATACGCGATCAAACAAGGCGCTTTGCCTTCCGGGGAAGGTGGCCGTTTAAAACTAATCGAAGTAGCGCGGCGAGAATGCCAAAAAGACGGGTATTCGCAACGGGCATTAGTCTTAAGTGGGGGCAAAACATAATTCAGGTCGGCAGGTTGAGCTTCTTCAAGAACGTGGCGAATCGCGCGTCCTGGTGCAAGCTCTTCAGAAAGGGGTCCACTTTCGTATTGATTAGGCCGCTGTTACGTTGGGCATAAGCTCGCTCTAGCCACTCGAACGCTTCGTCGGACTGGTTCCGGAAAGCGTAAACCTCGGCGAGGTCGTACGCATAGGTTGGATATTTTGTAATGAACCTATTCAATGCGGCATCCGACTCCTTTTTCCGACCGAGCGCGTAGTACGCCATCACATTCAGAAGGTCACGCGTTGAGTCATAGTGTACGAGCTCTATTTCGGACAAAGCATCCTGCGGTCGGCCCTGCATCAAATAGATTTGGCTTGACAGGATGGGTCCGGGCCAAACATCGGTGTTCAGTGTCAGTGCCTTCTTGCCGTCCGCTGCGGCGTCGTCTAACCGCCCCATGAAGAATTCGATCCCTGCGAGGGCCTCCCAACTGTCTGCATTGAGAGGGTCCAAGTCGACGGCTCGGCGAGTCACTTGAAGAGCCTCGTCAAGGCGGCCGAGAATAGCTGCCGAATAAGCGGACGATCTTACAATCTCGGGATTTCCGGGTTCGAGCGCAAGCGCGCGCTGGGCGGAAGTATCCGCTCCGGCCCAGTCGAAGTCGACCTGTTGCTTGATCCGCGCTATTTGGGCATGGGCCACTGCGAGTTTCGGGTTCAGCGCTAAAGCTCGCTCAACTGCTTCACGCGCAAGCCGGTGACCCTCCTCAGCGGGAATAAGTTGTACGTTGACCTGCCAGTTGCGCGTCCGAGACAACCAGACCCAAGCCAAAGCATAGGAGGGATCAAGTTGAGTGGCCCGTTCGAAATACTTTGCCGCCATGTCCGTATCTTTGTTGGTGTTACGCGCAAAGAAGTAGTATCCCTGCAGGTACGCATCGAAGGCTTCCGGATTAACTGGGTGCGACTGGAACAATTCTGCTTGATCTTTCGAAATCAAGCGCAACTGGATCTCCTGCGCAAGAGCCTTCGCTACATCGTCTTCGATATTAAAAGTGTCTTTCGCTGTGTAGTCGTAGTCTCGCGACCATAAATGAGTTTGGTCCTTCACCTGAATGAGTTGCGTCGTAAGGCGTATCTGATTTCCCCTTTCTCGAAGGCTGCTTTCCAGCACATACTGGACGGAGAGATCGAGTCCTATTTGGTCCAGCCGTTCGCCCTTGTGTTTGTAGCCCATGACGGATGTTCGCGCGATCACACCCAACTGTTCCGGGTTAAGACGGCCTAACCGTGAAATCGTTTCCTCGGTCAGACCGTCCGCCAAATATTCCTTATTGGGATCGCCCGTAAGATTCTCAAACGGCATTACCGCGAGCATGATTTTTTGCGACCTTGCCGGCGTCTTGCCCCCAAAGTACCGCCACGAGGCAAAACCAACGACGACTATAAGGATGGCAGACGCAACCACAAACGCAGCTATCCTCCAGCGTCTCGGTGCTTTGGTAACCGCCTCATCTGCCGGAATCCGGAAGGTGGGTTGCGTGTCCGCTCGTGAAGTTTCGGTGGCCGAGATTTGAATTGCAGCTTGTTTTACGCTGCCTGCCGCATCGGCAACTGTGACATCCGCCGTGAACTGATAGCCCTTTCGAGCGATCGTCACTATCAAGCGAGCATCCTCGGAGTTATCCCGCAAGGCCTTTCGTAGATGCGAGATGTATCGCGTCAGATTCCCCTCTTCCACGAACGTGTCGCCCCAGACGGCTTGCAGCAGTTCCTCTTTGGTGACCAGGCGGTTGGGGTTTTTCACCAGGAAAAGCAGGACGTCGAAGGCCTTAGCGGTGAGAGAGACAGGTGAATTGGCGCGAGACAGCGTGCGCTTTCGTGAATCCAGCGCAAACTCATCAAAGCGGTAGAAGTGACCATCGACTAGGGTCGACGCTGTATCCTTACCGAGATCGTTCATTCCGAGAGCCACTGTACTAATTCAGGTAGTGCTATGAAAGGGGCCGGTTCGTCGCACGCGAACGACATTCCGAGTTTTTCCGACTTTTTCCGAGTAGAGGAAGGACTTCCCCAAAGGCTCTTCCCGAAAATATGCCCACCAAGACTTAGATGAAAGCCGATCGGCAAAGCAATGGCTTTTGCGTCGGGTGAAGTCGCATCTCCGGCAATGAACTTTGATCAAGAATTGTAGAGTTCCCGGGATATCGCTGCAACTTGGTAATGCCTGACCGACCGTCGACGAGGGGGTGACGAAGCCATCTTGTCTGGGTCATTGGAAGTCTTTTCGGGTACTCGTCGCCGGAAGATCCAAGTGACGCTAATTAAGAGAAGGAGTACATAATACAGACGTTCAGGAAAGTAAGTCTCGAGCCGCCGGGGGGAGGTGATGAGGAACTTCGCCAGATACTGAGCCTCGCGCCACAACTTGTTGGTGTCTATGGACCCAACCGTGAACCTCTGCATGTCAACCGCGTCGCACTTGATTACCGTAGCCTCAGTTTGGAAGAGTGGCAGCCAGCTAAGCGCGGTGCGCTCGTTCATCCAGATGACCGAGCGCGACAGCAGGATTATTTTGATCGTGCTCTCGCGGCAGGATCAGCCTACGAGTTGGAGTTGCGGCTGCGCAAGGGCGATGGAAGTTACCGCCGGTTTCTGGCTCGTTTGAACCCGGTACGCGATAACAATGGACAAATTCTGCGCTGGCACGTTTCATGTACCGACATCGAAGACCGCAATCAAGCTGAAGAGAAACTGCAACAGGAAAACGTCGCTCTCCGCGAAGAGATCGACAGGACCTCGATGTTCGAGGAGATCGTGGGAACCTCGCCCGCTCTGCAAGCGGTGCTCTCGCGCATCTCCAAGGTTGCGCCTACCGATTCCACTGTTCTCATTTCGGGTGAGACCGGAACGGGTAAGGAGCTTGTCGCCCGCGCTATTCATCGACGATCAGATCGTGCCTCGCGCGCATTTGTCAGTGTGAGCTGCGCCGCAATACCCCGTGACTTGATTGCCTCGGAGTTGTTCGGTCATGAGAGGGGGGCGTTTACCGGAGCTATGCAAAGGCGGCTTGGCCGTTTCGAACTCGCCGATGGCGGAACGATCTTCCTTGACGAGGTTGGGGAACTATTGCCTGACACTCAGATAGCCCTACTCAGAGTGCTACAGGAAAGGGCGTTCGAGCGAGTCGGTGGGAGACAGTCGATTAGCGTCGACGTTCGCGTCGTCGCTGCCACGAATCGCGATCTGAAAGCTGCAGTTGGCAACGGCATTTTTCGCGAGGATCTTTTTTACCGGCTAAACGTATTTCCGCTCGAGATGCCGCCTTTGCGGGCGCGAAGAGAGGATGTTCCCCTGCTCGTTGAATACTTCATCGATCGCTATGGACGCAAAGCGGGCAAGAACATCCGGAGTATCAACAAGAAGACGCTGGATCTATTGCGGACTTACGACTGGCCTGGGAACATCCGTGAGTTACAAAACATCATCGAGAGGTCGGTGATTCTAAGTTCCGGTGGAAAGTTTGCAGTCGACGAATCATGGCTTTCAAACGAAGCGTTCCTGACATCATCCAGGAGTGAAGCGTCGGGACAATCTAACAGTGGCGTTGGGCCCCTCAGCGAACGAGAGATTATTGAGACAGTACTGGCCAAGACCAGGGGGCGGGTTCGGGGACCGTCGGGAGCGGCCGTTAAGCTGGGAATTCCGCCATCAACCCTGGACCACAGGATCAAAGCCCTGGGAATCAATAAGAAGCAGTTCAAGTATCTGCGGAACTGATCAAAACCACCAGAACCACTAAAACCACCAGCAACTTCACCGAATCCACCGCTTTTCTCCAGTTCACACCTGTAGCTGCATTCCCTTACCTATCGTTTCAGGCCATTAGCGAATGGCAGAAGCTTTGCTTAATACAAATTCACGTCTGTTGACGATCGAGAAGGAACATGATGAGAACACTTCAGGGCAAGGTGGCGATCGTTGCCGGCGCCGCAACTGGGAATAGCGGCGCTGCCAAGGCCTTTCGTCAACGTAACGAAGCCAGACTGGTAGCGCTCCTTGTTCTTACAGGTTTGTGGGCAGCGGCGACCGCAACTCCTGCGTTCGCCCAGGTGAATCTCCCGGCCGTGAATCTGGGTGATACCAATTTTGAAGATGCGTTTGGCGGGCCGGGTTGGCTCCTGCAGGAGTTCCCAGATCTTTACTTCGCAAGTGAGTTCAAGGACTCCCACGGCAAGCCGATTACAGGGCGGAACCGCGTCACAGCCTACAGCACCACGACACACGTGGCCTTCGTAAGCAAGAAGCGTGTTCTCGGAGGATGGCTGGCGGGAGAAGTTTTGCAGCCGTTAGTGGATCTCGATGTACAGCTCGCGAATGGCACGTCTTCAAGAGTGCGCGGATTGGCTGACCTCATAGTCGGGGCTGGATTGCAGTGGGCGCCCAAGAAGATTGGGAACGGCGTGTTTGTACATCGCTTCGTTTTCGACGTGACCCTACCGACCGGCAAGTATAGCGATAGACAACCAACAAACATCGGCAATCACTTCGTCGTGATCAATCCCTACTATGCGCTGACTTATGAGCGCAAGAAGGTAGAGTTCAGCGCGCGCCTCCACTATCTGTGGAGTTCCACCAACAACGATCCATTCGTTGGGTTCGGAATTAGAAACGCTCAGCCGGGCCAAGCCTTTCACATCAATTACGCGAGCTCCTACGAAGTGCGCAAGAACGTCAGGCTTGGATTCAACGGGTACTGGCTGCAGCAGTCGACCGATCACCAGATCAATGGTGTCGCCGTCCCTAATTCCAGGGAGCGCACTGTGGGCCTTGGCCCGGGCATCCAGATCGGCGGTGGAACAATCTGGTTCCACCTGAATGGCTACGTGGAAACGGATGTTCGGAATCGTCCGAGCGGAGTAAGGGTGGTCTTCCGTATTTCCAAGACTCTACCGACAAAGAAACACTAAGCACACCTTTCTACACGAACTCTAAAGAAGCACGCATGCATAACGCGCCAAATATTAACGAAACAGAAGAGGTGACACGATGACATCCACGCAAATCGAGTGAAAGACTACCGGTATTTCGCCGGCAACCAGTGGCGAAGAGCTGCGGACGATCAGTTCTTCGAAGTTCACGAGCCCTACAGCGGAGAGCTTTTTGCCCGCGTCGCCGCAGGTTCTCGCGCGGATGCTCGCACAGCCGTGGATGCCGCAGCCAAAGCGTTTCCATCGTGGGCGGATTCCACACCGGCCGAAAGAGCTAGCCTGTTCCTGAAAGCATCTGAGATCGTCAAGCGCCGCAAAACCGAGATCGCTGAGATCCTTGCTCGCGAAACGGGATCCACGATCTCAATCCGCGCAAATTGCTCTCGCAAACCAAGTAGCAGGCCGGGAACCGACGCGATTTTCGACCTGGGCTTCGGAGAATTTTCCCAAACAGCTCAACGCCACTGAGGGAACACAACACTGATCTTGGTAATTTTTTGAAACCATTAAAAGGAAACGTTAAATGAAAATCGTAACTTTGATCGCACGCATTTTGCTGGGGCTAGTTTTTCTGGTCTTTGGCCTCAATGGTTTTTTGAATTTTCTGAACACGGGGCCTGCACCTACCGGACTGGCGGGACAATTCCTCGGCGCGCTGATTCTTTCTCACTATTACTGGGTAGTGGCAGCGCTCCAAATTGCAGGTGGCGCGCTATTGCTGGTGAACCGATTTGTACCGCTCGCGTTGGTGCTGCTTGGGCCAATCATCGTAAACATCATTTGTTTTCACGTGTTCATGAATCCGATGGGGACTCCCCCGGCGGCGGTCGTAACAATATTGTGGTTCATTGTCTTCTATCGAGTGCGCCAACACTTCTCCGGAATCTTTGTGCAGAAGGCGTGATAACCAGTTAACGAAAACGAGTGTAAGAAATCGAATCAAACAAACCCTAAATCCTGGGAGTTCAAGATGACCAACGAGTCGAATGACGAAAAGCGATACGACTTCATCATAGTGGGAGCAGGCGCGGCCGGTTCGGTTCTCGCTGCAGATTTGTCCGCATCCGGCGCAGAAGTTCTGCTTATCGAGTCGGGAGGGCCCGACGACGCTCCCACGATCACGGAACCAAGCATCTGGTTTTACAACGTGGCCGGCCCGCTCGATTACCACTTGCCGATCGTACCTTCACCGCGATTGAACAATCGCCAATTCAATATGGCCCTCGGCCACGTGCTTGGTGGTGGCACCAGTATTAACGCGATGGTGTGGGTGCGCGGCACGCAAGCGGACTATGACGGGTGGGCGGAGAACGGCGCGAAGGGTTGGGGCTTTGCAGACGTGCTTCCGGTCTTCAAAAGTCAGGAGGATTGGGAAGGCGGTGCGAATGAATGGCGAGGCTCCGGTGGTCCTATCCATATCCGCCGCCCAAAAAATCCTCATCCTACAGCACCGGCCTTTATCGAAGCCGCACGACAGATGGGCATGCCAATTCTGGATGACGTGAACGGACCGTTGCGCGCAGGTGCCGGCTACATCAACATGAACATCGCCGCGGATGGGACTCGCGTAAGCGCTGCTCGTGCCTTCCTGCACCCAGCGTTGTCAAGACCGAACCTCACTCTTCTGCTCAACACCAACGTCGTGAAACTGAACTTCAAAGGCACGAGTTGTGTGGGCGTCAAGCTAATTACGGACGGCGTCGTAAAGGACATCGCAGCCGACAAGGAAGTGATACTTGCCGCAGGCACTATCAATAGCCCCAGGCTGCTGATGCTGTCAGGCATCGGCGACGCGAAGACGCTGCGTGGTTTTGGAATTGACGTCGTGGAGGACCTGCCCGGGGTTGGAGAGAATTTACAGGATCACGTTCTCGTGTCCGGCGTTGTGTTCAATTACAAAGGCAAGATGCCGGACCGGCCGGTCGGCAGCAATGCCGTCGAGGCAGAGGCTTACTTGTCCAGCGGTCTTTCGGATAACACGGACATCAGTCTTGTGCTTCATCAACTACCGGTGGTCACGCCCGAGGTGGCCGAACGCTTTGGAACTCCGCCACCAGACACTTTCACGATCGCGCCGGCACTGGTGCAGCCGACGAGCAAGGGCGCCGTCCGTTTGGCGAGCAGCAACTTTGAGGATGCTGCCGTGATCGATGGCAACTATCTCGGAACGGACCATGACTTTGAGGCCGTCGTACGCGCCATCGAAATTGCGCGTGAGTTCGGTAGTCAAAAAGCTTTCGACGATTTTCGCGAGAGCGAACTCATCCCGGGACCAAAGACGAGCGCCGAGGAGATTAGGGAATTTGCCAGGCTCGCCTCGGCAAGTTTTGGGCACGGAGTTGGTACTTGCAAGATCGGTACGGACCCACTAGCGGTTGTCGACCCAGAGCTCCGCGTGCACGGCATTACCGGTTTACGCGTCGCGGACGCCTCAGTGATGCCACGGATCATTACGGGGCCAGGTACCAACGCTTCGACCCACATGGTCGCAGGGCGCGCCGCCAATTTCATTAAGTCTTCTCTCGGAGTGTGAACAAACAACTCGCAAAAGGAAACAGTCATGGTGAGTACCGAATCTAATCTGACAGGAACCTCTTCACCAACGCCGGCGCCCTACAAAGGATTTGATGGTCAGTACATCGGCGGCAACTGGCGCCCAGGGTCTCTCGGAACGAAGTCAATCGATAAAGATCCCTATTCAGGAGAGGTTCTCGCCGAAATCATCGAGTGCAACCAGATAGATCTGGATGAGGCATATCGCACTGCCGCTAAGGCCCAAATCACCTGGTCCTCAGCTGCCCCGGCCGCACGAGCCGCGGTTATGTTGCGGGCAGTGTCAATTATGGACGCCCGCCATTCAGAGATCACCGACTGGTTGATTCGGGAGTCAGGAGGAACACGGTTAAAGGCCGAAGCCGAATTTCAATCTGTTCGGTGGATCACGCTCGAAGCGGCCACCTTCCCAAATCGCGTTGAGGGCAGAATTCTCGCAAGTGATGAACTCGGTAAGGAGAGTCGCTCCTATCGTCTTCCGCTCGGTGTGATCGGCGTCATTAGCCCTTGGAACATGCCGATGTATCTTTCTCAGCGCTCAATCGCGCCCGCCCTTGCCCTGGGGAACGCAGTTGTGACTAAACCCGCACCCGACACACCGATCACCGGTGGACTGCTTATTGCGAAAATTTTCGAAGAGGCCGGTCTACCACAAGGCTTGCTCAATATTGTCAATGGTCCAACCGACCAAATCGGCGATGAATTCACTCTGCATCCCATTCCCAAAATGATCTCGTTCACTGGTTCCTCGCCCGTCGGTCGGCGTATCGGGTCTCTGGCGATGACCGCCCCTCAGATCAAGCGTGTCGCGCTTGAACTTGGCGGTAACAATCCCAGTGTGGTCCTTGACGATGCAGATCTCGATGTTGCGGTACGCGCGAATGTACTCGGGCGGTTTTTGCACCAAGGGCAAATCTGTATGAGCACAAATCGGATTATCGTGGACGCAAAGGTCTACGATGAATTCGTGGATCAATTTGTCGAGCATGTGAAGGGTCTGAAATATGGTGACCCCAAGGACCCGTCAGTGGCGATCGGTCCGGTCATTAACGAGAAACAGCTCAAGGGCCATCTAGCCCATATCGAAGGAGCGCTTGCGGCGGGTGCACGGCAACTTCTAGGTGGGGAGGCACAGGGTCTGGTCCTGCCGCCTCATGTATTCGTCGACGTTGACAATAGCATGTCCATCGCCAGGGAGGAGTTGTTCGGTCCCATTGCTCCCATCATCAAAGTGAATGGTGAGGAGGAAGCACTCCGGGTCGCTAACGACACGGAATTTGGGCTCTCAAGCGCCGTGTTCACAAAAGATCGCGAACGGGGCGTTCAGTTCGCGCTGAAACTTGAGGCTGGCATGACGCACATAAACGATCACAGCGTTCATGATGCGCCAACAGGACCTTTCGGCGGCGAGAAGAACAGCGGCATCGGCCGATTTGGCGGGGAATGGATCGTCCGCGAATTTACCACCGACCATTGGGTCACGATCCAACATCAACCGGCAGCCTATCCGTTTTGATCCGGAGCTGCAGCAGACAGTATGACTGGCGATCCAAATACATCGTTGACGATCGATACCCACCATCACATCTTACCGGACTTTTTCTGGCGAGAGACCAATGATGCTCATGCTCCTATCGGAGGGCTGGCCCCGCTTCAGTGGTGCAAAGAGGCGATGATCTCTTTCATGGACGACGCCGGGATCGACGTTGCCGTGACGTCGGTGAGCACGGCTGGAGTTTGCCCGGAAAGAGCATCTTTCAATCGCGCGGATTTCGAAGAGCAATTCTGCAAGCGAAGAAAAATCCTACGCTAAGAGTGACAACGATGTCGGATTAGCGTTATGGCAGAACAAAGCACAGAGGAGACTAGCCATGTCCTTTAGGATATCGACGTTGCTGACCCGCAATCTTCAGGACGTCTTCGGTCAAAACGACCCCGGGCGTCGGCGCTCAGCCATTAACGAGATCTTCACTGAAGATTGCGTGTTCTACGAACCAAACGGTGGTGTCTACCGTGGCCGCGACGAGATCGATCGCATCGCGGGCGTGATCAGGGCTACTCACACAGACTTTCAATATCAGCCGATTGCCGAGGCTGAGGAATTGGGCGATGCCGGACGAATCAAATGGGTAGAGGGCCGCCCTGGTGAAGCGCCAGCCGTCGCCGGGACTGATTTCATCATTGCCCGGGACGGCCGCATCGCCGCAGTTTATCTCTTTTTCGACAAGCTACCATGAGTTGGACTCTACCGTCCGACGAGAGAGACTTTCTCGAAGTCTATGTTGAGGCGAACCACAAAAACTGTATGAACTGTTGTAGCTTGCCCGAGCTCAGATTGGGGGCACGCAATGACCTGTAAAATCGATCGAGTTCTTACTTCCGATGGCTTTATCGTATTGCGAGTTAGTGGACGCATTGATTGTGCGTATGTCGCGGTGTTGCAGGAACTAATAGAGACCGAGGAGACAGCAAAGGGCAGACTGGCGTTAGATCTCAAGGACGTCACGGTGGTCAGTCTTGAAGTCGTAAGGGCGCTTGCCGCTGCCGAGGCCAACGGAATTGAACTTCGAAACTGTCCCGCCTACGTACGGGAATGGATCTCTCGAGCGAAAGAGAGTCATGATTAGAAACCAAGCGCGCCACGTTATCTATTGGTACTTCGCATGAGTCCGACTGATCAAGATAAAATAAAAGTTGCTCGTGAATATTTCATAAGAGCCGACGAAGGACGTGCAGACATCCTTGAGCTCTTCCATGAAGATGCTGAAATATATTTTCCAAAATTCGGATTTGGATTCGGACGGGAATCGCTTTTCGAAATGGTTAAAGGGTTCGCAGGGGTCTTGGAATACATCCGGCACGACTATGACGGTTTGACGTTTATTCCTTCAGGCGACTATCTGGTTGTTGAAGGGACTTCTGAAGGGAAAATGTACGGTAAATCATGGGCCGGCGGCAAAACTCCTGGCGGACGTTTCTGCAACATTTTCAAATTTCGCGATGGCCGAATATCCAGCGTCCACATCTATCTAGATCCCGACTATACGGGAGAGGATGAAGCGCGGTTTCGGTGGGGTTTGAATCGTCACTGGTGAAACTTATCGCGCGGTCTATAAGACTGGATCATTGCGCTCAATGCCAGCCGTTGCATTCCTTAGAGAAAGTCTCGACTCACGAGGTAGCCTCCGCAAGGTTCTTAAGAGGTTGCTGCAGTCGCCTCGATACCTGATCGTCCGGCGGGAAGATCTCGCGCGTCAATTAAACGTCCAATAAGCGTTCCCGTGAGTCCGTTAAGTGCGGTAGAGTGCTATCCATGCCGCTAAGTTACATTGAATTACAATAGGTCGCTTCTCTTTCACGGCGGCGACACGGGTTCGATTCCCGTACGGGACGCCAAAGCTATCAACAACTTACACCGATGTTGCACCAGGAGCTTCTGGGCGGCGCGGTAACGTCTTGCTAACGAAGCTCTCCGTAAACTACATCGAAACGACAAACCGCATCCGGAACGCGGGATTCAGGTTTGATAACCAGCGGCCAGGCGCAGATCTTTATGGCGCAACAGCGTACCCGGCGTGAATGTCAGCTCCCTCTATTCGCAGCCAACTTGCGGCAGATGATGCGTTACGTCTGGGAACAACTTATCTGTTAACCGTCTTTGACAATGATAGGGGCCCGTATGTCGGAGAAGGGTCGACGAATTTTGTGCAGCCCTATGATCTGGAACTCCGCGTCGAAACGAGCCGACGGTATATCACTCGAGTCGTACCGCATGTGAAACATTTTGCTCGCCGTTCTTGCGCTGCTAATCGATTCCCCTAAAGTTATGAGACTTGTGCTCTATCTTCATTCATTTGTATATTCATGAGTCACAGTGGTGCTGACCTGGTTCATGTTGTGAATGTTTCGCAAGGTTCAGTTTATCCACATTCGTCTCGCCGGAACGCTCGCAGTATTGGCTTTGTAGCGAATTATTTCGTCTTTTATTTTGTGGTAACTGAGTTTCATCGACCACATCAAATCGGTCGGTGTCTATACTGCCACCTGTGAGACCCGTAATTTACTTGTAGGCGGCCGCTGCGTTAGGTGGTTCATTATTCGGAATCGTTCTGATCGTATTTACGAAGAGAAGATGCTGGCCTCGGTCGCTGAAAGACCTCGCAGACGCAAGAGCCGATACTTTCTCGTGGCGTCGTGCCTCGCGCTCGCTGTGACTCTCGCAGGGTTCTTCAAAACTTTCATCCTTCCGTCTGCCCGCGGCACTTTCAGCGCGCCCGCCGTGATTTATGTCCACGGGAGTTTGCTGTTCCTGTGGGCCGCGCTCCTCGTAACCCAGTCCGTGCTTATCCGGGTGAGGAAGCCGCGGTTGCACCGACGACTGGGCTTTCTCAGCCTCTTCCTAATACCTGCTGTGGTCATCTCCACGATGGCAGCGGGCGTCTTTGTGATGAAGAGGGACCTCTCGCTCGGCGGGGGCCAGACTGCGGTGTCGAGCCTGATTGGGAATTTTACTACCCCGATCATCTTCGCAATACTGGCTGCGGCGGGAATAGCGTACCGGCGGCGAGTCGAAATCCATAAGCGGCTCATGTTGCTGGCCATGATCGCCATTATCTGGCCGGCATTTTTCCGATTCCGGCATTACTTTCCCGCGGTCGCCAACCCGGAGTTCGTTTTCGGATTCGTCCTCCCCAACAGCATGGTATTGGCTGCGATACTTTGGGAGAAGTTGACTATCGGGCGCGTACACGCGGTATATCTGACGGCGGGTGTGGCTTTGATAGCCTGGAACTTTGCTGAGACGTATTTGTTTGATTCGGCGGGCTGGCGCATTATCGCCAACAAACTCGCGGGCGTTTTTCTGTAGCCGCCGCGTCAGCAGAATACACTTCTATTTTGGAGATTCGGGCTATGAGAAGTTGTCACTCGCAACCAGGAACATGCCCGTTGATGCTACGCAGTGTACGAGACACAGAAGGATCAATACCGAAACGAAGCGGCCTTTTTCACTGGCGTAACCTAGGATAACGCCATAAAGTGGAAACTGAATGATAGCTAGTAAGATGAATGGTGCTGTGATGGAATTAAAGATCGTCGTCGAGAGCATTGTATAGGGGAAGAGAACCATCGCTAAACGATAGTCGCCATGACCCGCCCCTGCCGAACCAATACCCAGAAGCAATGCGATAGGCGTTACTATCAGTGAAGCAATCAACGGTATCCAAAACTTTCGACTCGTCATCCGCCTGTTGAACCAAAGAAACATTTCCCTTTGCGAGGTTATCGGCTTTTAAGGTGAGTCGATCGGTCGAGTTACCATGATTCCATTCAATAATGGGACGATCGTTTCGGAAACAATCTCGGAATGCTTTGGGAGGCCAAAGCCCTGGAAATCCTTCGCCTGCGTTGCGGTATTATTTCTTGGTCAAAACTACTTCACCAAAAACCATGAACACTTTTGTTGCCCCTGCAGGACCTCTATAAGCTCCTTGTTTTCCACATAGTTTCACTGCCAACGCAGTCATTGCCCAGGCGTCTTCTTCAGTACCAACCCACTTGCGTTTCGTCAGTCGATCGATCTGATAGTCTTCACCATACTTTAGTAACCGGCGTGCATCCGCCTGTAACTTTTCTTCGATGGATGAGTTGGCCCAAGCCCACAACCAGGTGTGATCCTCACTGTTATAGGTGCCAATGATCTGCGCCGGACTTACAGCTTTCAGTCCATCGGGAAGGGAGAATTCAAGTTGGCCCGAACCCTGGTTAAAATCCCACCTGAGAATTCTGTCCAGTCCCCATGCTTTTTTGTGCGCTTCAGTCTTTAATTGAAGTTCTTCAATACTCAATTTTTGAAGCGTTGCGAAATCAGCGGGAACCGTGGTCTGGTCTTGTTCCAAATAAAGGGTTAGGACCATCAGAACCAGGAACGTGATCGCTATTAATTTCATATAAACTCAACCGAGATCTTGGCGCTTATTCGGCGCCGGTCGATGAAGCATTTCTCAACGCGCATTCTTCCAGTTTGTTGTCGTGCCATCAACGCAACGAACCCAACAAACCGGCAAGCCCGTAAATAAAGTCGCCCGCGCCGTAGAGAATTAATCCGTACACTACGACGTAATACCCCCCGGTCTCCGAATACTGAGCAGCGACGAATGTCAGCACGCTAAACGCCGTGGCAGCGACAAAGATTGCGCCCCCTATCAACATGTGACGCGCGTATCGGCGTCGCATATATCTCACGTTCTCTTTATCTTGTGCGTCGGCGGCTAACTGTGCCGATTGTGGATCAATTGGTGTCGAACAAAACCGACAGCTGGCAGCGTCTGTGGCGATGAACTCGTTACATCGAGGGCAAGGGAAAACACGAACTCGAGACATGAGGATCTCCTTGAGGGCCGGCTGGCCAGAGATTACTAATAAAAGCGAAGCATTAGTTGGTCGTGCTGGATCAGCGCAAGTCTGCGAGGATACAGAGGCTCGGCACTTCGCCTTCGTGGAACGGGCGAGAGATTATTCCGGTTCATATTAAAAGTCAATTATCCGAATTGACTCCGGTTGTAAATGCAAACTGCCCTGCTGAAACCCACTGGCGATCAGAATTCAATCACCACGCCTGCCGAAGGCACGATCGGAAACACGCGGTCGAGTTGCCCGAACACGCGTCCGTCAAAGGTGAAGAAATCGAAGCCGGCGTAGCGAACGTTGTGGCGGTTGAGAACGTTGAGAACTTCTCCCGTCAACGTCATCTTCCATCTCCTGAACAGAAACGCTTTACTCAACCGCACATCGATGCGGTTGTAGAACGGCACTCGCGTTTGGTTGCGCTCCTCGGTGAGAAAGAATCCCTGCGCATCCTGGCCGAAGAAGCCCGGTATCGGCTGACCACTGCCGTAGCGCCACTCACTACTCAAGTTCCACGTGTCATTGAAGCGATAGTTCCCATAGACATTCACCGTGTGACCTTGGTCAGCGTCGCTCGGGAAAACGAGACCGGTGCGCTCATCGGTCAACTCAGTGCGCGTGTAGGCATACGAAATCCAGCCCGCCAGCCTGTTGGCACTGCGTCTTTGCAGCGTCAATTCGAAACCGCGCGCGTGCCCGTTCAGGGAATTCTGAAAAGGAAACTCGCTGAACGTGACAAAGCCGCCTGACAAACGCGGTTCGTTAAGGCTGAAAAATAACCCGCGGTCTTCACGATCGAACACCTCTGCCACTATCCGCGTGCGCTCGCCCAGTAAACGTTCGACGCTCGCGTTGTAGTGCGTCGAACGGTGTGACTTCAACTCCGAATTGCCGAGTCGTCCAAACATCTGTTCGAAATCAGGAAACTGATGATAGCGCCCGGCGCCCAACCTGAGTTTCCACGTCTCGTCGATGGTCCAACTGAATGAGCCGCGCGGTGATCCAACAGTCTCACCCGTCACGCCGCTGTGTTCGACGCGTAGACCGCCCGTCAACGATAATCCGTGTTCCGCGCTGGTCCAGGTGTCCTGAACGTAGTACCCCTGCTCCACTCCGCTTCGTTCGAAACTGAGCGAGTCCACGGGCAAGCCATTGAAGAAATCGAAAAACGCAGTCAAGCTGTTAACGCTCAACCGCCTGGTGTAAAGGCCGCTCTCGAGATGATTACCATTCCGCTGGTAACCCACGTCGAGGCGCACACCGAACTGACTCCGGTTGCCGTCTTCCAGACGATCGTCGTTGCGATTGACGTTATTGAAAGTTGAGCGCAGTCCAAATACGCGCGTCTGCACAAACAAATGCGGACTGGGAGTCGTGGTCCAATAACCGTTCGCCATGAAATTCCTGGTGTTGCCGCGAAATACCTGGTTGAAGCCGAGGAAGTCTCGGTCGCGATTGCGATCGAAGGTGAAGTCGCCGAGGATTAACGAAAAGCCGACGCGGTCGCGCTTTGTGAGGTCGTAGGTTACTTTTGCCTGGCCGTCCGCGAAACTAAGGACGGGTGGATTATTCGTATCTTCAAATTGATCGTTGAAGCGCCGCACCAGGTATCCGAGGTAGCTTTTGCGCGCGGCGAATAGATAACTGCCCCGGCCGCCATCGAATGGACCATCAACAACGCCTCCCAAACCACTCAGAGCTGCTGCAAAGCGTCCGGTTGGTTTCACACGATTTCCGTCGCGCGTCGTAACGTCGAGTATGCCGGCACTGCGATAGCCGAAACGTACGGGAAATGCGCCGCCTAACAACGCAACCGAATCGACCGTGTCGGCGTTGATTACCGACAACGATCCAGTGTCGGGATAACCTCCTGCAATTGTATGCACGAAGTTGTCGGTCAGAATCCCGTCGACAAAAAGACCGACCCGCTCAAAGCCGGCGCCACGCACGGCAAACTCGCTGCGGTAGTCGTCATTCGCCGCCACACCGGGCAACGCGTGAGCTGCGCGCAACGGATCGCCGACCAACACGCTCGACAGCTCTTGCAGTTCACGCTTATTGAGCGTTTGCTCCGAGGGAACATTGGTTTCGGCGCGCTCGAATGGACCAGCCACGACAGTCACATTCTCCGTCAACGCGGCGGCGCTCTCGTTGAGCGCAATCTCGGCGACAGAGTTATTTGACTCGGCGATCGTGATCGTCTTCTTCACCAGCCCGAACGTCACCGTCGTTATGTAAAGATCGACTTGGCCGGGCGGCAGGCTTTCGAAAGTGAACTCACCGTTATCATCGGTCGTGGTGGTGAAATCAGTGCCGCTAACGATGACGCGCACCTTCGCGATCGGTTCGCCGGTGCGGGCATCAACAACCCGGCCACGCAAACTCGTTGTCGATCTTTGCGGAGGTGCGGCCTGCACCGATTGGACTGCGACGAAACTGCTCGCGAATACAAGAATGACTGTCAGGGCGCGTGAGATCATTCTGCTCCGTTGATTTTAAGAGCGAGGCGAACGGCTTATATCACATTGAGACTGCCGAAGGAAAACCGGCGCGTTCGAGCGAAAAATCTGTCGCCGCGCCGGATTTTAAAAACAACCGAATCGCGGAATCGTGAATCGTATTGCGCGGCAGCAGCGAGCATCGCGCCGCCCGGCACTGATAATAAATTCCGCCAAGTCGTCGTTTTACAGTTAGCTCTGACCTGTATTTCAAGTGATTCTCAGGAGAAATAGATGAAAAAGAGGGTAACTCTCGCGCTCTTATTGTCGTTCTGTACTCTGCTACCCACTCTCGCCCAAACTCCCCAAACGCCCCGAACCGACGACAAAGACGACGTTATAAAAATCACTACCAACCTCGTCCAAATTGATGCCGTCGTTACCAGGGACGGCAAACCCGTAACTAATTTGACCGCCGACGACTTCGAGATTTATGAAGACGGGCACAAGCAGGCAATCACCAGCTTCGCTTACATCTCAAACGTCCCCCGTTCAAATGTCTCCCGCTCAGACGTTCCGGCCAAAGCTGAACCGGAGCCTAAGCGCGACAAAGTGACCGCCGACGCACCACCCCCGCCTCCCGGACCGGTTCAGCGCGACGCTCCCCGGCGAACGATCGCAGTCGTAGTCGACGACCTGGGAATATCGGCGGAAAGCATGGGTAGGATAAAAGAGCGGCTACAGAAGTTCATCGCCGAAGAATTACAGTCAAACGATCTGGTCGCGGTTATTCGCACGGGCAGCGACGTCGGCGCGTTGCAACAGTTCACTAACGACAAGCGCGTGCTGAACCGCGCGGTGGACCAGTTGCGTTGGAACGTGTGTAGTCGCATGGGAGTGACAGTCAACCCCGCGGTTGAAAGCGTGGGAGACAACACTTGTTATTACGACAGTCGTTTGCGGACGATGAAAGTCCTGCGCTTTATCCTGGAAGCGATGGGCCGGCTACCGGGCCGCAAGTCGATGATTCTCATGACCGACAACATGCCGATGGTGATGGAGGAAAGCAACTCGAAGACCGACATAGGCATAGTTACAGACAAGAGCGAGAAAATACGGACCGGCCCAACTAAGGGCGACGGTTTTGATATCGTTCAAGTTGGCCAGAGTGTCAGGGATTATGGCAGTTGGTTGCGCCGCATCACCGAAACCGCGATCCGCTCCTCAGTGGTGATCTATGCCGTTGACACGCAAGGTCTGCAATACAACGGCATCACAGCTTCCGACGCAGTTTACGAAAGGATCCCGCAAACCACCCCCAGGCTTAATGGCTTGGTCCTTGACCGGTCGCGAACGATGCTGATGAACCGCGAAGGCAGCGAACGTCTCGCGAAGCAAACGGGCGGCTTTCTGGTCCGCAACTCCAACGACTTTGAACTCGATCGCATTGTTGAAGATCAGAGTGGTTATTACCTGCTGGGCTATCGTCCGACTGAGGAAACGTTCAACCGGCAGTTTCACCAGATTAAAGCGAAGGTCAAGCGATCGGGCATGACGATCCGGACGCGTTTCGGTTTCTTTGGCGTCACCGAAGAAGAGGCAAACCGCGGGCGTTTGTCGGCGCAGGACGCAACGACTCTCGCCTTGATCTCGCCATTCGCCGCGCAGGATCTCGAAGTCGAAGTGAACTCGTTCTTCGCAAACGCCAACGCCGAAGGCTCGATCATTCGCTCCTTTATTTATCTCAACCCCGCAAATCTGAGCTTCGTGGCTAATAACGGCAGGCAGGAAACGGCGCTCGAAATGCACGGTGTGATATTCGGCGACAACGGCACGGTCGTGAAAAAAGTGAAACACGACATCGTGCTGAGCCTCGGCGAAAACGAATACCAGCAGGCGATACGCGACGGCCTGCCTGACGCGGTACGTCTCAGGTTCGACATGCCGGTGAAAAAACCGGGCTCGTATCAAGTGCGCATAGCATTGCGCGACCGCACGTCTGCGAAGATCGGTTCGGCAGGACAGTTCATCGAGGTGCCTGATCTGAATAACAATCGCCTCGCCTTGTCGGGCATTGTGTTGCGCGGCAGCGCCGCAGCGGCCACGCCGGCGACGATCATGATCACGCCGCCGGGCAGACGTTTTCCGGTCAACTCGGATCTTCACTTCTCAGTTCTTGCTTACAACGCAACACCCAACCTGGTGCTGCAAACCAAACTATTTCGTGACGGAAAACTCGTGAAGACAGACGCGGCAACGGGCCTCGACGTGACAAACAAAGACAGTCTCGGACAGAGCTTGATCACGAACGTGATGCGACTCACGCCAGATCTCGAACCCGGCGACTACTATCTGCAAGTAGTGATTACCGACAAGGCTGCGAAGAACAAAAAGGCTGCGGTGTCACAGTGGGTCGATTTCCAAATCGTGAAGTGACAACTACTCCAGACGATTAGCAGACAGTGATCTTGTGGCGAGACTTCTCGAAACCAGTGTGACGATCAAAGCCAGAGCGCAACCTAATACGATCCCGACGTTGGACGTCACGAAATCACCCCAGACGTAAAACTTCAGGAACAACGTCTGGGCCAGGACCAGTATCGAGGCAATACGAACGATGTTAGACCTCGTACTCAGCAACATATAACTAAGCAGCAGAGTATGACCCGATACGTACTTAACGTTTCCCACCACTCTCCCGACGGCTAATCCAAAGACCAGGAAATCAACTCCGTGTTGGAACAAGTTGGCCTTCCGCGCCTGTTGGACGCGCTCGATCATGAACGCGAAACAGGGCACCATCAACGGCACGAAGTACTGGAATGTGCCGCTGGGATCGAGAACAGTTGCTCTGACATGTTCGGAGCGAAGCAGGTAAAGTCCGACGAGTGCGGCGCCGATCAGTGAGCAAAGAAGCACGTGGCGCGGTTGCAACATTGGGAACTGTCGATCAATGCGAGCGTGATCCATCGCCAACTTTGTCCGCACGCGAGCGCACCTTCCAATCTTCTACCGTGATGGCCCATCTTTCGTGGTCGCGCCAGCGTCCGGCCAGCTTCAAATATCGAGGCGAGAAACCTTCCAGCCGAAATCCACAGCGCTGAACGAGCTGACGAGACGCTTCGTTGTCAGGTTGGATATTTGCCTCGAGCCGATGTAGTCGATGCCGAAGAAATGCGTCCGCCAACACGGCGCTGAGTCCCCTCTTCATATAACCACGTCCGTTATGCGGCACGAAAGCATAGTATCCAAGATAGCCGGAACAAAATACTCCCCGCACAATTTCGTTGATATTTATAACTCCGGCCAGCTCGCCATCTTCAGTGCAGACCCAGTACCCGAGGTGCCTCACGTTTCGCAGCCGTTTAAGGTTCTCTCTGAATGCAGCCGCGGTCGATGGGGGAGCTGCCCAGTGGCGGTGGAGTTTACGGCTTCTAATCACAGCAGCCAAAAACTCGTCTTGCCGCCTCAGCGAGGGTTTTTCAAGAATGTGATGTGTATTCATGTAGCTCAGGCTCAATGATATTGACATTGGCCCAGCATCATACGATGCTGCGCGAGTACGTTCTTAAACCACTTCCACTCTACGGATGTTTCAGATGAATAACAGGTATCGCCTTATCTCGACGCTGATGACGTCGGCACTCGTGGCCTTAATCATAGCCTTGATCAGTGCTGAAGCACGTCCCGTCTTCGCCCAACAGTTCAGCCGCGATTTCTTCCAGTCTCTCCGTTGGCGCAGCATCGGACCATTTCGTGGCGGCCGAGTACGCGCCGTTGCCGGAGTGCCCGCCCAACCGAACGTGTTCTACATGGCGCAGGTAAATGGCGGCGTTTGGAAAACCGAAGACTATGGCCACACTTGGACGCCTATCTTTGACGATCAGCCGATTGGTTCCGTCGGCTCGATAGCCGTTGCGCCTTCAGATCCAAACGTCATTTATGTGGGCAGTGGCGAAGGATTGCAGCGTCCGGATCTTTCCGTCGGCGATGGTATTTACAAGTCGACCGATGCCGGAAACACCTGGACGCATCTTGGCTTGCGCGACGGCCAGCAGATTCCCCAGATCGCCGTCGATCCACGCGATTCGAACCGCCTCCTGGTGGCGGTCGCCGGCCATCCTTATGGTCCAAATGAAGAGCGAGGGATTTTTCGCTCAACCGATGGAGGCAAGACGTTTGAGAAAGTCCTTTATAAGGACGAGAACGTCGGCGGCGCGGATGTTCTCTTCGATCCAAAACACCCGGACATTGCTTACGCAGCTCTTTGGGAAGCGCGCCAGGGTCCGTGGGAAAACGCCGCCTGGAATGGCGCCGGCGGCGGCATCTTCAAGTCTGCCGATAACGGCAAGACATGGCGGCAGCTTGCCGGAGGACTACCCGATGCAATCATTCAAGCCAACCTCGCGATTGCGCCGAGCTTAACGAAGCGTCTCTTTGCTTCTGTTGCGACCCAAACTGGAGTCAATCTCTATCGCTCCGATGATGGCGGCGATAGTTGGACCATCGCGACGAGAGACACGCGACCTGCCTCGCGCATTGGCGGCGGCGATCTTTCCGTCCCTCGATTCGATCCGAAGAACCCCGACGTCGTGTATGTGGCAACCACTGTTTCCTGGAAATCGACTGACGGCGGCAAGACGTGGTCGGCGTTTCGCGGCGCGCCCGGCGGTGACGATTATCAAAACGTCTGGATTAATCCGAACAATCCGGAAATCATAATCATGGCCAGCGATCAGGGGACGGTAATAACCGTCAACGGCGGCAAGTCATGGAGCAGTTGGTACAACCAACCGACCGCACAGCTTTATCACGTCAGCGCCGACAACGCTTTTCCGTATCGTTTGTGCGGCGGTCAACAGGAGAGTGGGTCGGCCTGCGTTTCCAGCCGAGGCAACGACGGCGAGATTACTTTTCGCGACTGGCATCCTGTCGGCGCTGAAGAATATGGTTATGTGACCGCCGATCCACTCGATCCCGACATCGTCTACGGCGGCAAGCTGACGCGTTACGATCGCCGCACCGGACAAGTCCAGAACATCATGCCCCGGCCGTTTCGCTCGGCTGAGTTTCGCGTGGTCCGCACCCAGCCCGTCATCTTCTCGCCGGTTGATCCGCGCCTGCTTTTCTTCTCGGCCAATACGCTGTGGCGAACAAGAGACGGGGGCCGGCACTGGGACCAGATAAGTCCCGACTTAAGTCGCAAGACGTTCGACGTTTCTGAAACAGTCGGCAAGTTTCGTTCGCAACCAACTGCGCAGCCAACACAGCGCGGCGTGATTTACACGGTGGCGCCCTCGCCGCTCGACGTGAATCTGATTTGGGTCGGAACTGACGATGGCTTGATACATCGTACGACTGACGGCGGGGCGCACTGGACCGACGTGACTCCAAAGCAACTCAAACCCTGGCAGAAGGTCTCGCTGATCGACGCCGGCCACTTCGATAAGAACACTGCCTACGCAGCCGTCAATACTTTGAGGCTCGACGATCTGCGTCCACACATCTTTCGCACGCACGACGGGGGCGCAACCTGGACGGAAGTAACCGGCGGTCTTCCCGACAATGAAAATACCAACGCGGTCCGAGAAGATCCGGAGAGAAAGGGTTTGCTGTTCGCCGGCACCGAGCGCGCCGTCCACGTTTCGTTTGACGACGGCGATCACTGGCAATCACTGCGACTCAACATGGGCGCGAGCTCGATCCGGGATCTGATTATTAAAGGCGACGACTTGTGCGTCGCGACCCACGGGCGGGGCTTCTGGATTCTCGATAACATCACGCCGCTGCGACAACTCCAGGCATCTGTAACGAAAGCGCCCGCGGTCCTGTTTCGTCCGCAGACAGCTTTGCGCGTTCGCTGGAACATGAACACCGATACGCCGCTTCCGCCCGATACACCTGCCGGTGAAAACCCGCCCGAGGGCGCCATGATCGATTATTACATCGGGGCCGGAACTTCCGGGCCGGTGTCGCTCGAGATCAGAGACGCAAGTGGCCAGATTGTGCGGCGTTATTCGAGCGCCGAACCATTGCCCACACCGAATCCGTCACTTTCCATTCCGCCTTACTGGCTGAGACCGGCCCAAAAGCTTGCTGCTGATCCTGGAATGCACCGTTTCCTTTGGGACCTGCATTACGCGCCGGTGCCTGGCGAGCCGCCGCAGTATCCAATTGCCGCTGTCTACCGCAACACCGCGCCGGCGCCAACCTCGCCCTGGGCCATGCCTGGAAAATACACGGTGGTGCTGACGGTGAGAGGAAAGAGCTACGAGCAACCGTTGACACTGGTGATGGATCCGCGTGTGAAGACGTCGAATGCGGATCTGCTCGAGCAATTCAAGTTGTCGAAACAGCTCTATGATGAATGGCTGAAGCTGGATTCGATATCGCTGAGTCTCAGGCGCGTGCGGGAACAGATTACTCAGTTGCAGACAAAAGCGCCGGCGGGTGATCTGAAATTACACATCAATGGACTGGCCGAAAAGCTTCAGGCATTTTCCGGGGCTCCAGGTGGGCCCGGAGGCGGTGGGCCAACAGCGGGTGCAGGTGCGCGTATAACGCCGGCGAGCGCGACCGCCAGAGTAAGAACTCTCTTTAACCTGATACAAAACGTCGATCTTGCGCCGACTTCGCAGGTGGCGGCCACAGTTCCCGAAGTCTTGAAAGATTCGCGCGCGGTACAGGAAAACTGGCAGACGATCACGTCTCGAGACCTCGCGGCGCTTAACCTCGAGCTTCGCGCCGCGGGCCTTCCGGAGATCGCTCTGACAAACTAATTAGCCCGGAACGATCCGCCAGGGGAATTGATCGATCCGACAAACCAACACCAACATAGCCAGGTGTTTGGCTTTCATGGAGGTGTACCCCCAACAATGTCACTCAATGGGCAGCATACTTTTCGAAGTATGAATAGTAATGCTGCACCCAGGGGTCACCGAGCGCGGCCTGCTTCTTTATCACCGGTAACCATTCGCTGAGTCCAATTTTTCGAGCCAGCTTTGCATACTGCCGGAACTCCCGCGGCAGATATCCGGTCATCAGCATTTCGACAACACGTTTACGAATTCTTTCCTTTAGCACTTCACTGAGTGTCACGTGTCGCAAGGCCCGGGCGATGTTTGATTTGAGTGTCTTGCCGAAGGCAAACGATTCATTCGTCTCGATGAATTCGACTCCAAGCTGGGCACACGCCAAATCACCGTGCTCAATTCCCTCGATAACACGGTCCATCACGGGATAGATCCACGTGCCCTCATCTGTCGAGTGGACGAGTGGTCTCAGATCGCGAAGTGTTTCAATACCGAGTTGCTGCGCATATTTTTTATAGCGTCTCAATACCTCGTCGACACTCCAGATCCCGCTCCCGTTATAATCGATCAGCTTCATCACAAAGGGCCTTAACCGCGTGCATCTGTTTTGTGTCTACAAGGCAGACGGTAATCACTAGTCAATCCGAGGCGCCGTTGCTGCGGGGAGCGACGACTGGTTGCCGAGCAGAAACACCAATGCATCAGCAAACGTTCCGCGCCAGTTTACAGCGCTATGATGTCCGGCGAATTCCTGGTATTTCACCGCGTATCCCTTAGCAATTAGCACATCTCGGAGGTGTCTGTTTGCGATAAGCGGCGACGGGTGGAAGTCGTTCTCGAATTTCCCAACGTCAAGATAGAAACGAAGCGGCAGTTTGGCGGCCGCCGCGACTCGCTGCATGACAATCCCATACTGCTCCCAGGCCATTTCCTCCCGAAACTCAGCGTCAGGAGCCGACGCGGGGTCGACGTTCTTGAACCAATTTCTGTCCTTGTAAACGAAAAAGCCGGATTGTGATGAGACGTTCCCGAACTGTTCGGGATGTTCGAGCGCCGCACAGATAGCAGCCAAGCCCCCACGGCTCGCTCCTCCAATCATCGTCTCAGACGCAGAACCGATGCGGTACCGCGCGCGAATCCACGGTAATAGTTCTTCCACAAGGAATCTCCCAAAAGGCTCGTGGCAGCTCAACTCCAAGGTACGCGCCGCGGGCTGACCCGCTGGGACGTTTCCGACGAAGACAGCTACCACAGGAGGAACCTTCCCGGCATTGAGGAGATTGTCAAGAATAACCGGCGCGGGAATATCTGACGTGTAAGCCTCTGCATCCATAAGAATCAGGAGATGGTAGGAGTGCCCTGACGGATCGTAGCCTGGAGGTGTGTAAATCGTGAGCATCCTCTCGTTTCGTAGAATCTTACTAACGAAAGGAAACTTCTTAAGCTGACCCTTCGGCGTTTCGTCGCGAGGCAGATACCACTCCTGAGGCGAAGCATCAGGAAGTTCAACCAGCGAGTCGGAAGTCGGGCCGCTGACGTGCCGACGATTTAACGGATCAGGCTGAAACCTGGCTTCGCGTGTTGCAGGCGTCTTCTCCTCTTCCCATGGAACAAGCGAATCATTAACCGAGAAGCGATAAGTAAAACGTGCGTCGCTGCGCACACGATAAGTTCGATACCAGACGTCCGTTCCAGGGAGTCGAGAGAGCACGTTTTGCCCCAATGTGGCCCGACTGTAGCTTAGGTTCGAGAGGCCGGAGATCAGCAAAACGTTAGCTATGCGAGAGTCAGCTCGCCACAGGAATGTCACGAGGTAGTGGTCTTTATCTGATTGAATCGGTTCGATGAGCGGAGTGCCTTGCCTCTGTACATTGGTCCAGAACTGCGGCAGAGCGCGCTTTTCTCCCAAGCGCAGTTTGCGTGCCAGCTCCGCGAGTTGCGGACTGGCGGGAGAACTTGATGAAGCAGACTGAGCTTCAATCAGATGTGAGGATCCTAAGCAAGTCGCGAGAAACAGTGCTGAGAAGCTAAACCACTTTCTGGACCATTGGCGCGATGATTTCTTTGAAGTTGGCAGCACGGGTTTATTGGTGCAGTGATGATCCTATAATTCTGCAGGTTGCCAGGAAGACCATCTTCAGCGCTCAGTATGATCAAGTGTATTCGCGGAGTAAACTTTTCTAGTGTGATAACCGTTTCAACGTGCATGTTTTGTCCAAGATGCGCAAAAGCCGACCAGATGCCCGAGACTTACTGTCGTCAATGTGGACTTTATCTGCCAGATTTTTCAAAACCGCTTAAACGCGAGAGTCCGCCCGAAGAACATTTAAAGGCCAATACCGTTCTGAGTGTAATGACGATAGTGGCAAGCTTTACCCTGTCGTTTTTGCTCTTTCTGGTTTTAGGATTCAGACCGTTTACGCATCCGCTAATCTACGCGACGGCCGGCATCTTATTGGCAATCGGTGGCTGGCACATTCAGACCCTAATCAGGACCACAATGCTCAAGAAGCAGTGGAAGCGAAGGTTTCCGCTAAGCGAAATCCAGGCCGGTACACCTGAGACACCGATGGCATTCAAATCCGCGTCGACTGCAAAGTTGTTAGATCAGGCAGACTTCGCTGACGCAGTTCCAGTGAGTGTGACGGAACATACCCCCAGACAACTGGCTGAAACACCTCAGCCAAAATCACGATAGTTCTCAAACTGGTAATTTGGGCCACCGAGTGGATGCTTCAACCCGAGCCGTGTTGAAGCTGCCGTACTGAATCGAAACCACCACTACGGCTTATAGGAATTAAAAACAAAATCCGTCTCTTTTCTTAGTTGATGGCAATTGAGACAAGCTCCTTGATCGTTCTTAGTGATTGCCAGAGTTTTGGGATCTAAATAAAAGAACTGCCATCCATCAGATTGCGAACCAGAACTGCGTTCACGTTTTACCATCACGGCCAGGGATTCAACCGTTGGTTTATCCTTTCCCACTATCTTTTCGCGCACAATGATACTCCCCGTCGGAAAGCGAAACTCAACAGGACCATTCTTGTTCTCAACCTCTGTAAATCGGAATCCATGTTCGTTAGCAGCTTTTGCTGCTATCTCGTTTATATAAACCTCACCGTATACCGACGTGGCTGGTTTTATCGATTCCTTAAACTCAGTCTTTTTCTTAGCATCACTCTTTTTCTTATCATCGCCGATGATAACTGCCTGGTCTCAAGAATCAAGGCCGTCCATGGTGGCGAGGGTGAACCGTACTCGGTGCGGCGCTGGAGTTACTTTTAACCAGCTTTTGTATTGAGAAATATCCTTCACGTTGATCTCGCCTTGATTACCGTCACTTTGGCCTGGAATATTGAACGCTCCGGCAATTGAAAGCAGAAACAACATCGCAATGAGTTTTCTTTTTTGATGTTCCATTTGTATCTCCATCATCTACATGAAGTCTGACCGACGAAACCCTGCCGAAGATTAGACCAATTGATTGTGAATCACGGTTTCGGCGGCGTGGCTGTCGATTGGACGGCTGGTTTCGGCTTCAACTCCCACAACACATTGATGATTTTCCATTCGCCGTTGAATTTGGCGACTGAGAGGTAGTCGATCCAGTCAGAGGCGACAATCTTCACGATTGCTGCTCCCTCGTAGCGGTCGAGAATTGTGATCTCTTTTAATTGCTTCTCCTTCGGCGTCTTGGTGCCGCCGCCACGTTTTGTGCCTTGTACTAAAGCCATCGCACCCATGTGGTTGAACTGGCTGCGGCCCGTCTTTGGATCGGTATAAATCATTCGCTTGGCGAGTTCTGGATGGAGCGCACTCTCCATGCGCGCCGCATCACCTTCATACCAACCTTCGATGTAATTCAGTGCAGTTTTTGTGATTGCCGCATTTTCATCAGATGGGGTGGTCTGTGCCACCGCCGTACCAACGATCAGAAACGTGAACGCGATTAACGAGAATACCTTGCGCATACGAGACTCCTTCTCAGAATTCAGAACGTTCTTCTCTCGGGTTACTTTTGCACAAACCCAAGATCCAAAGTTCTGTTGTTTGCCACTTCTCAACGAGACCCAGGCATTTTAGAGGATTTACTTTGGGCTTGCATGGTATTTGTGAGCTAAACCGATATTGTCGTCTTGCCTGAGGGAAATGACGGCTTACGTTGGCCCGGTTGATGCAAACAGCCTCGCCGTTCTAATCGCTATGGTCCGCGTTAACTAAAACTCAACCCTTTGATACCGTGAGAATAACGAGCGCTATCGGTAAGAGTATAACGCCCACGCCGATGGCGATTTCCACCGCGGTAGAATGGTTGTTGCCCTTGACCTGCTTGACTTGTGGGTAAGGCACCGTGGAAGTTGTATTCGTTTTTTCGTCGACGATGACGAAGCTGTCTTCGCCGGCTTCACTCACATAGCCTTTCAGCTTTGTTTTATCCCGCAGCTTCACTTCGACGCGTGCGTCTGCGCCCGTCCCAAGCTTGCGAATTCCCTGTTTCACCTGCTCCGCTCGACGAGTCTCTTTTTCCTCTTTCGACTCGGCATAAGCAGGCCTGACTCCAGCCACGCCAAGCAGAAACCCGACGAACACCAAACATAGAACTTTATTGAACACCTTTCTCTGTCCCCCCGATTCGAGATTTTCGGGTTATCGGAAACAAGCTACATGCCAGACAAAAGTGCCGGTAAACAGTAGCCCAGGAGACAGGAAAGACAGATGTTTCGTCTGTCAGGTTACGACTGCTGAAAGATATTTATTGCAGGCGAATAAAGGAGGGGCTACTCGTAGCGGAGCGTCTCCAACGGATCGACTCTCGTTGCGCGGCGCGCGGGTAGATAACATGCGAGCAGAGTCACGCCCACCAGTATCGCCGTGACGACTCCGATCGTGAGCACATCGCTTGTCGTCAATCCAACCAACATACTCGACAACACTCGCGCCGCCGCAAGTGACGCAGGAATACCGATGATGGCGCCGATCAGCACCAGCTTCATGCCCTGTTTCAGCACGAGAGCCAGAACGTTATGCGCCTGTGCACCAAGCGCCATGCGAATTCCGATTTCGCGGGTTCGTTGGACTACCAACCATGCCATCACGCCATAGAGCCCAATGACTGCCAGCAGGAGAGCCAAAATGCCGAGCGCAGTCGCGCCGTGCGATGCGGCAGACATGATGGTCTGTTCTCTGGCAATTTGCTCTTCAAACGTGTTGACATACAGTCGCAGCACAGGCTCGACAGCATAAGCCTCACGGCGCGCAAGATCTTTCAGAGCCGCCGCGTCCGTCGTGGTCCGCACCAGCAACGTCGTATCCATCTCGCCCGGCTCAGCACCGGGAAGATAGACGATGAGCGACGGTGTTTCGCCGGATCGATAGATCTGATTGTCACGCGACACGCCGACTACTTGCGCCGAAGAAAAGATGATTTCTGTCCGGCCGTCACGCTGTGGTTGCTCGATGCGTAACAACCTGCCGAGCGCACTCTGGCCGGGCCAAAGATTGCGCGCCGTCGATTCACTGACGATCAGTACCGGCGCGCCTGCGTCCACTTCTTCCGCCGTGAAACCGCGTCCAAGAACGAGCGGCGTACCGATCGTGTCGAGATACGTCGACGGAATTCCTTCAATCGGCACACTGGAGTACTGGTTTGGGCGATCATTACCGCCCTGGTCCAACAACGTGATCGTGCCGTGGGCGTTAAATTCGCGATCGAGGCTGACACTCTTCACGCCCGGCAGCGCGGCGAGCCGCGTCATCAGTTGTTGCTGAAAGACCTTCGCACGTTCCGCGTTGTAACCACTCAATTCCAGGCTATAACCAACGGAGAGAAGGTTCTTTGCTTCGTACCCCGGATTGGTTGCCAAGTTGATTTGGACGCTACGCAATAACAGTCCGGCCGGGATCAGCAACAAAAAACAGCTCGCCACTTGAGCGACGACAAGTGCGCCGCTCAGTCGCGATCGACTTGAGCTTCCAGTCGCGGTTGCGCCTTCCGACTTGACCACCCCGATTAGATCCGGGCGAGTAGCGCGCAGCGCCGGAACGAGACCAAACGCGATTCCGCTCAGTAATGCGAGCCCGAAAGAATAAGCAAGCACACGCCAGTCGGGCCTGAGATCGACGGAGAGCCGCACCATGTCTGCGCCGCCGTAGCGAGTGAAAACGACGGACAGAAACAGGTTGAGACTCCACCATGCGAGTATCACTCCAGCCACGCCGCCCACGACGCTCAACACCAAACTCTCGGTCAGTAACTGTCTAATCAGTCGCCAGCGACTTGCGCCGAGGCACAGTCGAACAGCGATCTCTTTTTGTCTGGCGATCGCTCGCGCGAGCTGCATGTTCGCGATATTGAAGCAGGCGATCAGCAGGATCAGACCAGTCGCTCCGAGCACCATTCCGATAAGCATCCACGCTTCGAGTGGAAGCTTGATCTCGTTGATCGGGTCGACGGCGATTGTTCGCTTTGGATCGGTGCTCGATTGAGTATCGAGTTGGCCCAATAGAACATCCATTTCGGTGCGCGCTTCAGGCGCGGTCCTGCCGGGCTTGAGACGCGCGTATATGCTGAGCCAGGGAAAGTCGCGTCCGCTGTACCAGTCTCGCTTTTCAGGAGCGACGCCTTCGAAACGGTCCGTCGACATCGCAGCACGCATGGCGAGTGGCAGCCAGATGTCGGGCATTTCATGCCTGAGGCCGACGAACTCCGGATGCGTTATGCCGATGACCGTGAACTGTTTTCCATTTAGCTTGATGTTGCTGCCAACAAGCTGAGCATCACTGCCAAAGCGCCGCTCCCAGAAGCCATGACTCAAGACGACCACTGCATCACGACCGGGAACACTGTCCTCTTCGGCCGTGAACAAGCGTCCGAGATGAGCGCTGCCGCCAAGCATTGAGAAGTAGTTTTGTGAAACGAAGTTTCCGACGATTTCTTCCGGATCGCTTTCCGCTCTGTTTTCGCCGAGGAGAAAACGTTCCTCTTCAAATACGGCCAGCACGTCGGCGAACGATTGGTTGCGATCGCGAATGTAGGAGTAGTCGGGAAAGGAAAACTGGTCTGTTCGCCGAGGGCCCTCTTCGTAGAAGAGGCGCACAATCGACTCCGGTTCCTTGACCGGCAACGGACGCAGCAGGATGTTGAAGACGCTGAAAATTGCTGCGTTCACGCCGATTCCGAGGGCGAGCGTCGCGAGAACGACCAGGGTGAAGCCCGGTCGTTTCAACAAACTGCGAAGGCTATATCGCAAATCCTGGAACATAACTGTGCCGTTGAGACTCTGTACGTTAGACTCAACTCATAAACGACTCCACAGTCGTCGTCATTAACAACGCTGCCTCGACGCCACGCCTGGACTAATGATTTTATTTTCCTTGATTGAAGCCGCGTTCGTGGGCAAAGACGATAGCTTGGGCGCGCGTCCACACGCCGAGCTTATCGAAGAGATTGGAGACGTGGTTGCGTACCGTCTTTTCGCTGATGGTTAATCGTTCCGCGATCTGTGCGTTGCCGAGCCCCTCCGTAATCAGCCTCAACACCTCTCGCTCTCGCGGTGAAAGCGACGCGAATGCGGCATCTTCACCGCTCCTCGACGTACTGAGTCCGGTGAACTCCAGCACCGCTTCGCACAAACGTTCCCAAGCCGGCTCGTGCTCCAAAAGAATATGGTTCTTCGAATCCAGCTCGACAAACTGAGCGCCGGGGATACCGGCAGCGAGTATGTGCCCTTCGGCAATGGGCGCGACGACGTCGCCGCGGGCGTGTAGCACCAGCGTCGGCGTCCGCACCTCGCTCAGTAAGTGAGTAACGTTGAGCGTGCCTCGCGACTCGAGCAGTTGGGCGGCGATATCAGGCGTCAGGGTCTTGCGACAGAGCTCGTTGAACCAGCCTAACTGTTCGTCAGTGCCACCCGGGATGAAACGCGAAGTGAAAACCTGGCGAAACGTCGGGTTATCGCTACCCCATTCAAGGCGGACCAGATCAGTCATCGCGCGGTAAAACCTCTCGCGGTCAGGGTCGTCGCGGCGAAATACGCCGCGTGCGTAGGCGCCATAGAGCACCAGATGCGAGACGCGCTCCGGGTGCTTCACGGCGTACGACACACAGATTGGTCCACCCTGCGAAATGCCCAGGAGGCAGATGGGCCCACTTACGCCGGCCGCTTCAACTACCGCTTCCAAGTCCTCGACCCAACGATCGAGCGAGAGGTCGCCGACGTTTTGATCGGTCATCCCGCAGCCGCGCTCGTCATAACGCACGAAGCGAAAGTGGTCGCTGAAGAAACGGATCCAGTGTCGCCAGACCGGGCTTTCCCATTCATATTCGAGATGGGTCAACCAATTGGAAGCCTTAACGAGCGCCGGCCCGGCACCTGCTTCGGCCCAGGCGAGCTGCACGCCGTCCGACGTGCGCAGATATCGAATTCGCTGAGTGGGTTTCTTCATTATCCGGACGTAAAGGCTGGGGGGCGCAAATTCTATCAACGGCCTCGCCCTGCATCAATCCGGTCCGGCTTAAGGTCGCTGGAAGGGCAAAACGGGACTAATGTCCCGGATCGAGAGACGCTGCATCGGCAAACCGGGACGAGATTCCTATAGCCAACGCCTGGGCTTTTCTAATACTCTATAAGCATCACCCATGATTTGAAGTCCCAGATGAACCATAATCACAGGAGCCGGGAAATGAAGAACGATTCAAGACGCAAAGTCGCAGTATTTGCAACGCTGATCTTAACGTTGGCAGCACTCGTCGCCGGTAGTCGCCCGAGCGCGGCCCACCAGGACGAGACAGCTAACGACTGGTCCATGAACGCAACCATCATCGAGGCCTGTAGTTGTCCCATGTTCTGCCAGTGTTATTTCAACACGAAACCGGCCAGTCACGCGGGGCATGGCGGTTCCGGAATGGCAGAACACTATTGCCGTTTCAATATGGGCTACAAGATCAACAAAGGAAATTACGGTGACGTCAAGTTAGACGGGGCAATGTTGTGGATCGCCGGCGACCTCGGCGGCGACTTCTCGATGGGTAACACGGATTGGGCGGAAGTAACTTTCGATCCGTCAGTGACCAAAGAACAACGCGAGGGACTGGCAACCGTGCTGAGCCACGTCTACCCGGTGAAGTGGAAGTCGTTCAAGGTGGCCGAAGATGCCAACGTCTATTGGACTGCCAACAAGGATCGCGCGGTGGCAAAGCTGGCCGACGGCAAGAATGGTGAGATCGTTTTGGGACGATTTCCCGGTATGACCGACGAGCCCGTGGTGATGCGCAACGTCAAGTACTTCGGCGCCCCGCGCAACGAGGGATTCGTGATGATGCCGAATGAAGTTGAGGCTTACCGCGTCGGCCCGAAGGCTTTCGAATACAAGGGCAGCAACGGGTTCATGATCACGATCGACATTACGTCGAAAGATGTGAAGTAGATTGCGTTAATCCAGGCTCGTTTTGAATGTTCTGATACTCGAGTCGCATATCTTCTCGTACTCGGTGCCCCCTTCGGCGGGCACCGAACACGTGATCACGAATTTGTTATTGCCCTTGCCCTCAAAGAAATAAAATATCTGCCTGATCGGCTTACCCTCATATTCCGACTCTGTCACCACTTTTCCTCCGCGGCGCTTGAAATCAGTAGTGAACTCCGCCTGGCTGAGTATCTTAAAAGTCCTGCTCTCTTCGGTGGCCGACTGTTGCAGCGTTTGAATATTACCGGCCACGAACTCATCGAGCTTGGAAGGCCAATCGCCGTCAACGAAGTTAATGTTTGAAGTGAATTCATTGACTCGCTCCCCGAAGGCGAACTGATATTTAAAGCCGGGGACCTCACGCATCACCCAGTGTTCCGGAGGCACGAAAGAAAATTCACCCCCGGGCGGCGTATATGCCTGGCGAGCACGTTGCGAACAGCCGTTAACGATCAGGAATAAAAAACAGAGTGCGACGGATAGTGGTTTCTGATTCATTCCAAGCTTCCTCACGGACGGTGATTTAACAGGTTCCGCAATTCCTGACAGTATGTGAGAACGAGGGAATTTGTGATCAAGTTTTTACCCATTCGGAGCAATTAGAGAGAACTGAGTTCGGTTACGATCGCTAAATCCGGCAACCGCACTGCCATACCCTGACCGACATCCAGCCTGAACCAATGCGAGCTCAAGCGATCCAAATGACTACATATTTCGTCCAGCTTCTTTGGATTGATAGCAAGCAATTCCGCTGCACTGGAAGAGTTTCGGACTTGCTCTGCGTTTTAGTCAGCGCATGCGCGCGTTTTCTCAGGTCGCGTGACGGAGATCGTGCCAGCCACAGTACCAGCAGATGTAAGTGGCCCGTTAAGAACGTACTGATTCGTCTCGTCCTTCTTTCAATAATTTCGCGCCCCGGTCTTTTATACGATTTCTGGCCCGTGCTGTGTCTCGCGAGCTTCGATCGGGTTTAGAGGAAGATGGAAAGCCGCTTCCCATCAGACGCCAACTGTCCAAATACACCGCGAGTGAGTCCAAGCTGAGACTCGACCAGTCAGTGCACCATGTCGTGCGGCATGAGCTCGTCGAAACCCAGAGCTGGGTTCATCACAAGATCAGAAGCTCCGGGTTTTGTGCTTCTATAGAATACCTTCGCTGACCCATCCGCCTACATACTTTGGCCACGCCAGGTATCGTCAGACAGTCACCGCGAAATTCCGTGCTTATTTTTGAACAACCTAAACACGTCGTACTGAGTAGTGATTCTTAGCGTCTGAGATTCGCTCAAAATTTTGCTTGGGTAACGAGGCCTTGCTATTGTCCGGCGGGTTGAGTTTTATCAGCCTTTCTCTTGCTTGAAGAACACCCCATCATTCTTTCATCAATGTCCACAACGTCTCTTTCATCAACAGCTAGAACTGTCTGTCTGTGAACCAAATTTTGCGCAGTTTCGAGGCTGGCACAGTATTCGGGTCGTTGCTGTTTCTTCTCATAAGCGTTAGCTAATGCGTAGAAGCCTTTGTAATCACCGGGATAAGCTTTCACGTAGTGCTTATAATCAGATATAGCTTCGTCAATCTTACCAATCCGCAAGAAGAAAGTTCCTCGATATCCGTAGGCGCTCGGATTGTCGTCAATACCTATCGCGAGATCGAAATGCTTGCGGGCTTCATCGTGATTCTTGCGTTCCAAATAACACTGTCCAATGGTTACGTGTAACCGATCATAATTAGGCATCAACTTGAGACTCTCGTCGAAATCCCTATCAGCAGGGTCATACTGCTGCAATTCGCAATGTGCGTATGCTCGCCATCGATAGTAGTCTGGCAGAAAGTATCCACCATTCTTGGTTCTAAGTTCGTCTGGTGATTTTAACTCAAGAATTCGCTTGCAATCTGAGAGCATTTGATCGTAGTTCTGGTCTCTAACATAATTTGTCTCAGTGCGTGTGAATAGAGCATCAACTAGAGCATCTTTCAATAGAGTCTTGTCTTCACCCTCTCCAGATTTGAGAAGGAGCTCGAGGGCTTCTATAGTTCCCTCGCTAGCATAAAAAGCCCCGAGTTTAAAGGCCAACTCTTTGTTCCTTAATGTCGAAAGTATTAATAATGCCCCCTTCTTTGCATTCTCATTTTGCCCAGTAAGATCTGCTATGAACTGTTGAGCGAGCTGAGCGTCTGCAGTACGCACTTGGGCCTCAGCAGTGCGTACTTGGGCCTCAGCGTTATCCTTAGCTATACGTACCTGGGCGTCCGCAGTAGTTATCTCCCGAGCCTTGAAAGTGGTGGTAAAGTAAATCCCAACTACACCAATTACAATGCTTGACAAGAACGTTGAGAGGATAGCGAGTTTATCCCATTTGTCCTTTTCTTTACTCCTCGAGAGCTTTTCCATAATGGTTTTTTGCTGCTCTAGGAGTTGTTGCATGTGTTCGTCTGTCATGATGGTTTCTATTCCTAATAGGCAACCAGATCACTAGATCGAGGTGCTTTGAGTAAATACTGATGTCAACAACTTGAGAAAATGTAAGGGAGAATAAACTTCATAGTCTTGAACTTGATTCCAAAAGTGAGCATCAGCGGTGAAGGACCATTGGCCTCTCATTGAGGCCCATTTGCGAGCATATTGATACAGCTACTCTATCACCAAACCTCGAGCTGTCAATTACCCGGTAAGCAATATGGCATGGCAATCTGCCTAGTGCCGCTTCATTAGTCTGCTTTTGAGAATGGGATCCCTACCCGCGGAGTTGCGGCTGTTTTCGAAAACTATGAAGCTCGAAGGTTCGCGCGGAGAATTGGTCCCCATCAATGATGTACGAGACCGCGCGTCTGATAGGCGTTGTATTAAATCGGTCCGTAGCCTGAGCGATCAGCGGAAGCGACCCTCCTGAAATCTGTATTTCTTTCAAAAGATTCGCACCGCGGTAATATGGCGGCGAGTTCTACAACTTCTCCTTACATCAATCATTGGCGAACCATCGCCGTCGTCGAAGCCGATGGCACGGCGACGTTCGCTTCGGACCAACGCAATTATCCAAAGGAGAAGAGATGAGAAATCTAAGTTTTGTGAAAAGGCTCACGGCGCTGGCTATGGCGCTCCTGTTCCTGGTCGCGACGAACGTCACTCGCGTCGAAGCGACTCCGGCCAACAATCTCACCCCGGAACAGATCGAAGCGATTGCCACGGAGATGTTCAACAGATTCGCTGCATTCGATGCTCAAGGGACCGCGGCCATGTTCGCCCCTGACGGCACAATCGAAGACCCGGTTGGAACGACGCCCGTACAGGGAACACAAGCCATTATCGCTTATTTGGAAACGTTTCCCACCATCCTGAACGAAATCAGAATCCAGTCGTTCGACGTCACGGTCGCCGGTCAGGAAGCCGCGATCAAGTGGCGGTTACGTTTCAAGACGAAGACAGGAAACGTCTTCTTCGTCGACGGCATCGGCGTCCTTACGATCAACGCGGAGGGAAAAGTTCAAAAGGACAGAGAGTACTTTGACCTGGCGTACTTTCAGTCGCAATTGCTGCAATAACCGGCGCCACCGCGTCGCGCGACGTGGGCCACTACAAACGCAATGCGATCAGTGGCCCACGTGCAGCGAGAGGCATGCTCCTCTCGACGACCTTGCTCTGCGCTTGGCGTTTCTCATCGCTCGAGGAATAAAACGTAAGCTACCGCCGCCTCTTCATGCTGTACGACGTGTAATCGATCGGTTCGCGCGGCTCGCCGTCCCGGTAGAGTTCCAACAAGTTCTGGCGGCGTTCGATCTCTGAATCATCTACGTTGGGATCGTCGATGAGCAGCCGAAGATCTGCCTCGACCTGCTCTCTTGTTTCGTTCTTGAGGCACAGGAGCGTCAGACCGGTGAACGGAAAGCGCTCGAAGTTTTCGAGGAGAAACCCGCGCAGCGCGGGGCTGCGACGGAGATGAAACATGATGATTCGATCGACGCCGCGGACCGGGTATTCCGGAAACGCCGCTGAGTGCATCAACGCCGACGCGAAGTTGTTGAGGATGAGTTCCGCCATCGCTTTGATTTCATCCAACGAGACGTCATCGCCGGGGTTCCACTCGGCCTCGCTGTAAAAGTATGGTCGCAGTCTTGGGCGCTCGACGAAGAGCCGGAGATGGTTTGAAGTCTCCGTGACAGCTCGTTGGATGAGGTACAAATCCGGCTGCTTCTGGGCGATCTCGAGTTGCCGCACAGCAGTATCGATTTGTGTTTTCGCAATCCGAAGCTGTTTGCGGAAGATAGAAAAGTTCAACAAGCCAACCAGCACCAGCAGCAGGGTACCCACGAAACCAAGCACGCCAATCAGCGGTTCGATCCCCATTCCCTTCCTCTTACCGACAGCTCATACCAGTGGTCCAATCCGTTATCGGCGAGGATGATAAGCCAAACACCGATTAGAACCGAATTGCTCGACGAATTTACCGAATGCGAAGAACGGCTTGAACCGTCCGCAGCGAAGCTTCACAATGACGAGCAGAATGCGAATTCTGCTGGTTGAAGATGAACCTCGCATGGCGAACGTCATCGCCAAAGGACTGCGCGAACAGAGCTACGCTGTCGATGTGGCGCATGACGGCGCGGCAGGTCTCTATCAAGCTTCAATCAACGATTATGACGTCATTGTTCTCGACGTCTTGTTACCCGAACGCGACGGCTATGAAGTTTGTCGTGAACTGCGGGCGCGCAGAGACTCAACGCCGGTCCTGATGTTGACCGCTCGGGCAGCAGTTGACGATCGCCTGACCGGCTTCGACGCAGGCGCCGACGACTATCTCACCAAGCCTTTTTCATTTCGCGAGCTGATGGCACGCATTCGTGCTCTGCTACGACGCGATTCACAACTTCGTCCGGACGTTTTGGAGATTGCAGATCTCATGGTCGACGTGGCCAGCCATCGCGTCTCGCGAGCAAACGATGAAGTGCAACTCACCGCGAAGGAGTATGCGTTGCTCGAGTATCTGGCACGGCGTGCGGGCCAACTTGTTTCGCGCGCAGAAATCGCGGCCCACGTCTGGGACGACACTTTCGATCCCTTCTCGAACGCTATCGAGGTCTACATTAACCGCTTGCGAAAAAAGATCGACGGAAAACACTCACGCAAATTGCTTCACACTCGTCGCGGTGAAGGATACATCCTCGAGTCGCGACAATGATTCGCGCTGATCCATTAATCCCGGCCCATTAATCTTCTGTTAAGGTGCGCCCGCGTATACTCCCCCGCAATTTGCCGGATTGAGTATGCTGAAAGTAACGAAACCCAGGGCCATCCCCCTTGCGGTATTGTTAGCAGTGGTTTGCTTATCAATAACGTCACGCGCCCAAATCCCTGCTCCCCCACCACAAGCAAGTCCACTTTCACTTGACGAAGCCTTGCGTCTCGCAAACGCACAAGCGTCCGCTTTTCACACCGCCCTTCTGAATGAACGCATTGCCGCCGAGGACGTGCGACAGGCCCGGGCGGCGTTCCTGCCAAGGGTCACTGCGCCGCTGAGCTACACCTACACTTCACCGGCATTGGGGTTACAACCCGGAGAACCGCGCGCGCCCAGCTTCGTCTCGGCCGACGGCATCGGTGTTTACGATGCGCTCGTAAACGTGTCCGGCGACTTCGACATCGCGGGTCGTCTGCGAGCCACGCTCGCAAAGAATCGGGCCCTGCTTGCCGCCGCTCATGCGGGCGCTGAAGTTGCGCGGCGCGAGTTGGCCCAGGCAGTGATCGAGGCTTATTACGGGCTCGCTCTGGCAGATGCCCAACGTCGCGCGGCGGAGATAAACCTCGACGCGGCCAAACAGTTTGAGGAGATTACTTCCCTGCTGCTGAGCGGCGGCGAAGTTGCTCCAGTCGATCTGACTCGCGCGCAATTGCAAACACTCGCGCGGCGCGACGAATTGGAGAAAGCGAGAGGAAACGAGGGAGTCGCGGCGGGATCTCTGCGCGTGCTGGTCGGTTACGATTTTACACGGCCCATTGGCGTCACAGATCTCGCCCTCGCTCTTCCGAGCGGCCCCGAATACCAGCAGTTCAAAGCCGAAGATGTCGTTCGCCGGCCGGAGTTCACGCAACTGGACCAACAACTACGGGCCACGCGGCAGGAGATCAAGATCGCTCGCGCCGACCGCCTTCCCTCACTCTCTTATTCCGTCAATGGTGGCTTTGATACCGATTCGGTGAAGAGTCCGCGGTTGAAGGAACATACGGGCGTTTCAGCAGGAGTCAGTTTCTCGATCCCGATTTTCGATTGGGGCGCGAGTCGCAGCCGCGAGCAGCAGGCGCGCTTGCGGCTCGAGGTGGCAGAAAACGAACGAACAATTGCGCTGCGCGGATTCACGCAACAGTTCTACGCCGCCCAGGCACAAGTAGCCAATGCCGCCGCACGCATCAATCTGGCGCGCGAAGGCGTGACGAAAGCACAGGACAACGTTGCGGCATCGATTGCCCGTTATCGCGCGGGCGAAGCGCAAATCGTTGAAGTAACCGACGCGCAGACGACACTGGTCGAGCAGCGCAACGCTTTGTATCAGGCGATCTTCGATTACCAGACAGCACTGGCTCGCTTGCGGCAGGCCACCGGGCAGTGACGAAAAAACCATGACTGACGACCCGAACAGGCCGAACAGGATTCCGGATGAGGAAGTCGATCGTCTTTGGCTTGAGCAGAGACGAGCGCGAATAGTCCGTCAGCGAAACATCGTCCTGATCGTTGGCGGCGCAATCGTGGTCCTGGTACTGGTCAGTTTGATCGTCTGGCGCCTGCGGAGGTCCGCAACTGAAGCCGAAACCGAAGCGACACCGACAGTCAGCGTCAAAGTCGTCAAGGCGGACAGAGAGAGCATCGCCACACCCATTTCAGCAGTAGGCACAATCTGGCCGCGCGAGAAGGCTGATGTGGGAGCGAAAATCAGCGCGCAGATAAAGAAGATGGCGCTCTTGAAAAACAAAGTGGTCCGCGCAGGCGAAGTTATTGCCGTGCTGGAGTCGCGCGACTTGCAGGCGCAACGCGCGGAGGCAGTCGCCGCACTCAACGAAGCACGAGCAAACGAGCGCAGCCTCATTACCGGTGCGATTCCGAAGACAAACGCCGAAGATCAAAAGGTGCTGCTCGACGCGCGCGCGAAAGTTAATAATGCTCGCGCGACTTACGAACGCCGCCGCACTTTATTCGAGAAGGGCGGCATCTCGAGAAAAGATCTCGAAGCCTCGCAACTCGAGTTGACAACAGCCCAGGACGAACTGCGCCTCCAGGAGCAAACCGTCGCCTTGCGTACTCGCTATTTGAATCCCAACGATCGCGCACTCGCGGCCGCCCGAACGATGCAGGCGCAACAACGAGTCGCAACTCTCGATGCCCAGTTGAGCTATGCGACGATTCGCTCGCCCATCACCGGCATCGTCACGGATCAATTTCAGTACGAAGGTGAATTCGCCGCCGCCGGCGGAAAGTTGGTGACGATTGCCGACACGAGCACAGTGATCGTCAAGGCCCCGTTTGCCGACACCGCAGTGGCCCAACTAAAGACCGGCGACACCGTGACAGTTGTGCCCACCGACACATCAGCCGAAGAGATGCACGGTCAAATCACATTGCTCGGCCGCTCCAGTGACCCAACGAACCGTACCGTTGAAGTCTGGGTGACGCTGGCGAATGACGAAGGGAAGCTGCGAGCGAACGGCGCCGCCCAGGTAACAGTGCTTGCAAACGCGAAGAACGACGCCGTCGTAGTTCCCGCATCCGCCGTAACACTCGAAACAAGTGATGCCAACGAAGGGACGGTGATGGTCGTCGATGCGCAGAATGTGGCCCACGAAACAAAGGTAACCACCGGAGTTCGCACCGCCGACAAGATCGAAATCGTCGAAGGTCTTAACGGCGGCGAAACCGTCGTGGTCGAGGGCAACTACGCTTTGCCTGACGGAACGAAAGTGGAGCCGCAGACGAACGCGGAAGACGCGGCTGAACCTTCATGAATCTCGCTGGTGTCGTTGCATATCAGTCGCGCGCGATCATTGTCATCGTGGTGTTGCTCTGTGCGGCTGGCCTGTATGCGGCCTGGCAACTTCCGATTGCAGTTTTTCCCCAAACTGACTTTCCGCGAATCGTGATCATCGTCGATAACGGCGAAGCTCCTGCCTCACAGACACTGGTTTCAGTCACCCGGCCGATCGAGGAAGCGATGAACGGCATTCCCGGCATCGCCCGGATCAAATCGAAGACCGCACGCGGCTCGGCGGAGATTAATCTCTATTTCAATTGGAGCGGCGACATCAATCAGGAGTTGGGCCTGGTCCAGGCAAAAATGTCTCAACTCCTGACTACGCTCCCGCCGACCGCCGAGATTCGCAACATCGATCGGCTCACGTTTGCAGTCTTCCCCGTCACCGGCTACAGCCTGACTTCAGACAAACGCGACCAGGCTGCGCTGACGGACCTTGCGACTTACGTTGTGCGCCCGCAGCTCGCACGCCTGCCGGGTGTCGCGGTTGTTGGCGTTGCCGGCGGAAAGACTCGCGAGTTCCATGTCACTATCGATCCGGAAAAACTGACGGCACACAACGTCTCCACGCAACAGGTAGTCGATTCCATCCGCAACTCGAACATCGTTGTTTCTCCTGGTCTAATCGAGGAGAACCACCAGCTCGAACTTGCGTTGATCAGTGGTCAGGCGAAGAGACCCGACGAGCTCAACGACATCGTCGTCGCCACTGTCAACGACGCGCCGGTGCGCGTCTCGGACGTCGCGAGTGTCACAGCTGGAGTCGAACCGCAATACACCATCGTTACCGCCGACGGCCGCCCGGCCGCGCTCGTAAACATAAATCGGCAACCGGATGCAAACACCGTCGCAGTTGTCGACGAAGTAAAGGGGGCATTGAATGCGATGCGCGGGCAGATCCCGAAAGACGTGCGCGTCGCTGCTTATTACGATCAATCGTTGCTCGTGCGCGAGTCGATCAACTCCGTGCGCGACTCGATCATGGTCGGGCTGTTGTTGTCCGTCGTGATTCTTTACGCGTTTCTGCGAAATTGGGGTACGACGTTTGTCGCCATCCTCGTGATCCCCGTGACTGTGCTCGTTACCTTTTTGGCAATGTGGCTTGCGGGTCTCAGCTTTGACCTGATGACACTCGGCGGTGTGGCTGCCGCGATTGGTCTTGTTATCGACGACGCCATCGTCGTCGTCGAAAATATTTACACCCACCTTTCGCGGGGCCAGTCGCGGCGGGAGGCAGTACAAAGCGCGGTGTCCGAGATCACGGTGCCAATCATCGGCTCCACGATCACACCCGTAGTCGTGTTTCTTCCGTTGACGTTATTGACCGGCGTGACGGGAGTTTTCTTTCGTTCGTTGGCCTTGACCATGGCGGTAGCGTTGCTGACTTCGCTCGTGCTTGCCCTCGCGTTCACACCAGTGCTCGCTCAACGATTCGTCAAAGCGAAAGAGCGGGAGAGTGCTGAAGATGATGAGATTCACGGCAGAGTTTTAGGAGCGATTGTAAGGCGTTACGAATCCGTTTTGGGCCTTGCACTCGATCGTCGCTGGATCGTGGCGCTCACGATCGTCGTCGTGCTGGCGGGGTCTTATCTGTTGTTTCAAAGCCTTGGCTCCGAGTTCCTGCCCGAGTTCGATGAAAGCGCTTTTGTGCTCGACTACCTTGCGCCCGCAGGTTCTTCACTCGGCGAAACAAACCGCATGCTGGGACATGTCGAAGAGCTGTTGATGAACACTCCCGAGGTCGAGAGTTACTCGCGACGCACCGGTCTGGAGATGGGCCTGTTCGTAACAGAACCAAATACCGGTGACTTCGCGGTTAAGCTGAAACCGGATCATGAACGCAGTACGGAAGACGTGATCGCGGAGCTGCGCGAGCAAATCGCTGAGTCGGAGCCGGCGTTGGAAGTTGAATTCGTCGGCATCGTGCCCGACGTGATCGGGGACCTCGAAGGCAACCCCGAACCGATCGAAGTAAAACTCTTCAGTGAGGATGCAAAGGCCCTGCAGGCGACGGCAGATGAAGTCGAGTCTGCGATCAAGAAAGTTCCCGGAGTCGTCGATACGCTCAACGGCATCGTCATTAGTGGACCAGCCGTCACTTTCAACATCGATCCGGCACGCGCCTCTCAGTTTGGAGCGACCGCGAATGACGTCGCTGCCACCATTACCACCGCGATGACGGGCGACGCTGCCTCTTCCATCCTGCAGCAGGACCGCTTGATCAAAGTCAGAGTGGTTTTCCCGCCAGACGTACGCACCTCGCTCGACAAAGTGAAGGCTTTGCAAGTGCGTTCCTCGTCCGGACAATTGTTCCGCCTCGATCAGGTTGCCGACGTCGACGTCGATAAGGGCCAGGCGGAGATTGAGCGCGAAAACCTGCGACAGATGATTGCCGTGACCGGACGTTTGGAAGGAAGCGACCTCGGCACCGCAATTCACCAAATCCAACAACAACTGGTCCAGAACGTGAAGCTCCCGCCGGGCATGACCGTTGAATATGGTGGTCTGTATCAGGAGCAGCAATCGAGTTTTCGCGAGCTGGCGCTGGCACTCATTCTTGCGGTAGTGCTTGTCTTCATTACTTTGCTCGTCGAATTTCGTTCGTATGCACATCCAATCGCAATCGTGACCGGCGCCGTACTTGCTTTGAGCGGCGTGCTGCTGGCGTTGTTCATCACCGGTTCGACATTGAACGTCGTCTCTTTGATGGGGATGATCATGATCGTAGGCATCGTTGCGAAAAACGGAATTCTGATGCTTGATTCTGTCGAAGAGCACCTCGCCTCGGGAGAGACTTTGAGGGAAGCACTCCTGCGCTCCGGACGGCGACGATTCAGACCTGTGTTGATGACTTCGCTCGCGGCAATGCTCGGCATGCTGCCGTTGGCACTCGCGATTGGAGCAGGTTCAGAACTCTTACAACCTCTGGCAATTGCCGTTATCGGTGGTCTGACGATGGCGCTGGTGTTGTCGCTAATCGTCACGCCAACGGTCTACGCAATGTTGCGCAGAAAAGATTTCCCGACGGACGTCCCATCAAACTAAGGAAGAGTGACATGCCACGAAACTGTAGATCGAAGCGCTTCTTCGGCCTGATCGTCCTCGCATTGGCAACAACATTCACAGCAAATGCGCAAACACCGTCAGCATCTCCGAGTGCATCGTCACTCGAGAAAGACTTCTTCAAAAACATTCTCCAGGACCAGAAAGCTTTCCAGCACATTGGGATCCTAAGCTTAGAATTCCACGTGGACAAGTTGTCGCGGCCGCTTCTATAGTGTCACCTAAATACTAGTGACTCCAGCGTAACTGGACTGGCCACAGTTAGGCCGCAAATGTAATCACACTGGCTCACCTTCGGGTGGGCCTTTCTGCGTTCGCGAGTGGACCCGATAAGCTCATGGAGCGGCGTAACCGTCGCACAGGAAGGACAGAGAAAGCGCGGATCTGGGAAGTGACGGACAGAACGGTCAGGACCTGGATTGGGGAGGCGGTTGCCGCCGCTGCTGCTGACGGTGTGACGTTCTCTGTTCCGGTCACACCACATACGTTCCGCCATTCCTATGCGATGCACATGCTGTATGCCGGTATACCGCTGAAAGTTCTGCAAAGCCTGATGGGACATAAGTCCATCAGTTCAACGGAAGTCTACACGAAGGTTTTTGCGCTGGATGTGGCTGCCCGGCACCGGGTGCAGTTTGCGATGCCGGAGTCTGATGCGGTTGCGATGCTGAAACAATTATCCTGAGAATAAATGCCTTGGCCTTTATATGGAAATGTGGAACTGAGTGGATATGCTGTTTTTGTCTGTTAAACAGAGAAGCTGGCTGTTATCCACTGAGAAGCGAACGAAACAGTCGGGAAAATCTCCCATTATCGTAGAGATCCGCATTATTAATCTCAGGAGCCTGTGTAGCGTTTATAGGAAGTAGTGTTCTGTCATGATGCCTGCAAGCGGTAACGAAAACGATTTGAATATGCCTTCAGGAACAATAGAAATCTTCGTGCGGTGTTACGTTGAAGTGGAGCGGATTATGTCAGCAATGGACAGAACAACCTAATGAACACAGAACCATGATGTGGTCTGTCCTTTTACAGCCAGTAGTGCTCGCCGCAGTCGAGCGACAGGGCGAAGCCCTCGGCTGGTTGCCCTCGCCGCTGGGCTGGCGGCCGTCTATGGCCCTGCAAACGCGCCAGAAACGCCGTCGAAGCCGTGTGCGAGACACCGCGGCCGGCCGCCGGCGTTGTGGATACCTCGCGGAAAACTTGGCCCTCACTGACAGATGAGGGGCGGACGTTGACACTTGAGGGGCCGACTCACCCGGCGCGGCGTTGACAGATGAGGGGCAGGCTCGATTTCGGCCGGCGACGTGGAGCTGGCCAGCCTCGCAAATCGGCGAAAACGCCTGATTTTACGCGAGTTTCCCACAGATGATGTGGACAAGCCTGGGGATAAGTGCCCTGCGGTATTGACACTTGAGGGGCGCGACTACTGACAGATGAGGGGCGCGATCCTTGACACTTGAGGGGCAGAGTGCTGACAGATGAGGGGCGCACCTATTGACATTTGAGGGGCTGTCCACAGGCAGAAAATCCAGCATTTGCAAGGGTTTCCGCCCGTTTTTCGGCCACCGCTAACCTGTCTTTTAACCTGCTTTTAAACCAATATTTATAAACCTTGTTTTTAACCAGGGCTGCGCCCTGTGCGCGTGACCGCGCACGCCGAAGGGGGGTGCCCCCCCTTCTCGAACCCTCCCGGTCGAGTGAGCGAGGAAGCACCAGGGAACAGCACTTATATATTCTGCTTACACACGATGCCTGAAAAAACTTCCCTTGGGGTTATCCACTTATCCACGGGGATATTTTTATAATTATTTTTTTTATAGTTTTTAGATCTTCTTTTTTAGAGCGCCTTGTAGGCCTTTATCCATGCTGGTTCTAGAGAAGGTGTTGTGACAAATTGCCCTTTCAGTGTGACAAATCACCCTCAAATGACAGTCCTGTCTGTGACAAATTGCCCTTAACCCTGTGACAAATTGCCCTCAGAAGAAGCTGTTTTTTCACAAAGTTATCCCTGCTTATTGACTCTTTTTTATTTAGTGTGACAATCTAAAAACTTGTCACACTTCACATGGATCTGTCATGGCGGAAACAGCGGTTATCAATCACAAGAAACGTAAAAATAGCCCGCGAATCGTCCAGTCAAACGACCTCACTGAGGCGGCATATAGTCTCTCCCGGGATCAAAAACGTATGCTGTATCTGTTCGTTGACCAGATCAGAAAATCTGATGGCACCCTACAGGAACATGACGGTATCTGCGAGATCCATGTTGCTAAATATGCTGAAATATTCGGATTGACCTCTGCGGAAGCCAGTAAGGATATACGGCAGGCATTGAAGAGTTTCGCGGGGAAGGAAGTGGTTTTTTATCGCCCTGAAGAGGATGCCGGCGATGAAAAAGGCTATGAATCTTTTCCTTGGTTTATCAAACGTGCGCACAGTCCATCCAGAGGGCTTTACAGTGTACATATCAACCCATATCTCATTCCCTTCTTTATCGGGTTACAGAACCGGTTTACGCAGTTTCGGCTTAGTGAAACAAAAGAAATCACCAATCCGTATGCCATGCGTTTATACGAATCCCTGTGTCAGTATCGTAAGCCGGATGGCTCAGGCATCGTCTCTCTGAAAATCGACTGGATCATAGAGCGTTACCAGCTGCCTCAAAGTTACCAGCGTATGCCTGACTTCCGCCGCCGCTTCCTGCAGGTCTGTGTTAATGAGATCAACAGCAGAACTCCAATGCGCCTCTCATACATTGAGAAAAAGAAAGGCCGCCAGACGACTCATATCGTATTTTCCTTCCGCGATATCACTTCCATGACGACAGGATAGTCTGAGGGTTATCTGTCACAGATTTGAGGGTGGTTCGTCACATTTGTTCTGACCTACTGAGGGTAATTTGTCACAGTTTTGCTGTTTCCTTCAGCCTGCATGGATTTTCTCATACTTTTTGAACTGTAATTTTTAAGGAAGCCAAATTTGAGGGCAGTTTGTCACAGTTGATTTCCTTCTCTTTCCCTTCGTCATGTGACTTGATATCGGGGGTTAGTTCGTCATCATTGATGAGGGTTGATTATCACAGTTTATTACTCTGAATTGGCTATCCGCGTGTGTACCTCTACCTGGAGTTTTTCCCACGGTGGATATTTCTTCTTGCGCTGAGCGTAAGAGCTATCTGACAGAACAGTTCTTCTTTGCTTCCTCGCCAGTTCGCTCGCTATGCTCGGTTACACGGCTGCGGCGAGCGCTAGTGATAATAAGTGACTGAGGTATGTGCTCTTCTTATCTCCTTTTGTAGTGTTGCTCTTATTTTAAACAACTTTGCGGTTTTTTGATGACTTTGCGATTTTGTTGTTGCTTTGCAGTAAATTGCAAGATTTAATAAAAAAACGCAAAGCAATGATTAAAGGATGTTCAGAATGAAACTCATGGAAACACTTAACCAGTGCATAAACGCTGGTCATGAAATGACGAAGGCTATCGCCATTGCACAGTTTAATGATGACAGCCCGGAAGCGAGGAAAATAACCCGGCGCTGGAGAATAGGTGAAGCAGCGGATTTAGTTGGGGTTTCTTCTCAGGCTATCAGAGATGCCGAGAAAGCAGGGCGACTACCGCACCCGGATATGGAAATTCGAGGACGGGTTGAGCAACGTGTTGGTTATACAATTGAACAAATTAATCATATGCGTGATGTGTTTGGTACGCGATTGCGACGTGCTGAAGACGTATTTCCACCGGTGATCGGGGTTGCTGCCCATAAAGGAGGCGTTTACAAAACCTCAGTTTCTGTTCATCTTGCTCAGGATCTGGCTCTGAAGGGGCTACGTGTTTTGCTCGTGGAAGGTAACGACCCCCAGGGAACAGCCTCAATGTATCACGGATGGGTACCAGATCTTCATATTCATGCAGAAGACACTCTCCTGCCTTTCTATCTTGGGGAAAAGGACGATGTCACTTATGCAATAAAGCCCACTTGCTGGCCGGGGCTTGACATTATTCCTTCCTGTCTGGCTCTGCACCGTATTGAAACTGAGTTAATGGGCAAATTTGATGAAGGTAAACTGCCCACCGATCCACACCTGATGCTCCGACTGGCCATTGAAACTGTTGCTCATGACTATGATGTCATAGTTATTGACAGCGCGCCTAACCTGGGTATCGGCACGATTAATGTCGTATGTGCTGGGGAAAG
>JADMIO011486918.1_pt1 | contig 51645 bp, 41 predicted proteins | sample 8958161 | NCBI WGS metagenome assembly JADMIO01 (sample SAMN16585339, study PRJNA669376) | soil metagenome | isolation source: Crop rotation soil | place: USA: Cullars Rotation, Alabama | collected 2011
CAGTACGAGGCGAGCCTCGTGCCGCCGTTCTACGAAGGCGGTCACTGGGCGCTGCCGACGGCACCCGGAATGTTGAAGGCCATGCAGTCCTCGTTCGCCGACCCCGACCACTATCCACTCGACGGCCGGGGAACGACCTACGCGATGGCGTTCTTCTGTCCCAAGCAGTCGGGATCGGGGTCGTACTACCTGATGGCGACGAAGGACCACCAGGATCGCCCGTTCGATGGCGGCAGCACGTATCGCCTCCACGTGCCGGCCGCCGTGCCGGTTCGGCAGTACTGGTCGGCGACGGTCTACGACCGCGCCACGCATGGCCTTGTCCGCGACATGAAGCGCGCCAGCCGCTCGTCGCAGAGCCCGGGCCTGCAAGTCAGCGGCGATGGATCGGTCGACATCTACTTCGCTCCAGCCGCCCAGGCGACCTGGGAATCAAATTGGGTTCCCACGAGTCCCGACGGCGCGTTCGAGGTGCTCTTCCGCTTCTACGGTCCGGAGAAGTCGCTGTTCGAGAAGAAGGGGTGGCGTTTGCCGGACATCGAGAAGGTGTGAGGACGGCATGACCACAGTCCGGACCGGCGCGCAACAACTCGAGACGCGCATCGGCACGCTCGAGTTCAGCCACGACTTCGCCAACGGCTTTCCCACCGACGCGACGGTGCACAAGCTGTATGACGAGCGCGACTTCCAGCGCGCGTGCCAGGCGTATCTGTGGGCGCTGCCGGCCGTCTCGTTTACCGCATGGCAGCGCGGCATCAACGGGCTCGGCGCGAGGAACGGGCAGATCGTCGCGATCTTGTCATACGAAGCGCGCCGCGGCATCCTGACCGCGAACGCGACCACTCCGTACTATCTCGGCTTCGCCGACCTCTCGTCCGGCCCGCTCGTGATGATCATTCCGTCACAGGGCGTCCAGGGCGGGATCAGCGACGCGTGGCAGATGACGATTCCCGGCAGCGAAGCGCCCGGCACCTATCTCCTCCTGGCACCGGGACAGAACGCGCCGGACGATGTCGGCGGCTATACCGTGCGGCAGTCGCCGACCTGCAACATCTTCCTGGGCGCGCGCCTGACTGACGATGATCCCGCGCGCGCAAAGCAGACGCTGGCGCAACTGAAGATGTATCCCTACGCGGAGCGCGACAATCCATCGGCGATGGACATCCTCGACGTCGGTGCTCGCGACTGGAGCGGCGCGCCGCCGCGCGGGATGGAGTACTGGCAACGGCTGGACGACGTGATCCAGCGGGAGCCGATCGAAGCACGCGACATCTTCTTCCACGCGATGCTGCGCCCGCTCGGCCTCCAGAAGGGCCAGCCGTTCAAGCCGGACGCACGGCAGACGAAGATTCTCGCCGAAGCGGCGCTGGTCGGCGAGGCGATGGCCAAGGCGAACTCCGCGGACCGGCGCTTCGCCGGCAGCAGGTATCGCCCCGACGCGCACTGGGACTTCGCGCTGCAGCTCGACGCGGACAACGCCGAGGCTTTCTGGAACCTGATCGACGAACGCGCGTCGTGGTTTTACGAGGCCGTCGGCGCCGGGCCGGCGATGGCCCCGAAGCGGCCGGGTCCCTCGTCAGCGTACTTGGGTGCCTACAAGGACAAGGACGGTGAGTGGCTGGATGGCGGCCGCTCGTATCGGCTGCGCGTACCTCCCAATCCGCCGATCAAGCTGTTCTGGTCGGTCACCGTGTACGACGCCGACACTCGCGCGCTGATCCTGAACGACGAGAAGATCGCCGATCGCTCGTCGCGTATGGATCTCCGCAAGAATGACGACGGTTCGGTGGACATCTATTGCGGGCCGAAGGCGCCCGCCGGCTTCGAGACGAACTGGATCCCGACCGTTGAGGGGAAAAACTGGTTTGCCTACTTCCGGTTCTACCGGCCGACCGAGCCGTACTTCGATCGGTCCTGGCCGCTGTCGGACTTCGAACGAATCTAAACCAGTCAGCGGCCCGAAAGGCCAGGAGTGTCACACGCAGCAAACTTCGTCGCCTGGAACTTCTGAACGTCTTGCCGCCGAGGGTCCGCTCGACGCGGGGCCGTTTGCCTGGGCGCCTTCTCTGCTGCCGTTCGCGGCGCGGAGCGAACGGACCGGCCGCCGCGCGCTGATTGCGATCCTCCTCGCCTGGATGCCGCTCGCGATTCTTTCCGCGCTCGAGGGTCTTGCCCTGGGGCCTACGCGCCACGAATCGTTCCTCCTTGATTTCGCCGCGTACGGGAGGTACGTGGTCGCGATCCCCGCCCTGGTCTCCGCGAGTGCCGCCGTCTTGCCTCGGATCACGAAGGTCGTGCGCCACTTTCTCGACAGCGGCGTGATCGCAGAGGAAGATCGCGGCCGGTACGAGGCGCTCGTCGTATCCACGCGGCGACTGGTCATCAGTCGCTGGGCCGACGTCACCATCGTGATCCTCGCCTACCTCGTGACCGCACTGAGATCGCCGCAACTCTACCCGTCGAACCTGTCGACCTGGGTGGCACCTCTGTCGGATGGCACGGCCCACCTGTCGCTGGCCGGATGGTGGCGCACGATCGTCAGCCAGCCGCTGCTCCAGATGCTGCTCGGAATGTGGTTGTGGCGGGTCCTGTTGTGGACTCGCTTCCTGCATCAGACGTCGCAGTTGCCGGTGCGTCTGATCGCGACCCATCCGGATTCGCTCGGCGGATTGCGCTTCACGCTGATGCCGATCCGCGGCTTCGCGGTCGTGGCGTTCGCCCTCGGCGCGCTCTGCGCCGGAAGCGTCGCCGAGAGCGTGATCGTCGACGGCCGGCCCTTGTGGGATTTTCGCCTGTACATCGTCGCGGAAGTCCTGCTGGTACTGGCGGTCTTCGCCGGGCCGTCGCTCGTGTGGAGGATGCCGCTGATCCGGCTGCAAGGATGGGGCACGCTCCACTACGGACGCCTGGCGAGTGAAATGGGACGCGCCTTTCAGCACCGGTGGCTGGCGGACGGTGGCGGGGCTGACGCCGCGGCGCTCGCGATGGAGGATTTCTCCGCAACCACCGACCTCTATTCGATCGTCGCCGAGGTGAGGAAGATCAACGTCAACGTCCTCGACATGAAGGCGGTCACGCCGCTGCTGGCGGCGTCGCTGCTCCCTTACGTCCCGATCGTCTTCGCCGTCATGCCACTCGATGACATCCTGAAATCCGCACTGAAGGCAATCGGGTGAAGCACCGAGGTGGTTGGCGAATCGCCGGCGTCTTGCCCGAGAGCGTACAGGTGCGGATGTGCATGTGCGGACGTAGCATTCGCAGCGCAGGTTGTCCATTGCGCCGCGCTCCTGGACAGTGAAATCGATCATGAATACGTCAACAAAAACGGCTTCTTTGGCCAGAACTTGGGATCGCCAACAGGCCTCCGCCGGCGCGGCCGCGCGCAGTCATCATGCAGCGTCGCTTGCTGTTTGCATCGCAGAACGTGGGCGGCTCCAGAAGATCCTTCGGCGGTTTGAGCGCGAAAGCCTGGCCGAGCGGAAGCGGACACAGCGGGGTCATAGCAGATGGCTCGCGCGAAACCAACAGGCCCAACTCGACACACGTTCCTACGCGCGAGACGTAGATCGCCTAAAGCGCTCACTGCGAGAAACGGTCGACAGCGCGCGCGCGCGAGCCGATAGGCGTCTCTGGGCTGATCAGCAGATCATGCTCGCCAACCGCCGGTATTGTCATGATCTGCAAAAGGTAGTCGTCGGGACCATCGGAAACGTCACGAGACTCAAGCAGGACGCCCAGAGCAGGCAGGAGAAGCACAACCTGGCCCTCGCCGTCTTCGATGAGGAGTGCGCTGCGCATGTCGAGCGTCTCGAAGCTGAACTCGATCGTTTGGCCGTTGCTATCGCCGCTGCCTCATGGGAACGAAAGCAGGATTCCGAGCGGTTTGGCCGCGCTGCTGAACCCATGCGCGAGCACGACGACGGGCTTGTCGTAGTGCAAGGGGTTCATCGGGGTGGTGCCGGCGGAAAGTAAACTTTTGTCAGCGTCGATCGCCTCCATGACCCCCGCGGCGCCGCTCTCCGTAGTACAAGGGGTTCATTCTCGGCCGGCCTCACGAAACTCAGGTTTTCTCAGGTTCCAATCCGTCTCGAACGGCGCGCAGATGTGCGATCAGTGCCGCCGTTTCAAGCCGGGCTCGTTGTAGGGCGCGCGCCAGGGCCTCCCGACGCTCCCTCGAATACCATCCGCTTTTCCATCGGGCACGTTGGGAACGCTGCAGACCCTCTGCGGTACGCGGACCCGTGCTCTTCCCGCCGTGAAGACGACAGCGTCGCTTACCCCGACAGGCGGGGGCCCGGCACGGTTGGCCAGTCCGTTTGCTCCGTGCCCCGCAACGGCGAGCATCTGAGAACCGCCCCGGCTTATTCCCGTTCTTTAACCAGCCCAGGCGGGTTGGAGGCTTCTCGTCGGGAGGCGTCGACACCAGCGACTGGTTGCCGCTAGATCGAACTTCGGGCGATTCCCGGCGACGAGACGGCTGCCTATGCTTCATCGTTTGGCGCCGGCCCGGCGCGCTTGCGTATCCCACGTTATGCGAACTCCTCCGTGCCGCCGGGGCAGACCTTGCGGCTGGTACAGGCCTAGTCGAGCCGGGTGTGTCACGGCGGGTGATCTCGCGCTGCACCCGGCTAACGAAAAGCTAACGAACGCTTTGGTACGGCGCAGTTCTAGACGGTATCGCGCCAGTCGACGGACGGCCAGATCGTCAACAAAACCGGCCCATTTGTCATGGGCCGGTATTGTCGGTGACTGCGCTCGCCGAATCCTCTCTTCCGCACCATCGCTCGAAATGCAACCTTCGTCAAAACGGGAGACCCCGGGCGCGTGAACCAAGGTCCGTTGCGCTGCGATCACCCGCCGTGCTGCCAGCAGTAGCGGCTTCCGGGTTTCGCGTTCCTCAGACACTGCGTGCCCTTCTTCGTGATCGCCTGACAGCGCGCGGATTCCGCGGCGCGTGAGGGTGATTGCGTCTTGGGCGATTCGGCAACCGACGATGCCACTGCGCTGCTAGCACTCGGCACTGGAGGATGGCAGATTTTGCACGGCTGGTATTTGGCCGCCGCCTCCGGCAGCGACATCGCGATCTTGCTGAAGCGGAGTGAACTGCAACTCGCGCGGTGATACTTTGCGCCGGTCTTCGTGACGTAGACCGTCTCCGCCTGCGCCGCGAGCGAGAGGCTCGCGAAGAGCAGACACAATAACAACGCCGCAGTGCGCCGGACTCGCTGCATGGGTCCCCTTGATTGAGAAGTTGGAGGACCAACATTCTCGCAGGGGCAATTCGGTCGGTCAACCGAGTAGTCGGCTCTTCGTAAGCCGGCGTGCCACGAACAAAAGGCGAAGACGCGTGGTATCGTCGGGCGTGCCGCCGCGGAAGTGCCTCGTGTCAATCAGAGACCTCGATGGCATCACCCACAGCGTCACCGTCACCGGCGCCACGCTCTTCGAAGCCGCGGCCGCGGCGATCGCGCTCTTTCGCCAGGAGCAGTGGGCGAGCGCGGCGCTCACGAAGAACGCCGTGCTGCGCATCGAAGTCCAGTTGCCATCGATCGTGCACGACGTGCCACTGAAAGCAGTGGAACGCTGGGTCAATGGACCGAGCGTCAGTCCACGCGACGAAGCGGCGAAGCGCCCGATCCGCTGATCACTGCATCACTGTGGCGACCTGACAATCTGAATGGCATTGATCGGCGCCCGAAGGGTCGGGTTCGTGCCCGACACGGGTGTTGCGGTGAGGGTGAATCCGTCACCGGTGAAGCTGAACTTCAGGTAGTTCCCGGTGGCGCTCGTCGCGGTCGCCTCCGAAAAACTGCCCGCGAAATTCGTGTCCGCCTGATCGGCAAGGTTGATCGTGACTGGCGTGATCCCCGTGCCCGCGATTCGGTACGCGGCCGTCCGGGTGTACGACTTGTTGTCGCCGTCCACATAGACGTAGACGTCGTACGCACCCGGCGCGAGGCCGGCGACGGTGACGGTCGTCACGCTGGAACTACTGGTGTCCAGGTATCCCTTCATGAGCCGCGCGTTGCCGGGCTGATCCGCAATGGGCGTCATCCAGCCGTTGTTCGCCGTCCACGCGACGCTCGCCGTCGTTGGCCGGCCCGCATCGTCGGCGAGGGCGAGCGGCCACGGGCTGACTGCGCCTGCAGCGTTGTTCCAGTTCGCCGCCGGCACGACACCAGCCGTCTCCACCGCGTCCATGAGACTGGTGCTCGTGCCCATGAACTTGATTCCGATCGTTGAGGGCACCACCGGTGACGTGACCGCGGGCACGATCTGAATGCCGTTCACCGGCGCGCGACGGGTCGCCGTGGTGGCCGCGGTCGGCGTGGCGGTCAACGTGAAGCCGGTCGCGGTGACGCTGAAGCGGACGTAGTTGCCCACTGAACCATCGGCGCGTGTGAACGTCGCGTCGAAGTTCGTGCTCGCCGGATCGGTCAGGTTGACGGTCGTGGTCGTGATGTCCGCGCCGCTGATCGTGTAGGCCGCGGACCTGTCGTACGAGCGGTTGTCGCCGTCCGCGTAGACGTAGACGTCGTACGACCTGGGCGCGAGGCCGGCCACGGTGACGGTCGTCACCGACGTGCTGGTCGTGTCCAGATAGCCCTTCATCAGGCGGCGATTGTCGGCGCCGTCCGCGATCGGCAGCGCCCACACGCCGGCCGCTGACCATGACACCGTGGCGGTGGTCACGCCGCCCGCTTCATCGACGAGGGGGAACGCACCGCTGCTGACGGCTCCGGTCGCGTTGTTCCAGTTCGGTTTCGCGACGACGCCGGCGCGCTCCGCCGTCCCCATCAACGTTGGAACGCTGCCCGCGAAGCTGATCCCAATGGCGCCGGCCGCCGGTGGGGGGGCGATTTCAGGACCCGACGAGACGACAAGATCGACGGCCGCGTTCGCGGCGACCTCGGTGCCCGCGGACGGAGTCTGGTTGAGAACGGAGCCTGCGGGAGTCGTGGCGCTCGCCGCCCGCGCTTCCGCTCCGAGCACCAGCCCGGCGGCCGCGATTGAAGCCGCCGCCCCGCTCCGCGTCAGACCCAGGACGTTCGGCACGACGTTCACGACGTCGATGGTGACCTCCGCCGTCGCACTCGTGAACGCGCTGGTATCGAGCGGCGTGAAGGCGACGGCGAGACGCTGCGCCCGTCCGCCTTGGAGCATTGTTCCGGAAGCCGGAGAGTAGACGAACGCGCCAGGGGTGTTCGCTGTCGCATTCAACTGCGCCGGCCCCAGCGCCGTGCCTGCGACGATCTGCTGCGGCGGCGGCCAGGTGATGACTGGCGTCTGGGTGTTGGCGGCTGCGACCGAGACGGCCGCGGCCGTTGTCCTGTTCCCCGCTCCGTCCCGCGCGACAGCCGTCAGCACGTGCGCCCCGTTGGCGCCCGCCGTCGTGTCCCAGACGACCGTGTACGGCGGGGACGTAACTTCGAGCCCGAAGTTTGCTCCGTCGATCTGAAACTGAACGCCAGCGACGCCGACATCGTCCGACGCGCTTGCGGCGATCGTGATCGGTCCGGACACGATCGCGCCCTCGAGGGGCGCCGTCACCGAGACCGACGGCGCCGTCGTGTCGCGAGACACGGCAAATGACGTCGCGACGACGTCGAAGAGCGACGTGCCTTCCGTCCAGATCAGGCCGACCTGGTTGTTGCCAACCTGCGGCGAGCCGGAAAGGTAGCTGCGATTCTGGCTGCCGGTGTCGGTGCCGGGCACTACGAACCACGCGGTCCACCTGGTTGCATCGAATGTCGAGCAGAGAATCGAGCTGGCCAGGTCCGTGTTGATGACGCAGACCCACACGTTGCTGCCATCGGTGGCCCCGAACAGGCCCGCGCCCGGTTTGAACGACTGACCGGCGGCAAACAGAGGCGGCGCGGAGGCCATGGGCGACCAGGTGTTGGTGGCCACGTTGTACGCGGCCGCGTCGACGCCGGTCCCATTCGCCTTCCTGCGGAAGGCGTAGATGCGACTCGTCGAGACGGACACGAGCGCCCAGTCGTTCTGATCGATGCTCGCGTTTGTCGAGAACACATTGCCGTCGCCGCCCGTCTGCGATCCGACGACGATGCCGCTCCAGGCGCCGCCGGCGTTCGAACGTTTGTAGCGGAGATTCGTCAGGCGCGGCTCGGTGCCCTGGCCGTTGTCGTACACCGCCAGCATCACGTCGTTCGCGAGGGGCGCAAACGACAGGGAGTTGGCCTCGTTCGTCATCGATCCGTCGATCACGGCGGGAATGGAGAAGCCGCTCACCCACGCGGCACCGACATCGGCGTTGACGGACTTTCGGGCGTTCGCGTCCACTTCCTGTTGAAGAATCGGCCCGCCGGTGTGAATGAACTTGCCGCTCGACACGCCGACGGTGTTCCCGCGGGGCAGCGTCCAGGTGGCGGCGGGCTCGTCGAAGTACTTCCACGACGCCCACGTGATCGTCGTGCCGGTCACGACCGCGCGGACGTGACCGGTCCTTCCGTCCTGCCCGTCGAACGCCATGCTGATGTCTGCGTGGATGACGTCGATCGGACTGTTGTTCACGTAGGCGATGCCCAGCGACCGGCCGCCGCCGAGGAAGGAGTTCACGCTTGCCGCTACGGCGGGCGGGCTGTCTGCCGCGGCAATCCATGTCGCTGTCGCGAGATCCGGACCCGACGACCGGAACGCCTTCACCACCTGATTCGATCCACCCTGCGCGTCAGCCGTGGACGTGAGCGTGAACAACCACCAGGTCCGCGAGTTGACGGCATAAACCAGATGCGACTGCGCGGAGTGTCCCGTGGCATCCGCGAAGCTCCCGGCGACGTGGTCGCCGATCGTGACCGGGCCGGCTGGAACGACTTGCAACGCGGCCGCCGGCAGGATCAGTCCCACACCGAGCGCCAACAGCAGAGCCAGGCCCAGTTTCTTCAATATCGCGATTGCTTGAGGGTGCATCCCGGCCGCAGTGCAAAGGCGGGCGCGCTTGCGTTCAGGCGATTTGCTCGATATCTGGGGCGATTGCGCGGGTCGTCGCCTAAACGGATGAATTGCGTCTGCTTGGCCCCCGGCTGAGGTGGACTATGCGTGCCGCCGCGGAAGTACCACGCGGCGCGAACATCCTGCCCGGGAAGCACCGTTTCGTCGGCACGTTACTCCCCAACGCTCGCGCCGCGTAGATGTGCCGCCTTTGCGGCAGTGGCAGGCTACGCGGTCAGGTCCACGCAGACGATATTCAAGCGGTAATACAGCGCGTCGAGGAAGGCGCCAGTATTGACGTGCGTCAGCAGCCGCGACGTGGTCGTGCTGACGACCTGAGTGCGGTCCCGCGAGGCGTGCAGCCATTCGAGGAGTCGGCGTTGATCAGCGGGCGGCAATGCCTCCACCTCGCGCAGGATCAACGTTCCGGTCTGCGCCGCCACGGGAAGCTCCAGCGGGTCGGGCGCGGTCCAGAGCCGGACCGGCTCTCGAAGCTCGGGCTCGAGCCGGCTCATCACGGCCTCGATGGCGCTCTCGGGTCCCATCAGCAGCAGATTCACGCGCTGCTGCCTGACCAGCTGCAAGTCGAGGTGCGCAGCCCGAGCCAGCGGCCAGTACGCTCTCCCTTGGCCGATGCCGTCGCGAGCGAGGATCGGTGCGTTCGCGTCGGCGGAGGAGTCCATCTGGTTCTCCATGCGTGCCTCCTGCGAGATCCCGGGCTGAATGGCGCGACTCTACGGTCGAGTTCGCCCCGGCGCCATCGGGATCACGCCGGAAGGTCACTCAGGAAGATCCCTGAGCGAACTATCCGGCTGATGTAACGGGATTTAGGGACGCGGAACGGGCTGTCGTTTCAGCTGTGGCGCAGCCAGCCCTGGAGGACCGCGTACTTCACGATGTCGATCCGGCCGTTCAAGTCCAGCTTTCGCATCGCGTTGGCCTTGTGGGTCTCCACCGTCTTCACGCTCAGCGAGAGGCGGGACGCGATCTCCTTGTTGCTGTAGCCGGAGGCGATCAGGCGCAGGACTTCCGATTCGCGCTCGCTCACCGCCGCGCTCGGCCGCGCGTGGCGCCGCGGCTTGCCGAGGAAGGCCGCGGTGACCCGCGACGTCAGCGCGGAATCGAGGTACTGCGCCCCGGCCGCGGCGGCGCGAATCGCCTGCAGCAGCTCGGTCGGCGCGCTCTGCTTCAGGACGTACGCGGACACGCCCGCGCGCAGCAGCTCCTGCAGGTAGGCGTCATCGCCGTGCCGCGTCAGCGTGACGATCGCGATGTCCGGCTGGCGCTGTTTCAACGTGCGGGTGGCGACGAGCCCGTTGGTGCCCGGCATCGAGATGTCCATGACGATCACGTCAGGCTTCAGCTCGATCGCCGACTGCACGGCGATGTCCCCGTCGCTCGCCTCGCCAACGACGGTCAAGTCCGGCTGGCTGTCGATCAGCAGCTTGAGTCCGTGGCGCACGACGACGTGATCGTCGGCGAGCAGGACGCGAACCGGCGCGGAGCGCTCAGGCATGGCCGCTCGCGGCTCCTGCCGCGGGCGCGGCGGACATCCGGACGAGAATGGTCGTACCCCCGCCGACCGCGGATTCGATCTCGAGATGCGCGCCGACCAGCGACGCGCGCTCCTGCATGCCGAGCAGGCCGAAGCCGGGCGTGCGTTCCCCTGGATCGAACCCGGCGCCGTCGTCCTCCACGACCAGCAACACCTGATCGTCGCGGCGTTCCAGGATCAGCTCGACGTGTCTGGCGCGCGAGTGCTTGGCGACGTTGGTGAGCGCCTCCTGCGCGATCCGGTAGAGCGTGGTCTCGACATCGGCGGCGAGGCGATCGTCGAGCAGCCCGGAGGTATGCAGCTCCGCGGCGATCTGCGCGCGTGCCGACCAGTTCTGCACGTAGTTCGACAGCGCGGCCTGCAGGCCGAGATCGTCGAGCGCGGTCGGCCGCAGTTCCCAGACCAGGTGGTCGACGTCGCGATCGAGCTGCTGCGCGACGCGCTGCAGCGCGGCGATCGGGTCGCGCAGCCCCGGCTGATCGCGGGCGGCGTGCTCGAGCGACGCGATCCGGTGGCCGAGCGCGGTCAACTGTTCGCCGAACTGGTCGTGCATCTCGCGCGCGATGCGGCGGCGCTCGTCCTCCTGCGCGAAGACGAGGCGCCCGAGCAGCTCCGTGCGCGCACGTTCGGCGCGCTCCCGCTCGATCATCTCGGCGCGCAGCGCATCATTGGCGCGGGCGAGCTCCGCCGTCCGTTCGCCGACGCGGAGTTCGAGGATCTCGTGCGAACGGCGCAGCAGGTCCTCGGTCTGCTTGCGCTGGGTCAGATCGAAGTGCGTCCCGACGATCCGCACGACCGGCCCGCCCGGCTCGCGGCGAACGGGAAACCCCCGCGAGAGCACGTGGACATACCGTCCGTCCTTGTGTCGCAGGCGGAACTCCGCTTCGTAGGTTGGGTCGCCGCGCGCGACAGCCTCGTTCGCCTCGTCGGCGCGCGCCCGATCATCAGGATGGACCAGCCGTTCCCAGGCGCTGATATGCGGCTCGATCTCGTCCTCGTCATAGCCGAGCATCTGCGCCCAGCGCGGCGAATAGGCGACCGCGTCGGTCTCCAGATTCCAGTCCCAGACGCCCTCTTGCGCGCCGGCGAAGGCGAGCCTGAGCCGCTCTTCACTCTCCCGCAGCGCCGCCTCGGTGCGCTTGCGCTCGGTGATGTCGAGATGCATGCCGACGATCCGTACGACCGGACCCTCAGGCTCGCGCCGGACCGGAAGCCCGCGCGAGAGCACGTGTACGTAGTGGCCGTCCTTGTGGCGGAGACGGAACTCTCCCTCGTAGGTGTCGGCGCCGCGGGTCAGGCTCTGATACACCTCGTCGGCACGCGACTTGTCGTCGGGGTGCAGCAGCTGTTCCCAGGCGCTCAGGCGCGGCTCGATCTCGTGATCGGCGTAGCCGAGCATCTCCTTCCAGCGCGGAGAGTAAACGACGGCGCCGGTCTCGAGATTCCAGTCCCATACACCTTCGCCGGCGCCGGCAAACGCGAGATTCAACCGTTCTTCGCTCTGACGCAGGATGCGCTCGGCGCGCTTGCGCTCGGAAATGTCGCGGATGATGACCTGGATGGCCTGTTCCGATCGCTCGAGGCGCGTCGAGTTCACCTCGACATCCGTGACGCCACCGTCCCGCCGTACGATCTTCTCTTCGGCGGGCGGCACCGACTCGCCTGACAGCAGCAGTCCCATGCGCTTGCGCATCAGGGCGTGGCTGTCGGCATGAAAGATGTCGAACGGGGACGTGTCGAGAATCTCCTCGGCAGTCGAGGCGCCGAAGAGGCGCACGGCGGCGGGATTCAGGAAGACAATCCGATCGTCTTCGATGACGAGAATGCCGTCCGGCGACGACTCGACCAGACCACGATAGCGATCCCGGAGCTCGCTCGGCACGCTGGCCCGAGTGTAGTCCCGGATGAGCCTCGCCGACAACAGTCGGCGCGACCGGGTCGCAGGACCGTCGTGTCGTTCTATGAGCGCAGCGAGGCGATGAACGCGTCGATCGCGCCCCAGTAGGCGGCGGCGTCGCGAGGGACGGCGTCGTTGTGATCGCCGCCGGCGATCGTCACGAAACGTTTGGGGGCCGTGAGCCGTTCGTGCAGTTCTCGTCCGAGCTCGAAGGGAATGACGCTGTCGCGATCGCCGTGGAGCTGCAGGACTGGCACGTCGGCGCGGTTGAGAAAGTCGGCGGCAGGAAAGCGGTAGCTGCCAAGCGGCGCAAGCAGGGCGAGCGGCGAGCCGCGGACCACCGAGCGCGCATCGGCGAAGCCAGCCTCCGCGATCACGCCGGCGGGAGCGCGCACCGTCGCCGCATAGCCCGCCATCGAGCAGCCGAGCGATCGTCCCCAGTAAATCAGCGGCGCGGCGGGGTTGCCGTCCGTCCATGCGCGTGTGACGATGGCATCGACGTCGCGATAGAGTCCGCGCTCAGTCGGCGTGCCGGTGCTGACGCCGTAGCCGCGATAGTCGAACGCGAACACCGAGTAGCCGTGCCGCGCGATCGCCGCGAGGATCGGCGCCCAGTTCGAGAGGTTGCCGCCGTTGCCGTGGAAGTAGACGATCCGGGCGCGCGGGTAGGGCGCGCCGATAATCCATGCGCGCAGCCGCTCGCCGTCGTGCGTGTCGACGGTCATCGCCTCGAACGGTACGCCGAAGTCGCGCGGCGTTTCCGACTCTCCGGCGAACGGAAAGAACGCGAAGCGCGGCTCGATCCAGCGGACGAGCAGCGGCAGTGCCAGCAGCGACACGACGAGCGCGATCACCACCCACATGAGCCGGCGCCATCCTACCGCGACGGTTTCAGGGTACTGCGATTGCACGAGGTCGGTGCCGAGGTGAGCAGATGGCGAGCCAGATAGCAGGGTTGGGCAACTTCGTCGCCCTTCGAAGCATTCTCTTGACCGCGGCAGCGGTCCTGTCGATCGGCTCTGCCGCGTCCGCTGATCCTGTTCGCATCGTCACCGGTGGGTTCGCCGACGCCCACGAAGGGGACAACACGTTCGTCCTGACGGGAGACGGCTTCCGCGTATCTGGCCTCGCATTCCCCTCGGCTCCGCTGGGCGTCTGCTTCCCCTGCGCACCCGGCACGTCGATTGGCCTCAGTGCCCCGGCAGCCCTCGTCGATATTTTCGGCGGTCCCGCGACCGTCGACGGCCGGACGTTCGACGGTATCAACCCGATCGAGGGCGGTCCGTTTCTCGAAGGGACTTTCAACTTCACCTCGGGATCGGTTCGCGTACCCGACCTGCCTGTCGATGGCTTTGCGGAGTTGTCGCTGCCATTCGTCTTCACCGGCGCGCTCGCCGGCTTCGACAACTTCGAGCTGAGCGGCAGTCCGCTGTTCTCGCTGCAGCTCGCCGGCTCTGGCATCGCGACGCTGCAGTTCTCGCATCCCGAGCAGATCGGCATCCTGGCCTCACGCATCACCTTCGAGTTCCAGCCCGCGGCGGCCACACCCGAACCCGCGACGATCCTTCTCGTCGGACCCGCGCTGGCGGGTCTCGCGCTCCGGCGGCGACGGGGACTCACTCGCTCCTGAGCACGCGCGTCGCCGCTTCCGCCGATGTGATCACCTCGTGGACCTCGAAGTCGACGAGGTCGCTCCAGTTGGCCATCCACGCGTCGAGCAGCGCGCGATCCTCGGCCTGCATGATCTGCCAGCATCGCCTCACCGCCGTGTCGATCCAGCTGCCGATGTAGGTGACCCCTTCGGGCGCCATGCGTCCGCGCTCGCGGAACCGGCGGTAGACGGGCTCCGCGCCGTCGCGAAACTGCTCGATCACCATGTAGAGCGTTGCGGCCATGCGGCCAGTGTAGAACGGGGCCGGCTCAGAGCTTCGACAGCTCCTCGACGCCGCAGGTCAGCCGCGGCTTGTCCGGGTCGCTGAGATCGAGCTGGTCCCAGCGCGCAAGATAGCCGCCGCGGTCCATCCCCAGGAGCATCCTGACTCCCAGGTTCAGGCGCTCGACCAAGCCGGCGAAGCCGATGGCGAAGCCGACGATCACGCAGCCGGTGCCGTGCTTTTCGGCGTGGAACTCTTCGAGCATCCCGATCGCGTGGCCGTCGCGGGCAAGCACCTCGTGCCCGAGCAGGCGGTCGAGACGGATTTCGCGGGCGTCGCTCATTGTGCCCCCGGGATCCGCCCCACCCAGCCGCGCAGCTGTTTCTCCAGCGTCGCGGCTGGCGTTTCGCCGGCCGCCAGGTCGACCTTGATGTGCGACTCGGTGCTGAGGATGGCGGAGAACGGAATGCGCAACGGACGCCCTTTCTCGATGCCGAGCGCCACTTCCAGTGCGCGTACCCAGCGGCCGAAGACGCGGTGCACGCGCTCGGCGAGCACGGCGGGCCCGAGCTCGATCGCCGTCACGCGCGGCGGCGCCCCGTCGCGCAGCTCGAGCACGATCCGATCGACGCGCCCCATCTCGCGGCCGTGGCGATCGACCACCTTCTTGTCCAGCAGATCGCGAACGAGATCCATTCAGCCTCCCAGGACCTCGAGCGGGATGACGAGGATGGCGAGCACCGCGCCGACCACGGTGAGCACGGCCAGGAACCCGTTGCCGATAGCGGTGCTGGTGTGCTGCTTGACGAACTTCTCGTCGTTCATCAGCACCAGGAACGGCAGCACCATCATCGGCATGACCACCACCGTCAGCGCCACCGAGATCATTGTCAATCGCAGCGGATCGAATCCGATGATGGCGATCGCCAGCGACACGAACAGCATCAGCGTGAACGCGGTGGTGAAGCGCGTCGCGGACGCGCGCGGCCGGTTGGCGCCCCACGCCCACCCGAACACCTGCGACGCGACGTAGCCGCCGTTGAGCGAAATCTCCACCGCCGCGCCGAAGCAGCCGATGCCGAGCGACACCGCGAACAGCGCGACCGCCCACCGTCCGAACGTCGGCACGAACATCAGCGCCGCCTGGTCGTAGGATTCCACCTGGATGTGCTGCGGCCCGAGCACCATCGCGCCGGTGACGAGCACGCCCATCGACACGACGGTGCCGAACCCGGTGCCGGCGTAGGCGGTCACGCGGTTCACCCACAGCTCCTTCTCGGTCATCTTCTCTTCGACCGTGCCCGACGAATAGAAGTTGAGCAGGTACGGGCTCACCGTGGCGCCGACGATGCTGACGGCGATGAAGGCGTAGCGGACCGCATCGTGCTGCGGCAGTGAGGGGATGAGCGACGCGGCGAGATCGTGCGCGTCGGGCCCGAGCTTCCACGCCGCGACGACGAACGACAGCGTGACCAGCCCGAGCAGTCCGATGCCGTACTCGATCAGGCCGAAGCCGCAGGTCCACAGGACCGTCCAGATCACGATCCCGATCGGGACGATCCACCACTGGAAGCCGACGCCGGTCACCAGCTTCATCGCGATGCCGACGCCGCCGATTTCCGCCGAGAGCAGCAGCAGGTCGAGCACGAGCTCCGCCGACAGCGGCACGATCTGAAACTGGATGCCGAAGCGCTCGCGGACCGCGGCAGCCAGCGGCTGCTTGCTGACGGCCGCGAGGCGGCCTGACATTTCGACGAGCATCGCCAGCATCAGGCCTGCCGCGGCCACCGCCCACAGCAGCTGGAAGCCGAACTCGGAACCTGCCTGCGCCGACGTGGAAATCGATCCCACTTCGACGAAGCCGCCGATGCTGGTGACGATGCCGAGGATCAGGTCGACGATGACGCTCACGGGCTGGTCGATGGGTGAAGAGGGTTGTCCGCCAGGCAGCGGCGCACGCCGTCGCTGTCGGCGGCGCGCACGTAGTGAATCGTGGAGGCGAGCAGCCGCGACAGCCGCTCTGCGGCCTGCGAGAGCTGCGCGCCACGCGGATCGCCGAGCATCGCGGGGGACGCGGCGAGCGCGGCACGCTCCTGTTCAGTGAGCTGCAGCGTCTCCTCGAGCGCGGTGACGGTGAACGTGCCCGACAGGTCGCCCGCCAGCCACGCCTGATCGATCGCCGCCATCGTCGAGCCCAGCGACTCGAATGCCTGCCGGTGCTGGCGGATCTGCTCGTCCTCGCGGGCGCACCCCGTGAGGACGAGCGCGGCAATCAGAACCAGATCTCGAGTGCCGAAGCGCCGACGCACGAGCATGGCGACGCAAGAAACACGCCGCGGACAGCTCGACAGCGCGTGACCCGAACGGCTGACCTCAGCGCACGGTGATGGAGACCGTTGCCGCCGGCAGGAAGTCACGCGTCACGGTGCTGTGGCCGAACACCGCGAGCATGTATCGTCCGGGCGGCAGTCCGCGCACGATCGTGCCGTAGCCGCTGTCGCGCGCCGCCGGTCCGTACGAATCCGCCACGTCCGGCCGCGCACCGCCGACGATCGCGTCGCCAACGAAGAGCGGCGCGCCGCCACGCGCCGGATACGCCCAGACGTGCACCGCGTCGATGCCGCTGCCGGAGCTGGCGCGCCCGTCAACCGCCCAGCCGCTTACGAAGAATGCCTGGCCGACGCGCTGATCGGCGACGGGCGTGTCGATGACGACGCGCGGACCAGCGAGCGTGCCTTTCGGCAGCAGGACGACCTCGATTTCACGCCGCGCCGCCGGCGCCGAGTCGCGCACGAAGACGAACTGGTAGCGGCCGACGAATCCCGCGCTCGGCTGCCACGTGAAGATGCCGGTCGACGGCTCGAGGTGCGATCCGATCGGCAGCGGCCAGAGCCCGCCTGGCGTGCGCAGGTAGCCGGCATATTGGCTGCCCGCGTCGAGCTGTACTTCGAACCGGTCGAGCTCTTCACCGGTGATGCGGAAGCTGCCTTCGCCGTCGGCGCGCATCTGGCTGAACCCGGCGCTCAGGTCGAAGCCGCGCCGCGCGTAGAGGGGTGAACGATCGATCGGCAGCGTCTCGATCGGCGGTGCGGCCGCGACGGCTGCCTGCGATGGCGCGGTCAGCGCCGAGGTGCCGCCGTTGAAGACCGAGAAGAAGCGGCTCCCCACTCCCGACGACACGCCGAAGTTGTCGGTGACGATCCATGCGATCGTGTGCACGCCGTCGGCGAGCACAGACGTATCGAGGCCGTAGACCGCGACGGCCGTGTTGATGCCGGCGTACTGCGCCAGGGGAAACGCGGCCGACAGGTCGGAGCGGCTGGTCCATCCGGCAGGCACGCCCACCGCTGCGCCATCGACCAGGACGCTGACGCTGCCGCCGCCCGGCGGATCGGCGCGGCGCGTGCCGGGCGAGAGCACCCACCCGAAGTTACTGACCAGTCCGCTCACGGTCGCCCCCTGGCCCGGCGTGTCGATCGCGCCGAACGGCGCCGTCGCGTGCGCGTTGTCGCAGGTGATCGTGCGCGAGCCGAGCAGCGTGCTGTGGCCGTCGATGTCGTCGGCGAACGCGTGGAACGTGAACGTGCCGTTGCCGCGATTGGGCAGCATGTTGGTCAGCATCATGTAGCCCCATCCGCCGCGATATTCGAGCGGCAGCGTCGGATAGGCGGCCATGACGTCGGGCCGCGCGCCTTCGATGAAGGTCGCGGTGCCGACCGGCATCAGCTGCGCCGGCTCGCCGGCCACGGGATCGCGCATGATGCGCACGGCGCTGACCTGCTCGTCGTCGAGCGCCCAGCCGGTCATGGCAATCGAGCCGTTGACGCCGATGGTGTTGTTCGCCGGCGTATCGACGAAGCCGAACGGCGCGGCCGAGGTGCCGGCGGCGTAGGTGCGCAGCGTCACGCCCACGGCGCCTGGCGCGTTGCTGACGCCGGTTGCCGTAACGGAAATCGCGCCAGTCACCGTCGCCGGGGTCGCGACCGTCGCGGAGTAGTTGACCGTGATCGTCAGCGTCGCCGTTCCCGTGCCCGACGCCGGCGTCACGGTCAGCCACGCGCGGTTCGACGCGGCCGTCCACGAGATCGATCCCGTTCCCCCCTTCACCAGGTGCACGGTCTGCGAGATCGTCTTCGTCGCGAACGACGTGCCGCCCGTCGCGCCGAACTGCAGGTTCGTGCGATCGATCGTCAGCGTCGGCAGCGGCGGCGGCGGCGGCGGCGGTGGCGGCGGCGGTGTCGCCGAGCTGGACGGATAGAAATCGAGCGCCCAGCCGGCCCGCTGCGCGAGATCGGGCAGCGCGCCCCACACCGGCGTCACGCCGATCGACGGCCACAGGTAGTCGTAGGCCGCCTGCGCGCCGGTCCATCCGCCTTCCACGCCCATCATCAGGTTGAGCCGCGCTTCCGGTCCGTAGTAGCCGGCAAACGGCCGCTCGTTGCCCGCGGTGCCGGCCCAGACCTGCGCCATCGAGGTGAAGAAGGTGAACGAGTCGTACGAGTCGTAGTAGAGGGCTCCCGCCGGCGGCGTGCCGACGGCGACGATGTACGGCGCGCCCTGCGCTTTCGGGTACTGTGGATCGCTCGAGAACAGCCGCAGCTGGAACCGCGCGATCGCGTCACGATGCGCCTGACCCGCGGTGAAGCCGAGCTTCAGCCCGCGATCGATCGCGTAGGCCAGGTAGTTCTGCTCCCACATCGAGATGAACTCGTTGCCGTCGGGACGCTTGCCAATCCACATCACCTTGAACGGATTGGTCACCGGGTTCTGCGCGTTCGCGAATGCGTCGAGCCACTGCAGGTTGGCCAGCGCCTTCGATGACAGGTAGGTCTTCACGGGGCCGTCGGGATACATCGCCGCCGCCTCGACGAGATTGCGCAGCGCCCAGCCGTAGCCGCGCACCTCGTTGTAGGCGAGGATGCCGTCGCCGCCACGCACGCCGTCGGCCGGATAGGTGCGGATCATCCCGTAGTTGGCCCAGAACGCCATCTCTTCGGCGTAGTAGCGATCGCCGGTGACCAGGTAGGGCACGTAGGCGATCGAGGGCTGATGCGCATCGTCAGGAATCAGCGGCGACTGGCCGGGTCCCGGCGTAATCGAGCCGTACTCGACGATCGGCATGGGCGAGCCCTTGACGTAGTCGAGCAGGTCGTTCTTGGCGCGCGAGTCGTACCAGAGCGTCGGGCGCTGCGTGAGCGAGACGAGGCGTTCGGTGCCGACGCCGCTGTTCGCGCTGCCTTCCGCCTCGCGCAGGTGCACGGGCCACGATCCCGACAGGTCGCCGTTGGCGAGCACGAAGCTGCGCTGCGTCTGGTCCTTGTGTACGAGGTAGCGCGCCGTCCAGTCCGGATACGGCGCCAGCTCGGCGCGGCCGCCGTGCGCCGGCATGTTCGAGTCGAGCGCGCCCGACTTCAGGATGTCGTAGTCGACCCCGGTGGGCGCGCTCACCTGGTTGTCGACGAGCGACAGGTACTTCGGCAGGATGCGCGAGGTCTGAAACGGGAAGAAGTCGGGTGTGATCGACGCGAACGTGGTGCCGGCAAGTGGAAATACCTTGCGCCAGCGCGTCAGGTAATAGTGCTGGACCGCGGCCTTGCTGAACACCTGCGTGCCGTTGACGACGATCGACGCGTCGTAGGTCACTGTGGTGGCGCCCGTTTTATCGAGCACGTTCTCGACGGTGACGTCGACGCGCCCCTTTCCGTCCGAATAGACGCGGGTATCGAACACGACGCGCAGAAACGCGTGCGCGGTCGCGCCGGCCGCCGGCGTCACGACCGAGCGTCCTTCGTATGCGAGCGGTCCCGACATCCACCGGTCGGTCGCGGCGGCAGACGGCAGCGCGGCGACGTAGGCGACGCCGCCGATCGTCAGCGTCACCGACGCGGTGGGCAGCGTGGGCGTGAGCGTTCCCGCCGGGGCAGCCGCGGCCGTGATCGCGTAGGTCCCCGCCGACGCCACGATGACCGTGACCAGTGCGAACTTGATCGAGCCGTCGGGCCAACGGCTCTTCACGTCGGTCTGCGTGGTGAGCGTGCCGACTTTCAACGCGGTCGTCGCCGCACCCTGGGGCGACGCCTGGCCGAAAGTGGCCCACCCTGCCGACAATCCGACGCTGGCGATCGGCGTCTGCGCGTAGAGTGCCGTCGCCGCGAACAAGAGAACTGCGAGGGCCCCAAAAGAGACACCGACGCACTTCTTCTGCATGTAAGACGGAGCGCAAGAACCCCGCCACAGGTGGAGGCCCCAGACGCAACTTGAATCGAGTGAAGAGATTATCGCCTGAAACTGCGGGTCGCGGGGCGATTTCCGCCCGGCCTTCGCCATGCACTTTTTGCATGCCGCTCACAGTTCCGAGGTCGCCTACTCGGCTCGTAGCGTGACCGCCGGATCGACGCGCAGGGCGCGCCTCGTCGGTCCGGCAATCGCCGCGAGCGTTGCGGCGAGGACGAGTGCGACGGCGAAGAGCAGCGTGGTCGGGTCGCGTGGCGCGATCCCGTAGACGAGACCTGCGAGAGCGTCGGCGGCGGCCAGCGACGCGACGACTCCCGCGGCGATGCCGGCCAGCACCGGTGTCGCGCCACGCGCGAAGGAGAGCGCGGCGATCTGCCGCGGCGACGCGCCAAGCGCCATGCGCACGCCGATCTCGCGCGTGCGCGCCGCCATCGCGAACGCGACAAGCCCGTAAATACCGACGCCGGCGAGCAGCAGCGCGGCCGCGGCGAACGCGGCGAGCAACTGTAAGTTCAGACGTCGAGGCGCCAGGCTCACGGCAATGCGATCCTGCATCGGCGCCGCGAACGCGATCGGCTGATCGGGATCCACGCGCGCGACGGCCGCGCGAACCTGCGGCATCACGCGCTCGATCGGCACGGCGATCCGCACGACGACCGTCTGCGTGAGTGTCGTCTGCGGGAACTGCGCGAGCGGATAGAACACGGCTGGAGCCGGCGGCTGATCCGGCGCAGCCTGGCGCAGATCGCCGATGACGCCGACGACGGTCGCGCGATACGGCGCGCCCCAGTCGCGCATCTCGATGGTGCGGCCAACGGGATCGACACCGGCGGGCCAGAACTGTCGCGCCGCAGTTTCGTTGATCAGGGCGACCGGTGCGCCCGCCACATCGTCCCGATCGGTCATCGACCGTCCCTTCACTACAGGGATCCGGAGCGCCTCCAGCGCGCCGGGCGTGATCGCGATCACGTCGGCGATCGACTGCTGGTCGGTCCGTCCGTCCTGCGCAATCATGGTCGTCGCCGCGGTCGGGGAGAGCGGCAGCGCACCGGTGGCACCCGCCACCGCGACGCCGGGAATCGCGCGCAGTCGATCGATCAGCTGCGCGTAGAACCGCGCGTGCGCCGCGGCATCCGCGTAACGCGCGGCAGGCAGCGAGAGATCCACCGTCACGACGCCTTGCGGATCGAAGCCGAGCGGCGTATTCGAGAGGCGCAGCATGCTGCGCCCGAGCAGGCCGGCGCCGAACAGCAGCGCGAGCGTCAGCGCCACTTCGGCGCCAACCAGCACGTTCCTGATTCGCGATCGGGAACCCGCGCCGTCGCGCGCGCGAAGGGCAGCAGCGGCATCGCGCTTCGACGCATGCACGGCGGGCAGCAGGCCGAAGAGCACCGTCGCCACGATCGAGACGGCGACGGCGAGCAGCAACAGTCCCCCGTCGGCGCGAATCTCGCTGACACGTGGCAGCGATGCGGGCAACAGCGAGCGCGATACGGCGACACCCCAGGATCCCAGCGCGGCACCCAACACGCCGCCCGCGAGTCCGAGAACGCCGCTCTCGATCGCGAGCTGCCGCACCAGCGTGGCGCGAGGCGCGCCGAGCGCCGCGCGCAGCGACAGTTCGCGCGCGCGAAGGCTGCCCTGCATCAGCAACAGGTTCGCGACGTTGGTCAACGCGATCAGGAGCAGCAGGCCGACCGCGCTCCACAGCAAGAGCAATGACGATCGCACCGGCTGCGCCATGCGTGCGGCAAGCGACGTGGCGCGCAGCGACATGTCGGATCCGGCGTCTGGCGATTCCGCGCGAATCTGCCGCGCGACGGCGTCGAGCTCTGCCCCGGCGCTCTCGATCGAGACTCCGCCATGCAGCCGCCCGATGACGGTGAAGAGCCGTGCGCGACGGTTGCGCAGCAGCGCCGCGTCATCCGGATACGGCAGCCACACGTCGGCGGCGCCGGGCAGCGATGCAGGAATGTCCATGACGCCCGCGATCGTGCTGGCGGACGCGTTGACGAGCACGGTGCGCCCGATCGCGGCTGCGCGGCCATCGAACATCCGCCGCCAGAGCGAATCGCTGATGAACACCACCGGGGCGGCACCCGGCCGGAAGTCGTCGGCCGACGGCGCGCGTCCGGCCGCCGGGCGCAGCGCGAGTACTTCGAAGTAGCCGGCCGTCATCGTCGTCGCCGTCGCCTGGATCGGCGTCGCGTCGCGGTCGCTGAACGTGACGGGCGCGACGCGGAACGCGGCAACCGCCGACAGCATCCGGGCGCGCGCGCGCAGATCCACGAAGGTGGCGCCGGTCACGTTGCTCATCCCGCGGCGGTGGACCTGCTCGATCCTGACCACCCGCTCTGGTTCGGGCACCGGCAGCGGGTCGAGCAGAACGGCCCGGATGATCCCGAACATCAGCGTATTGGCGGCGATGGCCAGCGCGATGGGCGCCACCGCGGTCGCGGTGAATCCCGGACGCTGCAGCAGCAGGCGGGCGGCGAGGCGGAGCTCACGGCCTGCCGCGCTGTAGCGCGCGAAGCGTGCGAAGGCGGGCATGATGATGGTTGGACGATCCGCGGGCGGCGCCGTTAGCGTGTATCATCCGGCGCATGCGCACACGTTTTGCCCTGGTTGTCCTCTTCTGTCTGGTCATCACCCGGCCAGCCGCGGCGCAGCCCGCGGCGGCCGCGCAGCCCGCGGCGGCGCCCGCGGCCGAATCCCAGGCCGCGGCTGCGCCCGCGGCCGAATTCAATGCCAAGCCGTCGCAGACCCCGCATACGATGCGGCTCGACGGCCGCGATCTGAAATACACCGCCACCGCGGGGACCCTGCCGATCAGGGGAGAGGATGGAAAGGTGGCGGCGAAGATGTTCTACGTCGCCTATACGAAGGACGGCGAGGACGCGAAGACCCGCCCCGTATCCTTCCTTTATAACGGTGGGCCCGGCTCCGCCACCATCTGGCTGCACATGGGCTCGTTCGCGCCGCGGCGTGTGCAGATGGCCGACGACGGCTTTCAGCCGGCGCCCCCCTACAAGCTGGTCGACAACGAGAACACGCTGCTCGACGTCACCGATCTCGTGTTCGTCGACGCGATTTCCACCGGTTACAGCCGCGCCGTGGCCGGCGTCAACGCGGCGCAGTTTCACGGGCAGAGCGGAGACATCCGCGCGTTCGGCGACTTCATCAACGAGTACCTGAAGGTCAACAGCCGCTGGCCGTCGCCGAAATTCCTCATCGGCGAGAGCTACGGCACGATTCGTTCCGCCGGTCTCTCGCAGGAGCTGCAGACGCGGCACGGCATCGAGTTGAACGGCATCGTGCTCGTGTCGGCGCTGCTGACCTACCAGACGATCCTCACGGGGCCGCAGAACGACATTGCCTACGTTTCGTACTTCCCGACCTACACGACCACCGCCTGGTTCCACAAGCGGCTGCCGGCCGACCTCCAGGCGAAGGACATCAGGAAGGTGGCGGACGAAGCGCGCGCCTTTGCCACCGGCGAGTATGCGACGACGCTGCTGAAGGGGAATTCGCTGAGCGACGGAGAGCGGAAGGCCGTGGCGCAGAAGATCGCGCGCCTGACCGGGCTGTCGGCCGACTACGTCGAGCGCGCCAACCTGCGGATCGATCCCGGCCGCTTCCGCAAGGAACTGCTGCGCGACAAGCGGCTCGTCGTGGGACGGCTCGACACGCGCTACACCGCCACCGATGTCGACGCCGCCGGCGAGAACCAGGAATTCGATCCCTCGAACACCGCGCTGCAGGGCGCCTACACCGCGATGTTCAGCGACTACGTCCGCAACGAGTTGAAGTGGGAGAGCGACATCCACTACGACTCGTCGGGCAACGTCCGGCCGTGGACCTACGACCAGAACAAGTACATGGACATGACCGAGGCGCTGCGGCAGACCATGGCGCGCAATCCGTACTTGAAGGTGCACGTCGTCGCCGGCTACTACGACATGGCGTGCGTGTTCATGGGCGCGGAGATCAACTTCTGGCATCTCGGCTACGACAAGACGTTCACCGACCGCGTCTCGTTCTCCTACTACGAGGGGGGGCACATGATGTACACGCGGCCGACCGCGCACAAGGCGCTGAAGACCGAGGTCGCGAAGTTCATCACCGCCAACGAGGCCGCGCGGCCGAAGATCACGACGCAGCAGTGAGACCCGGATGGGAGCCAGCCGCCGCGACATGCTCAAGGCGTCAATCCTGCTGCCGATGATGGCCAGCGCTGCCGGAGTCGACGGCGTGTCACAGGGTGTGCCCATGCGCGTCGTGGTCGTCGGCGCCGGCGCATTCGGCGGGTGGACCGCGCTCGAGCTGCAGCGGCGCGGATCGCGCGTCACGCTGGTCGACGCGTGGGGCCCGGGCAACGCGCGGGCGAGCTCCGGCGGCGAGACCCGCGTCATCCGCGCCACCTACGGCGCGCGCGCGATCTACACGAAGATGGCGTTTCGCGCGCTGCAGCTCTGGCAGGGGTACGACGCGAAGTGGGAACGCGGGTTCTTCCGCAAGACCGGCGCGTTGTGGATGTTCGGCGCCGACGCGTCGTTCGGCCGTGCCTCGGCGACGGCGCTGAGAGCGCAGGGCCTGCCGATCGAAGAGCTCGACGCGCAGGCCGCGGCCAAGCGGTTCCCGCAGATCTCGTTCGACGGCATCACCTCGGCGCTGTGGGAGCCGGAAGCGGGCTATCTCTACGCCCGGCGCGCGTGCGAGCACGTCGTGCAGCGATTTATCGCCGAGAAGGGGGATTACCGGCAGGCGGCGGTTCACGGTCCGCTGCGCTTCGACGGCGCGCCGGTCCGCCGCGTCGTTCTCGAAGGCGGTGAGGCGATCGATGCGGACGCGTTCGTGTTCGCGTGTGGACCATGGCTGGGACAGCTGTTTCCCGACGTGGTCGGCCGCCGAATCACGCCGACGCGCCAGGAGGTCTACTACTTCGGCACCGCGCCCGGCGACACGCGCTACCTCGATCCGCGAATGCCGGTATGGGTCGACTACGGCGAGCGGCTGATCTACGGCATCCCGGGCAACGCGAACCGCGGCTTCAAGGTCGCCGACGACACCCCGGGGCCCGTGTTCGATCCGACCGGCGGCTCGCGTGACGCGACACCGGCCGGGATTGCCGCCGCGCGCGCGTTCCTCGAGCGGCGCTTCCCCGCCTTATCGGGAGCCCCCTTGCTCGGCTCCGAAGTCTGCCAGTACGAGGCGAGTCCTGATTCGCACTTCATCGTCGATCGCCATCCAGCCGCGGCCAACGTCTGGCTCGCGGGCGGCGGCTCGGGACACGGCTTCAAGATGGGACCGGCCATCGGCGAGCACATCGCGTCGGTCGTGCTCGGCACGTCGCAGCCAGAGCCGCAATTCGCGCTGTCACGCCTGGGGTCCACTCCCGCGGGCGGATGGGAGGAGAAATGGTCGTGATGGGTCGCCGCCTGATCGTCGCGGCCGTTGCCGTGCTTGGCGCGTGGGCGGGACCGTCACTGCTCGCGCAGACGGCGACCGGAGACGCCGCCGCGCTGAAGGCGCTCGTCGCCGAATACACGGCGCGCCCCGCCGTGACATCGGGCCGCGGACTCGGCGTCCTCCCGACGTTCGAGCAGGCGAAGGCCGATTCGGCGTGGGCCGATCAGTTCCTCGTGCGGCTCCATCGCGTGCAGCCGGATCGGCTGTCGCACGCCGACTGGATTACCTACGCGATGCTCGAATCGGACGCGGGCATTGCCAGGGAGGCGTCGAACTATTTCTGGTTCCAGGTGCCGGTAACGCCGTACAGTTCACCGCTGCGCGGCGTGACGGGATCGTTCGGCGCGCTGCCGCTGAAGACCGCCGCCGATGTGACCGCCTACGTCGATGCGCTGAACCGCGTTCCGGTCGTCATGGCGTCGTACGAAGCGCGCCTGCGCAGCCAGATGGCACGCGGCATCGTCGCGCCGGCCGAGGAACTGCGCCTGGTATTGCCGTACCTGCGCGGCTTCGCCGCGCCGGCCGCGTCGAGTCAATTCCGTCCGAACGCCGATCGCCTTTCCGCGCTCGATGCCGACGCACGGGCCACCGCAGTGCAGCGCATCGACGCGGCAATCGCCGAGGTGGTGAATCCCTCCATCGAGCGCCTCGCCGCGTTCGTCGACGGGCCGTATCGCGCGAAGGCGCCGGCCTCGGTCGGACTCGCGCAGTACCCGGGCGGCCGCGAGTACTACCAGTACTTGATCAAGGCGCACACGTCGCTGACGCTGACGCCCGAAGAGATCCACGCGATCGGCCTGTCGGAAGTGGCGCGCCTCGAGGAGGAGCTCGACAGGGTTCGCCGGCAGGCGAATTTCACCGGGACCCTGGCCGAGTTCCACGCGTACCTGCGCAACGATCCGCGCTTCAAGGCCGCCTCGTCTGAGGACATCGGCGTTCGCATGATGAAGGCGATCCGCCGCATCGAGCCGCAGGTCGGCGAGTTCTTTCCGTTACAGCCGAAGGCGCCGTACGGCGTGAAACGGCTCGATCCCGCGCTCGAAGGATCGATGACGTACGGTTACTACCAGCAGCCGACGGGCGACGAAAAGGGTGGCTACTACATGTTCAACGGGTTCAAGCCCGAAGAGCGCTCGATCCTGATGGCCGAAGCGGTCATCTATCACGAGCTGGTGCCGGGCCATCATTTCCAGATCGCGCTGCAGCGCGAGAACGAGGCGCTCAACCCGTATCGCCGCAACGCGGGCTTCACGGCGTTCACCGAGGGCTGGGCGGAATACGCGTCAGACCTGGCCGGCGAGATGGGGATGTACTCCGATCCGTACGCACGCGCCGGACGGCTCGCGATGGATCTGTTTCTCTCGACGCGGCTCGTGCTCGACACCGGCATGAACGCGCTCGGCTGGTCGCGCGAGCGCGGCATCGCCTACATGCGCGAACACACCTTCGAGTCGGATCTGCAGATCGACACCGAGACGCTGCGCTACTCGGCCGACTATCACGGCCAGGCGCTGGCCTACAAGCTCGGCGCGCGCAAGTTCCACGAGCTGCGCGATCGCCTGGCGAAGGAGCAGGGAGCGACGTTCAACCTGCCCGCGTTCCACGCCTGGCTGCTGCGCGCCGGCTCGATGCCGCTCACCGTGCTCGAGGGACACGCCGCCTGCTTCGCCCACGAGCGGCACGGCGCCGCGTCGCAGTGAAGCGACGTCACGCAGGAACTCGCGACCACGCGAACGGAAATGCTCCGATGGTCGTTCGTCTTCTGGATCGGCCAGGTGGCGGCGATCAGTGCGCTGGCGTGTTCCGCCACTAAGACACTGGCGGGCTACCCGCGTCGCGCGCGGCCACGGTCGAACCCGAACAGGCGGTCGTCCGGTCGCGTGCGTCCCTGCACCATCCTCACCAGCGCCTGCGCAGCCAGGTAACCCAGCGTCATCCCGTTGCCGCCGTAACCGAGCGCGAAGAGTTGTCGCGGATAGCGCGGGTGCGGGCCGATGTACGGGAGTCCGTCCGGCGTCGTCGCGAACAGGCCTTCCCACGCGTACTCGGGACGGATGCCCTCGAGCGCGGGATACAGCCGGACCAGGTCCTTCGTGAGCAGGCGCGCCTCGCGGCGCAGCCGTGCCGGCCGCCGCGGTCCGGCAACGTGACGCACGTCGCGTCCGCCGAACAGCAGCCGTCGGTCGGGGGTCCACCGGATGTAATGGTAGGGACGGCTGGTGTCCCACAGCATCACGTCGCCGATGCCCACGCGCCTGCGCGTCGCCGCATCGAGCCGCGGCGTCGCGATCACGTAGGTATTCATCATGCGGAAGCGCGCCAGCAGCGGCTCGAATTCCGGGGTCGCGTAACCGGTGGCGATGATCGCCCAGGCGGCGCGAATCGTCGCGCCGCGCAGACGCAGGGCGACGCCATCGCGCGTCGCATCGATCGTCTGTACCTTCGAGCGCTCGAACAGCCGCGCCCCCTCGCGCTCCGCGGCCCGGGCGATGACAACGCACGAGCGATACGGATCGATCTGCGCGTTCCCCGGTGTCAGGATGCCGCCGGCCGCATGAAGACCGGCGGTCCGGCAGAGTTCGTCCGAGTCGAGCCAGCGGCATGGAAGCCCGGCGCGCCGCCTCAGCGTCACCTCGCGGCGGAGGTGCCGGGCTGCCTGTGGCGCCGCCGCGAAGTAGACCGAAGGAAGTCCATGCGCCGCCGGTGCGTGTAAGCCCGACAGCAGGCGCCGCATGCTGCTGACCGCCGCCCGGCCGTGTTCCCAGATGCGCCGCGCCGCGCCGGGCCCGAACCGGCGCGCGAGATCGCCGAAGTCGGTGTCCGGTTCCTGCATGAGGAGGGCGGTGCTCGCGGCCGTGCTGCCGCGGCCGATTTCCCTCGATTCGACGAGCACGACGCGGGCACCGGCGCGCGCAAACATCAGCGCCGCGGCACAGCCGGTGACCCCACCTCCGACGATGGCGACATCTGCCGTGTGCTGCCCCTGCAGCGACGGCCGCCCGAGGCTTCGCGTAGCGAACGCGTCCAGCCAGTAGCTTCGGCCGACCCGGAGCTGCGCCATCAGCCCGCGATCCCGGCGATGGCCGCTGCCTTGCTCACGCCTTCAACGGCACGTCTAAAGACGTGCCCTACAGCTGCCAATGTAGGGCACACCTTCAGGTGTGCCGAAGATGTAAGGCATACCTTCAGGTGTGCCGAAGATGTAGGGCACACCTTCAGGTGTGCCGAAGGTGAGGCACACACATGGCGAAAGCGGTCGAGCTCGAGACGCAATCGTACTGGGAGGATTCGGCGCCCGTATCGCGGTACCCCCGGCTCGACCGGAACCTCACCGTCGATATCGCGATCGTCGGCGCGGGGATCACCGGCCTGACCGCCGCCTACCTCCTCAAGCGCGCCGGCAAGCGCGTCGCGGTGATCGATCGGCGGCGCTGCGGCGGCGTCGACAGCGGCTTGACGACGGCGCACGTGACCTGCGTGACCGACGTGGACCTGTCCGAGCTGGTCAAGCACTTCGGCCGCGATCACGCGTGGGCCGCGTGGGACGCCGGCCTTGCCGCCATCGAGCAGATCGAACGCATCGTCCGGCGCGAGGACATCGACTGCGAGTGGGCCTGGATCGAGGGCTACAAGCATGCGGTGCCGGGCGCGGACGAGCGCACCGTGAAGCATCTTCGCGAAGAGGCGCAGCTTGCCGACGATCTGGGCTTCGAGGCGCGCTTCGTCGAAGCCGTTCCCTATTTCGGCACGCCCGGCGTCGCCTACGGCGGACAGGCGAAGTTCCATCCGCGCAAGTATCTCGCGGCGCTGGCGAAGCTGATCGACGGCGACGGCTCTCACATCTTCGAGCATACAGAAGCGACGGACACGAAGGAGGCGAAGGACACGAAGGAGATCGAGCTGTCTGCGGGCGACTATACGGTGCGGTGCGAGCGGCTGGTCATCGCGACCCACACCCCGCTGATGGGGAAGACCAACATCGCGAGCGCGCTCGCGCTGCAGACCAAGCTGTATCTCTACACCTCGTACGTGCTCGGCGGACGACTCCCGAAGGGGACCGTGCCGGAAGCCAGTTACTGGGACACTGACGATCCGTACCATTACTTGCGGATCGATCCGCACCGCGACTTCGACTACGCGATCTTTGGCGGCGAGGATCATAAGACCGGACAGGCGACCGACACGGCGGCATGTTATCGCGCGCTCGAGGAGACGGCGAAGCAGGTCCTGCCCGAGTTGGACATCACGCATCGCTGGTCGGGACAGGTGGTCGAAACCAACGACGGCCTGCCGTTCATCGGCGAAACGTCCGACCGGCAGTTCGCGGCGACCGGTTACGCCGGCAACGGCATGACGTTCGGTACCCTTGCCGGGATGATGGCGCACGACTGGGCGGTCGAGAAGCGGAATCCGTGGCGCGATCTGTTCGATCCGGGACGCACCAAGGTACGCGGCGGCACCTGGGACTACATCAAGGAGAATCTCGACTACCCGTACTACCTGATCCGCGATCGCTTCGTCGGGCCCGAGGCGCGCTCGCTGCGCGCGGTGAAACGCGGCGAAGGGCGGATCGTCGACGTCGGCGGCAAGCGGCTCGCGGTGTATCGCAGCGACAGGGGCGTGGTGACGCTGCTCTCGCCGGTGTGCACGCACATGGGCTGCAACGTCGCGTGGAACAGGGTCGAGCAGACCTGGGACTGCCCGTGTCACGGCTCGCGCTTCACGCCGCAGGGGAAAGTGCTCGCGGGTCCGGCAGAGTCGCCGCTTGCAATCGAGCGCGACAGCCAAGTATCGTGACGGCTGATGGCACAAGCTTCGTGGCCCTTGAAAGACGTCCAGCGCACGTTTGGTGAGACGACACGTAAGGACTTCTGGTGGATTCAGCCCGCGGCGGTTTTTCTCGCGCTTTCCGCTTTCATCGTCTATGCCACGTGGGCGGCGTTCCAGGGGGATCATTACGAGTTCGGTCCCTACCTCTCGCCGTTCTACTCACCGCTCCTGTTCGGTGAAGGTCCTCACTCGTGGTTCGGGCCCAAGCCCGGATGGTGGCCCGGCGCGTTGCCCTTCTCGGCGGCGCTGCTGATCCTCTGGGCGCCGGGCGGCTTCCGCTTCACCTGCTATTACTATCGCGGCGCCTACTACAAGTCCTTCTGGGCGGATCCTCCGGGCTGCACCGTCGGAGAGCCGCGCAAGTCGTACTGGGGTGAGCGGTCGTTTCCGCTCATCTTGCAGAACGTTCACCGTTACTTTCTCTATCTCGGCCTGTTGTTCATCGTCATCCTCACCTACGACGCGATCACGTCGTACCGGTTCTCCGATGGATTCGGCGTCGGCGTCGGCAGCCTGCTGCTCACGATCAATACGATCCTGCTCGCGGGCTACACCTTCAGCTGCCATTCGCTGAGGCACATCGTCGGAGGACGCAAGGACGAGGTGTCGGGCAACGCCCTGCGCGCCGGCTGCTACGCCGCGTGCTCGTCGTTGAATCGCCGCCACCAGGTGTTCGCCTGGCTCAGCCTGTGCTCGGTGGGCTTCGCCGACATCTACGTCCGCCTCTGCTCGATGGGCATCTGGACCGACTACCGCCTGCTGTGATCAACTTCGAATCGTTCGACTACGACGTCCTGATCGTTGGCGCCGGCGGCGCCGGTCTACGCGCGGCGATCGAAGCTTCGGCGGCCGGCGTCAAGGTCGGCTTGATCTGCAAGTCGCTGCTCGGCAAGGCACACACCGTCATGGCCGAGGGGGGCGTCGCCGCGGCGCTCGCCAACGTCGACGATCGCGACAGCTGGAAGGTCCACTTCGCCGACACGATGCGCGGCGGCCAGTACGTGAACAACTGGCGCATGGCCGAACTGCACGCCCGCGAAGCACCCGATCGCGTGCGCGAGCTCGAGGCCTGGGGCGCCGTGTTCGATCGCACGAAGGACGGCCGCATCCTGCAACGCAACTTCGGCGGCCACCGCTATCCGCGCCTGGCGCACGTCGGCGATCGCACCGGACTCGAGCTGATTCGCACGCTGCAGGACCAGGGGGTGCACCGCGGCCTCGACGTGCACATGGAATTCACCATCGTCAGCCTGCTGAGCGGCGACGGCCGCGTGACCGGCGTCGTGGGCTATGAGCGGGAGCGCGGTCGCTTCAAGGTGTTCAACGCGTCGGCGGTGGTACTCGCCACCGGCGGGACGGGCCGCGCCTACAAGATCACGAGCAACAGCTGGGAAGGCACGGGGGACGGGCATGCGCTGGCGTATCGCGCCGGCGCCGAGCTGATGGACATGGAGTTCATCCAGTTCCATCCCACCGGCATGATCTGGCCGCCGAGCGTGCAGGGGATCCTGGTCACCGAGGGGGTTCGCGGCGAGGGAGGCATTCTTCTCAATCGCGAGGGCCGCCGCTTCATGTTCGACGACATCCCCGAGGCGTACCGCAACCAGACCGCCGACAACGAGGAAGAAGGCTGGCGCTATACGCAGGGGGACAAGAACGCGCGGCGCCCGCCGGAGCTGCTGACGCGCGATCACGTCGCGCGCTGCATCATGCGCGAAGTGAAGGCCGGGCGCGGCAGCCCGCACGGCGGCGTCTTCCTCGACATCGCGTGGATCAAGAAGAAGCTCTCCAACGCCGAGGCGCACATCAAGCGCAAGCTGCCGAGCATGTACCACCAGTTCAAGGAGCTCGGCGACATCGACATCACCAAGGAGCCGATGGAAGTCGGCCCGACGACGCACTACATCATGGGCGGGATCCGCGTCGACGCCGACACGCAGATGTCGACGATTCCCGGGCTGTTCGCCGCGGGGGAGTGCGCCGCCGGCATCAACGGCGCCAACCGTCTCGGCGGCAACTCGCTGTCGGACCTGCTCGTGTTCGGCAAGCGCGCCGGCGAGCACGCCGCGATCTTCGCGCGCAAGAACGGACGCGCCGCGGTCGATGCGGCGGCCGTCCAGCGCGCCACTGACGAGGCGCTCGCTCCCTTCGCGCGTGACGGGCGGACCGAGAATCCCTACACGATCCAGGCCGAGCTGCAGGACATGATGCAGAACCTCGTGGGCATCGTGCGCAGCGAGGCGGAGATGCAGCAGGCCCTGGTCGAACTCGGGAAGCTGGGCGAGCGTGCCTCGCGCGCCGGCGTGACCGGCCATCGCGAGTACAACCCCGGCTGGCACACCGCCATCGACCTGCGCAACCTGCTCAACGTCTCGGAAGCGATCACGCGCTCGGCCATCGAGCGCAAGGAAAGCCGCGGCGGGCACTTTCGCGAGGACTATCCTGACAAGAGCGCCGAGTACGCCACCTTCAATATCGTGACGAAGCGGCGCCCGGATGGTTCGATGGAGGTGCGGCGCCTGCCGCTGCCGCCGCTGCCCGCGGAACTGAAGCAGATCATCGAAGATCAGAAGTCATAAGAGTCGGTTGCAGGGCACGTCTTCAGACGTGCCGGAGACGAACCATGACGAGGGCTACGTTCAAAGTCTGGCGCACGGATGATGCCGGCGGGCACTTCCGCGACTACACCGTCGACGTCGTCCCGGGCATGGTCGTGCTCGACGCCATCCATCAGATCCAGGCGACGCAGGCCAACGACCTCGCCGTCAGGTGGAACTGCAAGGCGGGGAAGTGCGGCTCGTGCTCGGCGGAGATCAACGGCAACCCGCGGCTGATGTGCATGGCCCGGCTCAACACGCTGAACCTGCTCGAGCCGATCACCGTCGAGCCGATGCGCGCGTTTCCGCCGATCAAGGACCTGGTCACCGACGTGTCGTGGAACTTCCGCGTCAAGCAGGGCATCACGCCGTTCACGCCGCGCAAGGCCGACGCCCCAGACGGCACCTGGCGCATGCGTCAGCGCGACGTCGATCGCGTGCAGGAATTCCGCAAGTGCATCGAGTGCTTTCTCTGCCAGGACGTCTGCCACATCCTGCGCGATCACAAGATGCACGACCAGTTCATCGGGCCGCGCTTCCTGACCTACGCCGCCGCGCTGGAGATGCATCCGCTCGACACCGCCGATCGCGTGCCCGCGCTGCGCGACCAGCACGGCGCCGGCTACTGCAACATCACGCGCTGCTGCACCAAGGTCTGCCCCGAGCACATCACCATCACCGAGAACGCGATCATCCCGCTCAAGGAGCGGATCGTCGATCGCTACTACGATCCGGTTACCCGGCTGTTCAAGATGATCACTGGTTGATCCAGTTCATTCGTTGATTGAATGAGGAGGGCCGCATGTTCCTGCCGCTGGCTCTCGCGGCGTTCGTCGCGCAGACGCAGGTCTCCCGCTGTTCCGAGGTGTTCACGTGGCGGTTGCCCGACACGAAGATCGTGGGGATTGAGGCTGTTCCCGCCGCCGTCGCGGCGGCGCAGGGCCCGGTCCATGTCGCCCACTGCAAGGTGACCGGGACCATCGGCACCGAGATCGGCTTTGCGGTCTGGCTGCCCGAGACGTGGAACGGCCGGTTCCTCATGAGCGGCGGCGGCGGGTTCGTCGGCGCCCTGCCCGCGCCCGGCAACGGCGTCGACCAGGGCTTCGCGGTCACCACCACCGACACCGGCCATCAGTCGAGCGGCACGGACGCGCGCTGGGCGCTGGACAATCTCGAGCGACAGCTCAATTTCGGCTACCTCGCCACGCACCGGACGGCAGAGACCGCCAAGGCCATCATCCGCCAGTACTACGGGACCGATCCGCATCACAGTTATTTCAATGGCTGTTCGACCGGCGGCCGCCAGGCGTTGATGGAGGCGCAGCGTTTCCCCGACGACTTCGACGGCATCGTGTCTGGCGCGCCGGTCTACAACTGGACGCAGGCGCTGGCCGCGGCCATCAAGAACGTCCAGGCGACGTTCCCCGATCCCACGGCGATTCAGACACCCCTGGTCACCGTGGAGAATCTGAAACTCGTCGAGCAGGCCACCCTCGACGCGTGTGACGCGAAGGACGGCGTGCGCGACATGATCATCGACGATCCGCGCGCATGCACCTTCGATCTGCGCACTGTCAAGCGATGCGAAGGGACGGCCGCCGCCAACTGCCTGACCGATGCGCAGAGAGAAGCCATCGCGCGCGTGTACTCACCGCTGCGCGATGCCAATGGCCTCGTCTACGAAGGTCAGCCGGTCGGCGGCGAAGCGGAGGTGGGAGGCTGGGACGTCTGGGTGACCGGCGCCAACCAGCGGACCGTCGCCTCGTCAGGCGTGCCTAACCTGTCCTGGGGGTTCGGCACACAGTTCTTCAAGTACTTCGTGTTCGCCGATCCGAACTGGAGCTATCGCGGCTACGACGTCGCCGCCAACTGGTACCGCGACACGAGGCGAGTCGCTTCGTTCCTCGACGCCGACAACCCTGACCTCGGCCCGTTCCGCGCGCGCAAGGGGAAGCTCCTGCTCTGGCACGGATGGGCGGATCCCGCGCTCAACCCGCTCGCAACCGTCCGCTACTACGACCGCGTCGTCGCAAGGGACCCGGGCGCGGCAGAGGATGTGCGCCTGTTCATGATGCCGGGCGTGCTGCACTGCGCGGGCGGCCAGGGGGCAGACCAGGTCGATCGGCTGGCGGCGATCGTCGACTGGGTCGAAAAGGGCGAGGCGCCGACGCGTCTCGTTGCCAGCAAGCGCATCGGGGCGGACGTCGTCCGCACGCGTCCGCTCTGTGCGTATCCGGCCCGCGCCGTCTACAACGGCTCCGGCAGCACGGACGACGCGGCGAACTTCACCTGCCGCGCGCGGTAATCACTTGATCGGCCACAGCGCGCTCTCGGTGCGCGCGCTCTTCAGGAAGGCGTCGATGCGCGTCACGACGTCGGGATGCGCCGCCGCGGCGTTCGTCGTCTCGCCCGGATCCGTTTCGAGATCGTAGAGCTCGAGCGGCGTGCCCTTCGCGAGCCGGATCCCCTTCCACCGGCCGAGCCGCGCGGCCTGCTGAAAGCCGCGCTCGTGGAACTCCCAGTAGAACGCCTCGTGCGCCGGCTGCCTTTCTCCGCGCAGCGCGCGAGCCATCGACATGCCGTCGAGACCGGAGGGGGTTTTCGCGCCGGCGATCTCCGCCAGCGTGGGGAAGAGGTCCCAGTGCGCCCAGGGGACGTCGCTGACGCGTCCGGCCGGAATCGTGCCGGGCCAGCTGGCGATGAACGGGACGCGAATGCCGCCTTCGTAGAGATCGCGCTTGATGCCGCGCAGGCCGCCGGAACTCTTGAAGTAGAACGGCGCGCCGCCGCCTTCCTGGTGCGGCCCGTTGTCGCTGACGAACATCACCAGCGTTCGCCGATCGATGCCGCGGGCGCGGAGGCGGTCGGCGATCGTGCCGATGTCGCGGTCCATGCGGACGATCATCGCCGCGAAGGCGGCCTTCGGCGACTCTTGCGAGCGATAGCCGAGCGATACGTCGTCGGCGCCCGCCGGCGTCGCGTCGGCGGTATGGTTGACGAACGGCGTCTCGGGAAACTTTCCCCGCAGCGGCGCCAGTGAGTCCTCCGGCACGCGCAGTTCCGCGTGTGGAACGGTGTAGTTCAGGTAGAGGAAGAAGGGGCGCGCGTCCGCGTGCTCGATGAAGCCGAGCGCTTCCTTCGTGAACAGATCGTTGACGTAGTCGTGATCCAGGTCGGTCGGGTAGCGCTCACCGTTCCGGTAGAGATGATCCGTGAACTGCCGGTGCGCGTGGCGATGGTCGAGGAAGCCGAAGGCGTAGTCGAATCCCTTGCGGTTCGGGTCGCCCCCGGTGCCTGGCTTGCCGAGACCCCATTTGCCGACAATCGCGGTCCGGTAGCCCGCGTCGTGCAGCGCCATGGCCACCGTGACGTCCTCGTCGCGCAGCGGGAATTCGCCGTTGCCACGGATCCAGGCGTGACCGGTATGCAGGCCGGTCATCAACGCCGTGCGCGAGGGGGCGCACACCGTGCTGCCGGCGTAGTACTGCGTGAAGCGGATGCCGGCTGCCGCCAGGGCATCGAGTGACGGCGTGCGGAAGTGCGCCTGTCCGTAGGAACTGAGGTCGCCGTAGCCGAGATCGTCGGCCTGGATCAGGATGATGTTGGCCGGCGGCGGAGCCTGGACCGCGCTGCGGGTGACGGCCAGGAGGAGCGTGACCGCGACGGCGAGCGTGGTGCGCAGCATGCGGCGATGATGGTAAGGTTCTTCGCCATGCGGCGCAACGCCTGGATTCTCCTGCTGTTCGCGCTAGCGGCCGCGGCCGTTCGCCCCGATGCGCGCGCGGCACAGCGTCGCTTCCTCTACGTCGCCGAGCCTGGCATCCGCAACTACGTCGAGTACGGCGGCGTCGGCGTGATCGTCTACGACATCGACGCCGGCTACAAGTTCGTCCGCCGCATTCCCACACAGGCGCTGCCAGCGGGCCAGGAGCCGGAGAACGTGAAAGGCGTCGCCGCGAGCGCGGCGACCGGGCGGTTCTACCTGACGACCATCAGGCGCCTGATGGCGTTCGACCTCCTGTCAGACAAGAAACTCTGGGAGAAGGAGATGCCGGGTGGGGCGGATCGGCTCGCCGTCTCGCCGGACGGCAGAACGCTCTACGTGCCGACGCTGGAGGGGCCGCAGTGGAACGTGGTCGACGGCATGACCGGCGAGATCCGCGCCGCGGTGGTGACGCACTCGGGCGCGCACAACACGATCTACGGTCCCGACGGGAAGCGGGTCTATCTCGCCGGGTTGAAGTCACAGATGCTCGAGGTCGCGGATCCCTCGACCCACACGGTCGTGCAGGAGATCGGCCCGTTCGCCAGCGCCATCCGTCCGTTCACCATCAACGGCGCGCAGACGCGCGTCTACGTCAACGTCAACGATCTGCTCGGCTTCGAGGTCGGCGACCTGAAGACGGGCAAGGTGCTGCAGCACGTCGAGGTGACGGGTTACTACAAGGGGGACGTGAAGCGGCACGGATGTCCGAGTCACGGCATCGCGCTGACCCCGGACGAAAGAGAGCTGTGGCTCTCGGACGGCCACAATGGCGCGGTGCACGTGTTCGACATGACGGCCGCCGTGCCCAAGCAGATCGCCACCATCAAGGTCCGCGATCAGCCAGGCTGGATCACCTTCAGTCTCGACGGCAGGCACGCGTGGCCGTCGACCGGCGAGATCGTCGACGCGAGAACGAAGAAGATCGTGGCCACGCTGACCGACGAGCAGAACCGGATAGTGCAGAGCGAGAAGGTGGTCGAAGTGGTCTTCGACGGCACGCGCGTCGTCCGCACCGGGGATCAGTTCGGCATCGGCGGCCGGCGATAGCCAACCGCGATATATAATCCGCGACCGAGGGGCCATGTTCGAACCGAAACCGATCTCCAGGGATGCGATACCGGCCGCGCTGACCAAGGCCGAACGGTACCGGCTGCTGAACGAGCCCGGCGAGGCCGAGAGCATCTGCCTCGACATCCTGCAGATCGATCCCGGCAACCAGGACGCGATCGTGATGCTGCTGCTGGCGCTGACCGATCAGTTTCGCGACGAAACCTCCTCGGCGCGCAACGCCGCCGCGCGCGCCGGCGACCTGGTCGAGCGCCTCGCCGACGACTACGACCGCAACTACTACGCCGGCATCATCCGCGAGCGCCGCGCCAAGGCGGTGCTGCAGCGCGACTCCTACGCCGCGGCCACGACCGCCAACGGCTGGCTGCGGGAAGCGATGATCTTCTTCGAACGCGCCCAGGCGATCCGCCCGGCGCACAACGACGATGCCGTCCTGCGCTGGAACGCGTGCGGCCGCCTGCTCCAGCACCTCCCCGACACCGAGCCCGCCGACATCAAGGAACACCCGATCCAGTCCGAGTAGCCGGCAACAGCTCTGCCGACGGGCGCACCGCCATGGCGCGATCTTTCGCGTACACTTGAAGGATGGCTGTAAGGCGCGGCGTCTGGCTGGTTGTGCTGCTTCTCGTCCTCGCGATTTCGATCTCCGCCATCGGGTTGCTGCTGCTGGCGAGCGCCGTCGGGCGCGAACCCGACGTGGCGGCGAATTCCACGCTCGTGCTGCGTGTCGGCGGCGATCTCAGCGAACTGGAGCCCGGCGGCGTGCTCGGGCAGTTCATCGAGGCGGCCCCCACCGTGCGCGGCATGGTGGAGATCATCCGCAAGGCCAAGACCGACAAACGGATCAGCAGCCTGGTGATCAAGCCGGCCGGCGCCGGCGCGCTGTGGGGCAAGGTGCAGGAGATCCGCGACGCGGTCGCCGACTTCCGCCGCTCGGGCAAGCCCGCGATCGCCTACCTCGAATACGGCGGCGAACAGGAGTTCTACCTGGCGAGCGCCTGCGACAAGGTCTTCCTGATGCCGACCGCCACGCTCGATCTCACCGGCATGGCGAGCTACGAGTTGTTCCTGCGCGGCATGCTGGACAAGATCGGCGCCTATCCCGACGCGCTGCACATCGGCGAGTACAAGACGGCGTCGAACACGCTCACCGAGCACACCTACACGCCGGCGCATCGCGAGATGGCCGAGTCGCTGAACACCGACCTCTATCAGCAGCTCATACGCGGCATCGCCGACGGCCGGCACAAGAGCGAAGCGGAGGTGAAGTCGCTGATCGATCACGGCCCGTTCCTGCCAGAGGAAGCGCTGAAGGCCGGGCTGATCGACGACCTCGCCTACGAAGACGAGCTCGACGACAAGGTGAAGCTCGGATCCGGCAAGGTGCGCTACGTCGACATGAATGAGTACCGCCAGGTGAGTCCGACCAGCCTGGGCCTGAACCGCGGCCCCAAGATCGCCGTGATCTACGCCGCCGGCATCATCGCGTCGGGCAAGAGCAACTACGACTCGCCGTCGGGCACCGTGGTCGGGTCCGAGACGCTCGTCGACTACCTGCGCAAGGCACGCGCCGACAGCTCGGTCAGGGCCATCGTGCTCCGCATCGACAGCCCAGGCGGATCGGCCATCGCGTCGGACATCATCTGGCGCGAGGTGATGCTGACCCGCAACCAGAAGCCGGTGATTGCCTCGATGTCGGACGTCGCCGCGTCGGGCGGCTACTACATCGCCATGCCGGCGCACGCCATCGTCGCCGAGCCTTCAACGCTGACCGGGTCGATCGGCGTCGTCATCACCAAGTTCGTGATCGACGGCACGCTGAAGAAGCTCGGACTGAACATGGAGGGGGTGTCGCAGGGGAAATACGCGCAGATGTATTCCCCGGTGCGGCCGTTCTCGCCTGAAGAGCGCGCGCGCGTCGCCGAGAACATGCAGGCGACCTACGACACGTTCGTCGAAAAGGCGGCGCAGGGACGCAACACCACGCCGGAGAAGATCGACGCCATCGCGCAGGGGCGCGTGTGGACGGGGCGCCAGGCGAAGCAGCTCGGCCTGGTCGACGAGCTGGGCGGTCTCGACCGCGCCGTCGGCATCGCCAAGCAGCGCGCCAAGATCGCGCAGGACGCCGAAGTGGAGCTGGTGATCTATCCGCCGAAGAAGTCCTTCTACGACATCGTCCGCGATCCGTTCGGCACGGACCGCGCCTCGACGCTCACGTCACTGCTGGGAATCGGCAATCCGAAGGTGATGCAGGCCCTGGCCGCGCCGCTGCAGGTGTTCCGCCGCGGCGAGCCACTGGCGCTCATGCCCAACGTCTTCGTGAGATGACTTCCGCCTGAAGGCGGAAGGCTAGCGCTGCACACGCCCCGAGGCGTCCCCCTTCGCGAGGGCATCCACTTCTGCGACCGTGACCCGGTTGAAGTCCCCGGGGATCGTCTGCTTCAGCGCGCTGGCAGCCACGGCGAAGCGGAGCGCGGCCTCGTGGCGCCGTCCCGTGAGCAGGCCGTAGATCAGTCCGGCCGCGAAGCTGTCGCCGCCGCCGATCCGATCGACCAGGCGCACGGCGTAGCGCTGGCTCTGGTGCAGCGCGCCCGCGCCGCCGTCCCACAGGATCGCGCTCCAGCCGTTGTCGCTCGCGGAGAGGCTCTCGCGCAGCGTGATCGCCACCAGTGGCGGACCGAGTGACGTCGTCACCGACGCGGCCGCCTCGCGGTAGGCGTCGACGTTCAGGGCGCCGCTCGTGACGTCGGCATCCTTGACCGACACGCCGAGCACAGACTGCAGGTCCTCTTCGTTGGCGACGACCAGGTCGACGTCGCGCATCAGCGGGCGCATGACCGCCTGCGCCTGCGCTTCGCTCCACAGCTTCTTGCGGTAATTCAGATCGACGCTGACCTTCGCGCCGGCGCGCTTCGCCGCTCCCACCGCGGCCTTCGTGGCGTCTGCCGCCCTGTCGCCGAGCGCGGGCGTGATGCCGGTGACATGAAACCACGAGGCGCCGGCCATCACCGTGTTCCAGTCGATGGCGTCGGCCGGCAGCTCGCTGATGGCCGAATGCGCCCGGTCGTAGATGACGGTGGACGCGCGCTGGCTGGCGCCGGTCTCCGCGAAGTAGATGCCGACGCGGCTGCCGCCGCGGACGACGTGCCGCGTGTCGACCCCTTCGCCGCGCAGCGCACGGACGGCGGCGTCGCCGATTGCGTGCAACGGCAGGCGCGTGACGTAGTGGCTGTCGAGTCCGAACTGCGCCAGGCTGACCGCGACGTTGGCCTCGCCGCCGCCGAACGTCGCCGAGAGCACGGGTGACTGGAAGAAGCGCTCGAACCCGGGCGGGCTCAGGCGCAGCATGATCTCGCCGAAGGTGACGACGCGATGGGGCATGGCCGGCGTCACCGCGCCGAAGCGACGCTGGCCATGATCCGCCGTGCGTTCGCGGTGAGAACGTCGAGGCGGCCGTCTTCGATCGCGCGCGCGTCGACGAGCGCCGATCCGACGCCGACCGCCACCGCCCCCGCGCGGATCCACTCGCCGGCGTTGTCGAGCGTCACGCCGCCGGTCGGCATCAGCCGCACCTGCGGCAGCGGCGCGCGGACGTCCTTGATGAACTGCGGGCCGAGCGCGGTCGCCGGGAAGACCTTGACGATGTCGGCGCCGGCGTCATGCGCATCGAGGATCTCGGTTGGTGTGAAGCAGCCGGGCGCGGCGGCGACGCCGCGCTCGTGGCAGGCGGCGATGACCTCGCGGCGGAAGACCGGGCTGACGACGTACTGCGCGCCGGCGTCGATCACCGCGCGCGCCGTGGCCTCGTCGGTGACGGTGCCCGCCCCGAGCAGGATGTCGTGCGGCAGCGACGGCGCGAGCCGGGCGATGAGCGCCACCGCGTCCGGCACGGTCATCGTCACTTCGATCGCGCGCACTCCGCCCTCCGCGATCGCATCCACCACCGCGCGCAGCTTCGCCGCATCCTTCATGCGGATGACCGCGACGACGCCGAGCGCCTGGATCTTCTGGACGATGGCGTGTCGCGCGTCTTCTCTTACGGAGGTCATGAGGAGCGCGTCAGCCTTGATGAATCCAGACGTGCGCCGGATCCTCGTGCAGCGCGAGACGCCGCTCGCCGCCGGCCATCGCCCACAGGTAGTAGAGCGTGTAGCCCGGCGGCGACGAGACGGGATGGTAGCCGTAGGGCAGCAGCACCGCGTCGCCGTCGCGGACGGTGTGCGTCGTGCATTCGCCGTCGTTGGTGTAGAGCATCTGCTGCCCGAAGCCCTGCGCCGGCGAGAGCCGGTAGTAGTACACCTCTTCCAGCACCGGCTCGCCGTCGCGGCCGTCGTGCTTGTGCGGCGGATAGCTGCTCCAGTGCCCGGGCGGGTTGAACGTCTCGCCGACCATCAGCCGCTTCGCGTGCGGATCGGTCACCAGCAGGTTGTGCACTTCGCGCGTGTAGGTCCCCCTGCCGCGCGAGTTCACTTCCACCCCGTCGGGCCCGATCGCCGCCGGATGGCCGCCGGCCGGCGCCGGCGTCGAGAACAGGATCGCCTCGAGCGGTGTCTCCGCCGTGACGGCGAGATTGACGCCGGGCGGAATGTAGACGGCGCTGGCGCGCTCGTCGAAGACGCCGGCGCGCGAAAGCTTCCACGAGCCTTCCGGCGTGGTGAAGGTGCCGCTGCCTTCCTGCAGCACGAGCACGGTCTCTTCGCCGGCGATGTGGTACTTGTGGCTGGCCCCGGCCGCCAGGCGCAGCCGCGAGCTCGTGAGTTCCTTGGCGCCGCGATCGCCGCGGCGCTGCAGGTTCTGCAGCCCGTCGATGCGCCGGACACGGTAGAGCGTATCGTTCAGCATGAGGCGTTGGTCCGGCCAGCTTATTACTGGTTCGACCCGATCGCAACCGTACGCTAGGATGCGCCGGCATGACGCGTCGTGACTTTCTCGCGCAGAGCGCGTTGGTCCCGGCCGCCTTCGCGGCGTGGCTCGAGGCGGCGCAGGAGGATCTCTGGACCACGGCGTCCGGGATCCTCGCGCGCATCAAGCCGCCACAGTTCCCCGCGCGCGACGTCGATCTGCTGAGGCACGGCGCGAAGGGAGACGGCGAGACCGATTGCACCGCCGCCTTCCGATCCGCGATCGACGCCTGCCGCAAGGAAGGCGGCGGCCGCGTCGTGGTCCCCGCCGGCAGGTTCCTGGCCGGCGCGATTCGCCTGCGCTCGAACGTCAACCTGCACGTCTCGGAAGGGGCGACGATCGCGTTCCGTCCCGACGCTGCGGCCTACCTGCCGCTCGTGCTGACGCGCTTCGAAGGCGTCGAGTTGATGAACTACTCTCCGTTCATCTACGCGCTCGACGAACGCAACGTGGCCATCACCGGGCGCGGCACGCTCGACGGCCAGGCCAACGCGCAGCAGTGGTGGGCGTGGCGCACGGGACAAGCCCCGTCGCGGACGAAGCTGATCCAGATGGCGGCCGACGGCGTGCCGCCGGAGCAGCGCGTGTTTGGCGACGGCCCTTCGCGCCTGCGTCCGAACTTCGTCCAGCCCTATCGCTGCGAGAACGTGCTCATCGAAGACGTGACGGTGATCAACTCCCCGATGTGGGAGCTGCATCCGGTGCTCTGCCGCAACGTCATCGTCCGCGGCGTGAAGATCAACAGCCACGGTCCGAACAACGACGGCTGCGATCCCGAATCGTGCCGCGACGTGCTGATCGAGAAGTGCACCTTCGACACCGGCGACGACTGCATCGCGCTCAAGTCAGGACGTAACGACGACGGACGGCGATTGCACACGCCGATCGAGAACGTCATCATCCGCGACTGCGACATGCGCGACGGCCACGGCGGCGTCGTCATCGGCAGCGAGATCTCGGGGGGCGCCCGCAACATCTTCGCCGAGAAGTGCCGCATGGACAGCCCGCGGCTCGATCGCGTGCTGCGGTTCAAGAACAACGCCGCGCGCGGCGGGCTGGTCGAGCGCGTCGCCATGCGCGACGTCACCGTCGGCGAGGTCGCCGAAGCGATCGTCGGCGCCGACTTCTTCTACGAGGAAGGGCGCAACGGCAGCTACACGCCGATCCTGCGCGACGTAGACGTGCGCAGCGTCACCAGCCGCAAGAGCAAGCACGCGCTGCTGCTGAAGGGATTCGCCGAGTCGCCAATCAGCAACGTGCGCGTCACCGACTGCCGCTTCGATGGCGTGGCGGAGGCGGACGTGCTCGAAGGCGTGCGCGATCTGATCCTGGCCAACGTGACGGTCAACGGCCGGCGGCGTGACGAGCGGATCAGCCGCTGACCGATGATTCGAACGCCTCGTACTCCCGCAGCAGCGTGGTGTAGGTCTCCACCGCGGCTGGCGAAGGGGTGAGACGGGAAGATTCGTCAGCATCGGTGAAGCCGGCGATCGCCTCGCGCCAGGTGATCTGCTCACCCTCGGCGAGTCGGTCGGCGTGATAGGCGCGGATGGCGGCGCCGAGAGAGGCCGCGTTGGACGGCGCGATGCGGACCACGTCCGCGGCGAAGACGTCGGCCATCACCTGCAGGATTTCGCGATTCGACGCGGCCCCTCCTGTCGCGCGCAGCGTCGTCACCTCCGGGGCAATCCACCGCGAGTGGAGTCGCATCGCCATCGCCTGCGCCTCGACGATCGCGCGCACGTTTCGCGGCGCGTCGGACGGATCGAGCCGCCGCCGGTGCACGCCGGGATTCGGTACGAAGGGCGTGATCTCGGCCACGAACCACGGCAGCATCATCGCTCCGCCGTTCCCCGTCGGCGTGTCGCGCAGGCGTGCCGAGAAGCCCTCCCAGTCGAGCCCGTACTCGTCACGCACGCGTTCGCGCGCCAGCGAGCCGTTCGCGAAGCAGGTCAGCGCCATGTAGCCGCCCGCCGGCGAGCCGAACACATGGCCCGAGCCGGAGGGATCGTGTGCGGCACGCGGCATCGCGCCGAAGACGGTATCGCTGGTGCCGAGCGAGATGGCCAGGTCGCCGGCTTCGATCAACCCGAGGCCGATCAACGCGGATGGATTGTCGCCCGTCCAGGCGACGACCTGCGCCGGTCCGAAGCCGTAGCGGCGCTGCCAGTACGGCGACAGCTCCCCGGCCACGGTCCACGACTCCCGGATCGGCGGGAGCCGGCGTTCGAGCTCCGGCGCCGTGGCATCGAGCGTCGATGGCGCCCACTCGTGGCGTGCGAGATCCATCAGGTTCATGCCGGCGCCGTCGCCGGGTTCGATCGGCGCGTGGGAACCGATCAGCAGCGACGCCATGAACGAGCTCACCAGGTGGATGCGGTCGGTGTTGGCGTATGCGATCGGCTCCGCGGCGGCGAACTTGCGGATCTGCGCGGCGGTGAACCGCTCGTAGGCGCGTGAGCCAGTGAGCTCGGCCAGCGCCAGGTCGCCTCCCACCGCCGATGTGAGCGCGCGACATTCGGCCGTGGTGCTGCAATCGAGCCAGACGGGTGACACCGGCCGCGCGAGCAGCGGCTGGATCTGCTCCGCGAGCGGGCGATGGTGATCGAGGTGTGCCAGCGTGCGTTCCGCACCGGCCAGCAGGTAGACGCTGCCGTGCTGCTGGCCGGCGCCGGAGATCGCGCGGATGCGCGTGACGTCCAGCCCCTGCGCCGCGATGACGCCCATCATCCGCTCGAGCGCCGCGGCCCACATCGCCGGCGGCGCCGTCACCGTTCCGGGCTGTGGCGAGACGACGCCGCGGACGGTGCCGTACTCGGGAAACGCCGCGTCGAAGTCCAGCGAGTGCTCGAACAGGATGCGCCGCGCGTTGCCGCGAATCTCGATGACCGTTGCCGTCAGGCTCTGCGTGCTCGAGTCGAATCCGAGATACAGCCCCATCGGGTCATCCGCCTCCGCTCGCTGCGCGAGCTACGGCGAGACTCGCGGCGCCCGGCCGGCGATGTCGTCGTAGCGCCGCTCGTCCTATGATTGGCGCCATGCTGCCGCTCATCCTATCGCTGCTCGCGCTCGTTCAGGCCGCGCAGACGGCCGCGCCGCCGCCGACCCCACTGCCTCCGACACGTCTGCAGACGCGCTGGGCCGCCGACGTCACACCGGATCGCATCTGGCCACAGTATCCGCGACCGCAGCTGGAACGCGCGAAGTGGACGAGCCTCAACGGCTCCTGGGACTACGCCATCGCGGCTGCCGACGCGCCGCGGCCGCAGTCATTCACCGGCAAGATCCTGGTCCCGTTCGCCATCGAATCGCAACTGAGCGGGGCCGGCGCCTGGGTCGCGCCGGATCAGCGCCTGTGGTACCGCCGCACGTTTACGGCACCCGGTCGCGGAGCCGGCGGACGCGTCCTGCTGAATTTCGGCGCGGTCGACTGGGAAGCCACCGTCTACGTGAACGGCACGCAGGTGGGCCAGCATCGCGGCGGCTACGATCCGTTCACGTTCGACATCACCGATCAGCTGCGGCCGAGCGGTGAGCAGGAGCTGGTCGTGGCCGTGCGCGACGCCACCGATGACGGGGAGCAGCCGCGCGGCAAGCAGGTGCGGCGTCCGCGCGGGATCTGGTACACCGCTGTCACCGGCATCTGGCAGACCGTGTGGCTGGAGAGCGTGCCGCGCTGGCACGTGACCGGACTGCGGATCGATCCGGATCTGGACCGCGGTGCCGTCACCGTGTCGGTGGGAACGGACGGACGCACAGGCCAGGGCGGGCGGATCACCGTCAGCGTGCTCGACGGAAGCCGCGTCGTGGCGACAGGCGAGGGTCCGACCGCGACACTCCCCGTGGCTGCGGCGCGAAAGTGGTCCCCGGCCGATCCGTTCCTGTACACGCTTCGCGTCGCGCTGGAGTCGGGCGACGAGGTCCGGAGCTACTTCGGCATGCGCAGCATTGCCGTGCGCGCCGACGCGAGGGGCGTGCGCCGGTTGTTCCTCAACGGCGAGCCGCTCTTTCAGCTCGGTCTGCTCGACCAGGGCTGGTGGCCCGACGGTCTCTACACCGCGCCGACCGACGAGGCGCTGGCGTTCGACATCCAGAAGACGAAGGACCTCGGCTTCAACCTGATCCGCAAGCACGTCAAGGTAGAGCCGGCGCGCTGGTACTACCACGCCGATCGCCTGGGCATGCTGGTGTGGCAGGACATGCCGAGCGCGAACAACAAGGGGGCGGACGCGGAGCAGGAGTTCGCCGCCGAGCTGCAGCGCGTCATCGACTCGCTGCGCAATCATCCGTCGATCGTGATGTGGGTGCCGTTCAACGAGGGATGGGGACAGCACGCGACCGAAAAGCACGTCGCCTGGCTGAAGGCCTACGACGCCACGCGGATCGTCAACAACACGAGCGGGTGGACCGACATGCGCGTCGGCGACGTCGTCGATCTGCACGCCTACCCGGGTCCGTCGATGCCGCCGCTCGAGCCGGTGCGCGCGGCGGTGCTCGGGGAGTTCGGCGGGCTCGGCCTGCCGCTCGACGGACACACCTGGATCGATCGCGGCAACTGGGGCTACCGGAGCTTCACGTCGCTCGAGGATCTGAACAAGGCCTACCAGGATCTGCTCGCACAGCTGCGGCTGCACGCCGGGGACGGGCTGGCCGCGGCGATCTACACGCAGACCACCGATGTCGAAGTCGAAGTGAATGGCGTGATGACCTACGACCGAGCGGTGACCAAGCTGTCGCCGGAGTCCGTCGCGGCGAACCGCCGGCTATTCGAAACGCTGCCGGCGATCACGCACCTCGCCGCCGCCTCCGACAGGCAGCCGCAAACGTGGCGCTACACCGTGAACGCGCCGGCCGCCGACTGGTTCCAGCCGTCGTTCGACGATGCGGCGTGGCAGAGCGGCGCCTCGGGATTCGGCGCGCTCGATACGCGCTTCGCGAAGGTCGGCACCGAATGGAAGACGGCGGACATCTGGCTCCGCCGGACCGTCGATCTTCCGTCCTCGTCAGCTGCGGCCGCGCCATACCTGCGCGTCTTCCATGACGATGACGCCGAGGTCTACGTCAATGGCGTGCTTGCCGCGAAACTACCCGGCGCGAATGGAGGATTCCACTACGTGCCGCTGACAGCCGAGGCGCGCGCGGCGCTGCGCGGCGGGAAGAATACGATCGCCGTGCACGCGCATCAGGCGCGCGGCGGACAGTTCATCGACGTCGGCATCGCCGATGTCGCCGATGGCGCCCGTCGATGAGCCCCCCGGTCAACAACGTCACCCTGGTCCGCGGGCTCGGCGCGCTCGCCGCCACCGCCATCGTCGTCGGTGACGTCATCGGCACGGGCGTATTCCTGAAGGCGCGCGTCATGACGTGCAACGTCGGCACGCCAGGGCTCGTCGTGCTCGTGTGGGTCGTCGGCGGCCTGCTCAGCCTGGCCGGGGCGTTGACCTACGCCGAGCTCGCCGCGATGATGCCGCGCGCCGGCGGCGAATACGTCTTCATCCGCGAAGCGTACGGGCGCTTATGGGGATTCCTCTACGGGTGGACGCGGTTCTTCGTCGCGACCACCGGCGGGCTGGCCGGCCTCGCCGCGGGCTTCGCGATCTTCCTGAACATCGCCAGCGGCGGCCGCCTGGAGGCGAGCGGGCTCGTGCCGTACATCGCGGCCGCGGCCGTGGTCATCGTCACGCTGGTCAACTGCGCGCAGATCACCGTCGGCGGACGCATCGCGGCGGTGATGGCGACCCTCAAGGTCGTGCTCGTCGCCGGCGTCGGACTCGGCGCGTTCCTGCTGGCGCAAGGGGACTGGGGGCACTTCGCGATGTCGGCGGTTGGCGGCGCGTGCGACGGCGTGCCGGCGTCGGCCCGCGGCGGCATCGCGGGATTCGGCGCGGCGATGCTCGGCGCGATGTGGTCCTACAACGGCTGGAACGAAGTGACCTATGTCGGCGGCGAGATCCGGAATCCGCAGCGCAATCTGCCGATCGCCATTCTCAGCGGCATCGGCATCATCGCTACGCTGTACGTCTTCGCCAACGCGGCGTACTTCTACGTGCTCGCGCCGGCGGCGGTCGCCGGCATCCCGGTGTCCTCGTCGGTCGCGACCGAAGTGGTGACGCGTTTCCTCGGCGAGCGGACCGGCGGGCTGATGGCGGCGGCGCTGGCGATGTCGGTGTTCGGATCGCTGCTGATCGTATCGCTGGTCTCGGCGCGCATCCCCTACGCGATGGCGTGCGACGGCGTGTTCTTCGGATCGCTGGCGAAGCTGAGTCCGAGTACTCGTGTCCCCGTCCGCGCGCTCCTCGCCCAGGGAGCATGGACGGTGGTGCTCGTCTTCTCCGGGTCCTACGACACGCTGACCGACTACGCGATCTTCGCCGTGCTGATCTTCGTCACGATGGCGACCGCCTCGGTGTTCGTCTTCCGTCACCGGGATCCCGATCGCGAGCGTTCGTATCGCACGATCGGCTATCCCGTCGTCCCCGTGTTGTTCATGCTGGTCGCCGGAGCGATCGTGATCAACACGCTGATCGCCACGCCCGGACGCGCCCTCGCCGGCGTCGGGCTGATGCTGGCGGGCCTGCCGTTCTACTGGTCTTGGTCGCGCACCGCGCCCGCAAGTGGTCAGTCCACATACGACCAGGCTCGCGTTTCCGAACGCTGATTGTGCCGCCATCAGAAACCACTTGACACCATCCGGCGGGCTGGGTTTTCCTGTGCACCGAGAATATCCAAAGTGGCCTAACCACTTGGGTGAGGAGGTTCTCGTTCATGCACCGCATCGCCCGTCTGCTGCTCGCGCTGGCGCTCGTCGCCACCGGAGCGACCGCGGCCGCCGCGCAGGATTTCCGGGGCGGCATCCGCGGCACGATTACCGACGCCACCGGCGGCATCCTTCCCGGCGTGACGGTCACCGTCAGCAATGCCGAGACCAAGATTGCGCAACACGTCGTTACCGATGAGAAGGGACTCTTCGAGGTCCTCTATCTCAACCCGGGCACCTACACCGTCACCGCCGAGCTTTCCGGCTTCCGCACCAGCGTGCACACCAACCAGCAAATCCGCGTTGGCGACGTCGCGCGGCTCGACATCTCGCTGGGCACCGGCGGCTTGCAGGAGAACGTGCAGGTGACCGCCGACACGCCGCTGCTCAACACCACGACCGGCATCAGCGGCACGACGATCGACAGCAAGCAGATCGCCGAACTGCCGCTCGGCGACGGCACCGCCTACATGTTGACGCGGCTGGCGCCGGGCATCGTCGATTCGTCGGACCTGCACTTCGCGCGTCCCGCCGACAACGGCAACCTGGCCGGCATCGTCGCCAACGGCGCCCAGGGGGGCAACGAGTTCACCATCGACGGCGCGCCGAACATGTCGAACGCGCGCGGCGTCGGCTTTTCGCCGCCGTCGGATGCGATCTCGCAGTTCAAGGTCCAGACCAACGCCTTCGACGCGCAGACCGGGCACACCGCGGGGGCGGTGGTGAACCTGGCGCTGAAGAGCGGCACCAACGACTTTCACCTCGCCTCGGGCTACTTCAACCGGGACGACAGCCGGTCGTCGACGCCGCTGCTGACCACGAGGCAGAACGGGACCAAGCCGACGCGCGAGTACAACCGCTACACCGGGACGCTGAGCGGGCCGATCGTGCGCAACAAGACGTTCTTCATGGCGTCGTTCGAGCACCTGCGTGACGTGCAGCCTGAGCCGGCGAGCTACACCGTGCCGACCGAGAAGATGCGCAACGGCGACTTCAGCGAGTTCAGCACGTCGATCTTCGATCCGTCCACGGCCAGCGGCGCCAACGGGACGCGTACGGCGTTTGCCGGCAACGTGATCCCGGCCGCGCGGCTGAACAACGTGGCGAAGGCCTACGCGGCGCTGTATCCGCTGCCCAACCGTTCCAACACGGTCGCCAACTACTTCACCAACCAGCTCCGTCCCTATGACTACAACGCTGGAATGGGTCGCGTCGACCACAACTTCTCCGCCGCCAACCGCATGTTCTCGACCGTCTACTGGAACAAGCGGCAGGAAGATCGCTACAACTGGGCGCAGGACGCGGCCAACGCCACCGATGGTGGCGTGATCAACGGCTTCCTCGTCACCAAGGGCTTCGACTACCGCAGCAACACTGGCGTGACCGGTGGCTACACCTCCGCGCTGTCGTCGCGGCTGCTGTTCGACATGCGCGCGAGCTGGTCGCGCTTCGGCGAGTGGCGCAACCAGGCGCAGGACTTCGACAACGCGTCGCTCGGCTTCTCGCAGACCGCGTTGAACCTGATCGGCGACTACCGCTACCTGCCGCTCTTCACTTTCGGCAGCTTCAGCACCACCAACGAGAACTCGACGATCTCGTCGCTCGGCTCGCGCCGCTCCGACTGGGGCGACGGCTTCAATCGGCCGATGGACACCTTCGCGCTGTCGCCGACGCTGACCAAGATCTTCGCTTTCCAGCACAGTGGGATCCGAAGCTTGGAATTCACGTGACTTGAAGTCGCGGC
>JADMIO010548950.1_pt1 | contig 51644 bp, 54 predicted proteins | sample 8958161 | NCBI WGS metagenome assembly JADMIO01 (sample SAMN16585339, study PRJNA669376) | soil metagenome | isolation source: Crop rotation soil | place: USA: Cullars Rotation, Alabama | collected 2011
GCCGCGACTTCAAGTCACGTGAATTCCAAGCTTCGGATCCCACTGTGCTGGAAAGGCGTTTCCGCGGCCGTCTTGAAAATCGATGCGGTCTGGGATCCATTGCGTAAAGACCCGCGCTTTCAAGCGTTGATCGACAAATACAGTGCCAAAACTTAGCCGCGCGCTTCTCTTTCTCATCGTCGCGGTCACAGCGCGTGGGGAATGGGGGATAACGTCTACCCAGACCGAAGGATCGACCGTCCCCGGGATCGAACATCGACATGTGATTTTGCAGGATTCCGAAAGCGGTGAGGAAGCCACCGTCGACCTGGCGATTTTTCTCGCGAAATCGTTCGCTCTCCGCGTGGTTGATAATCCGGATGGCGAAGCGAGTCTGGCCGACGCTATGCCAAAAAATAAATGCGTGGCCGGGATCAACGGCGGTTACTTCGATCCGAATTTCGTGCCGATCGGTCTGCGCGTCATGGATAGCAAGATCGCCAAGCCGTTGGTGCGCGCACGCCTCCTGACCGGGGTGTTGATGTCGACGTCGCAGGGAATTCGGATCGCCCGCTTAAGTGAGTTTTCCAAGAATGCGAAGCCGGATGCTGCGGTCGAGTGCGGGCCCTTTCTGGTGGATCTGGGCGCGGCCGTGCGCGGTTTGAACGACACGCGGCCAGCCCGCCGCACTTTCGCCGCAGTCGACCGGCGCGATCACGCCGCTTTTGGAATTTGTTCGAGCGCCTCTCTGGCCGGGGCCGGGAAAATTTTATCGAGCGTGGCGCTCGCGCCCGACTTCAAAATTTGGCGCGCTTTGAATCTCGATGGCGGTTCGTCGAGCGCATTCTGGTTCAAGCGCAAAGACGGCAGCGCGTTTACCATTTCCGAACAGAAAAGCGTGCGCGATTTTGTCGGAGTTGTGCCTAAGTAATGGCGTGCGCACCTTTGGCGGATTCAAAGCAGGTGACCGGTTTTTCTACGCTGAGGTAATCGGCCCTGATGTTCACGTTCTGGCCCGGCCCTACTGGATCGACATCGTAACGACAGGCGAAGTGCTGAAGCTGGCCGAAGTGAAAGTCGATCTCCCGGTGACTCCGTCGAAGTTGGCCGCAGTGGGACTCAACTACGCCGATCACATCGTGGAGATGAAGCGCACGGCTATCGGTACGCCGCTCATTTGGTTTAAGGCGCCGAGCTCGCTTTTGCCGCACGACGGCACCATCGAGATCGCTTTTCCCGAGCACCAAACCGATTACGAAACGGAGCTGGCCATTGTTATCGGCCGGACGGCCAAGAACGTTTCGGTGGAACGGGCGCTCGATTTTGTTTTCGGCTACACCATTGGCCTCGATATCAGCGATCGCGATTTGCAGAAGAGCGAAAAACAGTTCGCGCGGGCGAAGTCTTTGGACACCTATACGCCTGTCGGCCCTTTTATATATAGAGATGTCGATCTTTCCGATCTATCGATCGAGTTGAAACAGAACGGAGAGATCAGACAAAAGGCGCGGACCAGCCAGATGATTCATTCGCCGGCGCAGATTGTTTCGTTCATCAGCCAGGGTCTTACCCTGTCACCGGGCGATCTGATCCTGACGGGAACACCGTCCGGGGTGGGACCTGTTCATGCGGGGGATGAACTCGAAGCGCGCATCGGCGATTGGCCGATCTTACGGAATAAGGTTGCAAACGCGGGCTGATTTGATCTCGCCGGCGGCGAATATCGAAATTGATTTGCTTGTCCTACATCCCCGGGGCGCAGATAATCCGAACTTATTAGGCAAACCTTCGGTAATTCGAAGTGTCTAAACATCAAAAGTGAAAAGTTTTGCTGGACTCTGCACGAAACCCTTTGGGATAAAGGTCATATACCCGTCATGGGGAACCGTGCTGGTAATGGAAACTCTGCTGCAACTATGAAAACATTGCTTACTCTCTCTATCTGCTCCGTCACGCTTGCGTTCACCGCCTTTGCCCAAACGCAGCCGCCTCCACCAGCTCCTCCGGCGGGCGCACCCGGCGCCCCAGCCGCCGCACCAGGTGCACCTGCACCGGGCGCGCCTGTTGCCGCACCCGGCGCTCCGGCGAATCCAGCAGCGCAAGCTCCGCCTCCGGGTGGAGTTCAACCAGGAGCGCCCGGCGCTCCCGCCGTACCCGGCGCACCCGGCGCCCCAGCCGCACCCGGCGTTTCGCCCATGGCCCCAAACGGGGTTCCGCCCGCGCCCGGATCGTCCGTGACCACGACTTTGACCTCGCCGGCACCAGCGGCTAGCGCTTCGCCTTCGGCCTCCCCGGCCGCGACAGCCGAACACCTGACCGGAAATTTCCTGATCGATAACTTCCGCAAGGGCGGTCCGATCATGTGGCCGATTTTGATTGTGTCGATTATCGCCATCACCGTTGTGCTGGAGCGAATCTTCTGGTGGGCCGGCCGCTGGTTCCGCCGCGATCCGAAACGGATCGAGAAAGTGTTCACCGCCATCGAAGTGGGCGACGTCGCGGAAGCGTCCCGTTTGTCACGTGATTCGCGCGATCCGGTTCTGCGCATGATGTGGAACGGTCTGAACCACCAGCATGCCTCGTTGCAGGGCGCCTTGCAGGTCGCGGCCGGTATCGAAATTAAGCGCGCCGGTCGGTTCCTCGTCGTGATGGACACGCTGGTCACACTGGCTCCGTTGCTCGGTCTCCTGGGCACGATCACCGGTCTGATTCGTTCCTTCAGCTTCTTGGGCAACGAAGAATTGGCCGTAACTGCGGTTACCGGCGGTATCGCGGAGGCGCTTATTGCCACGGCCTGCGGTCTTGGCATCGCCATTTTCGCGTTAATACCGTTTAACTTTTTCACCTCCCGGGTGTCTAACTTAGAGTTCGAATTGCAGACCGCTGCGACGAACCTGGAGGTGATGCTTGAAGCTAACGCCAAGGCAAAACGCGAAGCCGAAATGGCTCCGTCGTCGCGCTAAACCGGCGTCACTTCGAGCAGAACAGTGAACATGCCGGAAGGGAATAAATGAAAGTTGTCACACCTATCCCTCACAGGAAGGCGCGCATCGAGATCATTCCCTTGATCGACATCATGTTCTTCCTGCTGGCCAGCTTCATGATGGTGAGTCTGAGCCAGGTCCACATGAAGGGTATGAAGGTAAATCTGCCCACAGGTGTGTCCGGCGAAACGCAAAACAAGCGCGAATACATCAGCTTGTCGGTCGATAAAGATGGCTACTTCTATTTCGACAAGGAGCAGATCGCTTTCGAAGCGGTGTTGCCGAAGCTCCAGGCCATCTATGCCACCAGTCCAGAGGCGAAAGTTTTCGTGCGGGGAGATCGGGAAGCGTTGCACGAAAACGTGATCCGTTTGCTTCAACAAATTCGCTCGTCCGGATACAACAGGATCGCTTTCGAAATTAAGAGTGAAGCGGGCAAGGGAATCCCAGTGGGACAGAAATAATGGAAATACCCAAGCCAATCATGTATAAGCCGCCGCCCCGATGGCAATTCTGGGCCTATCTGGGTGGGGCTTTGCTCGTTCATGCCATTGCTGTGGTCGCGGCCATGAAACACGAGCCGCCGCCTGTCGATCTTTCGCAGATCCCGGATGCGGTTGTCCTCGGTATCGATCAGGCCCCGCAGGAACCTGAGCCAACTCCGCCGCCGGAGGAGCCGGAAGCGCCGCCGCCGCCACCACCGCCGACGAGCGAACCTGAGTTTAAGGAGGAACAACCAACGCCGCCGCCGAAACCAAAACAGCAGGTCAAGGTTACACCGCTGGCCAAACCGACCCAGCAAGGCGCCCAGGTTTCTGCTTCGGGCGCAAAGGCCAACGCGATTTTCGCGCCCAAGCCGGAATATCCTTACGAGGCCCGATCCAGGAGACTAACTGGCAGCGGCGTTTGTGTAGTTAATGTCGATCCCTCGGGCAACGTGACCAGCGCGGAAATGGCAGTGAGTATCGGCAGCCCGATACTCGATGGGTCGGCCACGAGCGCGTTTCGCCGGTGGAAATTCAAGCCCGGTTCCGTTTCCAGAGCCAAGATCCCGATCACCTTTACCATGACGGGAGCGTCCTACTGATATGAGAGTCTCTTCGCCGATTCCGCACAAAAAGGCACGCATCGAGATCATTCCACTGATCGACATCATGTTCTTCCTCCTCGCCAGTTTCATGATGGTGAGCTTGAGCCAGACTCATATGAAAGGCATCCGGGTCAATCTTCCTTCCCCAGTCGCAGTTCCTCAGCCGCCAGATCCCACCGTCGTTCAAGTCCAGGTTCTTAGTGGTAACGCCACCTATATCAATCGCCAGTTTGTGCAGGACGATCAGGTGCTGCCGCAGCTTTTCGAACTGCACAAGCAGAACCCGGATGTGAAAGTTTCCATCAGCGCGGACAAGATGGCGCTGCACGGCGACGTCATTACCCTTCTGGATCGGGTTCGCTCTACTGGTATCACCAAGATCGGTTATCAGGTAAAGTCTGCTCCGGGCACTGTCGGCGCGCCGGCTGCGGCCCCCCCTGCGGGCGCTCCGCCGCCACCTGCTCCGCCGCACTAGCGCAACTGTCCGCCTCGCCCGGCCGATCTTAGCGGTCTACGGTTTTGAGATAACGAACCAGGCTTTGCACCGCTCTGCCGCGATGGCTGATGCTATTTTTCGTTTCCGCCGGTAGCTCGGCAAAGGTCTTGTCGAACCCGTCCGGCACAAAGATCGGATCATAACCGAAGCCGCTGTCGCCTCGCGCAAGATCGACAATCAGTCCGTCAACTACGCCTTCGAACGTGCCGAGGAGCTTTCCGCTACGGGCCAACGCGATCGCGCAACGGAACCGTGCCGTCCGTTCTGTCATGGGGACATTTCGCCGCTCTAATTCGTCCAACAACTTGACCAGGTTTGCTCGATCGGTCGCGTTCGCTCCGGCATAACGTGCCGAGTAGATTCCCGGAGCGCCCTCGAGCGCATCCACTTCGAGTCCGGAATCGTCGGCCACGACAAAAGCATTCCGGTCATCGGTTACGCTCAACGCTTTCAAGATTGCGTTCTCGGCAAACGTGCGACCGGTCTCTTCAACCGGGGGGACATCGTCCATGGCCGAGAGATCGCTCACGCTAAAGTCATTTCCAAGAATCCCGGCAAGCTCCCGGGTCTTATGCGGGTTTCGTGTGGCCAGCAGTAAATCCATTTTCTTTTCCTGTTTTCCTGCTTTCCTGATTCATCATCCAATGAGCAGCGAGCGACGCAAACCTTATCCATTCGATCGGATCGAGCCGAAGTGGCAGGCCTTTTGGGAGAAGCGCCAGCTTTTCCATGTCGCGAACCCGGGCGAAAACAACTTCGATTCGAAGAAGCCGAAACATTACGTGCTCGATATGTTTCCCTATCCGAGCGGTGCCGGATTGCACGTTGGTCATCCCGAAGGTTATACCGCGACCGATATCGTGGCGCGTTACAAGCGTCTGCGCGGCTTTAACGTTCTTCATACCATGGGCTGGGACGCGTTTGGTCTGCCGGCCGAACAATATGCGATCAAGACCGGGCAGCATCCGGCCATCACCACGCGCGAGAATGTGGCGAAATTCAAATCGCAACTGCAACGCATCGGGTTTTCCTATGATTGGCAACGCGAAATCAATACCACCGACCCGCGCTACTTTAAGTGGACACAGTGGATTTTCCTCAAGATCTACAATTCGTGGTTCAATCCGAAAACGAACAAAGCCGAGCCGATCGAGACTTACCAAGGCGCGGATCCGGATAGCGTACGCCTTGCTTATGTCGCGGAAGTTCCGGTCAACTGGTGCGCGGAACTCGGCACCGTCCTGGCCAACGAGGAAGTCGTCGATGGAAAAAGCGAGGTCGGGGGCTTTCCCGTGGTGCGACGGCCGATGCGGCAATGGATGTTGCGCATCACTGCATTTGCCGATCGCCTCATCGACGAGCTGGACGGCCTTGACTGGCCGGAGTCGATCAAATTGCTTCAGCGCAATTGGATTGCGCGCAGCGAAGGCGCGCAAGTCGAATTCAAGGTCGATAAACGCGAGGAAGCGATTCATGTTTTCACCACCCGCCCGGACACGCTTTATGGCGCAAACTTCATGGTGCTCGCGCCGGAGCATCCGTTAGTCGATCAACTCACCGCGCAAGATCGACAAGCGGAAGTGGCGAAATACCGGCAACAGATTGGGTCGAAATCCGATCTGGAGCGAACTGATCTGGCCAAGGAAAAGAGCGGGGTTTTTATCGGCGCCTACGCGATCAATCCAGTGAACAACGAAAAGATCCCGATCTGGATCGCCGATTATGTTCTTATGGGTTACGGCACCGGCGCGATCATGGGCGTTCCCGGCCACGACGAACGCGACCTGGAGTTTGCCCGCAAGTTCAACCTAGCGATCCTGCCGGTGGTGCAGGCGCCGGGAAAGACGCCGGAGGAATCGATCGGATATCTCGATGATGGCACGGCCATTAATTCGCCGCTCATCGATGGACTGGCGACTCCCGAGGCGAAGAAGAAAATCATCGCCTGGCTGGAGAAACAAGGTCAGGGCCGGCCGGACGTACGTTACAAATTGCGCGATTGGTTATTCTCGCGGCAGAGATATTGGGGCGAACCGTTTCCCGTTGTCTGGCAGGACGGAACGCATCGCGCGCTTGACGAAAGCGAGCTGCCGGTGGTGCCGCCGCCGTTGGATGATTACAAGCCGACTGGCACGGGCGAACCGCCGTTAGCCAAAGCGAAAGAGTGGGTAAGATATTCCGATAAGGCGACGCGCGAAACTAATGTGATGCCGCAATGGGCGGGCTCGTGCTGGTATTACCTGCGCTTTTGCGATCCGCAGAACGATGCGCGTTTCGTCGGCGAAGAAGCGGAGCGTTACTGGATGGGCGGGCCGAAACCGGGCGGGATCGATCTTTATGTCGGCGGAACGGAGCACGCTGTCTTGCATCTGCTCTACGCGCGTTTCTGGCACAAGGTCTTGTTCGACCTGGGTTATTTGTCGAAGACCGAGCCCTTTCAGCGGCTGGTGAACCAGGGGATCATCCTTGGCGAAGATAACCAAAAGATGTCGAAATCGCGCGGGAACGTGATCAGCCCCGACGATGTGATCGAGAATTATGGCGCGGATGCATTTCGCCTTTACGAAATGTTTATGGGGCCGCTCGAGCAGATGAAGCCGTGGAGCATGCGCGGGGTGGAAGGCGTGGCCCGATTTCTGGCGCGGGTCTGGCGGCTGATTATGAGCGAGAACCAGGCGGGCGAGTGGAAATTATCGTCTGTGGTGCAGGATGCCGATCCGGATAAAGCCCAGCAAAAGGTGATGCACGCCACCATTAAGAAGGTCGGCGAGGATATCGAGACCCTGTCATTTAACACCGCCATCGCGCAGATGATGATTTTCGTGAACGCGTTCACGACCGCGGAGGTCATCCCGCTTTCCACCATCCGCACATTCCTAATTTTGCTGAATCCGTTCGCGCCTCATCTCAGCTCGGAATTATGGGAAACTCTGAGCGCGAAGTTTAAAGATCGGAACGGCGACATTACCGAAGAAGCCTGGCCTGATTACGACGAGGCATTGCTGGTTGAAGACGAAGTCGAGATGGTCGTGCAAGTGAATGGGAAGGTGCGCGATCGAATGACGATGTCGATCCAAGCCAGTGAAGGGGAGCTGCAAGCCGCTGCGCTCGAGAATCCAAGGATCAAAGAGCTCACTGCCGGCAAAACCATTCGTAAAGTTGTGGTCGTGCCCAAAAAGCTGGTCAACATCGTCGTTAACTGATTACAAAGATCTCTATGTGGAAAGAATTCAAAGAGTTCGCCGTTAAAGGGAACGCGATTGATCTCGCGGTCGGTGTCATAATCGGCGCGGCCTTCGGCTCGATTGTCACCTCTCTGGTCAAAGATATCCTCATGCCGCCGATTGGACTAATTACAGGCGGTCTCGATTTCTCGAACAAATTTCTCGTGCTCAAACCCGGGAAGGACGGCAGTGCCGTGTTCAACACTGCAGCCGATGCGATCAAGGCCGGCGCCGTTACCTGGAATTACGGAAACTTCCTCACCCTCTTGATCAATTTCGTTATCGTGGCCTTTTGTGTTTTTCTCCTGGTCCGGGCCTTGAACAAATTGAAACGACCGAGTCCAAACACCGCCCCTGTGGTGAAGGATTGTCCAGCCTGCACCATGTCGATCCCGGTAAAGGCGACGCGTTGCCCGCATTGCACGAGCGATCTGGCCGGCAGTCGCGTTTAGGCGGCCGCCTCCGGTTGATCGAGCCGCAGGACGCGTTGCGGCGAGCAAAGCCAAAGGCGTGATTCCTCCTGGCGCGGCCATTCGACCCCGGCGGCCCACGGCGAAAACGCCGGCATGATCCAGCAATTCTTTTGTTGTACGAACGCGGGAAGTTTTAGGCGTAACCCCGCGCCGTCGCGAATAACGCCCGCCGGGTGATGATGGCCAATGACCTGGATGCAATCATTTCGCTCATGCGCGCAATGCCCGTGATGAAAATAGAAGCCTTCACTTTCCCAGGACGCGGCCAGGGGATATTGGATGTGTCGATCGTGATTGCCGGCGATCAAAGTGACATCGCAAATTTCCCACAGACGTTTTACCAGCAAAGATAATTCCTCTGCCGCAGCCCGGTTGTGCACGAGATCGCCCAAACAAATCAATCGTGTCGGCGTGTAGTCGTGCAGTAATTCAAGCAAGCGCGTCTCTATCGTTTGCATTCCCCACATTGGAAAAAGGTTGCCGGCGGCGCGCTGGCTTAGTTCGTAACCGAAATGCAGATCGGCCACGGCCAGCCATTTTTGGCGTTCGTGGAAAAGAGCGAGCCGGCCATCGAGCAGCACGTCTTTTGCTATGAAGATCTGATACGGAGTTAATGCATGCCTGCTCACAAGATCGTAAATTATCCCTTGCCCTGGCCCGCTTCAATGGTATTGAGCCCGCGTGATTCACGAATGTCGAACCTCATAAAGTTTACAATCGGCGCGCTTCTGGCCGGTCTTCTCGTCAGTTGCGCGGAACAAGCACCAGTAAAACCAACCGCCAGCAGTGGCAGCAGCAACAGCGTCGGCAACTCCCGGCATACCGTTCGCACCACTGCCTACACGCACACTGAACGAGGTGGCCACCGCAACGCTATCGGTTCGCGTCTTTCCGGTAACCGCGTCATGAGCGCGGCTTCGGATTGGTCGGTCTATCCGCTCGGAACAAAATTCCGCATCGTCGCGACTAACGAAAAATACGTAATCGACGATTACGGCACGGCCCTGGTCGGAACGAACACGATCGATCTCTACAAACCGAGCCGCCTGGAAATGAAACGGTGGGGCGTGCGCAATGTTGATATCGATATCCTGCAATGGGGTTCGGCCCAGGAGAGCTTGCGTGTGCTAACTCCCCGGGCCAAGCATCGCCAGGTGCAGAAAATGATCGTGGCCTTGCGGCGGAAATCATTTGCCCAGCACGCAGGCGCCACTTTGTATTGATTAACGCATTCTTGCGTTGATTGTCGCCCGATGAGGATTCTGGTCGTCGGCGGAGCGGGATATATCGGCAGCGTCTGTGTCGAGCAGCTTCTCAACGAAGGCCACGAGGTCGCCGTTCTCGATAATCTCTGTGAAGGCCATCGTGCCGCGGTCGATCGCCGCGCCTCTTTTATGGAAGGCGATTTGCAGGATCGGCAAAGCACCTTGTCGATCTTGTCCAAGGTGCAGCCGGAAGCGGTCATGCATTTCGCGGCCAGCGCGCTGGTGGGCGAATCGATGGAGAATCCGTCGAAATATTTTCGGAACAACGTGGCCAACGGCTTGAATCTTCTCGATGCCATGGTCGAAGCAGGCGTGCCCCGCTTCGTCTTCTCTTCCACCTGCGCCATCTTTGGCCCGCCCGAACGCGTGCCGATCGACGAGACCTTGCCGACGCGACCGATCAATCCCTACGGCGAATCAAAGCTACTCTTCGAGAAGGTTCTGCAGTGGTATGGGCGGATCCATGGCCTGAAATTTGTCTCGCTTCGATACTTCAACGCCGCCGGCGCGACCGAAAACTTTGGCGAAGATCATCGGGTCGAGACGCATCTTATTCCAAACATCCTGAAAGTGGCGCTGGGACAGAAACCCCACGTGGAGATTTTTGGCACCGACTATGAGACACCGGATGGCACCTGCATTCGTGATTACATTCATATTGTCGATCTTGCCCAGGCCCACATTCTCGCGCTCAAAGCCAATGAAAGCGGATTCTTTAATTTGGGAACGGGCGGCGGCTCGAGTGTTCGGGAAGTGATCGAGACCGCGCGCAAGGTGACCGGACGCAAGATCGACATTGCGGAGAAACCGCGGCGTCCGGGCGATCCGCCGCGATTAATTGCGGCCTCGGACAAAATCAAGCGCGAGCTCGGCTGGCAACCTAAGTTCCAATCGCTCGAGGCCATTATCGAAAGCGCGTGGAAGTGGCACCAGAAATTTCCGAAGGGCTACAAAGACTAACTGTAGGCGGAAATTTAGGATCTGCCGCCGGAGACGGCGGCAGATCCTACAAAAAGCGCCCGCGGAATCATCTTCCACGGGCGCTTTGAATTCTTGCGAGACTCGACCAGCCTTAGTGCTTGGTCGTAGTTGTCGTGGTGGTCTCTTCCTTCTTGTAGGTCGTGACCGGCTTGGCCAACGTCACTTTGGTGACAACCATGCGATCGCCTTCCTTGACGTAGGTGTAGGTCACCGGCATATCCGGACGAAGAGCTGACCATTCAACGCTGCGGCCTTCTGGATCAACCAGAACGGTCTTCTTGGTGTAGTAATATTTCACGGGTTCCGGGCTCGTTTCCGTCCGGAAGGTGATGTAATCCGATCCCGGCGTATAAGTCGTGATCGTGCCCGTGCCGCTCAAGTCAGTCGTTGTGCTGCTTGTGCTGGTGCTCACTCCGGCGCCGCCGGTTGTGGTCGTGGTGGTGCTGCTCGTCTGCCCGAAAGCCGTCGAAACGGCCAACACGCAAATTACGCCGCCCGCCAACATTTTCATTAATCTCGTTTGTTTCATGTTTGTCCTTTGCTTTGGTTAAACGGATGCTCTCCGTCGTGAATGTATCCGACTGTGTAAGGCCGAACTTTATTCAACCGCACCTTTGTTTCGTAAACTCGGGGGTCGGCGGTTGCATTAAAACGAGGCGTCGCCCGTCCGGGAGGACCCCATGAGCATCCTGCAAGGCCTGCCTGGTTTCCGCGATTTTCTGCCGAACGATTGCGCGGTCCGGAATTACATTTTCACCCGCTGGCGCGAGGTCGCGCGGCGTTATGGATTTCTGGAATGGGAAGGTCCCGTCCTGGAACCAACCGAGCTTTATCGAAAGAAAAGCGGCTCGGAGATTGTCGATCAACTCTTTCATTTTACCGACAAAGGCGAGCGTGAAGTGGCGCTGCGCCCCGAACTGACGCCGACCCTGGCCCGGGTCGTCGCAGCGCACGAGCGCGAATTCAAAAAGCCGCTCAAATGGTTTTCCATCGGGCCATTCTTCCGTTACGAGAAACAACAGCGCGGACGGTTACGCGAACATTTTCAGCTCAACTGCGATCTGATCGGTGAATCCGATGCGGGAGCTGATGTCGAACTGGTCGCCCTGGCCGTCGACATCCTGCGCGCTTTCGGTCTCACCGAACAAGATGTTGTCGTGCGTATAAGCGACCGCGGATTTTGGACCGACTTTTTGAAATCGCAGAATGTTCCGGAAGATCGCTGGCAGGAGATTCTTCAGGTAATTGACAAATCGGAACGCGAACCGCCCGAGAAGACGGCGGAGAAGCTTGGCCAACTGGCCAACCCGGTCTTGTCGATCTTGCGCGAAGGGGGTAAGAGCGAAAAACTCGATCAACTGGTGGAAGGGTTGCGCCTTCGCGGTCTGGCCGGCTTTGCCGACGTTGATGTCCGGATTGTGCGCGGCCTTGCTTACTATACAGGAATGGTCTTTGAGGTCTTTGATCGGGCCGGGAAACTGCGCGCGATCGCCGGCGGTGGACGCTATGACAACCTGATCGAGAACCTCAGCGACGGCGCCGTGAAAATGCCGGCGCTCGGTTTTGCCATGGGCGACGTCGTGCTCGGCGAGTTGATCAGGGATCGACTGGCGGCGCGTGAGAAGATGGAGGCGGCCATTCGCAATGAGAACAAGATCGACATCTACCTTGTTATCGCCAAGGAAGAACGCCGCGCCAGCGCCCTGGCCGACGCGCAAAAACTACGCGACGCAGGGTATCGAATCGATTACCCGCTTACGTCCGCCAAGGTCGGGAAACAATTTCAGACGGCCGAAGACCTCGGTGCGACCGTCGCCGTGCTTTACGGCGACGAATGGCCGCAGGTAAAGGTGAAACAACTGGCTGCGCGTGAGGAGACAGTCATCGAGCATCAGTCATTGCTGGACAGCGTCGCGAAATACTTGAACGTCTCCGCCTCCGCCTGACCCATGTATCGCACGCACGATTGCAATTCCCTTCGCAAGACCGATATCGGCAAGCAAGTAATGCTGGCCGGATGGGTGCACGTGTCGCGCGATCACGGCGGCGTTATTTTTATCGATCTGCGCGATCGCGAAGGACTGACGCAGGTGGTTTTTCGACCGGAAGAGAACGCGGAGGTGGCGAAGCAGGCGCATACCTTGCGCAGCGAGGATGTCATTCAGGTTATTGGGAAAGTAGCGGCGCGCGTTCCCGGCACAGAGAATCCGAAACTTGTCACGGGAGATATCGAAGTAGTTCCGAGCGAACTGCACATTTTAAATCGTGCCGATGATTTGCCTTTTCAGCTCGATACCGAGATTCACAACGAGGATCTGCGGCTGACCTATCGCTACTTCGATCTGCGCCGCCCGCAGTTCGCGCGCAATCTGCGGCTGCGTCACAAGGCCACCAAAGCGACCCGCGACTTTCTCGATGGCGAGGGATTTGTGGAAGTAGAGACGCCGATTCTTTCCAAAAGCACCCCGGAAGGCGCGCGCGACTTTCTCGTGCCCAGCCGGCTGGTCCCGGGAAAGTTCTACGCGTTGCCGCAGGCGCCGCAGCAATACAAGCAGTTGCTCATGGTTGCGGGCGTCGAAAAATATTTTCAAATCGCAAAATGTTTTCGGGATGAGGATTTGCGCGCCGACCGGCAACCGGAATTCACCCAGATCGATATCGAGGCGTCGTTCGTCGAGCCGGACGATATTTATGCGCTGACCGAAGGGATGCTCGCGTCCGTTTTCAAAGCCGCGCGCGGGATCGAGATCAAAACCCCGTTCGATCGCCTGACCTATCGCGAAGCGGTCGGCCGTTTCGGCAGCGATAAGCCCGACCGCCGTTTTGGAATGGAACTTGTCGATCTTGGCGAAGATTTTAAGGCCAGCTCGTTCAAAGTATTTCGCGGCGCGCTCGATTCCGGGGGCGTGGTCAAGGCGATCAACGCCAAAGGATTCGCCAGTCTCACCATTGGACAGAGCGACGAACTGACCGAGATCGCGAAGAACTTCGGAGCGAAAGGGCTCGCCTTCATCAAGGTCGAAGGGGGCGAATGGAAATCGCCGATCGTGAAATTTTTTAGCGATGCCGAGAAGGCAGCTCTGCAGTCGAAGCTAAGGGTAGAAGAAGGCGATCTGATTCTCTTTGCCGCGGACAAATGGGCGATCGCTACCGAAGTTCTGGGACGCATTCGCTTGCGCATATCCGAAGTTCAAAAACTCGTGGTTGATTCCGATCAACTCGATTTCCTTTGGGTGACGGACTTCCCGTTGTTGCAATGGAGTGCTGAGGATAACAAATGGAACGCGGTGCATCACCCGTTCACGAGGCCGAAAGCGGAGGACATGCCTTTGCTGGAGGCGAAGAAGTTTGGCGAGATTCGCGCCGAAGCTTACGACGTCGTCTTGAACGGCGTTGAAATCGGTGGCGGTAGCCTGCGAATCCACGAGCCGGACCTGCAGGACAAGATGTTCGAGGTCCTTGGTATCAATGCGCAAGATCGGCAATCGATGTTTGGCCATTTGCTTAAGGCTTTCAAACTGGGCGCGCCGCCACACGGCGGCATCGCGCTCGGGCTTGATCGTCTGGTCATGCTCATCTGCGGCGAGGACTCCATCCGCGACGTGATGGCTTTCCCGAAAAACAATCGCGGGATGGATTTGATGAGTCAGTCGCCGGCCGAGGTCGATCCCAAGCAGTTGCGCGAGTTGTCGATCAAGCCGGCGGCGGCTGATGTTCGCGGCCAGTCCGGAAAAGAATCGCCACCGAAAACGTGACGATCGTTCCGAAGCAGATCCACCAGGGGAATTCCATGACCGGCAGCCAGCCTGGCTGAGTGTAAAGCTGCGTGCCGAACATTTTGGCGACGGCGTTGGGTAGCCCGCTCAGGATCGACACGACGATGAAGCCGAGGATCATGGCGAGAATGTTGCCGAAATCGTTGCCACGCCGTTTTGTCAGCATGCCCGCGAAAAATACGCCGAGAAGCGAGCCGTAAGTGTAGCCGAAAATTCCGAGCACGATCGGAATAATGCGGATGCTGGGGTGGACGATGACGAGATAAGAAGTGGTCGAGGCGACCACGATCATCAGAACGGAAAACCAGACCGTGGCCCAACGCACGGCGCGCAAGCTTTGTTCGTTGGTTGCGTTTGGATTGATGTAGGGCTGATACCAATCCCGCGTAAAACTGGTGGCGAGCGCGTTCAGCGCCGTGCTTAGCGAACCCATGGCGGTGGCGAAGATTCCGGCGATGAGCAATCCGCGCAGCCCGACCGGCATTTCGTAGAGAATGAAATGACAGAATGTTTCGTTGGCGGTTTTCGGCAAGGTCGGATCTGGATGCAGTTGATAAAAAACCCAGAGCAATAAACCGATGCTGAGGAACGTCAGCACGATCGGGATGTCAGCCAGTCCGGAGAGAATGAGCGAACGACGGCTGCGGCGAATATCCACCGCGGTCAACATGCGCTGCACCATGTCCTGATCGGTCCCGTGCGTGGCCATGGTGATGAAGGTCGATCCAATCAGGCCGGCAAAGATGGTGTATTCGACTTCGAACATGCCTTTGATTTTGTCCCAGCCGTGCCGGGCCGGATCCAACCCGGTGGTGATGAAGTCCGACAAATGGAATCCGCCTTTGAGTTCGGCGATTTGGTGGAAGCCGCCGGGCACAGCCATATAAAGAATACCGAGGGCGACAAGCGCGCTGCCCATCATGATTGAGGCTTGAATGAAATCGGTCCAGACGACGGCCTTGATTCCACCCATGGTGGTGTAGATGGCGGTGAGAATGACGAGTGCGACAGTTGCGCCCACATAAATCCAAAGCGTTTCGGTTTGGTTGGGCCGCACGCCGCGAATCATTTCGTAAGCGAGGGCGAGCGCGATGGCGGCGACGTAGAGCCGGGCACCGGAAGCGAGCAGGCGCGTAATCATGAACACGGCCGACGCGGCGTTTTTGGTGGCGACGCCGAAACGCGCGGTCAGGTATTCGTAGATCGAGTAAACTTTGTAATCGTAGTACGGCTTGATGAAGATGTAGCTGACGAGCAGGCGGGCGAGGATGGTGCCGAAGGCGAGCTGGACGTAAGTGTAATTGCGCAGAGCGAAGCCTTCGCCGGGCGTTCCGAAGAAAGTGCCGGCGCTGGTTTCGGCGGCGACGATGGAAGCGAGCACGGCCCACCAAGGGATCATGCGGCCGCCGAGCGCGAAACCTTCGAGCGTCTTTTCGCGCCGGCCCATGCGCAGGCCGATGAAGATGATGACGCAGAAATAGAGGAGTAAAACAGCGCCATCGATGGCGAGCCGCGCGTTCATGTCGATCTTAGGTGCCAGAATTTGGCGAACGCGCAAAGAGGATTTTCTTTAGCCACGAATGAACACAGATTGATACGGATACAGAAGAGCGAACCTGGAATCAGGTTATCCGTGTTAATCAGCAGCAAAAGAGTTTGATGAAACTGACTGAAATCGATGCGTCGAACTTCGATTTGGCGATGACGCTTGGATCGGGCCAGGTCTTTCACTGGGACGGCATCGACGGCGGCTTTTTAGGAACGATTGGCGATCGGCCTGTTTGGGTCGAGCAGCAGGGGGATATTTTGAAAATCCGCACCGGCGACCTTGACTGCTTAAAGCAGTCAAATCTCGAAACTGATGACACTGGACGCATGGTCGCGAACTATTTCGCGCTCGATCATCCGTTGGCGGAAATTAGCGGGTCGTTCCCGGACGATCCGGCCATGAATGCGGCGCGCAGTTATTGCCGTGGGCTGCGCATCATTCGTCAACCGAAGTGGGAATGCCTGGCCATGTTCATCTGTTCGTCGATGAAGCAGGTAGCGCACATTCGCCAAATCTCGAAAAAATTGCGCGACCGTTTTGGCGAAGCGGGCAAGGTCGACGCGAAGATTCTGCACGCGTTCCCTTCGGCCACGCGTCTGGCCCAGAGTTCGGAAGCGGAATTGCGCGAATGCGCGCTCGGTTATCGCGCAAAAAATCTTCTGGCCACGGCGCGGTTGGTGGCTTCGAAGGAAGCCGATCTCGAGAAATGGTCGGCGCTGCCCGATATCGATCTTCGAGCCAGGCTCTGCGCGCTTCCGGGGGTCGGCGCGAAGGTTGCTAATTGTGTGATGCTCTTCGCTTACGAACGGTTGCGCTCATTTCCGATCGACGTCTGGATCGAGCGCGTCTTGCGGGAGAAATATTTTCCGCGAAAACGAAAAGTGACGGCGAGCACTTTAAGCGCGTTTGCCGCCGTTCATTTCGGAGAACACGGGGGTTACGCGCAACAGTATTTGTTTCACCACGCGCGGACGGCGCCACGCCTGGTCGGCAGCCGAAAATCGGCGGGTAAAGGTTTGAACAGGAAGGCAAAGGCGCGTTCTAAGATCGACAGGGTAAAACGGCCGGGTTTGTGACCGCCTCCCATGTGACTTAATGTTTTACCTCTAAATAGATGACCACGTCAGAGTTCATAATCGGCCATTCGGCCGACGATGCCGCCGAACGGAGGGACGAGCCGCGCAAGATTCTTTTCGCGCTGCTGGCAGCTCTGCTCATTCACCTCGGCGTAGGTTATTTTATCGCTGTCTCCGGTGGTCTTTTTTCGTCGGCGCCCATCGCGGATGAAGACAAACCGATGGAGCTGACCATGGTCGATCTTTCCACGCCACCCCCGGTGGCCGCGCCGAAAAAGAACACCATGTTTATGGATACGCCGGAGGCAAGGAAGGCGGAAGAGGCGCCGAAGGAGCAGACATTCGAATCGAACGCCAACTCGCGAGCGGCCAGCGAGCAACCGGCCACTGGCGATTTGCCGTTACCGTCGCAACAGGGTCGAGATCGGCCCAACATCGATTTGGAAACTCATGCGCCTTCCCTGGCTCAGCAGGGCGCGCCGCCACAACCGAGTGTCGCTCCGGAAACAACTCCAGGACCCTCGGTCACGCCGACGCCGCAACCGACCGCCACGCCGCCGCCGGATGCGCTCGCCATGTTACGACCCACGGTTACGCCAAGTCCGGAATCGAAGCCGAGTGCCACACCGCAGCGGCAGGCATCCTCCTATCAACCGTTCAAGGAACAGACGCGACAGTCGGGGCGCATTACAAATCGCGGTATTGCTTCAGTGAACGCGGTCGGCACGCCTTTGGGTCGTTATAAAAAACTTCTCTACGACAGTGTCGGGTCGCGCTGGTATCGCTACATCGGCCAGCGAGGCGATATGGCGGGAATAGGGTCAGCTCATGTTGTTTTTTCCATTGACCGCAACGGGCACGTGCAGAATCTCAAAATGATCGAAAATACGTCGAACGAAACGTTCGCGAATATCTGCCTTCAATCTATCATGGAAATTCAGTTGCCACCGATTCCCGAAGAACTGGCCAATACCCTCCCACCGGAAGGGTTGGTCGACGATATTACTTTCACCATGTTCGCAAACTAATGTCCTTGGCTTCCATCATCGCAGAGTTGCCGGAGTCGCTGCAGTCGATCACCGCTTTTTTCAGCCACGGCGGTATCTTTATGTGGCCGCTGCTGGCCTGCTCGATTGCGGCCGTGACCACAATCATTCTGCGCTCGTTCGCTTTGCGGGAGAAAAACGTCCTGCCGCTGGTGATCGAGAGTGAAATGGAACGTCTGGTCCCGGGAGCGAGCGCGGAACGTCTCGCGCGCATCGTGCACCACGATCCCTCCTCCCTCGCTCGCATCGTCCGGGTGGCTTTGCAGCATTTGCGCTGGCCGCGTTCGGAGAATGTAGAAGCGGTGCAGACCCGGGCCCGCCATGAGATGGTGCGATTGGAGAAAGGCCTCGTCGTTTTGGAAGTGGTTGTCGGCATCGCACCGCTGATTGGCCTGATCGGAACGGTCTCGGGACTAATTCACGTTTTTGCCGGGCTCGGACTGAGCGCTGGAGCATCGGACACAAAACAAATTGCACGCGGTATTTCCGAGGCGTTGAGCACGACCATTTTTGGGTTGGGCATCGCCGTGCCCGCTCTGGTCGCCTTCGTTTATTTCTCGAAAAAGGTGGAAGTGATGTCGGTGGAGATGGAATCCCTTGTCACCGACCTTTTGTCCAAATGCTATTACGGCCGGGTGGCGGGCGAGACTCCACCGCCACGTCAGGTGACGCCGGCGCAGGCCCAGGCGCCGGTCATGTGATTTAGTTTCGCGCCATGAAATTCGCGGTGAAGAAACGGCGAGCGCCGTCCATCATTATTGTCTCGCTTGTCGATATCCTGACCATCCTGCTCATTTTCTTTGTGGTTTCGACCACGTTTAAGAAAGACCAGCCGGAAGTGCAGATTAACTTGCCGGAATCGAAAACAGCCACCAATACGCCCTCTGAGGCGGAACACGCTGTCGTCTCGGTGGATCAGAATGACGAGGTCAAGCTCGACGGCAAAAGCGTGGGAGTGGACGAATTGCAAAGCGCGGTGAACGATTTGCCTCCGACGCGCAAATCCACCCTCGCTTTGCAGGCGGACAAGAAGGCGTCTTTCGGGACGATCATTAAAGTGATGGACGCGTTGAAGCTGGCCGGCGTGAAGAATTTGCCCGCCTTTACGCACGAGGGCGGAAAGTGAGATTGGAGATCGTTCAGTATGGCGACCCCATTTTGCGGGCGAAGGGCAAATTGATCGGTAAGATCGACAATAGCATCCGCGAACTGGCCGCGAACATGATCGAGACGATGCACGGGGCCAACGGGGTGGGCCTGGCCGCGCAACAGGTGGGGGAAGCCATGCAGCTTACGGTGGTGGACGTGGCTGCGGTCGAGGACCGCCCAAGCACGATGCGTTTGAACGGAGAACAGGTCGATCCGCGCACGAATATGCCGCTTATATTAATCAATCCCGAAATCACGCTGGGGAAGGAAACGGTATTTGGGACCGAGGGCTGCCTGAGTTTTCCTGAAATCACGGGAGAGATCGAGCGGGCTGAACAAGCTGTCGTGCGGGCTGAGACACTTGATGGGGAAAAGATCGAGATTGAAGCGACAGGTTTGCTGGCGCGTGCTTTACAGCACGAAATCGATCATCTGAACGGAATTTTGTTTATCGACCGGATGAGTAGCGCGGCCAAGGTCAGCCTGGCCGGCCGGCTCAAGCGGATGCAGAAAGAGACGAAGCAAGGGCGGGTGAAAGATCGACAAGCGAACGTCAATCAAAGCGCCTTGTAACTGACGCTGATCGTTCGGTAGAGGTCGTGGCCGCGTTCGGCCGAAAAATAGAAGAGTTCGAGGGTGGTCGTGCCGACATTCCACTTATAGCCGACCAGCGTCTGGATAATGTCGGAGTCGTTGTCGCGCGCGCGGGAAACCAAAGTTCCGGTGCCGAACTTGGTGTCGAAGTAGCGCCGGATTTCTCCCATTCGGTCGTTGTAACGTTCAATCGTCCAGTCGGGGTATTCATATTGCAGCTCGACGCCGAAGAGGGACCCTTCCTTGAAGGTGAAAAGGGTGCGTTTTAATCCAGGATGGACCAGGCCCTCGACCGTCCAGATGTCGCGGCCCTCCTTTTTTTCGCGCGATACGATCCGCGCCTTCGCCCCGTTGAGCACGGCTTCGACGCGCGCGCTCGTATCGTTCCAGCGAAATCCGAACGGCGGAAATAAGTCGTCGGCCCCGCGGCTGGAGGAGAGCGCGAGCAAAAGAAAACTGAGCGAACAGATAGCGCGGCGCATGATCAGCCGGCGATCGAGTTATATAAAAGTGAAGAGTTCACGAACAAGGAGTGGAAAAATGCGCGCGCGTGCGCCCGCGGTCAACTTCGCGCTTGGTGGGCGATTTCTTCGATATCCAATCAGTTTTCAGTCAAGATTTTTTTCGTCAGCAAAAAAAAATAAAATTCAGATTTTTCCTTGTCGATCTTGGTGATGGTTCCTAATCTCAAGCCGCTGGCAGGGCGGGATGGCAGTGAATGTTAATAAGATGTGAACAGCTCGAAATTTTTTTGCACGCCTAGAATGAACAACCCCGCCGCCCCAAGTAAGCTATCAACCAGTGGAGCTGCCGATCTGGCCGCGCTTCCCTCTATCATTCGCACCGTTGAAACTGTTTTCCCCTCGTATTTTGCGCAATTTGCAGATTTTTTTGGAGATTTTGACACCATAGCACAACGGAATATTCCACGGCGAAGTCCGCGCTTATCCAGGGGATTCCCCTCTGTCGCGGCCTTTGTGGCAATTGTGTAACGCTGTTAACAAGTCGGTATGGACGAGAAGTGTACTCAACTTTGGCAAAAGCTGTCGGCGGCCCTAAAACCGCAGGTCAGCGCCGATACTTTCAAACGCTGGTTTTCCGCGGTGCAACTGGTCGATGTGTCCGATGGAGCACTCACTTTTCGCGTTCCGAATAATATCTATCAATTTTGGATCGAGAGTAATCATATGGCGGCATTGCAGGCCGCCATCGTCACCGCGCTGGGCGAACCGCGCGAGGTCAATTTCCTTTCCCCGGCGGAACCTCTGCTCGAATCAGTCCGAGATGGAAAAGATGCCGAGGAAGAGAGCAAAACCGATTCGGCGCGCGACTCGAAGCCGAGCGGCATCGCCTTCGGTCTGAACCCGCGCAATACTTTCGAATCGTTTGTCGTCGGATCGAACAATGAGATCGCGCACGCCGCCAGTCTGGCCGTAGCGCAATCGCCGGCCAAAACCTATAACCCGCTTTTCGTTTACGGCGGAGTGGGTCTGGGCAAGACGCACCTGATGCAGGCCATTGGTCAGTATGTTTTAGGGAAGAAAAAGACGACCAAGGTGATGTATCTCTCCAGCGAGCTTTTCATCAACGAGTTCATCGACGCTATCCAGCACAGTAATTTGGTGAAATTTCGTAAACGTTACCGGCAGGCCGATCTGCTCCTAATCGACGATATCCAGTTCCTCGGCGGGAAAGAACGTTCGCAGGAGGAATTCTTCCATACCTTTAATACCCTCTTCGACGGGCATAAACAGATTGTTCTCTCAAGCGATCGACCCGCTTCGGAGATTGCTAACCTGGAACACCGGCTGGTTTCCCGTTTCGAATGGGGACTGACCGCAGAGCTACAACCGCCGGACGCGGAAACGCGCATGGCCATTTTGCGCAAGAAAGCGCGCACCATGCAGATCAAGCTGCGCGATGAGGTGCTCGAATTCCTGGCCAATCGTATTCGAACGAATGTTCGCCGCCTGGAAGGCGCCCTCATGCGCGTGGCGTCCTTTGCCTCACTCAGCGGGAAAGAGCTTACCAACGAAGTCGTCGAGCATTTGCTTAAGGACATCCTCCAGGAAGAGGCGCGTCACTCCGTTACGATCGAACAGATTCAAAGACGCGTGGCTGAGCATTTCGATGTGCGTATTGCCGATATGACGAGTAAACGCCGCCCGGCCAACATTGCTTTTCCGCGGCAGGTCGCCATGTATCTGGCGCGGGAGCTGACCAAGGCTTCCTTGAACGAAATAGGCGACGCTTTTGGTGGACGCGACCATGGTACCGTCCTGCATGCGTGCAAACTGGTGAAAAGGCGTATGACCGAACAGGATAGCCTGCGTCAGACGATTTCGTTCATCGACAGCTCGTTACAACGTTGAGCGCAATGCTTGCGCGGAATGGAGATGATCCGGCGCAAGAGACTTTACGGTTGCCGAACAAAATCGGAGGCCTTACATCTTAATCGCCCCAACCGATCATGAAATTTAGCGTCACGAAAGAAAAGCTCCTCGAAGGTTTGCAGCAGGTCCAAAATGTGGTCAGCACGCGCACGACGCTGCCGATTCTTTCCAATGTCCTGCTCCAGGCCAATGGCAATGAAGTCCATCTTACCACCACCGACCTCGACGTCGGCGTGCGCGGGAGTTTCGAAGCGCAGGTGGAAAAAGATGGGGCGACCACCCTGCCGGCCCGGCGCCTCTTCACCATTATCCGCGAGCTTCCGTCGAGTGAGATTCAGGTCGATGTCGATGGAAAGAATGCGGCTTCGATTCGCAGCGGACAAAGCTTTTTTAAGATCCTTGGGTTGCCGGAAGAAGAATTTCCGCCGTTGCCAAAATTTGAAAACGCCAAGGTCGTCACCATCCGGCAAAAAGATCTGCGCGACGGCTTGCGCAAGACTTCCTACGCCATATCGACGGACGAAACACGGTACGTTCTGAACGGCGTGCTTTTCAGTTTTAAGGAGAATAAGCTTACTTTGGTTGCGACCGACGGACGGCGCCTGGCCATGGTCGATCTGGAGCTGGAATTTCCGCGCAGCCACGAGGCCGATATCATTGTTCCGACCAAAGCCGTGACCGAACTGCAACGCCTGTTGACCGATGACGGCGAGGTCAAGGTGAGCGTGGGCAGCGGGCAGATCGCATTCGATCTGAACAAAACGCTGCTCGTTTCGAAATTAATCGAGGGCAATTATCCGAACTACAAACAGGTCATCCCCGGGGAAACCAAGGAACGGGTGACGCTCGAGCGAGAGACCTTCCTGAATTCGCTCCGGCGTGTCTCACTCCTGGCGAGCGACAAATCGAACTCGATCAAACTCAATTTCACCAAGAACAACATCGACATCACCGCGAATACCCCGGAGGTGGGCGAAGCCAAGGAATCGTTGCCGGTCACTTATAAAGGGCGCGAATTTTCCATCGCCTTTAATCCGGAGTTCCTGATGGCGCCGTTGCGCAATTTGACCGAAGACGAGGTTTTTCTCGACCTGATCGACGAGATGAGTCCCGGCGTCTTGAAGATTCAAACGCCGTTCCTTTACGTCCTGATGCCGATGCGCATCAGTTCCTGATCCTCAGTATTGCGTGAGGGCAAGCGCCAGCACGATCGCTCCGTAGAGGACAATGGCGGCGTGGACAGCACGCCAGCGAGCATGGCTCCGGCTGCTCCAATTGATCTGGTCGCGCAGCAAATAAGGCATCGTTACCCAAAGCAAACCGACGACGATGAGAATGTAGGCAAGAGTTGTGACGACTAACCGCGCCGTTTCGTAGCGGAGGAAAGCCGCGTCCAGTAACGGTTCGGCCGCGAACAAGCAAAGTATTCCGAGCGCGCGCACGGCCAGAAATTCGTCGACGAAACGAATGGTGAGGAAATAGCCGATAGGCAGAGCGATAAGAAGCGGCTTTCGAAATGTCGAGAACTCCCCCATCTCCATGGTGAAGAGCAGCCAAAAACTCCAGGCAAGGTCAACCGTGAGCAAGACGATCCCGGCTACGCGCGATCGCGGCAGTTTCTTCGCCCATTTCTGCAGGAGGTCCGGTTGCAGTAGTCCGGGCAAACCAGTCAGAACTAATAGGATTCCCGCCACCAGTGCGACCGAGTGCAGGGAGAAATGGTAAATCATTCGTAAGTCAGGGGTTTAAATGCGGAGTCAACTTCTCTCGTAACCCGGCCCTTTTCTCAAGGTCGATTAATGGAAGACCTTAAATGGGCCGGGAAGGGGACCAGTTTGGTTTCTAGCGGACCAACTTCCAGTAACCACACATGTCGATCTTTGAAGTACTCAAGCAGCTTCGAATTTTGGATCGGATCCATGGCGCGAGCCCAAATAACGGAGGTGTTATCAATATCGGCTTTGTTGTAAACCCATTCGCCCGAAGTCGAATTGGCCGCATACCGCACGACAATGAGATGCTTGCCGCCTTCCTGCTCGAGTCGAGCCACGATCTGGTTCCGGCGGGCGTAACGCGGGTCGTTTTGTTCAGCAATGCGCCAGGCCGTGGGGAGGAGCGAGAGAGCGCTTACCACCAGACAACCGCGGGCGAGGAACAGACCCACTGGCTTCCCGCGCCACTGCCACAGTCGCAGGTGCCGCATCGATTGTACGGCGACGACAAAGAACAGCCCCAGGGCGGGCGCGGCATAATGGAAAAACGTCCAATTAACTTGAAGCAGCGCCGCCATAAAGAGCGCCCAAATCAAAAACGCCAGTCGCATCCATCGGTTCGTCAGCGCCCAGGGAAATGCTGTGAAAATAAGGAGGAGCGGCCAAAGTCGAAATTGACTGCGAATCAATTTCGCCGCTCGCTCCAGCACTCCCGTGGCAAGACCACCCGGCGTTTGCTGCTCGGCATAATGCCGGAGTTCCCATCCCATATGAAAGTCCTGCATTTTTTTGTGATGATAGGTGGGCGACGGAGGAGGTTTTTGCCAGATGAAGATGGGCGCGGCATTGTAAGCGGCGATGTAGGCTTGGTGGGGCATTTGCAGCGGATTTTTGGTGACGCGCCAATTGAAGTAACTCATCCAGATCGCGGTGAGCATGAGACCCGCGGCCACCGGAAATCCGATTTGTATGATCGCAGTCGGCCGGACCTTTTTCTTCCGGAACGCTCCCATCGTCAGAACGCCCAGCAACAACAGGATTAGAACACCGCCTTCATAAGGCCGGGAAAGAATCAGTATCGCCATTCCCAAGGTCATGAGCACGGCATCGCGCGTTGAATGGAGCGCCGGCGTGGCGTTGTCGTGAAATCGTCCCAGGACACGCCGGAATCCGCCCAGCGCCAATGCTCCGCCAAGCAACGTGAGACTACCTCCCCAGTATCGTTGGCTCCACGCGAGAATTTCCGGATGCACTACTGCCAGCAACGAGCCGATAACCGCCCAACGGCGCGGCAACCATCCCATCAGCATCCAGCAAATTGCGGCGCAAGCCAGGGCCGTGCTGAGCCAGACGCCTATGATGGGATGGCCGAACAATTGGCCTAAAGCGAGGATCAAACCTTGTCCGGGCGGATAACGGGAAGCGTAGGTGGGTTGCTGAAGCGTGTGGAACGTTTCAAAAAAAATCCCCAGTGGATGGGGCGGGTTGGCCAGCCGGCCATGCATGAATGTGTCGGCGGCCAGTAGATAACTAAATTCGTCGTCAACTTTCGGCAGTGGAATTCCGGCGACAACGGTCAGGCCGATGGAGATGAGGAACGAAATAATTCCGACCAGGACAATCGCGCGGGCCGGTCGATTGGCTAATCTGGCCAGCGCGCTTTCTATTTTGCGAAACCCCCGCGCGTCCCGATGCCGGCCAAGGAAGGCGACAACGACGAGGGAGAGAAGCAGCGAACCAAAAAAGGCGATTTCCAAACCATCAGGCCCGAGCCAGGGAGCGGGCACGGGGTTGTTTGAGAAACTTAATAAGGCGTCAGACGCCATTTTCTGGTGCCTGTGTGCTAACGCATTCCGGGTGCGAGCAGATTGCCATACAAACTGAATCCGTTTGCTCGTTCGATCCGAAGATCGACAAGTTCGCCCACTAAACCGGCGTCCCCTTCGAATACCACAATTTTATTCGTGCGAGTACGGCCCATCAGGCGGGACGCGTTCGTCTTGCTCTCGCCTTCGCACAAGATTTCAACCTCCTGGCCGACGAGATCCTGGTGGGCCCGCCGAGCGGATTCATTTACAACCTCGAGAAGATCCTGATTGCGTTCATCTTTGACGCGTTCATCGATCTGGTTCTCCATCTCCGCCGCCGGTGTTTCACGGCGAGGGGAATAACGAAACACAAAAACGTTGTCGAACTGCATCTGACCAACGAGTGAGCGTGTCTGCTCGTAATCGCCGTCGGTTTCGCCGGGAAAACCGACAATGACGTCGCTGGTAATGGCGATGCCTTTGCGCGCATTCCGGATTTGCCGGACAAGATCGACATATTTCTCGGCCGTGTAGGTGCGATGCATCGCTTTCAGGACCCGGTTCGAGCCTGATTGCAGCGGCAAGTGAATGTGCTCCGCCAGTTTGGGCAGAGTAGCCAAGGCATCGATCAGGTCTTCACGAAAGCCGATCGGATGCGGCGAGGTAAAACGCAGCCGCTCCAAGCCGTCGATTTCGTGCACGGCTTCGAGTAATTGCACGAATGGGCTCTTATTACCGACTTTGGGAAACTCGTGCCGGCCGTAAAGGTTCACGATTTGTCCGAGTAAGGTGACTTCCTTCACGCCTTGTGCGACCAGGGCGCGCACTTCGTTCACAATTTGGGAAATGCTCCGGCTGCGCTCCGACCCGCGTGTCTGCGGCACGATGCAAAAGGTGCAATGCATGTTGCAGCCCTGCATGATGGAGACGAATGCCGTGGCCTGTTTTCGGCCGAGCGTTTGTTCGCGGATCGTTTCCTGCGATCCGGGCTCCTCGGCCACGTCGACAATGGAGAAGCGCGGATCATCCATGCGCCGGTTCCGCTTCTGTTCCAACGCGTCCTCCACGTAATCGGCCACGCGGTGAAATTTTTGTGTGCCCACGACAAGATCGACATGCGGCAAGTTGTGCAGCAGCGATTCGCCGCGCGCCTGGGCCATGCAACCGAGAAAACCAAAGACCACTTCCGGGCGATCCTTGGCCATGCGGCCAAGCATCCCCATTTTGCCAATCGCTTTTTGGTCGGCCATGTCGCGCACGCTGCAGGTATTGAGCAGAACCACGTCAGCGTCCGTTTCCTTCTCCACGCGCTCGTAACCGCGTTTGATGAGCGAATGCGCAACTTGTTCCGAGTCGCGTTCGTTCATCTGGCAGCCGTAGGTCTTGATAAAGAATTTCGGCATGGACGGGCGGAATAATACACGGCCGAGTCCCATTCGCCACGTTTTACCCGCGGCGGCGATTATCCGCTTTTCAATTTGTCGATCTTTCCGGTTTAATCGCCCCGCGAATGAAAAATGAAATTCCCGCCATAGGCGTTATCGGGGGCAGCGGCTTGTATCAAATGGACGGGCTCGAAAACGTGACCGAGCACAAGGTCGACACTCCCTTCGGTGCGCCTTCCGATGTGCTTATCGGCGGTCAGTTGAGCGGACGGCAGGTCTATTTTTTGCCGCGGCACGCGCGGGGCCACCGCATTTTGCCGCACGAGCTGAATCATCGCGCTAACATTTACGCACTGCGCTCGCTCAACGTGCGTTTCATCATTGCCGTTACCGCCGTGGGAAGCCTGCAGGAAAAATACGCGCCGCGCGACATCCTTCTGCCCTCGCAATTTTACGATCGCACCAGTTTGGGTTCCTCCCATACCTTCTTCGGTGACGGGATTGCCGCGCATATTTCGTTTGCCGATCCGATTAGTCCCAAATTGCGCGGCCTTCTGGCTGAGTCCGCCATGAAGCTGGAGATCACGGTCCACAACGGCGGCACCTATGTAAACATGGATGGTCCCGCCTTTTCCACTCGCGCCGAATCGGAACTGAACCGCCGCCACGGCTTTGACGTGATCGGCATGACCAATCTGCCTGAAGCGAAGCTTGCCCGTGAAGCGGAGATCGCCCTGGCCACCATGGCAATGATTACCGATTACGATTGCTGGAAAGTGGAAGACGAGCCGGTCTCGGCCCAGGCGGTTTTCGGGCATCTCAAGGCCAACGCCGATATAGCCAAGCGGGTCCTGGTCGATCTTATCCCGCGGATCCCGAGGGAGGCTAACTGGCCGGAGCACACGGCTTTGGACGCGGCCTTGACCACGGACCGGAGCCTGTGGCCGGCTCCCACGGTAGAGAGACTAAAAGCGATCCTGGGAAGATTTTTGTAGGCCGGAAAAATGGTACTTGCCTTTTCGAGCCAAAATATAGTAATTATAAAGACCGTCGGCATAAACCGACTTGCACATACGGAGCCATGAAAATTCAAATTGCCACTTGTTTGCTCGGCTTAGCCTTGCTTCCTGCCTGTTCAACCACTCAAATCACTGCTTCACATGAGACCCTCGAGCAGCGTTTGACGAACAAGTATGCTGCCGCTGATACCACGGTCGCGGGAGAACCCGCCCCGCCAGCGGAAGGACCGGAAGATGTTCCGGCCGAAGGACCGACCGATCCGGAGCGCAACCCCAAGATGGTGCCCACGCCATTGCTCCGTTATTGGGCCTCCTCTCGAACCCCGTAAGTTAGTTCGCGGCCAGTCGAGTCAGTGCCGCGCCCAGCGCTTTAATCTGCGCTTCTTCATGTGACGCGGTTACGGTAATCCGTAGCCGCGCCGCCTGTTTCGCGACCGTCGGATAACGGATCGCCGGAACAAGAAATCCTTCCGTCTGCAGATTTCGCGATAGGTCGATCGCCGCCTGTTCGTCCCCCACCATCCAAGGGAAAATGGCGCTGGCGATGCCGGTAAGCAAAGGAGGCTGTCGATCTTGCGGCAATGATTGACGCATCAGCTCGATTCGTCTCCAGAGAGCTAACCGCCGTCCTTCGCCCTCGTTTGCATTAAGGAATTCGACGGCGGCGAGGGCGGCGGCAGCGAGCGCGGGAGGTTGTGCGGTCGAATAGATGAATGATCGCGCGCGATTGATCAGCCATTCGACCAGACTGCGGCTTCCGCAGATGTAACCGCCGCTCACCCCAAGCGCTTTACTCAACGTCCCCATTTGCACATCGACGTGCTGGTTCAAGCCTTCCTCGGCCGCGAGGCCGCGACCATTTGGTCCAATCACCCCGATGGCGTGGGCTTCGTCGAGCAACAAAAGCGCGCCGAAGCGCTTTTTGAGTCCGACCAGTTCGCGCAAAGGGACACGATCGCCATCCATGGAAAAGACCGATTCGGTGACGATTAGAATGCGCGCGTCGGGATGTTCTCGCTTAGCCCATTCCAAATGACTCTCGAGTTTGCCAAGATGATTGTGGGGGAAGACGCGCAGAACGGCGCCGCTTAGTTTCGCCCCGTCGATGAGCGAAGCGTGAGAAAGTTTGTCGAGCAGAATGACATCGCTCTTGCCGACCAATGCCGGAATCGTTCCGACCGCGGCGGCGTAGCCGCTGCTGAAAGAAAGCGCGGCCGGCGTGCCTTTCCATTTCGCCAGCGCGGACTCGAGTTTCAAATGAGGAGATTGCGTTCCGCTGACCAGGCGGGAGGCGCCGGCCCCGACGCCGAACTCCTGAATCGCAGCTATGGCTGCATCGCGCAGGCGCTGATCGTTGGCCAGGCCGAGATAATCATTAGACGAAAAATTGATCAGCCGCTTTCCGACAAGATCGACAATCGATCCCTGGGCGCTTCCGATTTCGCGAAGTTTGCGATGGAGGGAGCGTGCGCGAAGCGCTTGCAATTGCTCCGCGAAAAGATCGCTCATGATGTGCAGCGAATGAATTCGCTACATCCACAATCCCCACTGGAGAAGGGCGGCGGAATCGCGCCAGACCCCGGCCTTGCTGTCGCCTAAGACAACAACGATGACATCCCGTCCGCCCGGCCGGGATGCGCTCGAAATCAAACAATGGCCGGCGGCTTCGGTGTATCCCGTCTTCATTCCATTGCAGTAAGGGAATCGCTTTAAGACTTTGTTCGTGTTCTCGAGCTCCCGTGTCCGCCCGTTGGCGTAGCGAAAAACAAGCTGGGGCAAACAGACGATCGACCGGATGGTCGAGTTCGCATAAGCCGCGCGCGCGATCAGGGACAAATCACGCGCAGAGGAATATTGGCCGGGAACGGGCAATCCATTTGGGTTTACAAAATGTGAGTGGGTTGCGCCCAAGCTGATGGCACGGCGATTCATTACCTCAGCAAATGCTTCGATGCTCCCGGCATTGTCGCGAGCCAGGCAACGCGCCACATCATTAGGGCTTTTTACCAGCAACGCCCGCAGCAAATCGATGCGTTGGTAAACATCACCCGGTTTGATATTCAGTTTCACCGGTTCGGCCAGAGTGTCGATTTGTTCGACTCGCACCGGCTGATCCAGCATGCCGCGCTCAGCTACGATCAGAGCCGTCAGCAATTTCTGCGTGCTCGCGGCGGCTCGCACTTCATCCGCATTTTTCTCGTAAAGAACCTGGCCACTGCGAGCATCGACAATCATAACAGATTTCGCGCCCGTCGCGGGAACCGCTCCGCCGGGAGGGGGCGCCGCCGGGGTGGTAAAGAAATCTTCGTCACTCTTTTTTTTGGCTCTTACCCGCTTCGCTTTTTTGGGCGTGCTTTCCTTGGTCGCATTCTCGTCAAAGGCCCGTGCCTTGGGTATTGGTTTGTCCGATTTCGACGATTTCTCCGCGCTGCTCGGAGTGATGAATGGCTCCGGCTCAACCGCGAATGCGCCAAAGGCGAAGCCGCAAACGCAGAAAATCGAAAGCGAAGTGCGTATCAATTTCATCGGGCCGTGAAAATAGCGGTAAAGTTCAAGCGAGCGCAAGCGATGCTTATCCGACGGAAGCGTGCTCGATCAATTCAATCTCATAACCTTCCGGCGCGTCAATGAAGGCGATCCGGCCACTGCTGCTTTTATGCGGGCCGTCGGAAAGCGGATAACCCTTGGCCGCAGATGCGCGAGCGAATTCATCGAGATTGTCGACCTCGAAGGCCAGGTGAGTCAGATCGGGACCGACCATGACGGGCCCGCTCTCATCAAACTTGCAGATCTCGATTTCCTCCTCGCTCTGTGGCGCTTTCAGAAAAACCAATTGCGAACCGCGACCGGAGGTGTGGCGCCGGATTTCCTCAAGGCCGAGGACGTCGCGGTAAAATGAAACCGTCTTTTCCAGATCTTTCACCCGATACCGAGTGTGCAGGAGTTTTTTAACCATGACGTATCTTATTGCCCCGAATAGCGAATAAATTCAAACTCAGGCTACATTTTCGCGATGAAACTTGTCATTGCCGCGACCGGCGCGAGCGGAACCATCTACCTGCAGCGATTGCTCGAACAAATCGACTGTTCGGCGCATGAGGTGCACGTGGTCATGAGTTCGCACGCCAAACAGGTGGCGAAGCAGGAGGTGGATAATCTCGAGTTTCCAAATGGCGTCATCCAGCATGCCGAAAACGATCTTAATGTTCCGTACGTGAGCGGCTCGGCCCGTTTCGACGCCATGGTCATTGTGCCCTGTTCGATGGCTACGCTGGGCCGGATCGCTTCCGGCGCGAGCGAAAGCGCGTTATTGCGGGGTGCAGATGTATTTCTAAAAGAGCGGCGCAAACTGATTTTGGTCGCGCGCGAGACGCCCTGGAGCCTGATTCATGCGCGGAACGTTGTCACTCTTCTCGAAGCCGGCGCCATTGTCCTCCCGGCGATTCCATCTTTTTACAGTCGCCCAAAATCGATTGTCGATCTTGTCGACACCGTCGTTTGGCGCATCCTCGATCAAATCGGTCTGCCCAGCCAACGCGCCTATCGCTGGCCGGACAAGACCGACAAATCTTCGCCTCAAAGTTGAAGATCAAAGGTCGCCCGGCGCGGTGGTTGATTGCATTTGGGTTCCGTTTACTGCGCGTGTGGGCAAGCACGTTGCGCTACGAAATCGACGATCGTTCGAATTTGTTGACTGACGTAAAGGGCGTGAGCTATGTCGGCGCACTCTGGCATAATCGCCTTCTGTTAATTGCGCATGTCTTGCAGAAATTTGCGCCACACCGGCCCGGTGCCGGTTTGATCAGCGCGAGTCGTGACGGCGATTTAATCGCGCCATTAATCGAACGCTTTGGATTTCAAGTCGTGCGCGGGTCCAGCTCGCGCATGGGTGCAAGTGCGACGCTTGAACTGGCCGGCGTGCTCGACGCTGGCCGTGATGTGTTGATCACACCGGATGGCCCGCGCGGGCCGGCCTACGAACTCGGCCCCGGCATTGTTTTTCTCGCGCAAAAGTCGGGTGCGCCGATTCAACCGATCAACATGGAGTTCTCAAGTTGCTGGCGGGTGAACAGCTGGGATCGTTTTATCTTGCCGCGGCCGTTTTCAAAGGTGCGCGTTATTTTCGGCCCATTGCATCGGGTCGGAGCGACAAATACGCCGGAGGAATTCGAGGTGGAGCGAAAACGTTTACAAGACGCAATGATGTCACTGGTCGAAATGCGTTGACTCTTTTAGGGTGCAGCCATGGCAAACTTGATCGACGGCCGCGCTATTGCCGAGAAGGTCTATGTCGATCTTCGAGAAAAGATCGCGGAGTTAAAGGCGCGCGGCCTTACCCCCGGGCTTGCCGTCGTCCTGGTCGGCGACAATCCGGCATCGCGAGCTTATGTGCGCTCGAAAGACAAAATGAGCCGTGAGCTCGGGTTACATTCCGTGAAACTGGAATTGCCCGCCACCACTACGCAGGCAGAGCTGCTTCTACGCGTAGAAGAATTGAATCGCGATCCAGCTGTCCACGGAATTCTCGTGCAATCGCCACCGCCAAAACAGATTGATGAAGCGGCCGTCGTGCGCGCGCTTGATCCAGCCAAGGACGTCGACGGGTTTCATCCAATGAATGTGGCCAAACTCGCGTTTGGCGATCCGACCGGTTTTGTCCCGTGCACGCCGCTCGGCGTGCAGCGTTTGCTCGTGGAAAGCAAGATCGACATCGCAGGAGCGCATGTGGTCGTGCTTGGCCGCAGCATGATTGTGGGAAAGCCGCTCGCGTTGCTCCTTATGCAAAAAGGCAAAGGCGGCGACGCCACCGTCACGGTTGTGCATTCGCGCAGCCGGAATCTCGAGAGCATTACACGGTCAGCCGATATTTTGGTCGCCGGCATCGGGCGGCCGAACTTTGTGAAGGCCGGGCACGTGCGCGATGGCGCAGTCGTTATCGATGTTGGAATTAATCGCGTGGAAGATGTGGCTTCTCCGCGCGGTTACCGGTTGGTTGGCGACGTTGCCTTCGAAGAAGTCTCGCAAAAAGCCGTTGCCATTACACCGGTCCCTGGCGGCGTCGGCCCAATGACGATCGCCATGTTGATGTCGAATACGGCGAAGGCGTGCCGCCAGATCAATTCGGTCTGACGATTTTCGAAGTCAGGCCTCGCAAGATGGCGGGCTGAAATCGTGCGATGCGCAAGACGAGAGAGGCGAAACGGGGCGACAAGACGGCGAGGCGCGTGAGCTGATTGATCCATAAACGTCCGCGATACATCGCGACATGGGCGCGCTCGAACTCGCGCAAAACGCATTGTCGATCTTTGCCCCCAATAATCTTGGCCATCGCGGCTGCGGCCAATTCCCCGCCGCGCAACGCGTAGAAAATACCTTCGCCGGTGAACGGCTCAACTACGCGCGCGGCGTCACCGATAAGAAACAAATTGTCCTGAACCGGTGAAATTGCGTTGCGGGTGAGGGGTGTGATCGTGCGCCAGGGGTGATCGAGTGGAATCCCGAAACGCTGCTCAGCCCATTCCCGCAATTTTGAAATGCTCGCGGGCACCCCGACGAGACAGAGATTCAATTCCTGATCGTTTACCGGTGCCTGTCCCGAATAACCTTCGGGTAAAAACTGCAGCACAACACGGTTTCCGAAACCCTTCGGTAATGGGATGTGACTTTGCAGGGCAACGCGTTCTCGCGCCGTCCGCGGCATGAATTTGCAAAATCGCGCCACGCTCGAATTCCTTCCATCGGCTCCAACCAGAAGCCACGCCGTCAGAATTTCGGTGCCGATGTCGATCTTCCAATTGCCGGAAGAATCTTTGGCGATGGAATTGACCGTGGTGGTGTCGCGCACTTCGGCGCCCAGCTGCCGGGCGCGTGTCATAAGTGCGCTGTCGAAGAAACTGCGCTTCACCGCGATCTCGCTGTCGCCGCCCGTTGGAAGATCGACATGTATTTTTTGGCCGCAGATACCGATAAATTCGACGGCGTCGAGAGTGCCGTGGGGCAAGGCACGAATTTTTTCGAAGAGGCCGAGCCGGCGCAAGACCGGCCAACAGGATGGATTCAGGCAATCGCCGCAAACTTTCTCGCGCGGGAACGTTTCGCGTTCGAGAAGGACTGTGCGTAACCCCGCCTCCGCGCAAAAGGCAGCGCAGGTTGAACCGGCCGGGCCGGCGCCGACGATGACGACGTCGATGACGTTTATTCGACTCATTGGGTGGTTATAGCGGCGCTGTTCTCGAGCGCTGACCTAGAATAACAGGCGCTTGGCAGGGGCGCCTCCACAACTCCGCGGCTTTGCTCTGCGCAGAGGCGAGGTAAATTGATTCCGTCAAGATGCCCATGGCTAAAAAAGAGAAACCGGATTTGCGCAAAAAGGTGCACGAGGTGCCGCATAAGCCGGGCATTTATCTCATGCGCGATCGCTTTAACCGCGTCATTTACGTGGGCAAGGCGCGCGACCTGCGCAAACGAGTGAGTTCTTATTTTCTTCCTTCGAAAATTGCGCAGGCCGATTTGAAGACGCGCGCCATGCTCGATGCGGTCTGGGATTTTGAAACGCACACCGTGCGCAACGACGCTGAGTCGTTGCTGCTCGAAGGCAAGTTGATCAAAGAATTTCGCCCGCGTTACAACATCTCGTTTCGCGACGATAAGCGTTTTCTTCTGGTGAAGGTCGACCTGTCGGAAGAGTGGCCGCGCTTTCGACTGGCGCGGTTCAAGAAAGATGATGGCGCCCGCTACTTCGGGCCGTATGCCCATGCCGGCGCGTTACGGCAGACGCTCAATTTCATGCGCAAAAAATTTGGCGTGCTCACCTTTGGACGCGGTTCGCCCACGGAGCGCGAATTGAAATCGGCGACTTACCAGGTGCCGATGCGGCTGAGCGATATCACGGCCGAACAATATCGGGAGCGGGCGGCGCAAGCGGCGGAATTTTTGGAAGGTCATTCGCGCGAGATGATCAATGCCTTGGAAGAGGAGATGCGAAAAGCGGCCGAGAAGCGGCAATTTGAAAAAGCGGCTGAGCTTCGCAACATGATTGCCGACCTGCGCAGCACCACGAAGCCGACGCGTCGTTTCACCCGCGGAAGTTTGCCGAGCACGATCGACCCAATGGCGGATGTGCAGGCGCTGGCCGATGCGTTGCAATTGCCGCGCCCGCCGGTAGTGATGGAATGTTTCGATATCTCGAACATTTCCACCACGCACGTCGTTGCTTCCATGGTCTGTTTTCGCAACGGCGTGCCGGATAAGGACAACTATCGGCGCTATCGCGTGCGGACGGTGAAAGGCCAGGATGATTTTGCCAGCATGGCGGAAGTGGTGCGGCGGCGTTATTCGCGGGTGCTGCTCGAAGCGCGTGAGTTGAATCCGGATGCGGAGTTTTCGCAGGAGGAGACAGTGGAGGGACTGCAGCGAAGGGAGAAGCAAACGCTCGACCTCGATATTGGAGAAGAAGACAAGACGCCGTTCGTCCGTCTTCCGGACCTGATCATTGTCGATGGAGGCAAAGGACAATTATCATCGGCCTGCCGGGAATTGCAGCGACTCGGATTGCACGAGCTTCCGATCATTGGGTTGGCCAAGGAACACGAAGAGATTTATCGACCGGGCCGAGCCCTGCCTTTGCAGCTCCCGATCGATTCGGGCGCATTACGGTTACTGCAGCGGATTCGGGACGAAGCGCACCGCTTTGCCAATACGTATCACCAGTTGCTCATGAAGAAACGGATCGGTGAAAGCATCCTCGATGACTGCCCGGGCGTCAGTCAGAACCGCAAGAATTTGCTGCTGCGCAAATTTGGATCAGTCAATCGGCTGCGCAAAGCGAGTGCGGCAGAGATCGCCTCGACTGATGGAATCGGACCGAAATTAGCTGAGGAAGTGCATCGGTTCTTGCAGAGGCACTAGTTAGCCGCAGATTCCACGAATGCGCCTGGCCTGTTTATTGTTGATCTTGCTGTCCCTAACAGGTTCGCGCGCGCAAACCTTGCTCCCGGCCGCACCGCCCAGCGTTTCCGTCGCGCCGACACCGACGCCGACGGCCAGCGCCAGCGCTCCAGAAGAGGAGACGATTGTTCCGACCTTTGAAACGCAAAAATTGGCGCGCACGTACATTCTCGATATTCCGGCGCCTCGCGGACAGATCACGGACCGGAACGGCGTGCCGATGGCGCAGAACAAACTGAATTACAATCTCGCGGTCAGCTTCCCGACGCCGCTCGATTTTTCCGACGCACAGGCAATCGCCTTCGTGCGCGAGAAGATCGACAAAGCGGCCAAGATCATCGGGCGGCCGATCAAGATTTCCGATGACGCCATTCTGCGGCATTACCGGAACCGGGGGATTCTGCCATTGGAAGTCGTGACGAATTTGACCAAGGCCGAATACGAAGAGGTCAAGGACGTGAAGCCGCCGTTGCTGGTGCGCTCGATTTATGTACGGACTTATCCCAACGGAAAAATCGGCGGTCAGATCGTGGGTTATACCGGAAAAACGGGACGTAATTTAGACGGCATCATCGACAATCACGAAACGCTATGGCCGGAAACGGAGGGGCGCGAGGGCCTTGAGCAAACGTTCAATGAGATGCTCACCGGCAAGCATGGCGAATACAAACTGACTTTCGACAAGGACGGGCGAAAGACTTCGGAAAAGCTGGTGACGCCGCCAGTGCCGGGTCACAACGTCGTCACTACGCTTGATCTGCGCTTGCAGGAGATGGCGGAAAAGGCGCTTGAGTCCAAGGCCAAACGCGGCGCAATCGTTATTATCGATCCGAACAACGGAGACATTCTCGCGCTGGCTTCCTGCCCGGACTACGATCCGAATGCTTTTATCCCGTCGATTTCGGCGGAAAAATTTAAGGCGCTACAGGACGATCCTAACATCCCGTTATTGCCGCGGGCGTTCCGTTCCTCCTATCCACCGGGATCGACATTCAAGGTCGCGGTCGGAATTGCCGCGCTTGAAAGCGGCACGATTCGTCCGGACGATGTCTATCAATGCGTTCCGGCTCTCGAGATCGGCAACACCACTTTTCACAATTGGAAAAAAGGCGATCGCGGTGCGCTCAACTTCGTGCAGGCCATGACGGAATCGTGCGACACCTGGTTTTATCAGGTCGGCATTAAGACGGGCGCGGAGCCGATCATCGATTGGGCGCAGAAGCTTGGCTTCGGGGAGAAATGTGGAATTCCATTGCGCGGGGAGGTCGAGGGCCGGGTGCCGAACGATCAGTACATGAAGGCAACACACGGCCGCAAATTGCTTAACGGCGACATCGCCAACCTGTCGATTGGGCAGGGAGACATGCTGGTCACGCCGCTGCAAATGGCGCAGGCTATGGCTATCATTGGTAATGGCGGCACGTTCTATCAAACGCGGCTGGTGCAGCAGGTGCAGACCTTGAACAATGAGATCGTGACCGCATATCAGGTGCGCGCGAAGAAGACTCTCGATATGTCGCCGACGACAATGGAAGAATTGCACACCGCTTTGCTCGAGGTGGTGAATGGGCCCGGAGGTACCGCTCACCAGGCGAGTCTCGACAATGTCGAAGTCGCCGGGAAAACCGGAACTGCGCAATGGGGCCCGAAAAACAAAGAGCGAACGGCCGCCTGGTTTGCCGGATTTCTACCGGCGGACAAGCCGCAGTACGCCTTTGCCGCGCTTTACGAGGGAGAAGTGGGAAGCAAAGTGCACGGCGGCTCAACCGGCGGCCCGATGATCGCGCAAATTTTCAAAGACATTTACAAAGACCAGCGGGTCGCGAATGGGCATCGCCGCGAACCGCAACGCGGGCAAACAATTCGTCGCGCCGAGCCGGTTGAGGAAGACGAATCCGATTAGACAGTCGCGGGTTTCGCTTCTGCCGGCATCTCCATAGTGCCTTTGAACTTTGGCTCTTCGAGTTCGAGCCCGAAGTTCTCCGCGTAGAGATTGTCAATCTTCGCGAGATCGTCGGCCGTTAAAGGTGGACACTCGGGTGCCCTGGCGAATTCGATGAGCTGCTCTTCGTTGTAAATGTTCGGCAAGGTGGATGCGACGCGATCGTCGGCCAGCAACCATTGCAAGGCCGCCTGGCCGAGGGTGCGCTCGGAATTTTCCAGAAAGCGCAGTTGATCAATTTTCTTTACGCCGTTCAAGAGCCAGCTACGCGGACGATGACTGCGATGATCGGTCGGCGGGAAAGTCGTATCGGCCGTGTATTTGCCTTCAAGCATGCCGGATGAATGCGTCACCCGAATTAAGAACATGGTGTCTTTGTTCGCTTCGGTGGCGGCATCCTGCATGGCGCGACCGGGATGTTGTTCGAGCATGTTGTAGATGTGCTGCACACTCGTGATCTCGCGTTCGCGGATCGCGTTGATCCCTTCGTAAAGCCAGCCCACAGCCGGTCCGAGCGCGATGCCGTAGTGACGAATTTTTCCGGAGGCCTTCAATTGCTCGAGCGTGGTCCAAAGCGCATCGTCGTAAACCTGATCCATGCGGATGTTATGCAATTGCAAAAGATCAATACGATCGGTTTTGAGCCGCTTGAGCGCGGCGTCGGTCGCGCGAATGATTGCATCCGGCGAAAAGTCCTGGGGAATCTCGCGCTGTCCGCGCCCGCGCGTTTCGCCGTGCGTGACAAAGTCATAACCCACCTTGGTCGCGATCACGATTTCATCGCGATTGGTTGGAAAAGCCTTGGCAATCAGTTCTTCACTTAAGCCGTTCCCATAGGTATCGGCGGCATCGAAAAGAGTCATGCCGAGATCGAACGCCTTGTGCATGAGCGCGATCGCTTCGCCCTCGGTGAAGTTTCCCCACCAGCCGGTCGAGACGGTCCAAAGGCCGAAGCCGACCTGGGAGACGGTGAGGTCGGTGTTTTTGTAGGTGCGAAACTTCATCGCGCTAGCTTAGCCATACGAGAGAAAACGTCCAACGCCGAACATTCGAGATTGGACGTTCGACCTTGGGCGTTCGACGTTTCTGAGATCGGCATGATATCGAAAGCAAACAGCGCGCTCCTGATCGTCGGTCACGGCTCGACCGCGAATCCGGATTCGAGCACCCCGACGCTCGCGCATGCAGCCGAGATTCGACGGCGCAACATTTTTGCCGAGGTGGCGTGTGCCTTTTGGAAAGAGGAGCCGAGCTTGCGCGACGCGCTTTTCCTATTTGGCGATCCGGCAATCAAACAGGTCTATGTCGTGCCGAATTTCATTAGCGAAGGTTATTTCACACAAACGGTTATTCCGCGGGAACTGGAATTGAGCGGAAGGGAAACAAAGCGCGACGGTGGTCAGACTTGGAAATATTGCGAACCGGTTGGAAACGATTCGAGCATGACGCAGTTGCTGCTGAAGCGGGCGCATGAAGTGGCGCCGGATGCGCCGGAAAGATCGACAACTCTGGTTATCGCCGCGCACGGGACCGATCTGAACGAAAATTCGGCGGTCGCCGCCAAACGGGAGGCCGAACGCATCCGCAAACTGGATCGGTATGCCGGCGTCCTGAACCTTTATATGGAAGAGTCGCCGTTGATCTCAGATTGGAAGAAGCTGACCGCGTCGGAGAATGTCATTGTCGTCCCGTTTTTTATCTCCGATGGCCTGCACAGTTTCGAAGACATCCCGGTGATGCTTGGAATTGCGCGGGAAGGATCGACCGGAAGCCGGGGCGCGGCCGGGCGCGAGGAGATCTTCCGTCAAAATCCCTACAAGATCGACCATCGCTCCCTCTATTACGCCAGCGCGATTGGCACCGAACCGGAGCTGGCCGATACGATGATTAAGCAGGTTGCGCGTTTCGACGGAGACGGCGAAGGTTCAGTCCCGAAAGACTGAAATCGAATGCACACCGCCACGATCAAGCAGTTGCAAGAGTTAGGAGCATTTGTGCTCGCCAGCGGATGCGGATCGAAACAGATCAAGAAGGTGGCGGAGATGATACGGGAGGCGCGCGACTATCGCTGGGTGGGCATTTATAAGGTGACGCAAAAGGAATTTGTCATTCTGGCCGGAACGGGAAAAGAGCCACCGGCTTATCCCCGGTTCCCGCTGACGCAGGGAATATGTGGCGCCGCGCTGGAAGCCAAGAAAGCGATCATCGTCGGAGACGTGCGCAAGGATGTGCGGTATTTGCCGACTTTTCACACGACCCGGTCGGAGGTGATCATTCCGATCATGAACGAACAGAAGAAGATCGTGGGAATGCTGGACGCCGAAAGTGAAAAGACCAACGCGTTCCAGGCGGAAGATCGACAATTTCTCGAGCGGGCCGCGGGTTTAATCGCGCATTGTTTGAGTTAGAATCCCCGCGGATGGCCGATTTCATTGATCGGGCGCTGGCCAACACGTTAAGCGAGGCCTGCCGAATCGGGCAGATCCTCATTCGCAGGACAAGCAGTCGTGGCTTCATTCTTTGCCACCGGGATGATAAGGAGTTGCGCGGTTTGCAAGAGTTGAAAGACCCGGAAGATGCGATCGGGCTTGCGAAGTTCGACGACACGGGAAATTATCGCCCGTTGAAGACCGCGCCGAACCTGCGGCATGGCTGGCAGTTGGAAGTTGTCGATCTTGCCGAAGTGCGGCGGGCACTGGATTATTTTTATCCCGGACGGCTAGCCCTGTTTGCCTCCTGGAAGGAAAATCAGACTCGCACCACTCCATTGCGCGACACTTTGAATCGACAATCGGGAATGTACCGCGTGGCCGCCGATATTTCGGATGATCAGGCGGACGACCTGGTGGCGGAGTTTTGCCGCAGCGATGGAGGATGTTTGCGCACGATCTTGTGGAAGCGGGACAAAACCGGCCGGACACCTTCAACAAAATTGCCGCGGGAAAAATTTGACCCCGCCTTCGATCAAATGCGGGAGCCGGTGGAGTTGAGCGGAGCGGCCATTCCGATTCTTTGTCAGGAAGCCTGCAATCTTCTGGTGAACGAAGCGCGCAAACTCGTTAAGGCCGAATGATTATTCGAGCTCGCATGGTCGTGCCGATGACCGGTCCGCCGATCGAGAACGGAAGGGTCACGGTTGAGGAGGGGGAAATTGTCGACGTCGGCGTGTTCGAGACGATGGCGGGCATCTCGTCTGGTGAAGTTGTCGATCTTGGAGACCAGGTGCTGTTGCCCGGATTAATCAACGCGCATTGCCATCTCGATTACACGTGCTTGCGCGGCAAGATTGAGCCCGAAGAATCGTTCACCGATTGGATTCGCGCTATCAATGAAGCCAAGGAGAGAATTAGTCCGACCAAGTTTATCAACTCAATTAACGCAGGTTTTGCCGAAGCTTTAAGCTTCGGCACCACTTCGCTCGTCGCGTTTGAATCGTTTCCGGAATTGATTATTCGGACACCCGCGCCTTTTCGGACCTGGTGGATGGCAGAATTGATTGATGTGCGCGGTTCGAATCGTCCGAAGCAAGTCGTTGATATGGCCATGACTCTCATGAGCCGGCCGAAAGATCGAGGTTTGGCCCCGCATGCGCCGTACACGGCGTCGCTCGATCTTTACCGGAGATGTCAGGAGGTCGGCCGCCAGTATGACCTGCGCTTGAGCACGCACCTGGCCGAGTCGCGCGAAGAATTCCAAATGTTCCAGGAGGCGAAGGGGCCGCTCTATGATTTCCTAAAAGGGCTGGGACGCGATATGAGAGATTGTGGCGGAGTGACGCCGCTCGCGCATTTTCTGCCGCAAATCGCGCTGGATGAACGTTGGCTGGTGGTACACTTGAACGAACTGGCGGAAAGCGACTTCGATTTGCTGGCAGAATGGGAAACTAAATTTAACGTTGTGCATTGTCCCCGCAGTCACCGGTACTTCGTGCATTCACCGTTTCAGCTGGGGAGATTGCGCAAGCTCGGCCTGAACATTTGTCTCGGCACGGATAGCCTGGCCAGCAACAAGGACCTGAGTTTGTTCGCCGAGATGCGAGAACTGCGCCTGGACTTTGATCACCTTTCTCCGCGCGAGATCTTGGAGATGGTAACAATCAATCCGGCGCGCGCTTTGGGTCGACAGTCGCAACTGGGCCAGATTAGCGAGGGGGCGGTTGCAGATATGATCGCAATTCCAATCGAAGGGGACCGCGACGTCTTCGAACAGATTTTGGCCTTCGACAAAACGGTGCCATGGGTGATGCTGAACGGACGAGCCCACCAAGCGTCATGAACCAACTTTTCTCATTTCGCCTTTCTTTTTCTCAAATCTGAAATATTCTCCGCGCTGAGATTTATGGCAAAAATCATAATCATCGATGACGAACCGGCCATGGTAGAGGTGATCGTGACGCTTTGTCGCGAAAAGGGACATCAGGTTTTCCCTTTCAATTCAGCTCCGAAAGCGATCGAACAACTGGACAGTATTGCGCCGCAAGTGGTGATCGCGGACATCAAAATGGAGACGATGACCGGCTTCGATGTTTTGCGGCATGTGCGCGAACATCACCGCCAGACCGCCGTGATCTTGATTACGGCTTACGGCAGCGTCGAGACAGCGGTCGAGGCCATGAAAATGGGTGCGTACGATTACGTAACCAAACCGTTCAAGATCGACGAGCTGCAGATGACGGTGCAGCGGGCGCTCGATTATCAGGCGGCGTTGCGGGAGAACGTTTATCTCCGCAAGGAACTCAAGAACCGATATCGTTTTGAAAACATCATCGGCACGAGCCGAAAGATGCAGAGTGTTTACAATTTAATTAATAAGGTCGCGGATACGGACAGCACCGTCTTGATTCAAGGCGAAAGCGGAACGGGCAAGGAACTCGTCGCGCGCGGGCTGCATTTTAACAGCAACCGGCAGCATCATCCGTTTGTGGCGATCAATTGCAGCGCTTTGCCGGAAAATCTGCTCGAGTCGGAATTGTTCGGACACAAGAAAGGCGCCTTTACCGGGGCGGTGGCGGACAAGCGTGGACTTTTTGAGGAAGCAAATCTCGGAACCATTTTTTTGGACGAGGTCAATTCCATGGCGCCGCCGTTACAGACAAAACTTTTGCGTGTGTTGCAGGAACGTGAGGTTCGCCGCGTGGGCGACAACAAAAGCTCTCCGGTCAATGTGCGCGTGGTCGGCGCTACCAATGAAGCGTTACAACCAAAACTGAGGGACGGAACTTTTCGGGAAGATCTCTATTACCGGCTGGCGGTAATACCGATCGAGATACCGCCGCTACGCGAGCGCCTGGAGGATGTTCCGCTTTTGGTAAATCACTTTTTGCAAAAGCAGGCGAGCGCGACGGGCGGTGAACCAAAGAAGATCGATCCAGCCGCGGTCGATATTTTGTGCCACTACGATTATCCGGGCAACGTGCGCGAGTTAGAGAACGCGATCGAGCGGGCCTGCGCGTTGTGCGATGAAGACATGATTTTGCCGACTGACTTGCCGCCCCATTTGGTGAGCCACGCCAAGGGCGAAGCGGTGGAAGAAGCGAGAGCAGCCATGCCAGTGGGCCAACCACTGGACGATTACGTGCAACAACAGGAGCGTGGTTACATCGAGGCGACGCTGGCGCATTGCGGCGGTTCGCGCGAGAAGGCCGCAAGCATGCTCGGGATCAGTATGGCGACTCTCTATCGCAAAGTAGAGCCGAAGAAGAAATAACGGCCAGATCGAAGATGTCGATCTTAGCCGCGCTTGGTGAACGCCTTCATCTGCTCGGCCGTCTTTTGCAGCTCATCTAACTGCTGCAACATGGCTTCCTGCTTTTTCAGCGTCTCGGCGTTCGTCGCTTTCATTTCCTGGAGCAACTTGATGGTGGCCGCGAGAGAACTTGATTCAGCTGCCGAGGTAGTTGGCGCGGCGGCGACGGGAGCGGTGTTGGCGCTAGGAGCGGAAGAGGCCGCGGGCACGACCACAATAGGCGCTTGCGCGTAGACGCCTCCGGTGGCCAGCGAAACAACGAGAAGAAGAAGGGCGAGCTTAATATTCATTCTAGCGACCCCGGCTGGAATAGATACGCGCGATTCGCACGGCTTCGGCGACTTCGGCGAGTTTCGTTTCGATCTTGGTTTGATTGGCGGCAATCTCGGTCTGTTGCGCCTGCACTTCTTTAACCAGTTGATAAATCGTTTGATCTTCCTTTTGTCCCGGTGCTTGCGCGTCCAGCGACGAAAGCGACACCGCGATCATAAGCAGAGTGGCAAAGAGGAATCGTTTCATTTGATTTAGCCCGACTCCCTCGGTAGCAAGTAGCATTCCGTGTTTATCATCGAGCATTTACCGCAAACAATCGAAATATCCGCGGAACGCAAATTGCTTGCCACGCGACGCTTGACTCGGTAAACTCACGGGACATGGCCGGCCAAGGAATGCATCAGTCGCAGAATCTCTCCCTCCAGCAGGTCCTGGCCCCGCAACTGCAGCAGAGTTTGCTCATTCTGCAGGCGCCGTTGCTCGAACTGCGCAATCTCGTTCAGCAGGAAATGGAAACTAATCCGGTGCTGGAAGAATTGGCCACTGAACCGGGCAACGAGGCGGAGGAAGCCAAGGCCACGACCGACGCCGAGTTCAAGGAGGAATTCGATCAGCTGGCGAAACTGGATGAGGAATGGCGCGATTACATGGCGCAATCGAACAGCTATTCCGGCCGTTCTCAGGAAGCGGAAGAAAAGCGGCAATTCTTTTTCGACTCCATCGCTACACAGGAAACGCTGCAGCAGCATTTGATGGGGCAACTGAACCAGACCGCCCTTAACGCAAACGATCGCAAGACGGCTGAGTTGATCATCGGAAATATCGACGACAACGGATTCCTCCAGACCACTCCGGAAGAAATGGCGCTGAATACCGGTATTTCGCAGGAAGATTTTGAGCACATGCTCACGCTCATTCAGAGTTTTTATCCGCCCGGCGTGGGCGCGCGCGATCTGCGGGAATGTTTGCTCATCCAATTGAAGCGAGAAGGCAAGCAGGGGAATCTGGAGTACAAGATTATCTCCGATCACATGCCGGATCTGGGGAAGCGGCGCTTTCCCGAAATCGCCCGCCGCATGGGTATCAGCGTTGAACAGGTGCAGAAGTGCGCGAACAATATCGCGCAGCTTGATCCGCGACCGGGCCAGATCTTCGCCGCCGCCCCGCAAAACTACGTCCTGCCGGATGTAACGGTCGAGAAAGTGAACGGTGATTATCAGGTCATCTTAAACGGCGAACAGATTCCTCATCTGCGCATCAGCAACACCTACAAGGACATCATGTCGCAGGATGGAAATGGCGGCGAGGTGAAGGATTACATCCGCGACAAGATCCGGAGCGGGAAATTCCTGATCAAATCGATCCATCAGCGCCAGCAAACCATTTCCAACATCGCTCACCAAATCGTCAGCCGGCAGCGCGAATTTTTCGACCGGGGCTCGGCCCACTTAAAGCCAATGACCATGGTGCAGATCGCGGACGCGGTCGGCGTTCATGAGACAACGGTGAGCCGCGCCATTTCCGGAAAGTACATGTCCACGCCGCAAGGCGTGTTCGAGATGAAATATTTCTTCACGCCCGGTTACCAGACCGCAACCGGCGAGTCGATGAGCAACACCAGCGTGAAAGAAGCGATCATGAACCTCGTGAAGGACGAGGATGGAAATGCGCCTCTGAGCGACAAAGAAATCGTTGAGATCCTGAGCGGGCGCGGAATTCCGATCGCTCGCCGCACCGTGGCCAAGTATCGAACCGAGCTAAATATTCTGCCGAGCAACATGCGGCGGAAGTATTAGGCGCTCGGCCGATCTTCCGGGCGGCGCGAATTGTCGATCTTGCGAAGGTGACGTGACTTTGCCTCGGGCTGCGGGTAATTTTTTTTGTGAATCCATCAATTCGCGCGGCCGCTCTCTCTGAATGGCGCGGTCTGCCGGAAAAAAAAGTTCGCCCCGAACGATGTGAATCGACAGCCAATCTCCTGCCCAAAATGATGCAACGGCTCGGATTGCGGGAGCGGTTGCACGAAGTCGAGATCACGGAGGCGTGGCATCAGGTGGTGGGAGAATTTATCGCGGCGCATTCCGCACCAGTCTCTTTGCGGGCCGGGATTTTATACGTCCGTGTGTTGCAACCCGCGTTGCACTACGAACTCGAACAAGTTTCCAAGATCGACATCCTGCGAAAATTGAAGCAACGCTTCGGCGCGAAAGTGATCCGGGATATTCGTTTTCGGGTCGGCTAGAATGTGGCCGCGTTGCCATTTGACCGGGCGAAAATGCGCTACTAAAATCCGGCTCGAAATGAAAAACGCCTTAACCACTTCACTATTATGCGCTTTCTGCGCGCTCACTGGATTGTTCTCGTCTGTTTACGCCGGCGCGGCGGACTACACCAAAGACAAGGGCATGATCCAGCAGGCTCCGGTGTGCGATCCGCGATGGTACATCAGCATCGGTGGCGGTATTGATCTTGATTTCCAAGCTACTGATTTTGTCAGTGGCACTGACTTTGACGTCACCGCCGGCGACCCGACCTTCCGCCAAGAGTACAAAGGCCGCAGCTACGACGATGTTTTCGGTGACACTCTCTACAGGATCCAGGGCGAAATCGGTTACGTTCTCAACGACCATATCGAGCTTTTTGGGCTCTTTAAATATGCCGGTGGCTACGGCAAATCCTACGTCGATCGCGACGTAGAAGGCGATTTCAGTTACGGTGTCTTTGTCTACCCTGGTGACTATAGGTCCTGGGGCGGCGAACTCGGTCTCCGCTACTTTTTCGTTTCCGCGAAAGAGCCATGGCATGTTCGTCCGTACGTCTCAATATCGGCCGGTGCTACCTACGTGGAAAGTATCAGCGTCGACGCGCAATACGGTTATTCCGAAACGACCTACCTGCCGGCTTACCATGGTAATTTATATGATGACAGCGTGGTCGGCACCGGGGCGTTAATGCTTGGTCTGGAAGTCCCGATCAATTGCCATTGGGCGTTCGGGGTCGAAGGAGGCGTTCGCTACGAGTCTGGCCTTGAGGGGACCGATGTTATTCGCCGGACGTTCAGCTATTACGACACGGATCCTGCCAACGTGGGCACCTACAATTTGGGAAACAACGCCGGACATTACAACGATGACGGCTCACGCTTATATTTCCCGGCGAACGTCTACATTAAATTCCGGTTCTAGGCTTCGGCCTCGCCTCAGATTGCGTTTTTAGCGCGCCCTGCCATTTGGCAGGGCGCTTTGCTTTGATGAGACCTCGAAGTTTAGGCTTGAAACCTGGCTGGGCTTGCCTCACACCGGAGCCTTATGAAAAACCTACCAGGAACGATTAAGTTGGCCCTTTTGCCGGTGGTGGCTATTACGCTGGTTCTCGCTTTGCGCACCGTCATGGCGGGCAAGGATGGTCCAAACATACAAGCTCCATTTGTTCTTAAAGTGGATTCAACCCGCCAGCTCAAGAACGATGATGGGGGCAAGGCGTTTGAGAAAGTGCTGAGCCAGAAGAGCCACATCTACTGCATGCATTATCACAAAAAGGATGATTCACCCGCCAATGACAAACATTGGAAGAAAAATTGCCCCGACGCGACGAGCACATCGTCGGCCGAGAGTGCTAAGGCCGGCGAGTACACCCTGATCTGCTCGGGCGCTCACGTTACGCAGCGGGCCGGTTTCATGACTCAGGCGGACATGGACGCGGTCGAGAGTCTGCTGCAATAGTCGCGCGCAAGTTAGATTGCCCACGAACCTGCCCAGGATGGCGCCAGGCCGGAGGAAGTTTTATCTGGCCTGGTTCGCGGTGCATTTCTTTCTGGTCGTCGCCGTTTCATCACGTGAGTTATTCTGGGTGCTGGGTCGCGGACTGACCATCGCGCCTCCGGCGTGGAAGGACGATTGGCGAGCAGCCGAAGAGTTATCGTCCATGGTCCTGGGCCAGAGCCTGCCTCTTTCCCATCCGCTGCGCCGCGCTTCTGCCACTTATCTCAATCTGGCTGGGATCGAAGCTGGATACGGTTTTTTTGCACCAAATGTTTCAAACAGTTCGAAGCTCGTCTTCGAACTCCATTATCCGAACGGTCGCGTCGAATACGAGGTTCCGGCGGTTAGTTCGGAAGCGAGCGGTCTGCGCGTGGCCACCTTGCTCGATAAGATCGGAAGACCGCAATACGCGCCCTTGCGAAAAGTGGTAGTCAAGATGCTGACGCAGTCGATTTGGCAGGAACATCCCGATGTGGAAACCATCCGCGCTGTCTTCGGCGCAGTCATCCTGCCCGATGTCGCTGGATTCGAAAGGGGAGATCGGGAGTCAAACAAGTTTCTTTTCGCTTATGATTTTGATTTTCGGGAATCGAAACCGGAGCCGGAACCCGATGAGCAAAATCCGTGAAAGGAACTGGAACACGGTGGAACCGGGCGATCGAGTTTCTTTTCCCCTCCGAGAACGACACCTGGTTGGCCATTCTCCGAGTTGGGCTGGGATGGCAAACGGTCCTCTTCTGTTTGTCCTTAAGACGAGATTGGAGCTATCTCCTGACCGAAAGTGAAAACGGATTAATCAGCCGGAAGGTGGCGGAGGCACTGGTGTCTCTCGAAAGTGGATTAATCCCGCGCCTCGGTTGGCTGGTTTCGAGCGGGGGCCGGCTCGGTCTGAGCGAGGAGATGATTTTGTCGCTGGTGTGGGTTTGCCTGATCGGCGCTGGGATTTTCCTGCTGATTGGGTTGCTGTCGCGCCCAGCGGCGGTTTTGGCTTGGATTCTTCATCTCTGCGCGGTGAAGAGCGGAGATCTGGTCGCGTATGGGATGGATAACTTCACCACCATTGGTCTTTTTTACCTGATGCTTTCACCGTTGCCAGACCGGTGGTCACTCGATTGGCGCTGGCAAAGGAGGCGAATACAAGATCGACATCGGCTCGGTTTCTTTCGGCGCGTTTTGCAAATTCATCTCTGTCTCATTTATCTTTTTGGCGGCCTGGCCAAATGCCTGGGGAGCGGGTGGTGGGATGGCTCGAATCTTTGGCGCGCGCTTATTCGACCACCTTTCAACCTTATCTCGCCCGAAATCCTGGTGCAGTGGAAACATGTTTTCCCAATCGCAGGGATTTTGATTTGTTTGTTAGAAGTCAGTTACCCTGTTTTTATCTGGCCGAAGAGGACCCGCCCTGTTTGGCTGGTCAGCGTTGTTTTGATGCATATTGGAATTGGATTGAGCATGGGCATGTATCTTTTCTCCCTTATCATGATCATTCTCAACGTGTCTGCTTTTGGGCCGGGTCTCTTTCAAGAGCAGGAGGTAAAAAGTGTTCTCCCCACACAAGTTACCGCCACCTAACCCCACGATATTAATTGCGGCGCTGGTCACGCGTCATTTGCTCTCGACGTGTTCCCTTCGGGTTGCGATGATCGGTCCTGCAAAAAGGGGTGCAAGCGACCGAAAAATGTCCACCCAGCCAACGACAGACCTCACGTTAGAGATCGCACACCTCTTATTGATCGACGTGGTGGGCTATTCCAAGCTGCTCGTCAATGAGCAGATTGAGTTGCTGCAGGAATTGAATCGAATCGTGCGCAACACGGAATGCTTTCAGGCAGCCGAGAAAAACAACAAACTCATTCGATTGCCGACTGGAGACGGGATGGCCCTTCTCTTCTTCGAGAGCCCGGAACAGCCGGTCCGGTGCGCGTTGCAAATCAGCAAGGATCTGCGGGAGCAAACGGAGATTAAAGTCCGCATGGCAGTGCACAGCGGCCCCATCAACCGGGTGGTCGATGTAAACGACATGATCAATGTGGCCGGGGCCGGTATCAACGTGGCCCAGCGCATTCTCGATTGCGGCGACGCCGGCCATATTCTTGTTTCAAAACATCTGGCCGACGACCTGACCCATTATCGACATTGGCAGCCCTACCTGCACGACCTGGGCGAATATGAAGTGAAGCATGGTTTGCGGTTGTCGCTGGTAAACCTGCATAAGGAAGGTTTCGGAAATCCGGATCTGCCGGAAAAATTGAAACGGCAAAGAGTATGGCGACGCTCGTCGCCGTCATCGGTTCGTCCCGTTACTTCGCGTTGGCCCCGCTCGGCCTTTATCGTTGCGCTTTTTTTATTCACCCTCGCACTGATAGCGGGCGTGCTGATTTTCATTCGCCGTCCCTCTCCACCGGCCAATTTTTCCTCCGGCTCCGGGCCGGGCGCTTCCATTCCGGAAAAGAGTATTGCCGTGCTGCCTTTTGAGAACCTGAGCGACGACAAGCAGAACGCATATTTCGCCGATGGCGTGCAGGACGAAATTCTGACCGATCTGGCCAAGGTGGCGGATCTGAAGGTCATCAGCCGGACTTCGGTAATGCAGTTCAAGAACAGCGCGCGACGCAACCTCCGCGAAATCGCCTACGCCTTGGGTGTCTCCCACATTTTGGAAGGCACGGTCAAACGCGCCGGCGATCGTATCCGCGTCAGTGCACAGCTAATTGACGCCCGGACAGATGCGCACATGTGGGGAGAGCGCTACGACCGCGACCTCGCTGATGTCTTTGCTGTTGAAAATGAAGTGGCCGAGCAAATCGTCGCCCAACTCAAATCGCATTTGTCGCCAAAGGAGAAGGCGGCCATGGAGGAAAAGCCGACGAGCGATCTTGCCGCCTACGATCTTTACACTCGCGCGAAAGTTTTGATCGACAAGGCGGTGTTCAACGAGCCGCGCAAGAATTTATTTGAAGCCATTCGCCTGCTTGAGCAAGCGGTGCAGCGCGATCCATCTTTTGTGTTGGCCTACTACCAGTTGGCTCACGCCCACGACCAGGTTTATCTTTTTGGGTTCGATCGCACAAAAACGCGGCTGGCCTCGGCTGATGCCGCCGTGCAATCGGTCCGTCGTCTTCGGCCTGACTCGGGCGAGGCCCACCTCGCTTTAGCCAAACACCTTTACTGGGGATTTTTGGATTATGATCGGGCCCGCCAGGAATTGGAGGCGGCGCGGCGTGTTCTTCCAAACGATCCAGTTCCCTATCTGTTGATCGGCTATATCGATAGACGTCAAGGGCACTGGGATGAATCCATTGGCAGTATGCAACATGCGGTGGAACTGGATCCGCAAAACTTTTTCATTCTGCAACAGCTCGCGCTGACCTATTCCAATCTCCGTCGTTACGGGGATACCGCAGCAACATTGGATCGCGCGCTCAAACTTGCACCGCGCGACACCGCCGTCCGAGTCTACCGCGCCTTTGTCGATTTCGACTGGCATGCAGATACCGGGCCTTTGCATGCGACGATTCAAGCAATCATCGCGGAGGATCCACGAGAAGCCGCCATTCTGGGAGATCGTCTGCTTCTCGCTTTGTATGAGCGCAACGTTGATGAAGCGACTAAGAGTCTGGCTGCGCTCAACCCCGATATGTCGTTCGGAAAGGAAAGTCCTCCATTGCCTCGTGTTTGGTGGGAAGGTTTGGTTGCGCGTTTGCGCGGCGATGGCCCGGCCGCGCGCTCCGCGTTCGTTAAAGCGCGGGAAGAAGTTGGTAAAATGGTGCGGGATCAACCTGATAACGGAGATGCTACGTGCGCCCTCGGCATGATCGATGCCGCTCTCGGCAACAGGAAAGAGGCGATTCGAGAAGGAGAACGCGCCGTCGAATTGGTGCCGGTGACCAAGGATACAATCGATGGCGCCATGCTTTTGCAGCTTTCCAGCACATTGGGATCCTAAGCTTAGAATTCCACGTGGACAAGTTGTCGCG
>JADMIO010604005.1_pt1 | contig 51644 bp, 42 predicted proteins | sample 8958161 | NCBI WGS metagenome assembly JADMIO01 (sample SAMN16585339, study PRJNA669376) | soil metagenome | isolation source: Crop rotation soil | place: USA: Cullars Rotation, Alabama | collected 2011
CGCGACAACTTGTCCACGTGGAATTCTAAGCTTAGGATCCCAATGTGCTGGAAAGCCTGAGCGGCGCCATCGGCGTGGCCACCGACGTCACCGAGCGCCGCCGCCGGGACGAGGAGCGGGCCTTCCTCGCGGAGGCCAGCCAGCTCCTCGGCAGCTCGCTGGACTACGACACAACGCTGGCCACCCTGGCCAGCCTGACGGTGCCGCGCCTGGCCGACTGGTGCTCGATCTCGCTGGTGGAGGACGAGCGCGTGCGCCGGGTGGCCCTGTGCCACGCCGACCCGGCCAAGCGCGAGCTCGTCGAGCAGATCCACCGCGGCTACCCGCAGGACCTGGCCGACGTCAGCCCGGTGCGCGCCGTGCTGCGTACGGGGCGGTCGCTCCTGCGCAACGATCCCTCGCCCGAGGGCCTGCGCGCTGAGTCCCGCGACACGGAGGAGTTCCGCATGGTCCACGATCTGCTCGGCTTCAAGTCGGGCATGACCGTGCCCATGGTGTGCCGGGGGCGGACGCTGGGGGCCATCTCGCTGGTGATCGCGGACTCGGACCGGCGCTACGATCAGACCGACCTGGCCCTGGGCGAGGAGCTGGCCCGGCGGGCGGCGCTGGCGGTGGACAACGCGCGCCTGTACCGCGAGGCCCAGGAGTCCATCTCCGCCCGCGAGGAGTTCATGTCCATCGCCTCGCACGAGCTGCGGGCGCCGCTGAACACGCTGTACCTGCAGATCCAGAGCCTGCTGCGGGCGGGGCAGCAGGGCGGCTGGGCCAGCCTGCCCGAGGACCGCCTGCGGGGGGGCCTCTCGGCCTGCGACCGGCACGTCCGCCGCCTGGGGGAGCTGATCAACAAGCTCTTCGACGTGACCCGCATCGCCGCCGGGCGGCTGGAGCTGCACCTGGAGGACGTGGACCTGGCGGCGGTGGGCCGCGAGGTGGTGGGCCGCTTCGCCGAGGAGCTGCAGCGGGCCGGCTGCGCGGTGTCGCTGCGGGCCGACCGGCCGGTGGTGGGCCGGTGGGACCGCGTGCGCATCGAGCAGGTGGTGGTGAACCTGCTTCAGAACGCCGTCAAGTACGGCGCCGGCCGGCCCATCGAGATCGTCATCGACGGCGACGAGCGCATGGCGCGGCTGTCGGTGACGGACCAGGGCATCGGCATCGCCCCGGAGCACCACCAGCGCATCTTCGAGCGCTTCGCCCGCGTGGCTGCCGACCGCGGCATCGGCGGCCTGGGCATGGGCCTGTACATCGTGAACAAGATCCTGGCGGCGCTGGGCGGCACGATCCAGGTCTACAGCGACCTGGGCGCCGGCTCCACCTTCCTGGTCGAGCTGCCCCTCGTCGCGGAGGCCCTGGCGGACGTGTAGGCTACGGCAGGCCGCAGATGCCGCTGACGCAGAACAGGCCGCCGCAGCAGGGCGCGGCGCCGTTGTCGCAGCGGTCGCCGGCGTTGGTGCAGCCGCCGTCGGGGGAAGGCCCGGTGACGATCTTGGCCACCCACTGGGCGATGTGGTTGTTGGCGCTGATCTCCTGGAAGGGCAGCCAGAAGGCCGGGAAGCTCGGGTCGCCGATGCCGCTGTCCACGCTCTGCTGGCCCACGGTCAGGTCGATGGCCGCCATCCACAGCTGCGGCTGGTGGCAGTCCGGCCCGAAGGTGGAGTTGGTGGCGTTCTCCGGGCTGTAGGGCGGGTAGCAGTTGTGCTGGTTGGTCAGGGTCCCGTTCACGCTGACCTGGATCGAGTTGCGCACCCGCAGGCCGTAGTCGCGCGTCGAGGAGAACGTCACCCACACCAGGCGGTGGCCCTTGTACTCGTCGATGATCGGGCTCCACCGCGGCCACGAGTTGGTCAGGGCCCCGGTGTCGTTCAGGTTGGGCAGATCGATGGGCTGCGCCCCGGCCTTGGCCGCCATCAGCATCACCCGCGCCCCCGGGTTGTAGAAGGAGTCCTGGGACACGTCGTTGCCCGCGGTGCCGATGGCGCGGTTGAAGATGACGAACTGGCTGTCGGGCGAGAAGCTCGGGTAGTAGTTGTTCTCGCCCTGCGACGTCAGCAGCGGCACGGGGGTGCCGAAGTTCATCTTGGCCATGTCGGCGCTCATCAGGTACAGGCTGCCGCCGACGAAGTGGTGGTCGTCCTGGTTGTTGAGGAAGCCGCTTGTGATGACCTTGCTCGGCCGCACGAAGACGATGTTGGCGCCGTCGGGGGACCAGTCCGGCTGGGTGCCGCGGGCGCCGCCGCTGGGGACCTTCGCCGGGTTGGCGGCGGTGTAGGTGGTCCCGTCGTACATGAAGAAGGCGGGCGGGCTGTTGCTGTTCCTGCCGTCCGAGGCCAGCACCACCTTGTGGTCCGGCGAGAAGGTCTGGAACCCGGGGGCGTTGCTGGTCGGGATGGAGACCCTGGATCCCACGTCCACCAGGTTGGAGGTCACGTCGGCGTACTCGTCGTCCGCGTCGGAGTCGTCGGCGCCGAAGGTCATCTTCAGGCCGTCCCGCGACAGGAAGTGACAGCCCCGGCAGCGCGAGGCGTCGGCGGGCAGGAAGGGGTCCACGGGCTGGCCGCGCTTGCCGAAGTCATAGCGGAAGATGCCGCCGGAGCGCCCGGGCATCCCGCCCAGCGTCAGCGACTGCCAGTAGTAGAGGCCGCCGATGATGTCGTTGGTGCTGATGGAGACGTTGCGGGGGACCCCGGCGGCGACGCAGCTCTGCGAGTCGTCGGTGGCGCGCACCTGGATGCTGATCGGGTCTCCGCCGCGGTTGGTCTGCGACAGGACGTCCCAGGCGCTCTGGTCCACCACGTAGCCGCAGCCGCCGGTCGCCATGTTGTGGGTGTCGGTGATGGCCTGGCAGCGCATGAGCACGGACACGTTGGTGACCGCGTTCTGGAACGAGACCTCGAAGATCGTGTTGGAGGCGCTGCCCGGGCGGAAGTGGGCCTCGATGACGTTGAGGTTGGGCGGCAGCAGGGTCGCGTCGGGCGGGTAGGCCAGCGTGGGCTGGCGGTCGGCGCTGCAGGCCGGCTTGCCGGTGGGGATGGGCGGGCAGCCGGGACACAGGTTGGTGAGCTGCAGGTTGATGCGGACCTTGATGTTGGCGAAGGCCTTCGCGCCCTGCCACGTGCCCCACAGCTTGCTCGCGCCGCCCTGATTCGTATGGGCCGTAAAGGCGTTGCCCGAGACGTCCCCGATGAGGGGGTTCTCCAGGCTGAAGGTGGTGTCCGAGGTGATGTCCACCCCGTCCACCGTGCGGGCGGTGAACTTCCTGGGCGCGGCCGGCACCCCGGGCTGCACGTCGATGGTCACGTCCGCGGGGCTGATGATGAAGGGGCCGGCGTTGGCGGTCCCGGAGTCCTCGTCCGGGCCCGACGAGCGCCCGACACAGGAGCAGCCCCTGGCGCACAGCAGCACCAGGAAGCCGAAGGCCACGATCCAGCGTACGTTTCGCATCTCGAACCTCTCGGCAGCGGTCCCCTGCCGCGGGTTGCCGGGATCATCGGATGAGTCTGACAAAATTGCCAGGGTTTTTGCGCCGCCTATGAATTACGCGCTGCCTCCCCCCGCCACCCGCGTCGCCCCGCCGTGGTGCGACATCCGCGGCCGCACCTGCACCTTGACCAGGTAGCCGTCCAGCGTCCCCGGCGCATCCGGCACGTGCCACTTCTGGGACCAGAAGAACATCTGCCCGTCCTTCAGCGCCGCCGTGTCCCGGGCCGTCAGCTGCTTGAAGGCCACGAAGTCCCGGCCGACGTGCTTCACCAGCCGCTCCGAGTCCATGCGGAACAGCCCCACCCCGTCCATCTCCGCCAGCGTGCTGCGCGGCACCGCCGTGGGGTCCTGGCTCGACAGCACCACGGAGAGCCCCAGGTGCCGCCGCTCCTTGATCAGCTCCTCCACGGTCTCCCGCACCCCCGGGTCCTTCAGGAACTTGTGCGCCTCGCCGATGGCCAGGAGCAGGTTGCACGGCAGCCCGCCCTCGCCCATCACCATCACGTCCAGCACCACCTGGAACAGCTTCATGGCCCGCGTCCACGGCAGCCACATGTCGCGCAGCTCGACCGCGATCAGCCGCCCCGGCCGGATGAGGCCGCGGACGTCGCACTCATCGTCGATCAGCTGGCAGGCCAGGCGCAGCCGCTTCAGCACCAGGCGCTTGATGCCCTTGTGGGCGAAGCGCCGGCGCAGCGCCCGCCCGATCAGGTCCTCCTTGGTGAAGCCGTGGGGCAGCCCGTCCACCAGCTCGCTGACCTGCTCGGCCATCAGGGTGTGGGCCTGGTCGTCCATGATCATCATCCGCTTCAGGTTGTCGATGCCCAGCTGGCAGCAGGGGAAGCGCAGGGGCAGCACCTGGCTGTGGGGATGCTGCTCGCGCAGCGCCCCCGCCTGCCGGCTCACCGTCAGGCCCACCACGTCCTCGATGCCCTGCGGCAGGGTCCCGTGGTCGTGGACCAGGCGGCGCACCTCCGCCGGGTCGTGGTTGGGGTAGCGGGCCACCATCTGCTCGGCCATGTGGCTGCCGCCGCCGTGCCGGCCGAAGCCGAAGGACAGGGCGCACAGCGGGTACGGGAGCCGGGTCTGGTAGGGGTTGTGCAGCAGGGCCGACTCCAGGTACACGCCCTCGGCGTACGTCTTGCCCGAGTGGGGCGTGCCGAAGAAGGCGTGGGCGAAGCAGCCGCCGAAGTCGCTGGCGATCAACTCGCCGGAGTCGGCGCAGGTGCCGATGACGCCGAACTGGCGGGGCAGGGCGTCGCAGCCGGCATAGGCGTACGGCGACAGCTCGTAGTACGGGTCGTCGTACCAGCCCGCGGGCAGGGCGATGCACAGGGGCTGCGGGCCCAGCGGCTGGGGGGCGTAGGGGCGGCCGTCATCGTTTCTGGGGCCCCGGGCCGCCGAGCGGCGATCGGTGGACGGTGACAGGGGCTGTGGTTCGTTCATCGTTCGTAACCATTCACGCGGGAGTTTCCCGTCGGTAGCCATCCAACACCTCCCCCTGACAGGGCTGTGCATTAGTCACTTCTGCCAATGCCAAGGTTGATAAGGAGCTGCACGGCGGTTCGGACCTGTTGCAGCCCTCGGGCAATCACCGTGGGCCCTGGTGGCCCGCCGGACGATTTGCCGGTATATCCCCCAAGGTCAGCCAGCCATCTGACGGCCACACCTATCGGCGGGACTTGCCCCAGCTGATACTCCGACGGCTGGCGCAGCCCGATCAGCGCGTCGACTTCCCGTTGCTGGAGCTCTTGGGTCGCCGGGCTGTTGGGCTCCGTGCGCGCCAGATAGGTCAAACGCAAAATCCTCATCGCCACCGCCGCCATCAGGATGGCCCACTTGAAGATCGCTGAGGGGGACTCCAGCTCCGTGTCTTCGATGTGACAGGCGCCGTTCTTCCAGGCGCGATGAAAGTCCTCCACTCGCCATCTCTGAGAATACCCATACACCACCAAGCAAGCATCCTGGACATCGACGATTGGATAGGTGGTCAGCAAGAGCCACTGGAGGGGCTCTTCGCCCGGCGGAGTCGTCCCCTCTTCTTGAACCAGCAAGGCCCACAGGACCACATGGTGCTTCTGGTCGTTGCGGTCATACAGGTCCATCTCGACGGGTCTGAAGCGGAGCGACATCGCGGCCCGGCGCGCCTTGCGGTTGGGCCCCGCCTGGACGTCGAGGTCGTACCAGCCCCGAGGCGGCTGGCCCTGGAGTGCCGGCCACAATAGGACCCCCTGTCCATCGGTGACGCGGCGGTCTTGGGAGGCTCTGATGGTGAGCAGACGCTCGTCTCGCACCGCCTCCCAGAGCAAGGTGCCGATGTCGCCCTCCCCATCGATCTGATACCAGGGGCGGCAGGCGCCGCCCGACAGATGGAAGGCCTGGTCGGATTGCTCGATGACCTCAAAGAAGAACCGCGTCTCCTTCTTTGCCAGGGGCCGCTGCTTGCGCGTCTGGCTCACCCGCTTGGGCCCTCGGGCCCACAACACCTGCCCGCACAGGCCCAGTGGCGTGCCATCGGAGCGAACCGCGATCGCGCTGACCACCTCAAAGCCGCGGGTCTTTGAGGCGGACGAGCTCAGGGGACCGGTCCCCTTGCGGTTCAGCTCGTCATTGATCACAAGGGCGGTCTTGTCCGCCGGGACGAACACGAAGCCCTCCCCTTGGCAGCGATGAGCGCAACTGGAATGAGTCTGTTGGGCGATGACCGAGGCCGAGATACGGGGATCTTCTAGAAAGCCATAAGCCCCCTGTCGCTCCGCATCGGTCTGGAAGACCTGGGTAATCTTGCCCCGGGGGTGATCGGCCGTCATGGCAGCCATCTGGACGAGGCGATGGTTGCGCCGCAGGTCGCCCAAAGCGGCCTGGCCAAATTCCTCACAAGCCCACAAGTGGGCGTCTTGAAGGGAGAATTCTGAATTCATCGGGACTCTCTAGCGCGGAATGGGCCTAGGTCCAGTACGAAGTGACCAATGCACAGCCCTGACAGGGGGAGGTGTAGGACTGCGCCGCGGATGTTTCATCGCCCTGGGCTAGGTCTTGATCTTGCGCGGCTGGTGACCGCCCGCGGGCGGCGGCGTCTGCGGCGGCTGGTTGGCCAGGACCGCCGGGCCCTGCTGCCGCTGCTGCACGTAGCGGCGGGCCGCGGCGAACAGCATCTCGCGGGGCATGACCAGCTGCTGCCGCACCCGCATGGCCGCGTCCTTCAGCTGCGCCTCGGCCTGCGCGTCCTGCACCTGCTGGCCCAGGGCTGCGCTCTGCGCCGCCAGCGCGTCCTTGACGAGCTGCGGGTTCCTCAGCACGTCGTCCAGGTCCATCAGCGCCGGCCCGAAGTCGTCCAGCAGCTTGTTCTTCAGCGGCTGCGGCACGTTGGGGTCGGTGATGCGCTTGTCCAGGTAGTCCAGCATGCGGTCCAGCGCGAAGACCATGAACCCGCCGACGACCTCGCGCTGGTCCATGCCGATGTCGTTCACCTGCAAGCCCAGCAGCTCGAGGCCGGCGAAGATCTCGCTCTTGCCCATCAGGTCCACGATGGGATCGGCGGACGCCTTGAAGGGGACGTTATGCTCCTTGAGGGTCCGGAGCCCGTCGGCCACGTTGCCGACCAGCGACCTCACGGTCGGGTTGAGCTGGCGCTGCAGGACCCCCATCTGGATGGGATCGACGGTCCCGATGGGCAGAAGGCCCCGCGCGATGCGGGCCAGGGGGAAGGTGACGGCGTCCAGGTCCTTGCGATCCTGGGACAGGACGGCCTTGGTGCCCGCGGGGCCGCCCGTCAGGCGGATGGTGGCCAGGATCCCGTCCATCGCGCTCCTCTCCATGACGGCGAAGAGCCTGAGATCGATGGGCACCGTCCCCATGGCCTGGTGGGGGTGCTGCCCGGGCGGCTGCTGTTGCCCGGGCGGTGTCTTGGGCGGAGGCGGAGGGTTCTGGGCCTTCTTGGTCATCGCTGGACCCCCTGGGGCTTCTGGCCGGACATGAAGGCATCGACGGCGTCGGCCAGCTCGCCGTCCGACTGGGCCTGGGCGATCTTGTCCTGGTAGGACTGGGCGTTCTCGGCACTGGCCGACTGGGCCTGCTTCTGGCGCTGCTTGTACTCCGCCTCGTAGCGGAAGGCCTCCTCGAAGGCGGTGGCGATGTCGGTCCGGACCTCCTCCGGCACGGAGGTGTCGGCGATGGTGGCCCGGGCCTCGTCCAGCGCCTGGAGGCTCAGCTTCAGCGCCCCGGCCTCGCTCAGCACCTTGCCGGTCTCGCCGCCGCGGCTGAGCAGCTGCCCGGCGGAGATGAAGCGGCCGTTGGCCTGGTCGAGTCCCACGGCGTCGTTGAGGATCTCCGGGGTCAGGAAGAGCGCGGTCGCCATGTCGGCGTTCTTGCCCAGCCCCGTGGCGAACAGGCCGAGAGTGCTCTGCAGCGCGGGGAAGCGCATCCGCCCCACGGCCCGGGCGTTCACCTCATCGGAGTTGGGGCGGATGACCTGGTTGAGCAGGCCCTGGGCCTCCTGCCTGGCGGCTGCCAGCTTGTCGGCCGGCGTGGACAAGATCTGGCCGAAGTTCGGCTTGCGGACCTCGACGACGCCAGCGTAGATGTCCCTGATCTTGTCGGCCGGATCCGGGGTATTGCCCGGGTTTGGGGGTGTGTCATCTGGATTGTCTGCCATCGGCGTTCCTCCGTGGTTTCGAGGCCTGCACACTCCCACGGCCCGCGATCGCTGTAAAGGGAGAAAATTTTCCAAGTATTTGATTTTTCAGGAAAATTCTGGCGAGTGTGCAGGAAATGCCGGCGTGCGCAAATCTTTCTCACCCCTGTTCCCGCTCCGCAGGAAGCTTTCGTAGGCCTGTTTGACGACGGCGCGGTCGTGGTCGCGCCGGGCCCTGGCGGTGCGCCGCATGGCCCTGACCTGCGCCGGTCCGGGTGGGGCCGGGTTCGCGGGCGCCGCAGCGGGGTCCGCGGCCGTGCCGGTGGCCGTGGTCGGCGGCGCCGCGGACGTGCCCTGCGTCGCGTTGGCCTTTGGGGCCTGCGCGGCCCGGGCCTTGTTTCGGCCTCGGGTGCTGTTGATGGCCCGGAAGTAGGCATGCAGGACCAGGACAGCCGGGACCAGGGCCATGTTGCGGAGCGGGATGTCGGCCTCGCTGACCTGGGGCGGATGGGACTGTTCCATGATCTTGCGGACCAGGGCCACGGTCATGGTATTGACCCAGGCCTGGGCGGAGACATAGGCGTCGTCGGCCAGCCGGGCCATGTCGCGCAGGCGGTTGCGCAGCCGCTGCCAGGCGTAGCAGACCCCCTGCGCGGCGGCCAGCTCCTCGCCGGAGATCGGGGCATCCGTGAACAGGTCCGGCCGGCTCGACAACCCCCGGGCCGTGGCCTCCGCCAGCCCCGGCCCGATCGGCAGCAGCTGCCCGCCGGCCTTCATCCTTTCCATGGTGTCGATCTCATAGCGGCGCAGCGCGGTATGGAGGGTGGTCAGGGCCCAGAGCTGGGCGTTGAGCCAGGTGCGCGTGGATTCCATCGGATTGGTAGCGGTCATGCTCTGGATCTCGGCACCGCGGCCGGTGTGGCCAGGGGCAATCGTCAAGTGCGGGCCGCGCAGGGTCGCTTTTTCATGGAGGAGGGTCGTCGATTCGTGGCGCAGGGCCGCCCTCACGTGGACGATGCCCCCTGGATACGGGTCGGACGCCCATGGTATCGGCGTTGGACCCCGATACCATAGCTGTCCGACCCCTATACCATAGGGGTCCGATGTCTATGGTATGGGGGTCGGATGCGTATGGTATGGGGGTCGGGTCAGGCGCGGCGGCCCAGGGCGAAGCGGCGGCGGGGATGATCGATGAGGCGGCGACCCAGGCTTGCCTATCTATAGAGATGAAGCGATCGGCGCCGCCTTGGACGAACAGTTCCTCTACGATTCTTTCAGCTTCTCGACATCCGCCAGATCCTGTGTGCGCCCGGCGGTGAGCTTGTTCCTGATGAGGTGTTCGCGGGACAGGACCTGGATGGCCTGATCGTCGTAGTGGGCAGAAACCCGGGCCGGCCACGCTTCCTCGAAGGAAACGCCCGAGATGGTCGTGAGGATGTCGATCCGGATCGGAGCGACTCCAATCTGAAACACGATGCCGGGCGTTGCCAGGTCGGTCTCGGACAGGTCATGCAGAGGCGCGCCAAATTGCTTCAGCGCCTGGTAGACCCGGCGGGCGTTGTCTGACGTGCTGTGGATCCGGACGTCCAGGTCCTTGGTGGCGCGAACGTGGCCGTGCGCGGCGAGGGCGTGGGCGCCGATGACCAGGTACTCAGCCCCCTGGGCGTTCAACTCGGCAAACAGATCTCTGAAGTCGCGGTTGGTCGGCACCCGGGTTGCTCCACGCCAGGCACTCTAGCGTGAGGTCCCAGACCGCCGCAATGCGCTCGTCCATGGTGGTCCCCTGCCATACGTACCGATCCATGGCCCCGTCATCCTCGCCGAGACGGATCACCCGACTTCTGGCGTTCTGCCAACGCTCCATACTGACGATTCTAGCCCGCGGCTCCTCTCCAAGCCAGTTCGTCCCAATCAGGCGCTTCGGTGCAAGGATGGCAGGGCCAGGACGGTGACGGGTCGGGCACGGCGGCCCAGGACGAGGCGGCGGCGGCCCTGGCTCGTCTATCTATAGATGAAGCTCCGGCCAGGGCAGGGGGGCTATCGGGATGCGAGCTGGATCTGATGCTCCTGGTAGGGTGCCAGCTTCCCTTGCGTACAGAGGGCCAGGCACCGCTGGCGCACGCGCTGGCTGGTGCCGTCTTCGAGCATCTGGGGCCATGAGCGATCGGTGAAGATGACGAGGCAGAGGTAGCGGAGGTCGATCGGCTGGCCTTCCAGGGTCAGGTTGGCCACGATGTGCTGATCCAGGGCTCGATCCTCGTGGGGCTTCATGGGGGTCCTCCTTGCCTTTGGGGCCGCCCGGGACCACGATGGCGGGGTCCTGGGCTCTTGGAATGGGGTCTCCGGGATATGGCCCTCACCTGGCTGCTACCGGGTGGGGGCTGCTTCTTTTGTGGCTCCTTAATCGTGGACTAATGTAAAAACGTAGTCCGATCATCGTGTAAAATCATAGTCTGTCAATAGGTTTTTCGAGTAGTCCTGTCAGCGGTCGGGTAGATTGCGGCCATGGCAGGCAAGGACAGCAGCAGTCGGGAAGGACGCGCGATGGTGTCGGTGTGGCTGGATCTGCCGGTCTTGTCAGAGATTGACGAAGCTGTGGCGGAAATGCAGAAGGGCCGCAAAGAGCGGGTCCACCGAAGCGACGTGATCCGCGATGTGCTCGATGCCTGGAGGGCGCAGCGCCACCAAAAGAAGGCGTAGGGGGTAAGCGGGACGGTGTTCCGTTTCTTCGGATTCAGTGCTCGCGCGAAAAATTATGAATTTCGGAACACCGTCCCGGTTCTGGAGAAAGCGACGAGAAACACCTTCCGTTGTCACCCCCCATGACTAAACTGAACACGATTACAGGCAGAAACTAGCGCGGAAAAAATGAAGTTGGCCCAACGGGTGCTTGGCGATCGGCCTCAGAGAAGTGAGCAAGAATTGTGCCTTTCAATCGAGGCCAATCCTAGGCCTTCATCATGTTCTGGCGGTATTCTCGTGGACCATGATCCACGGGTCGGATACGTTAGCAGCAGGTAAGGAGAAGTACGAATTGCCTCTTGGATCACACATGTCCCTGTCGTTCGCTCGCTACTTCAAACTCAAGGAATCGGAGCGCGACAGCTTTCGTCTCGACCCGAATAAGGATGCCGCACTCTACGTGGATCTAGATGGGGTCATTAGTAGACTGCGCAATGAGTTAAACAAGGAAGCGCCACAATTTGTCGTTCAGGGCGATTTTGGGATGGGGAAAAGCCACATTCTCCGCCATGTAGAGCACCATCTGGTGGGCACAAAGTTTAGGCCAGTCTATCTTCTCCTATCTGGATTTCAACGACGATCAGACTTTTACCTCGTACATCGCGCTATTATAAACCAACTTATCCCCTTAATTAGGTCAGCCCTGGAACTTCCAACAGATCGTCGTCCTAACATTCGAGCGCAGCCATTGCTTTCCGAGGATATGTGCCGCGCATTAAGCAACTTGACATACAAAGCCAGCGCAGAGCAGTGGCTCAGCGACAGCCGTGTGCTCACCAAGGCTAAGGCTGCCAAGGAGGGATATGGAGGAACTCTGACCGAGAAGGCGCAGCCAGCGGATCTGATCGGTCTCTATAAGGCCATTAGTGAGACGTACTATCAGGCATTTGGTCAAAAACTCCTCTTGCTGATCGATGAAGCAGAATCCTTTGCGCGCGTGCTCGATCCTGATGCCCAAGCATCCATCGGCGCAGGTATGCGAGGATTTTTTGATGCAGAGAATAAGAGCATTGGACTTTTCTTGGGACTCAACACGCCTCAAACACGAGGGACGACTCATCCAATGTTGCGAAGTGATGTGCGCAGTCGTGTTGGAGACCGTCGTGTGGAACTGAAGCCACTGAATACGACGGAGCGAATTCATAGTTTTATTATCGAACTGTGGCCCAAACTAGTCGACTCGTCATTAAAGACAGGGATGGGGCCATTTTTCTTAGACCAAAGTGCCCTGAATCTTCTCGAAAACCGTCTCGAGGATCTGCGCAAGCAGATCTATCCTGAGGAGGAACTGGCTCCTAGCCCTACCCCACGCGACCTACTGGAGGTTCTGACTAAGATTGGAGAAGGGGCTGTCCAAACCCAGCAGCGTCCTCCCCTGGGGGCGTCGCTTATCGAGAAGTGGTTTGGGTTGGGGGGAACCTAGTATGCGGTTCCTTGATGCTGCCTCCCGAGAGCGGGTGCGCCTGGGTTGGCTACCTATTCTGGCAAAGTCAGTCGGCACTCAGCGCCGTGAGTTGAAATCACTCCAGGGAGAGATTCTTGGAATGGCTCACAAGTTCAAAGCCTGGGCTGAACAGGCCGATCTGGCTGCAGGTCCGCAAGGGAACGTAAGGTCTACCAATGCGTCTAGGCTGATACGGATTGCGATCACGTATGGGATCTACGATGAGGAAACTCACGCACTGACGGATCTCGGACAGGTACTGCGAATCATCTCCGAATCGACATCTGAGACCCCGTTTCAGTGGTCAGCAGGTAAACGGTTTGTCGGGCTATGGATCGTCTTCCAAGCGTCGGGTGATGTCCTCGTCGAGGTCTTGCGGCAGTGGCCTGAGGATAACAACGTCTCACTGGCTCAGGCAGCAACCCTAATTTCGACGGTGATGTGCGAGTTGGCTAGGCGAGCACCGCAGGAGGAGCGCGATCGTCTGCTGGAGCAAGCGAGGCGGGCGGGTACGCTGACGAGCGAATCTGGCCTGGAAATGGCGCGTAATGGCCTCGTATATCCGTACTTAGAACCACTCCGTGACTTAGCATATCTGAAGCACGAAGAGATGGGAGGACAGTCGGGCTACCGCTTGACGGACTCAGGTGTGCGCTTGCGGCACGCACTGCGTTCAGAACAAGGGGATGCTAACACTCTGCTAAAGAGTGGTCTATCTCGCGTCTTCCTTGCCGCCGAAGGCATTGCAGACCAACATCCGTCCGGAGCGCAAGTTCTAGCTCGTGTACTGCGCAGTCTTCTTCCCGAACTAATGGTAAGCGAGAATGAGGCTCCGCTTGAGCCCACCGTGCTGCTGGCTCAGGCTTACCTTGTGGCTGAGGAGCCGGGCGCATTCATCGATTTGGAGCACGCCCATGCCCTCCTCCAACAGGTCCAAGATCGCTCTGCAGGAAAGATCTTTCTCAAGCGGGGTCAATCTATCGGGAATCTCAATATCGCCTGGACGGACCCCGCACTGCTATCGGATTCCGCTGTTTGGGCTGTAGCCGGAGACGATGCGAGACAGAACTCGACTCGAGGCCTTGCATTGACTGCAGACGCGACCAAGCACGAAGGAGCAACGCGCAGTCACGCTAATCGGAACGAACCGAAGCTGACGGCGGGGGCCGATATTAATCGTACGCAGAACGAAGGAGAGCATTCTGCTCGTCAAACCTTGGTGACGGTCGGCGAGAATCAAGGTAGTTCTTCGGCTTCTCAACAACAGAGCTTTGCTGTAATCGAAACCAAGAGAGCCCATTCTGATGAGCACCCAATAGCACAACAGGACGCCCCCAAGACTACGTCCTGCTCCGACGATGTCATCGGGTTACTGGATGATCGTGTCCCAGGTGCGGTGCGCCTGTGGTTGCAATATGTTGCCTCGCTCTTGATGCCGCCCGAATGTGGGGCCGTCGACCTGCACCTATGGGGTGGCCCGGTGGCTTCCCTTGAACGTCTTCTGCGATTATGTGAGGACTTGCCGGAACCTCGATTGAAGGAAAAAAGGCATACCCAGAGAGATAGCGTATCAGATCCACAGGGGCAGAAACCGCCGATTTGCCTTCGCCCCCTTCGACAGCACCCCATAGTGCTCAAGGAACGCTGGATCCTTGACCAATTGATATCTGGTTGGACCAATGAAGCAATCGATCCCCGCATCGGTATCAAACGCGGGCTCAAGATGTCTGCATGGTTTCATGACGATCTTTGCATCCTCATCAAGCAGTTCCTCGCAGGTTCTGGAAGCACTCCCGACTGGAGGCTATGGCCTCAAGTACGCTTGGCAACTCGGGCTCTGATACAGGATGCTCTCTCCACAGGGATCTTCTGCTCTGATCGGCTCTTGTACCATCTGTGCTCTCAGCTTGGTATGCAGCCGGCACACACGGCTGCCTTGAATCTACTTGATCTACTAACGGCAAAGGAGCGAGGTTTTGTCTATTCGGAGAGTTTGCGTTTCACAAAACAAAAGGTAGAGGAGATTCGTCTCTCAGGCATTAATAAGGAGTCTCTCAGTGTCGAGATCCCTGCGAGTGAAGACGATCACGGAACACTTTTGTGCCGTTTCCAAGTCACTGTGCAGGCGCGATCGTGGTTTGAGGCAAGGGAGCGCGGCCGGACGCTGATTCATACTCTTCTGGTCTCACGGCACTTCCATGCACGAAGATCTCTCAAGCGCAGAGCTTATGAGCTCCCTGGTAGGCCTGATGCTGTGGAAGTCTCCGAGGAAAGTGCCCCAGACCAAACGTTGGTGGTGGACGGGCCGATCCCACATATCCCAGGCTTATTGTGGGCGCATGATCTCATTATGATGCCGCCCTCTAACTTGTTTCCTTCTGCTGCAGAGTCGAGGGAGCACAGATTGGATCTAACAGTCCAAGGCCTCTTGCGCTCTCGCGATCCAGACCTCAGCCCTCCCGAACGTTTGCTTTCGGTGTGGTCTGCGATAGAGCAACTCGTTTCTAGTGGTAAGGATGGCAAGGACAGTACCGTGGAGGTGCTCGCAGCTGCCGCCTCTGTACTCCACTTCAAGTCTGAGGTCCAACGTATCTATCACGACGCGATGGCCGGGCTCATTGCAGCGGTTACTTTTCATCCAGAGAACGAGTTACTCCAGCAACTTGTCCGCCAATGGTTGCCCCAACACTCGCCTGCAACTCAGGAGTTAAAGAACATTCCCGGCGCGCTCCTACAGAGCCGCTTGGCTGCCAAGACCGTGCCGCGGCCTAGCCACGTTCCGGCCAGGGTCGCGATGGATGAGCTTTGGCGTCATCGAGGTCAACTCACGGATCTGCGTATGGCAGTAGAGCATGTGGCACCGCTAGCCGCTGAGGGCCTCTACCATTTTGAACAGATCACTGGAGACGGAGCCACAGTGCCTAGTCCTCTTGGGGATGGGAAGCGGCTGGCCACTTACTTCCGCGAGCTCTATGAAGACGTTCTATCCTTCTTCTTTTATGTTTATGAAATGCGCAATCGCTTCGTTCACGGCGGTGGAGAGTTCTCCGCTATAAGAGAGCCGGCAGTGTTGGAGGTGTATGAGCGCTTTTGTGCCCTCGTGGAGCCAGTTGTGGAGGTACTGGTCCAAAAAGATCGGCGCGATACGGATCTCAGTGCGCTCTGGGATCTCGCACGTGAGTTGGCACGGGACCTCGCATCGCTAGATGCCAAGCCGTCCATATCCCTTTATCGTCTCCAGAGCTTGTTAGATTTCTGCTAATCGCCTTCTGAGAAGGATATGAAAGGATAGGGGACGGTTCGCAATTTCTCAGTTTCTGTCAGCACCGCCTGACCGGCATGCCCGTGCGACCAAGTTCGCCTTCTGCTCCAGGATGGGCCCTTGCGCGGAGCGCAGCAGATGGCTGACCGCTGACGAGGACAGGCCCAGCGCCGCGCCCATCTCCCCCTGCGCTCGGCCCAGCTGGCGAGTCCACACCCACAGGGCCAATCGCCTCGCTTGGACCACGGATCTGGATCGATCTCGTGAGGATAACGCCGCCGTTGAGAGCCCCAGCTCCTGCGCGACCCGCTCGATGACTGTCTGCGGCTCTCCTTCCCATCGAGGCCGGAGCACCATCTCGCGGGGTGCCAGGACCACATGCGCCTACTGTGCAGCATCCAGCTGCACGATGGCGGAGCTGATCTCCACCGGGGCCCCCAGGCTCTGCCGGATGCGTCTGCGCTGCGCCCGTAGATCACCACCGCTCAGCTGAGGATCAACCGCCTGAGCCGCTTGCTGGAGCACGAACTGGTGGAACGCCAGCCGCCCCGCTGGCGACGAGTCGAAGCCACAGAGGGATAGCCCCTGCTCGACGCGGAGCCAGGCCGGGGCCGGGGCCAGGCCCAGGTACGCCCGATGGCTGGTCCAGGAGCAGTCGGCGGGGTCGTCTACCAGGCGCGCGTGGACGGGGTTGTTGTGGATGTAGGCCAGCAGGATGGCGGCGCGTTCGGCGGGGCAGATGATGGCCTTGTGACGATCGGCGAAGATCGGGCCGATCGAACGCATGCGACGGTTCATCCATTGAGCGAAGCCCAGATGGAGAGGCTGAACGAAGCGCCAGGAGGGATCGTTGCCGGACCAGGCGGCCCAATGGACATGGCTGTTCATCAGCGCGTAGGCCATCGGTCGCCAGTCGGTCTTGTCCAGGACCGCCGGGACTCGCGACAGATAGGCATGCCGCTCGTCATCGGTGGCCAGGAAGTAGCTGCGCTGGACGAAGCGTGAGATCAGATGATGCAGGGTCTGGGGAGCCCGGAGACGGGCGTAGCGAGGCATGTGAGGATTTTCGGCGGCCGCGCGCACAAGTTGCTAAAGGGTCGAAGAAAGTAAGTAATTGCGAACCGTCCCCTTCCCTGCAGCAGAGCGACCAGTTGGGCGCCGAGGGCCAGATGGTGGACACCATGAGCGACCTGCGCGACGGCGTGCCGGTGGACGACGCGGCGGTGGAGCAGGCCTTCGAGACCTACGGGCAGTTCACGGGCGAAGGCGAGCAGGCGGCGGAGAAGAGGTGACGGACGCGCTGATCACGTCACTCTTTGAGGTCGTTCGGCATTCCAAGCGCCTGCAGGTAGGCGAGGCGGACATCGGGCGCATAGCATACGAAGATCACCTGCTGGATGGATGCGTTGCCCGGGAGGAAGTGGAGGACTTCTCTTACGGCGATGGATGAGGCCTGGCGCGCCGGATATCCCTTACCCCCGCAGCTTATCGCCGGGAAGGCGATGGTCTCCACGCCATGGTCGACCGCCAGCTTCAGGCACTGGCGGTAACATGAGCCAAGCTGTGTGGCGTCTCGGCCTGCGCCGGACCAGGTTGGACCCACCGTGTGGATGACGAAGCGGGCGGGCAGCAGATAACCTCTCGTGAGCCGCGCCCCGCCAACTGGGCAGATGCCAAGTTGCAGGCGCTCTGCCATGAGCGCGGGGCCAGCCGCGTGGTGGATGACGCTGGCGACGTCTCCCATACCGATTCCCAGGTCCGACTCGGCGCAGACGATGGCATCGACGGCGAGGTGGGCGATGTTGCCCTGGACGAGCCGAATCCGCGGCACAGGGGTAGCCCCCCACATCCTCTCGGAGAAGTAGTCCTCTGCCCAGCGAGGGGGAGATGACGAGACGCGCTCGCAGACCAGCCGGCCCATCGTCCGTGCACTGAATTGTGGCAAGGAGATGGTGATTCGCTCCGGGCTCTCCACGTCGATTTGAACGTAGCCCAACTGGTCCGATGAGAACCGATGATACTGGCCGTGCAGCTTCCGGCCGATCAGCCTGCAGTTGAAGATATGGCCGCCCAGCTGGCTGCCATCTCCATATGGAATTCGTAGTTCCCCATCGGCAAGGCGCGGCATGAAGAGGATCCCGTGTTCGGTGTCTCGCCACAGGCCCTGCAGGATCGAGAGATCGACCTCGGCCGGCTCAGAGACGACCTGCTGCACGTCCTCAGGAGCGGCGTCCAGGCAGGCCCGCGCCAGATCCCGGCAGAACTCCGCCACTCTCTGATACCGCAGGGCCCGATCCCACTCCACCGCGCGGACCAGCGTGCTCTTGAGCTTCTTTGCGCAGGCCAGGCCGGCCACGAACGCCTCGGTGCCGCGCAGAGCGCTCAGCGGCAGGTCCCTTCCGTACATGCCGAAGAGCGCCGTCATGCCCAGAGAAAAGACATCACTGCATGCGTCCGCGTCCTTGCCCGAGTCCAGCGCCTCAGGGGCAGCATAGATGAAGGTCCCCAGCGGTCCCGTTCTCGTGCCCCCGGTGGAGTCTGCGACCCTCACCAGGTCGAAGTCGGTCAGGCAGGCCGATCCATTGCCCCGGACGAGGATGTTCGCGGGCTTGACGTCTCTGTGGAAGACATTCCGCTCGTGAGCGTACTGCAGCGCCTCCCCGATCTCGTGGATCATCCTCACTACCTGCTCCTGCGATATGCCGCCATCCAGGATCAACCTTCTGAAGTCTCTGCCGGCCACATGCTCCATCACGAAGTAGTAGTAGGGGCCGTCCTGCACCTCGGTACGAAGTACGCGGACAATATTTGGATGGTTCAGGCGGGCCATCTCGGCCGCGCCCTTGAAGAATCGCGCCCGGCGTGATTGATCATCGACGTGCTGGTTGTGAAGGATCTTGAGCGCCACCAGCTCTTCGCTCTCCTCATCGAGCGCCTTCCAGACCGTGGCAAAGCCGCCGGAGCCCAGCTTCTCCACCAGCTCATAACGGCCCGACAGGAAATCTCCCGCCTGCAAGGGCCGTCCGTCCCGGCGCCTGCGTTGCAGACCCACCAGCTCCTGTCGCGTCTTCTCCAGCTCCGCGAGGCTGCCGCCGCTCTTGAGAAGCGCCCTGCGTTGATCCTTGGCCGCCTGGATCTGCTGCAGGATCTGATCATGATAGTGCCGCGCTTCGACGGTGATCATCTCCGGCGCGCTCGGATGATGGGGTTCCCCCTCATAGACCAGGACGTCCTCATGCCTGGCCGCGGTACCAGGATGGCTCTCGCGCAGCTTGGAACAGACCATCCCTCGATCTATGTATTCGAGCAGCAGATTGACCTTGCTGACGCGATCCATCCCAGCCGTGAACCGTCTCTTCACATCGGGAAAGTGATCCAGGCAGAAGGCATCAAGATCCGGGTCTCCAATCAGCGTTACATCGATCAGCCTGCGCAGGGATGCCGTCGTTGGGGTCTGATGTCTCTTGGGGTTCGGATCCGCCACAACATATATTATCTCATGCTCTGACTCAGGTTTCGCCCCTTCATGCGGCGAACAGGTGGCCAGGCTCCGAGAGCGGCCCCCTACCGCTGGGGGATTTGATAAGCGGTCGAGGCTTGCGGCGATGTCCAAAAGGGGATAGGGGACGGTTCGCAATTTCTCAGTTTCTGTCAGCACCGCCTGACCGGCATGCCCGTGCGACCAAGTTCGCCTTCTGCTCCAGGATGGGCCCTTGCGCGGAGCGCAGCAGATGGCTGACCGCTGACGAGGACAGGCCCAGCGCCGCGCCCATCTCCCCCTGCGCTCGGCCCAGCTGGCGAGTCCACACCCACAGGGCCAATCGCCTCGCTTGGACCACGGATCTGGATCGATCTCGTGAGGATAACGCCGCCGTTGAGAGCCCCAGCTCCTGCGCGACCCGCTCGATGACTGTCTGCGGCTCTCCTTCCCATCGAGGCCGGAGCACCATCTCGCGGGGTGCCAGGACCACATGCGCCTACTGTGCAGCATCCAGCTGCACGATGGCGGAGCTGATCTCCACCGGGGCCCCCAGGCTCTGCCGGATGCGTCTGCGCTGCGCCCGTAGATCACCACCGCTCAGCTGAGGATCAACCGCCTGAGCCGCTTGCTGGAGCACGAACTGGTGGAACGCCAGCCGCCCCGCTGGCGACGAGTCGAAGCCACAGAGGGATAGCCCCTGCTCGACGCGGAGCCAGGCCGGGGCCGGGGCCAGGCCCAGGTACGCCCGATGGCTGGTCCAGGAGCAGTCGGCGGGGTCGTCTACCAGGCGCGCGTGGACGGGGTTGTTGTGGATGTAGGCCAGCAGGATGGCGGCGCGTTCGGCGGGGCAGATGATGGCCTTGTGACGATCGGCGAAGATCGGGCCGATCGAACGCATGCGACGGTTCATCCATTGAGCGAAGCCCAGATGGAGAGGCTGAACGAAGCGCCAGGAGGGATCGTTGCCGGACCAGGCGGCCCAATGGACATGGCTGTTCATCAGCGCGTAGGCCATCGGTCGCCAGTCGGTCTTGTCCAGGACCGCCGGGACTCGCGACAGATAGGCATGCCGCTCGTCATCGGTGGCCAGGAAGTAGCTGCGCTGGACGAAGCGTGAGATCAGATGATGCAGGGTCTGGGGAGCCCGGAGACGGGCGTAGCGAGGCATGTGAGGATTTTCGGCGGCCGCGCGCACAAGTTGCTAAAGGGTCGAAGAAAGTAAGTAATTGCGAACCGTCCCCTTCCCCCGAATGGCGGTGCCTGTCGTCCAGCACGCCTCGGCGCTGACCGAGGGGAAGTGGTAATGGCTCCGACGAGCACGAAGGGCAGAAGCAAACCGAGCCGGGCGAAGGGCATGCCGGGAGCAGGCTTAACCGGAGGCCGGAGCGGGAAGGCACTGTCTGACAGGCCAGCCTTGAAGCCGTACTGGGGAAAACCCGCCGTACGGAATTTCAGGGGGGGTGATGGAGACGTCGGCATCATTCGAAGCCCGGTCCGCGCCATTGCCCTACCCGACCACCGTCCCGCCGTCCCGGCTGTTCCACTTGACTCGCGCTTTGGTAAGGAGTGGAATCGTAAGCTGGCAAACTGGGCTGCTCTGGAGGCTTGGGTACCCATGGAGAAGAAGCACCTCCTTCCGGTGGCACTCTGGGTCCTGGTTGGCAACGGCTGTCAGGCCCCGCCGGCCATGAATGGGGCCATCTCCACGCCGGCCATCACGAAGCTCACACCCTCCTCCGGGCCCACCGTGGGGCAGACGCCCATCGTCATCACCGGCACGGGCTTCATCCCCGGAGCGACGGTAACGGTCGGCGGGCAGGGCCTGGATGGGACCCTCGTGGTCTCCTCGATGGAGATCATCGGCACGGTGCCGGACCGTCCGGGACTGGTGGGCGACGCGCACGTCATCGTCACCAACCCCGATGGCGGCGCGGCGGACGCGACCTATACGTACAGCTACGATGGCGTCCTGTTGGACTACGTCACCGTCCACCCCTTTATGCGTCCTCCCCGATCGGTGGCGGTGGGGGACTTCAACAGCGACGGCAAGCTCGACCTCGCCGTCCTCTTTGGTTACGGCACCAGCGTCAGCATCCTGCTGGGCGACGGCGTGGGAGGCTTCGGCACCACCGCCGCTAGCTTCCCTGCCACCGCCGATCCCAATGGCTATCCCAGCGCGATCGCCGTGGGGGACTTCAACAGGGACGGCAAGCCCGACCTTGCCATCGCCAACTCCGGGGACGTCAACTTCCACGACGGCGGTAACGTGAGCGTGCTGCTGGGCGATGGCATGGGGACCTTCGGCCCCGCCGCCTATTTCGCCGCAGGCGTCTATCCCGATTCGGTGGCGGCGGGGGACTTCAACAGCGACGGCAAGCTCGACCTCGCCGTCGCCAACTCCGGCAGCTCCGATGTCAGCGTGTTATTGGGCAATGGCGTTGGGGGCTTCGGCGCTCCCACCAGCTACATAGCCGGAGGTAGGGCGGTGGCGGTGGGGGACTTCAACGGGGACGGCAAGCCCGACCTCGCCATCGCCGGCAGCGGGGTCGCCGTGCTGCTGAACGACGGCCTGGGGGGCTTCGGCGCCAGCGCCTACATCGCCGTGGAGGCCAATCCCAATTCGCTGGCGGTGGGGGACTTCAACGGGGACGGCAAGCTCGACGTCGCATGCACCAACTCCAACGGCGTCAGCGTCCTGCCGGGCGTCGGTCAGGGGAGTCTCCACAACCCCATCCGCGTCGGCGACGCTGCCCTGTATGGGCAGGTGGTGGCGGCGGACTTCAACGGGGACGGCAAGCCCGACCTCGCCGTCAACGCCACGGATATCAACGTGCTATTGGGCGACGGCCAGGGCGCCTTCCGCGCCGTCGGCTTTTCCGCAGGAGGTAGTCCCATCTCTATGGCGGTGGGGGACTTCAACGGCGATGGCGAGCCCGACCTCGCGGTCGCCAATGCGGGCAGCAAGCTCGTCAGCGTCCTGCTCAACAACTCACGCTAGGGGACGGCGTCCCGGGACGGGGAGAAGGGGACGGTTTACAGCTTTTTACTAAATGCAGACGGATCGCTGCACCTTGGTCTATGGTTGGAGACCGCAACATGACTCGTTCAACCACCAAAACCACGAAGCGCGTGGCCGACAGCAAGGGCAAGAAGACCGCCCAAGGCAAAACCCCCGCGAAGCTGCTGGTCGCCATGACGGGCAAGGCAAGCGCTGCGAAGGCCGCAGAAGGCGACGAACCCGTATTCGCCTACATCGCTAGCTTGCCACAGCCGCAACGTGGCATCGCCGAGCACATCGATGCCCTGGCGGCCAAGACGTTGCCGAACCTCCAGCGAGCGGTGAAGTGGGGCATGGCGTACTACGGCGTTGACGGAGGCTGGTGCTTCTCGTCCGGCGCTTTCGTTGGCCATGTGAAGCTGATGTTCATACGTGGCACGGAGATGAAGCCGGAACCGCCGGTGACGCCGATCGGGATGGGGAAGTCCACGCGTGGCGTCGAGCTGGCGTCTATGGACGATCTGGACAAGCGCCAGCTGGCGTTGTGGATGGTGCAAGCTGCCGCCATTCCCTTCTTCGGAGCGAAGAAACGATGACGGGAGAAGGGGACGGTTTACAGTTTTTCACTTAAGCCGTGTAGCAACATGTGGGCGCGGCTGCCGAGAACCATCGCATGCCGCGCTACGCTCGAATCCAGGCGCCCCAGAGCCTGCAGCATCTGATCGCGCGCTTCGTGCAGCGGAGCTACTTTCTGGCCACCGACGATGAGCGAGAGGCGTACCTGTCGCGGATCCCGGGGGTCCTGGACAAGACCGACTGGCAGCCGCTGGCGTTCGCGCTGATGAGCAACCACATTCACTGGGCGGCGTGGTCTGGCGACGAGCCCTCGTGGCGCTTCCTGCAACCGTTGCATCAGGGCTTCGCGCAGTGGCTGAACCGGCGCATGCGCACGATCGGCCCGATCTTTGCCGACCGGCACAAGACCATCATCTGCCCCGCCGAGAGGGCCGCGATCCTGCTGGCGTACATCCACAACAACCCCGTCCGGGCGGGGCTGGTCAAGGACCCTGCCGACAGTGCGTGGACCAGCCACCGAGCGTATCTGGGCCAGGTGCCGGCGCCGGCCTGGCTGCGCGTGGAGCGGGGCCTGTCGCTCTGTGGCTTCGACTCGTCGCCGTCGGGCAGACTGGCGTTCCATCAGTTCGTGGTCGAGCAGGCAGCGAAGGAGGCCGATCCGGCGCTGAGCGGCGGCGACCTGGAGGCACAGCGGAGGCGGATCCGACGGAGGTTGGGGGCGGCGGTCGAGATCAGCTCGGCGGTGGCGGGGCAGGGCGCTGAGCAGCAGAGACATGAGGTGGTGGCGCCGCGAGAGGTCGCGCTGCGGCCGCGATGGGAAGGAGAGGCCCGGACGGTCATGGCGCTGGTGGCGCAAGAGCTGGGGCTTGGGATGGCGGCACTGGCCTCACGAGAGCGGACGCGGCCGGTGGTGCAGGGGAGGCGGCTGGCGCTGTGGGTCTGGACACGTCATCTGGGCCGGGCGCAGGGCGAGATGGGCGCGGCGCTGGGACTGTCGGCGTCTGCCGTGAGCCAGCTCCTTCGGTCCGCGAGCCGGGCGATGTTGGAGCAGAAGGCAGAGCTGATCGCCCGGGCGTGCTGGTCCGGAGGTGCGAGAAACTGAACAACTGTAAACCGTCCCTGTTCCACTTGACGTGAGGTCGGCGTCGCGAAACTATCGGCCTGGATAGACGAGGAGCATGAGATGGACCGACGGCAGTTTCTGGCGAGCGCCGCTTCTCTCGGGATCGCTGCTGTCTGGGCGCCGCGATCGGGCGCCGCGCCGTCGCGAGCCGCATGGCGCGAGGATCGCGCGCTCTATCCGCAAGGCGTCGCCTCGGGCGATCCGGACGAACACAGCGTCATATTGTGGACTCGCCGGCCGTTCGACCAGGGCGAACGGCAGATGTTGACCGTGGAAGTGGCGCTGGATGCGGACTTCCGCCGCGTCGTCGCGACGGCGCGCGCGCCCGTATTGGCGGCGGCCGACTGGACGTGTCGCGCGATGGTCGGCGGCCTCTCGCCGGCGACGACCTACTGGTATCGTTTCACCGACGATGAAGGCGCCGGCAGCCGGGTCGGGCGCACGATCACGGCGCCGCGCGCCACCGATCCCAGGCCAGTCCGCTTCGCCTTCGTATCCTGCAACAGCGTCAACGAAGGTGCTCAGAACGCCTTCCGCCGGATGATCTGGGAAGACGAGCGCGCGCCCGCCGACCGCAAGCTCGGCTTCGTGCTCCACCTCGGCGACTTCATCTACGAAGTGGTCGAATATCCCGACGAGGTGCCGCACCGCTATTCGCGCACCGTCTACGACCTCGGCCGCATTCCCAACTCGCGCAAGGTGAGCAACTTCCACGTCCCTACCGACCTGGCCGGCTATCGCCACGTCTATCGCGCGCATATCGACGACCCGGACATCCAGGACGCGCGGGCGTATTTCCCGTTCGTGTGCATCGGCGACAATCACGAATTCTCGTGGCAGGGCTGGCAGAGCTTCATCAAGTACGGCGCCAAGGTCGAGCCCGCGCAGCCGCTGCGCGTCGCCGCCAACCAGGCGTGGTGGGAGTATGTCCCGTCGCGCGTGCGCAAGGCATCGGGCGCCGGCCTCGATCAGTTCGGGCCGCCGGCGGTGACGAGTGCACCGATCAATACGTTCGACGATCATGGCTTCGGCACCGAGGCGAACAATCGCGCCGCGGTCGGCAGCATGACCGCCTACCGCGCGCTGCGGTACGGCCGGCACGTCGAGCTCATCCTGACCGACTTCCACAGCTACAAGATGGCGGACCCCACGGATCGGCCCGAGGCGGCGGCGCTCGACTCGGGAGAGTTCCCGGTCCTCCCGCAAGAGTGGATGGAGATCGTCGACGGCGGGAAGGATTATGCCGGCGGCAAGCCCCCCGCGACCATCGCGATCGGCGCCAAGACCATCCCCAATTTCCGCAAGGACGAGCCCGCTTACACCGTGCTCGGCCGCGAGCAGAAGGCGTGGCTCAAGCAGCGGCTGACCCGATCGACCGCGACCTGGAAGATCTGGGGCGCGACCAACGGCACGCTCGACATGCGGACCGACCCGCAGAACCTGCCCGCCGGTCTCGTCAAGGCGGCATGGCCGGGCAAGGATTTCGGGACCTTCGGCGGCGCCGATTTCAGCGGGGCGTTCGCCGAGCGCGCGGAGATCTACGACCTTGTCCGCGACCACAAGGTGTCGGGGTTCGTCACCGTTTCGGGCGACCGCCACAGCTTCTGGGCGGGTTATGCCGCACCCCATCTACCGCCGGCCGGGTTCAACCCGGTGGGGATCAGCTTCATCACCGGCTCGATCTCCGCGCCCGGGATGGCGGAAGCCACGGAGTATTGGAAGGACTCCCCCTTGCTCCCGCTGTTCGTACGCAAGACGGCGGGCGCCCCGCCCGAAGCGACGGTCAACCTGATGATCAAGCGCGGGGTGCGCTCGGCGCTCGAATATGCGGCGAGTGGCGACATCGCGAAGGCGCGGGCAGTGACCAATCCCGAGGTCGCGCCGCATCTGGAATTCGTCGACATGGCCGGACACGGCTACGCGGTGGTCAGCGCCGGCCACGATGCGATCGACACCGAATTCGTCTGCATCGTTCGTCCGATCAAGCGCGCGGCCACGCCCGACGGCGGGCCGCTGCGCTACCGCGTGTCGCACCGGGCGCGCCTGTGGCAGCCCGGCACGCCGCCGCGGCTGGAGCAGCGGGTGCTCGAAGGAGACGCGAAGCTGTCGGTTTGAGTAGAAGGGGACGGTTTACAGTTTTTTGCTTTTGCCGTGTAGCAATATGTGGACGCTGGGGCGCGGGAAACTGAACAACTGTAAACCGTCCCTCTCCTTTTCGCGGCCGCGAGGCCATCGGCGGCCCGCCCGATCCGCTCCAAGATCTCGCCCTCCTCCTGGTCGGAGATGTCGTGCTCGACCCCGGCGTACTCGCGCAGCTCCGCGGTGTACCCGGCGCGCCGCAGCTCGGCGATCGAGGCGCGCGCGCCTCGGGTCGGCACCGCCAGGTCGGAGGCGCCGTGGAAGGCCGCGACCGGCGGGAGCGTCGCCGGGCGCGGCCTCGAGCTGAGCGCCGCCGAGGGGTAGAGCGACGGCGGGAGCAGGCCGCTGATGGGGAAGGCGGCCGCCAGCGCCTCGGGGTGGGTGACCGCCAGGGCGAAGGTCATGATGCCGCCCTGCGAGAAGCCGGTGACGAGGGGCTTGCCGACGGTGGGGCGGGCGGCTGCCAGGGCGGCGAGCGCGGCGGCGATCCGATCGGCTTCCCGCGTGACCAGGGGCGCGGCGACGTCTTCGCGGACGGAGTCGTACCAGATGTACATGCCGCCGCTCGGGTGGCCGTACGGGAGGACGAGGCGGGCGCGGCGGCGGTAGCGCCGGAGCAGCTGCAGGAGGTCCGCGGGGTCCCCGCCCATGGGGTGCAGCGCGACGATCATCGGCACCCGCTCGTCGGGCCGCGCCCCGCCCGTCATGTGCTCGAGGTAGCGCACGCCCGCGATCTCGCCCCGGGTGGTGCTCGCCGGCTCTCCCGCCGGAGGCGGAGGCGCCACCGCCGACCCCGCGGGCGGCGAAGGCGCCGGCTTGCGGCTGCACCCAGGCCCCGCCAGGAGGACCACGCTGATGGAGAGGAGCACGCGCATGGGAAGTGGATCGGCCGAAGGGTGGCGCATCGATATGTGGACCATGGTCACAAGAGCGGCCAACCACTGGCCATGCAGGGCAAGGGGTGTTTTCCGGGTACCCTTGTCCGCTCAAGAGGTTGCTGTATCCTGCCCATCAGGCTGAGCACTATCATGGACAACAACCCCCGCGGAAGGTTTGAACCTGTTCCAGCAGTCGTCTTTGCTTGCCTGAGGCCAGGCGAGATCCGCATCATCCTCCTGCCGGGAGTTGGACTGGCAGATGGAGGGGTGCCCCGTGACGTTCCAGTCAACGATATCCCGCCTGAGTTGCGGATGCCCAACACGCCGCTTTGGGTGCAGTTGGATGATGCGACGAGAATCCAGAGCATCTGGCGGCGTGACGGATAGAGGTTGTGGGACGGTGGTGGACCCTACATGGGAAAGCGCCAGCCCCGGTCCATGACCAGGGTCCTCACGAACGTCCGCGTGACGCCCAGGACCATGGCGGTGCTGCGTTGCGACATCCCGTCCTGCAGGCACTGAAAGACCAGCTCCTCGTAGCGCTCCCGCTGGTTCGGCCGATGCGGGAAGTGTTCGCTTCTGGCCAGGCGGTTGATGGTGTGGCTGCTGAAGCCTACCTCTTTGCCGATCTCCGTCGCGGGCACCCCCGCGTCCCACAGCTCGCGGATGCGGTCTCGATGATCGGCCACGCCGTAGCGCGGCGGCGGCGAGTCCTTCTTCCTGCCGCAGATCCGCCTGGGCCAGCCCTGCTGGTGGGCGAATTCGCTCAGCTGCGAGTAGTTGATCCCATAGCGCCTGGCGATGGAACTCAGCGACTCGTCTTCGTCGCGCAGCCAGGCGCGCTCCAGCTCCTTCGCGTGGATCTCGAACCAGGTGTGGCCCTTCTCGGCGGCCACCACGGTCAACCCCGCCTCGCGTCGCCAACGAGTCACGGTCTCGGGATCGATGCCGCACAGCTCGGCGACCCGGAGGATCGGCATCCCGTCCTGGTTCAGGCCCAGGGCGAACTCCTTCAACGTCCGCCGCGCCGCCGCGACCTTGTCGGGCAGACCGGCGGGGGGGGGCAGCCGGGGCATGAGCAGGGGACCAGGCCGCCGCTGGCGCACGGCCAGCTCCTGCCGCGTCGGTGCCCCCGCCAGCTCGTCGCTCGCTCCCGGTCGTGGCCGCCAGCCGTGGCGTCTGGCGGCCAGAGCGACGGTCCGCTTGGGGATCCCGGTGTAGCGGGCCACCCCCATGAGCGACAGGCCCTGCTGCAACGCCTGGAAGATCAGATCGTCACGCTCCTGGGACTTCTCCGGCGGGACCCGCTGCGGCCAGCCCATGCGCTTGGCCAGCGCGCGAATGGCGGTGTCGGTGACGCCGAAGCGCTCACCGATCTCTGAAAGGGGCAGGCCCTGGTCCCACAACGGCTTGACCTGCGCCACGCACCCATCGAGGAACTTGCGCCGGGGGCCGGTGCCGGTCCTGGGCGAGCGCCGGGGCCAGCCCATCCTCTTGGCGAACGTGCTGATGCGGGCCATCGTGGTGCCGTAGCGGGCCGCGATGTCGCGCAACAGCTCGCCGCGGTCCCAGGACTGCTTGAGGTCGGGCAGGTACGCCTCCAGCCTGCTGTGCCCGAGCGGGGCGCGCACCTGCATGAGGCCTTCCTCCCGCCGCCACATGCGCAGGGTCTCGGCGCCCAGGCCGCAGGCCTGGCTGATCTCGTTGACGGTGGCCCCTCGCCGGTGCAAGAGGATGGAATAGGACTTGAGCGCCAGCCGCGCCCGCGCCACGGAGGGGGGCAGCGCGTCGCCTTGCTGGGCTGCCGGGGTGGTCTCTGTTTGCGTGATCATGGTTCCGTGGGAGACTAGCCAGCAGGAGGGTCGTCCGCAAGGGGTCCTGGAGACGATGCAGGGGTCCGTCGCCGTCCCCGTCCACCATTACCTCAAGTAGCGGCTTCGATCACGCGCACCAGGTGGCGCCCCGGCCGGTGCAGCGTCACCTCGGCAAAGCCGGCCTGGCGCAGCGCAAAGAGGAAGCAGGACGGTGTTTCCTTTTTAACTTTTTGACGAAGGTTGTGTCCCCTGTTCCTGTGTTTTTCTGAACACCGTCACCGGAGTGCTTGCTATAAGAGGCCGTTCAGCCGATGGCCCCCCGGTCCATCGGTAGGAGACACGGACACTTCATAAAGGAGACGACCATGCGTGCGACCGCCCAACTGGCCCTGATCCTATTTTCGCAGCTCGCCCCGCCGGTCCTCCTCGCGGCCACCGCCCAGGGCGCCGACATCCGCGCTACCATCGAGGCCGCGAATGGCAGGCTCGCGGCGGCGTTGGCCAAGGGCGACGCGGCGCAGCTGGCCGGCTGCTACACGGCGGATGGGCAAGTGTTCCCGCCGGGCAGCGATGCCGCCCGGGGCCGTGACGCGATCCAGAAGGTGTGGCAGGGCGTCGTCGATGCGGGCATCAAGGACGTGGCGCTGACCACCGTTGAGGTCGATGGACACGGTGATATGGCGCACGAGATTGGGACCTACACGTTGACGACGAAGGACGGCAAGGTCGCGGACCGTGGGAAGTACATCGTCATCTGGAAGAAGGACAAGGGGCAGTGGCGGCTGCACCGCGACATCTGGAACAGCAGCGTGCCCGTCCCCGCTGCCAAGCCCGTTGGCCCGGGCCTGCCCGCCGGCGCCGTCAGGCCGGGTCCGGCCACCACGCCCGTCCCGCCCAGATAGCCAGCTTCCAGGTGGTGGACCGGTTCGCGATTCTACCTATCAAGTCTCCGTCTGCCACCAGGGCGCGGGCTTTGCGCGGGGATCGATGCCTTCGCGGGCAGCAGCCGCTGACATTGACCTTCCCCTGCGGCTGGCCAAGGCGGCGCGCCAAGACTGTGGCGTCGTCAGTCCGGGCCAGTTCGCCAGCCAACCAGCGCAACGTCGCGGCCTGCTCCTCGGACGGCGTCGCTGCTGCGTCGGCAGCCATGTACGCCAGAGCGCCCACGAGCAGCATTCGGGCAAATGCAGTCCGCGGGATCATGAGCGGGGCTGGCACGGCGTCACCGTGCGTATCTGGACCAGGTGCCGGCGCCGGCCTGGCTGCGCGTGGAGCGGGGCAGACCTGATCGCCCGGGCGTGCCGGTCCGGGGGCGCGAGAAGCTGAACCACTGCAACCCGTCCCTGTTCTTGCCTTCAACGATCCGCGAGGCCGACCGCGTGACCTTTGTGCTGGTTCTTCTCGGCCTCTTCGATCATGAAGTGCGCGACGTCGGAGAAACGGATCGAGCTCTTGCCGGCGGGCGCGTCGTCCCTGGTCTCGTACTGCGCGCGCGGCCCTCCGGGCAGAAGGCGCGGCGGCCGCACGATGACGTAGTCGAGGCCGCTCCCGATGACGTGGCTCTCCATCACGCGGTGGTCGCGCACGATGTTCATGAAGAACAGGCGCCGGATGATGCGGGCGAACAGCGGCAACTCCTCGAAGAGAAACGAGCTCGACAGGACCACCAGGCGGCGCGGGCCCGAGGTCTTCATCGCCGCCACCGTCGCCTTCGCGCAGTCCCCGTGAATCGTCGTCGGGCCAAGGTTTGGCGCGCCGATCACCGACAGGACCACGTCGTACTTCGTCGCCGCCAGCGCGGCGGCGATGTCGCCCTCCTGCGTGGGATCCCCGGCGCGCACTATCAGCCGCTCGTCCCGCCGCGTGATCTTGTCCGGTGAACGCACGAACGCCGTCACCTCGTGCCCGCGCGCCAGCGCCTGTTCGAGGATCCATGCCCCTGTCTTTCCGGTCGCACCCAGCACGAACAGCTTCATTTGAACTCTCCTTTGTGCGGACACGAGCGTCGCTCGGAGTGTGGCTCGTCAACATCACGCGGCGACGTCAGGAATTGCGCGTCCAGGCACTCCGCGGCCATTGTAACCCATGCCAACAGCCACGCGAGATCGGCCCATTGACGGCCCTATCAACTTGGTGCGCTCCAGGCGCTTGACCTTCTCGACGCCCTCGTCATCGTGCCGCAGCAGGCGCCGGAGCTTCTCCAAGTGCCGGCGCCGGCCTGGCTGCGCATGGAGCGGGGCCTGTCGCTTTGTGGCTTCGAGTCGTCGCCGTCGGGCAGGTTGGCGTTCCAGCAGTTCGTGGTCGAGCAAGCAGCGGAGGGCTTGATGTTCGAGTCCCATCGCTGTGGATGCCCGCGCAAGAACCAGCCGAGCAAAGCTTGCGCGCGCCGAGCAAGACTTGCGTGCGCGACTCTGCGCGGACGCCCAGGAGGTCCCATGGCCCAGGACCCGTGCCGACCCTCGTGGGACTGCGTCCTGCCGCATAGGCTCGCCTGAGTGAGCGCCCGCGGGCGCCCATGGGCGCCCACGACAGGAGGTCCCGCTCTCGCTGCCCGCGCCATCCTGGCTGAAGGGCGGTCCACCCGACAAGGGCGACACCTGGCAGCCGGTCCGGCTTTGGTATGTATCTTGCGTATTTGTGAGGCGCTGACCGGAACCGCGGGCGGCGCTCAATCATTCGGTGGACGGGACGCGCGGCCGCGAAATCCACCGTTCGGGCGACGACAGGCGACCTCGGTTCGTTCGAATGTAATAGGTGATGAGGAAAAGGAGGCCCACATGCGAATCGGACATCCTGCAGGTTGCTTGATCGCCGCCCTCGTGCTCTCGGGGCTGGCGCCGACGGCCAGCGCGCTGCCGCCGTTCGTCGAGTTCGAGAGCGGTCAGGTGCGGCCGCTCGCGATGTCACCCGACGGCACGAAGCTGTTCGCCGTCAACACTCCCGACAACCGTGTCGAGGTGTACAAGGTCAAGAACAAGGACCTGTCGTGGCTCTACTCGGTCCAGGTGGGCCTCGAGCCGGTGGCGGTGGCGGCGCGCACCAACACCGAGGTCTGGGTGGTGAACCACCTCTCCGACAGCGTCAGCATCGTCGACCTCAGCGTGGCCAACATGCCGCGCATCGTGCGCACACTCCTCGTCGGTGACGAGCCACGCGACATCGTGTTCGCCGGCCCCGGCCGCTCGCGCGCCTTCATCACGACTGCGCACCGCGGGCAGAACTCGCCGATCGATCCGCAGATCAACACGCCCGGCATCGGCCGCGCCGATGTCTGGGTGTTCGACGCCAACAACCTCGGCACCTCGCTCGGCGGCAACCCCATCAACATCGTGCAGCTGTTCTCCGACACGCCGCGTTCGCTGGCGGTTACGCCCGACGGCAACACCGTCTACGCCGCCGGCTTCCTCAGCGGCAATCAGACAAGCATCGTGGGTGAGCTGCAGTACCCCGATTACCTGCGCGTCCCGCCGCTCGACAACATCAGCCATATCGACCAGCCCAAGGTCGGCATCATGGTCAAGTACAAGAACGGCCACTGGCTCGACGCCATCGGGACGAACTGGGACTGGTACTTCATGTTCCGCCTGCCCGACAAGGACGTGTTCGCCATCGATGCCATCGCCAACCCGCCGGTCCAGAAGGCGGGCGCCGCCGGCTTCTTCGCCCACGTGGGCACCGTCCTCTACAACATGGCGGTCAACCCCGCAAGCGGGAAGGTCTACGTCTCGAATACGGACGCGCGCAACGATCACCGCTTCGAGGGCGCGGGGGTCTACGCCGCCGAGTTCGGCTTCGACACCGTGCGCGGCCACAACAGCGAAAACCGCATCACCGTGATCGATCCGGGGTCGGGCAGCGTGACGCCGCGACACCTCAACAAGCACATCGACTACAGCACCTGCTGCGCCGTCATCCCCAACGACGAGAACGCGCGCAGCCTCGCTATCCCGACGGGGATCGTGGTGTCATCGAACGGCCAGACGCTCTATGTCGCCGCGCTCGGCTCCAGCAAGGTCGGCGTGTACGACACCGCCGCGCTCGAGAACGACACCTTTGTCCCCGACACCGCCAACCAGATTGCGGTCACAGGCGGCGGGCCCACCGGCCTGCTCCTCGACGAGAGCCACGGCCAGCTGTTCGTGCTCACGCGCTTCGACAACAGCGTCAAGCTCATCGACACCGCGGCGCGCCGGGAGGTGAAGGGGTTCCCCATGTACAACCCCGAGCCTCCCATCGTGACCAGCGGCCGCCGCTTCCTCTATGACGCGGCCCACACCTCCAGCCACGGCGACCAGGCCTGCGCCACCTGCCACGTGTTCGGCGACTTCGACGGCCTCACCTGGGATCTCGGCGATCCCGACGGGCAGCCGTTCGCCAACAACAACCCGCGGGTGCAGGCTTCCCAGCCGTTCGGCATCAACCCGAACCCGGTCTTCGCGCCCATGAAGGGGCCGATGAATACGCAGAGCCTCCGCGGCCTGTCGAACCACGGGCCCATGCACTGGCGCGGCGATCGCACCGGCGCCAGCGATCCGGGCTCGGGCACCGTCGAGCCCAACGCCCAGCCCGACAGCGGCGCCTTCAACGAGCACCTCAACTTCTTCAAATTCAACGTCGCGTTCGCCGGGCTCATCGGGCGCTCCGCGCAGCTCCCGGCCGATGAGATGAACGCGTTCGCCGACTTCATCCTGCAGGTGACCTATCCGCCGAACCCGTTCCGCAACCTCGACAACTCGCTCACGCCGACCCAGCAGGAGGGGCATGACCGCTTCTTCTCGGTGGTCGAGTTCAACGGCGACGGCACCAGCGGCAACGCCTGCCAGAGCTGCCACCGCCTCGATCCCAACGGCAACGCCGAATTCGGCGTGCAGTTCCCCGGCTTCTTCGGCACCGACGGCAGGATGGTGAAGGTGCCGTTCCCGCAGGAGTTCAAGGTCCCGCACCTCCGCAACCTGTATCAAAAGGTCGGCTGCTTCGGAAACGTCAACCAGCCGCTGCCGATCTTCGGGCCCGACGGGCCGCTGATCCCGCTCTTCGACCAGATCCCGGGCCAGGAGGGCTTCCTCGGCGACCAGATCCGCGGCTTCGGCTACTCCCGCGCGGGCGACATCGACAGCGCGCTGCGCTTCATCTCCAACTTCGCCTTCGACACGCGCTCGCCGTTCGGCCCGAACCTACCGCCGCTGCTCAACAACCCGCAAGGCTTCCCCTCGAACTTCGACGGCTCGACCAACGCCGAGGGATTGCGCCAGAAGAAGAACGTGATCGACTTCCTCATGGCGTTCGACACCAACCTCAAGCCGATCGTCGGCCAGCAGACCACGCTGACGCCTGCGACGTCGGGGGCGGTGAGCGCGCGCATCGCGCTGCTCGTCTCGCGCGCAGACGCCGGCGATTGCGACCTCGTGGCCAAGGCGTTCGTCGACGGCTCGCAGCGCGGCTACTTCTACGTCGGGTCGGGGAACTTCCTCACCGACCGCCCGTCGCATGGCAAGACCATCACCGCCGCGGCGCTGCAGTCGCTCGGCACCGCTCAGACCAACAACTCGGTGACCTACACCTGCGTCCCGCCCGGCAGTGGCCTGCGCATCGGCGTCGACCGCGACCTGGACGGCATCTACGACGGCGAAGACAAGACCCCCGGCGGCTGATCCGTCACCGCTGCTTCCCGCTGCTGCAATCCAGGATCAGTCGGCCGCGCCCGCGCGATTCAACCCCCCCGGAGCCGCGCCAGCCCCACTCCATCCCGCGCCACGATCGCGAGCTCCGCCCTGCCGTAGGTCCACGATCCCACGTCGACGAGCGGGACGCGCCGCGTGCCCACCGGCATCCACGAGATGCCTGGACGGTGCGTATGTCCGACAAAGGCGATCGCCAACTGTCGTCCCAGGATCTCCTCCATTCCGGCGATGAGGGTGCCGAGGTCGGCGGCCTGCTCGCGCGCCACCCAGGGCGCGTCCCACCCGTCGGGGCCGGGCACGATCGCGGGCGGCCACGGCTTGCTGGCGATCGACGCCTCCAGATAGGGATCCTGGAAGCTGTCGTCGGCGGCCCTCTGCAGGAGGTAGGTCAGTCTCCCGACGGAGGGGATCTGATTGATGGCATTGACGATGGCGACGCCTATGTCGCGGCCCTTCGCCTCGGAGACGAGGTCGCGCAGCGTCACCGCGTCGTGGCCGTGAAAGCAGATCGCCTCGTGACCGATCAGGCGGAAGACCGCGCAGTCGTACTCGGACGGGGGCGGCGGCGCGGCGGCGAGCTGCGAGTCGTGGTTGCCGATGCAATGGAGCAGCGGTAGGGAGCGCGCGCGGGCGGCGATCCCCGGATATTGCGCGTCGATGACGTGCCGCACCGCTTCCGGCGTCCCCGACGGCGCGCGCCAGAAGTCGTACCAGTCGCCGACCTGGATCGCCTTGAAGTCGAGGTTCTTTGTGGCGAGGCCTCGCAGCACGTCGAGGAGGTGCTCGAAGCGCGCGTGGCGCTCGGGATCATGATAGCGAAACACGTCGTCGCCGACGCCGAGGTGCAGGTCGCCGATCACCACGGCGGTCCCCACGTCGAGCGGACGCGACGCAGGCGGCCTGAGGACGGCGGGCCGGCCATCGTCGAGGCGCCATTCGAGCGCGATCCCAGCCGCTTCGAGGAATGACTTCACCTCGTCGAGCAGCACGATTCACCAGGCCTTTCCCGACCACTCCAGCGTGAGCGCGCGCAGCCGGTAATGGCAGCGGCGCGCCGCCGGCGCGCACACCGGCGCGGGCGCCGCGAGGTGGCACGAGGGATCGTCATAGAAGAGGAGGTGGCCGGTGACGCCGTCGCCGAGCGCGACCGCCAGCTGCACGTTGTCGCACGCAGCCGCGCCGCAGGGCTTGTCACCGGACGATGGTGGCTCGCGCCGCGTCCGCGCCGGGAGCGGGGGACACACGTGCGCGGTCTCGAGGCCGCCCGGGCCACAGACGAAGCCCGCCCCCCGTTCGAGCGCGGCGAGGTCGTCCACGTTCTCGCACTCGATTGCGCCGCTCTCATTTGCGCAACGCACCGGCCGCGGCGCGAGCGAAGCGGGATTGACGGAGCCCGCCTGATTGGTGAAGAGCGCCGCCGGCACCAGCCGCGCCCCGTCGCTGGCGGCGATTCCGCAGCGCGCGAGCGGCCGATACGGACCGGGACAGCCGGTCGACATCAACAGCAGTGCAAGGGAAACGATCACGCCGCGCATGTCACCAACAATAAACCAAGGCGCAGCGATCTGTCTGTGTGCAAGATCGAAAGATCGATGACGGTATTCACGATCTACCTCTGCATGCAGATGGATTGCTGCGCCTTGGTCTATGGTTTGATGTTCCGCCTATGCGCAAAGGGGTGGGCGTTGCACCAGTGGCTGGCATGGTAGCTGACCAAGGCCTGCTCCGGCAGGACCGTGTGCAGGAAGGCCACGGCGCCCTGCGGCGCCGGCGACGGTCCGCCGCCGAAACCCAGGTCCCGCAGCGCCGTGGGGTCGCCCTGCACCAGCGTGCCGCGGAGGCAGCCGAGGAGCAGCGGCAGCACGGCGGCCTGGTCCGCCGCCGGCATCTGCCACAGCGCATCGCGGCCGTGCAGGGCCATCGGCAGGACGGCCGTGCGGCCCACGGCGTGGTATTCGACGAACTCCACCAGATCGTCCCCGTCCTGCTGGAGGTGGAAGTCCATCTCGGCGACGCGACCGGAGATGCCGCCGGAGCGCAGGCGCAGATCGACGGCCCGCCCGCCCAGGGTGCCGCTGATGCGCCGCTCGCCATGACGGTCGGCCACGTCCAGCCACAGCGGCGCCAGCCCCGCCAGGCCCGTGACCTGGACGTGGTCGCCCTGGTGCTCGACGCCGGCATGCAGGTCCATGCCGCAGACCTGACCGGAGATGGTACCCCCGTCATCAACCAGGCCGCCGGAGGTGCCGTGGGAGGCCGGATGGGCGTCCTGGTGCTGGATGGCGTAGGGCCGGCCGGTGAAGGCCAGGCTCTGTCGCGGCACCTCGGTGCCGCCAATCTGTACGGTCTGGACGACCGGGGGCCCGGCGGCGCAGCCGGCGACCAGGAGGATCCATGGGGCCAGTCTCATCATGGAGCCAGCATACGCTCCGTCGCGGCCGGGGAAAGCTTCACGCCCGCTTCGGCCCGCTTTGGCCCGGTCTGACTAGTGGTAGAAAAGGCTGGGAGCAGGATGAGGAAACGGGGACGGTCTTGCTGCAGGGACGGTGGAGTTGAGCTCACCTGCATCAGTTGGCCTGCAGCCCGCCCAGCTCCGGGTTTTGCTTGACCAGCTCCTCCGCGAGCCGGTGGATCGCCGCCTGCTGCTCTGCGGAGAGGCCCTGCAGGAAGGCCGCGGGGTCCTGCCGCGCCGCCTCCATGATCTTGCTCATCTGCGCCGGGTCGCCCTGGCCTCGCGCCGCGACATCCGACAACACGTCCGCGGCGATGTCATAGATGCGCTGCTGGTGCTGCGCCGACCGGGTCAGCTTCTCGACCCTGGCGTGCGCCGCCCCGGCCCCGGCGTCGCCGCGGATGACCTCCCCGCGGGCAGCGGGGCTGCGCAGCATGGCCTGCGTCTTCTGCAGGGCATCCTGCGCGTCCGCCCCGAGCTGTCCCCTGTGCGCCTTCTGCGCCGACGCGGCGGGCGGCGCCGCCTTCTTCTGCCTCGGCTCGGCCGGCGCGCTGCCGGCCAGCAAGAAAGCCGCCGATGCCAGGACCCATCCTTCGAGTCGCATGCGGGCTCCTCTCCCGGTGGCGCGCGCCCCGGATAGCTTGCCTCGTCAGCATAGCACACCTGTCCATGCCCATGACGTGCCCGCAGAGACGGCAAATGAAGGGCCGACCTCGCGTGGCTGTCCGGGTAGCCACCCGACGCCGCCATGACCAAGTTAGGGTCCGCTGACGCGCCGCGGCGCCGCGCCTACAATTCCGGCGACCTCCCCCGCTGTGCGGGCGGGTCATGAAACTCTTCCCCCTTGGCCTCGTCCTATTGATAGACTCCCCCCCAGGTACGCGACGTTGCCGAGCGGCCCGCTCAAGGAGACCCCGATGACGCGTCTTGACCTCAGCCAAGGCAGCCTCGCCTTCACGGCCCTGGCGACGGCCCTGCTGGCCTGCAGCCAGGGCGCGCAGCAGCCGGCGCCCACCTATTACCAGGACGTGCAGCCGATCATCCAGTCTAAATGCGTCGGCTGTCACAACGCCAACGGCATCGGGCCCTTCCCGCTGGAGTCGGCGAGCGACGTGACCTCGCGGTCGGTGCTGATCCGCTCGGCGGTGGCCAGCAGGACAATGCCGCCGTGGCCGCCGGACGACTCCTGTACGCCGTACGCGCGGGACCGTTCGCTGACGGACGATCAGATCAAGACCCTCACGGACTGGGTGGACCAGGGCGCGGTCCCGGGGGACCCGGCGGCGCAGGTGACCGGGCAGCCGGCGCCGGGCCTGTCGCGGGTGGACTTCTCGCTGCAGATGCCGGAGGCGTTCACGCCGACGCAGTCGCCGGACCACTTCCGCTGCTTCCTGGTGGACTGGATGCCAGGGACCACGAAGTACGTGACCGGGCTGGGGGTGCGGCCCGGCGATCCGCACATCGTGCACCACGTGATCGCGGTCATCGCGACGCCGTCCCAGGTGGCGCAGTACCAAGCGCTGGACGCGGCGGACCCGGGGCCGGGGTGGGACTGCTTCGGCGGGACCGGGGGCGGCAATCAGGCGCAGTGGCTGGCGGCGTGGGCGCCGGGGGCGCTGGGCACCGACTTCCCGCCGGGGACCGGGGTGCGGGTGGACCCGGGGTCGAAGATCGTGATCCAGGTGCACTACAACACCGCCGCGGCGGCGCCTGGGCCGGACCAGACCCGCATCGACATCGAGGTCGCGGACGCGGTGGACAAGCCGGCGTGGGTGATGCCGTTCGCGGACCCGAACTGGCTCAAGGGCAACCTGAAGATCCCGGCAGGGGCGCCGGACACGATGTACAGCTATGGCATCGACGTCACCCCCTACCTCGGCCTGCTCACCGGCGGCGTGCTGGCCGGCGGCAAGCCGGCGACGGTCTACGGCGCGGCGATGCACATGCACACGCGGGGGGCGCACATCCTGGGGCGAATCAACCGCGGGGACGGCTCGCAGGAGTGCATGCTGGACATCCCGCGGTGGAGCTTCAACTGGCAGGGGTCGTACGGCTTCGGGACGGCGAAGACGATCAACCCGGGCGACGAGCTGTACCTGGAGTGCCACTGGGACAACACGGCGGCGAACCAGCCCTACGTCAACGGGCAGCAGGTGCCGCCCAGGGACCTGAACTGGGGTGAGACGACCGAGGACGAGATGTGCGCGGAGATCCTGTACCTGACGCAATGAGACGGGATCGGGAGGCGCTGCGGGGCGCCGTCGCGCGGGCCTTGATCGTGGCGCTGGCGCTGCTGCTGGCGGCCGGGTGCCGTCGCGCGGCGCCGGCGGCGGCGCCGGAAGAGGGGGCGGGCGGGCCGCCGGTGTACGGGGCCCTGGGCGAGGCGCGGCTCATCGACCAGGACGGGCGGCCGTTCGCGGCGAGGGAGCTGCGCGGGGGGGTGTGGATCGCGGCGTTCATGTACACGACCTGCCCGATGGAGTGCCCGGTGCTGGCGCAGCGGATGTCGTATCTGCAGAAGCTCCTGGCCGGGCGGCGGCCGTCGATCCGGCTGCTCTCGGTGTCGGTGAACCCGGGGCAGGACACGCCGGCGGCGCTGCGGGCGTTCGCGGGACGGTTCCAGCGGGACCCGGCGCGGTGGACGCTGGTGACGGGAGAGACGACGCCGGTCCTGCGGGCGGCGGCGGCGGCGTACGACCGGGCGGCGGCGGCGGAGCGGCGGGTGCCGCCGGGCGGGTTCGCCGCGCTGCATGGGGACCTCTTCGTCTTGATCGACGGGGAGGGCCGGGTGCGGGGGTACTACCGCAAGGACGACGCCGGGGTGGCGCGGCTGCTGGACGACGCGGATCGCCTCGCCGGGGGGTGAGCACCGCATCGAACCAACGAGGACGGGGAAGCCATGTTGACTGTCCATCCCCGCCCGGATCACGCGGCCAGGTACTCGGTGCGCAGCTCGGCCAGCGGGCGGTGCCACAGCTCCTCCCATCGGATGTCCCACAGCGGGCGGACCTGGACGCCACGGGACAGCCCGGCCACCAGGCTGGCCCGCAGGCGCCGCACCTGAGCGGGCTTGTAGGCGACGCCGTGGAGCGCGAACGCCAGCAGCAGCGCGCCGACGATCAGCCCCGAGGCGAAGCGCCCCTTGGTCAGGCTCTTCTGCGCATGCGAGAACGCGAACGCGGAGATCTCGAACTCGCCGAGGAAGTCCGGCTGGTAGCCCAGCATTACGTGCCAGAAGTCATGGGTCTGGATCGATCGCTGCCACAGGTAGCCCAGATCATCCTTCGGCCACTCCCTGACAATATAGTCCTTGGACAGGCCGTTATCGGTCATGAAGCGGTAGTAGGCGTGGCCCAGCGTGCCCGGGGCGCAGCCGCTCAGGTCCTCGACCCGGTACTCCGGGGACAGGTAGCGGCCGGCGATCATGTTGCCGATCCCGGGAGTGCTGCGGAAGGCATCAGCCATCTGCTCCAGGTCCGCGGGGCCGGCCAGGACCAGCAAGCTCTCCTGGAAGGAGAAATAGGTTTCCGGGGACAGAGGGTCCTTGATCAGATCCTTGAAGGACTTCGCGATTCGTGCCAGGTGCCCGAGCGATCGCCGAATGCTGAACATGAATGGCTCCAGTTGATGTGGAGCGGGGCCGGGCGACGGGAACCGCGATCCGGCGTGTCCGCTGCACACAGGACAAAGCACGGCGCGTGCCAGCGGGCAGGTGCGGGCGAGCGCGGAGTTCCGCGGGGAACGCCGCCGCGGCGTGTGCCACCTGTGCCGGCCCGGCCGCGAGGGCTGCCGTCGCCATGGGCGGGGCGCCTGCCGGCTGGCACAAGCCGGGGCGGCCCTGGTCCGGACGGGATGGCCTGAAGCTGGCACAGCCCTGTGCCAACCATTGGTGGACGGCTACCGTCACCGTCCCTTACTCCCTGGTAGCGCAAGATCTGCACACCGGCCTGGCATGCCGCGCCTGTCATGCCGGCCCTGGGTCCCTGGGCCGCCGCACGAGCCATGATCCCCTGCTGAGGGGGATCCCATCCCCCTCCTACGGGGATGATATCCGCCATGCAGCTCCATGGGGGATCCCATCCCCCCTCACCAGGGGATCTTCCGCTGCCACGGTCAGGAGGCGTGATCCTCGTCTGCCTCGGCGAAGGTGATCCGGTTGTTGACCGGATCGACCACCGTCATCTCGGTGCCGCCCCACTCCGGCCGTTCGAGCCCGGGCCGGTTGTTCTTGTACTTCTTGGCGGTGAGCTCGGCGTGGAACTCCCGCACGCCCTTGATGGCGATGCGTACGTGCACGCCGGGCGAGCCGTCACCATGATGCTCGGAGACGTGGAAGACGATGCCGTCGCGGCTGACCTGCATGTAGAGGGGCAGGCCGGGTTCGAAGCGGTGCGCCCAGTCCACCTTGAAGCCGAGGAAGTCGACATAGAACTCGCGCGCCTTGGCTTCGTCGAAGCTGCGCAGGATCGGGATCGTGCGAAGGTGGGTCAGCGGCATCGGCCGAGCATAGAAGACGAGGACGGTCCAGGGGAAGGGGCGCGCCTGCGTCACCCCCCCTGCCGCGCCCCCGGCGGCGCCCTCTTCACCAGCATCATCTGGGTGCCGAAGGCGATGAGGCGCCCCTCGTCGTCCCAGATCTCGACGTCGGCTGTCGCATAGCCGCCGCGGGCATGGCGGGACGTGCAGTGGGTGCACAGCCACTCGTGGCTGGTGTCGGAGAGGAAGTGCAGGGTCAGGTCCAGGCTGGGGGCGAAGAAGGACGGGTGGCCGGGGCCGATGGCTGCGCGCAGCGCCGGGGGCATGGTGTCGGCGATGGGCGGCAGGGACAGGGGATCGAGCCGGCCGTCGGGCAGGCGCTGGGGGACGAGGTGGCGGTACCAGCGCGCGTCGCGCGGTCCGGTCACCTGGGCCTTGCGGACCTCGTAGTTGCGGAAGAAGGCCACGGGGGACTGCGCGGGCTCCGTGAACATCGGGCGCGCCGCGGCGGGAGGGGGAAGGTCTGCCGGCATGGTCACGAAGGTGCCCTCGGGGGTGTCGTCGCCGAGGTCCCTGGTGAAGGTGGCGCTGACCTCCAGGCCGGGGCCGGGGAGGCGGGTCGAGGACAGGGCGGCGCGGAGCTGGGCCGCCACGTTGCCGCGGCGCAGCACCTCCACGCGGATCTGCAGCGGTCCGTCGGGGACCGGGGAGCAGAACAGCGCCGTGGCCGAGGTGGGCCGCAGCTCCGGCACCTCGGCCTGCATGGCGCGCAGGGCCACCGTCATCAGCACGCCCCCCGACGGCGTGAAGTAGTTCCAGTGGGCGGGCAGCTCCGCCGTGTACCAGCCCGGCGCCGAGCGCAGGCTGTGGACCGCCGTGTCCTTCCCGAGATCCGCGGGTTGCATGGGCCGCCGGTATATCACATGCGCTACTATGCGCGCGTGCTGCGCCACCACATCGCCCTCCTCATCGCCCTTCATTCGCCATCGGCCCTCGCTGCTGTCCCGTATCGCTTGGCCGGGGATGTGGTCCCGGCCGCCGAGGCGGTGCGCCTGCGCCTCGACCCCGCGAAGACCGGCTACGCCGGCTCGGTCCGCGTCGACCTCAAGGTGGTCCGATCGGTGCCGAGCTTCCGCTTCCACGCCGAGCGGATGAAGTTCGATCGGCTGGCGCTGTCCGGACCCGGAGGGCCGGTGGCCGTCACCTCGGGCCGCGAGGGCGACGTGGTGACGGTGACGGCGGCGGCGCCGCTGGCGCCGGGGGCCTACGCGCTGGCCATCGACTTCAGCAACGACTTCGAGGGCCGCAGCGTAGGCCTGTACCGCGTGATGCATGACGGCCGCGCCTACGCCTTCACGCAGTTCGAGGCCGCCGACGCCCGCCGCGCCTTCCCCTGCTGGGACGAGCCGAGCTTCAAGATCCCCTACGAGATCACCCTGGAGGTCCCCGGCGACCTGGAGGGCGTCACCAATACGCCCATCGCGAGGCAGACCGAGGCCGGCGGGTGGAAGACCCTGGCCTTCCGGCGGACCCCGCCGCTGCCCAGCTACCTCCTGGCCATCGCCGTCGGGCCGCTGGAGTTCACCCCCATCCCCGGCCTGCGCGTGCCGGGGCGCGTGGTGACCCCGCGGGGCCAGCGCCACCTCGCGGGCCTGGCGGCGACGCTGACGCCGCCGGTCCTGCAGGCGCTGGAGCGCTACTTCGAGCGGCCCTATCCCTACGAGAAGCTGGACCTCATCGCCGTTCCCCAGTTCTGGCCCGGGGCCATGGAGAACCCGGCGGCCGTGACCTTCCTCGACAACATCCTGCTCGTCGATCCGAAGTCCCAGACGCCGGCGGCCCGCCGCCAGCTCGGCGAGACCCTGGCCCATGAGCTGTCCCACATGTGGTTCGGCGACCTGGTGACCATGGCCTGGTGGGACGACCTGTGGCTCAACGAGGCCTTCGCCAACTGGATGCAGTCCCGCATCTCGGCGCAGCTCTTCCCCGAGTATCACCCCGAGATCGAAGAGGTGCAGAGCAGCCTGGGCGTGATGGCCACCGATGCCAGGCCGGCGACGCAGGCGATCCGGCAGCCGGTGACCGAGCCCGGCCAGAGCATGGGCCAGGTGGGGCTGTCCTACAACAAGGGGCGGGCCGTGCTGTCCATGTTCGAGCGCTGGATCGGGCGGGAGCGCTTCCGGCGCGGCGTCATCGACCACCTGAACCGGCACGCCTTCGGCAACGCCACCGCCGCCGACCTGTGGGCGGCGCTGTCGCGGGCGGCGGGCCCGGACATCGGACCGACCATCGCGCCGGCCATGGCCACCTTCCTCGACCAGCCGGGCGTGCCGCTGATCGACGTGCAGGTGCTGCCCGGCGGCAAGGCGCGGCTGTCGCAGTCCCGCTTCACCAACTTCGGCGTCAGCGCGCCGCCCGAACGGTGGCTGGTGCCGGTGGCGCTGAAGTTCTCCGACGGACGGACGGCGCAGGAGCGGACCGTGCTGCTCGACGCCCCGGCCAAGACCTTCGACCTGCTGGCGGGGCGAGAGCTGGCCTGGATCTTTCCCCACGCCGAGGCCACGGGCTACTACCGCTGGCGGGTGGCCCCGGCGGCGCTGCTCTCGCTGGCGCAGGCGGCCCCGCGGCAGCTCGGCGTGGGCGAGCGCGTCGCCTTCCTTGGCGACCTGGCCGCCCTGCTCGACGCCGGGACAATCCACGGGGACGACTACCTGCGCGCCCTGGAGCGCTTCACCGAAGACCCGGAGCCCGAGGTCCTGTCCGCGCTGCTCGGCGCCCTGCGCAAGGTCCGGCTGGCCTTCGTGGATGGTCCGGGGATGGAGGGCCTCTTCTCCTCCTACGTGCGCTACCTGCTGACCCCGGCCCGCAGGCGCTTCGGCCTGAGCCGCAAGCCGGGAGAGCCGGAGGGCGTGTCCCTGCTGCGCCCGCAGCTGCTGCACTGGCTCGGCGCCTGGGGCAATGACCCGGAGGTGGTCCGCTTCGCGCAGGCCGCGGCCCGCTCGTACCTCAAGGATCCGTCGGCGGTCGATGCGACGACCATCGAGGCGGTGCTGGAGGTCGCCGCCAGGCACGGGGACCAGGCGCTCTTCGACGAGTACCGGCGGCGCTTCGAGACGACCCGGGTGCCGGCCGAGCGGGCCGCGTTCCTGGCAGCCCTGGGGGAGTTCCGCGCCCCGGCGCTGCAGGCCCAGGCGCTGCGCTACGCCCTGGAGGGGCCCCTGCGGCCTGACGAGATCCTGCGCATCCCGCGGGCGCAGGCGGACACGGCGCGCGGGCGCGAACTGGCCTACGAGTGGGTCACCGGCCACTACGCCGCCGTCTCGTCGCGCGTGCCGCCCCTGTTCCTGCCGATGCTGGCGCGCGTCGCCACCGGCTGCGAGGAGGGGCGCGTGGCCGCCGCGAGGCGCTTCTTCGCCCAGGGTGGCCACGAGGTGCAGGGCACGGACCGGGAGCTGGCCAAGGTCGAGGAGGAGGTGAAGGACTGCGTGGCCCTGCGCCAACGCGAGGGGGGCGCGGTGGCCAAGCATATCGCGAGCCTCATCGGGCCGATGTGAGCGGCGATGCACCCGCGTCCGCTTGCGCCCCCGGCTGGGCCGTCCCAGACTCCAAGGAGGGAGGTCGGTGATGGCCGGTGCCGGTGACAGTGGTGGTGACGGTGGCTTTCGTTTCGCCCCGCAGGATTGTCCGGTGTGCGGAGGTGACGGGCTCGGCTGGGCCTGCGACGGGTGCGGCAAGGACGGCGGCCCCTGCCCGCTGTGCCAGGACCTGGGCGCGCCGGGCGGCTGCTTCGGCTGCGCCCGCGACTCGGATACCAGCCCCTACCTGGCGGTCGACGACCAGATGATCGTCGGGGAGCAACCGCTGGGTTACGCCGGGTTCGACAGCAGGGTGAAGCCGATGAGCTTGTAGAGCAGCCGGGCGCCCACGTTGGCGTCCCAGTCGTCTTCGGGATCGGGGCCGGGGGCGACCTCGGTCAGGTCGAAGCCCACGATGCGCCGCCCGGAGCGCACGATCGTCCGCAGCAGCGCCGTGGCCTCCGGGAAGCCCAGCCCGCCAGGGACCGGCGTCCCGGTGTGGGGGCACAGGGACGGATCCAGGCCATCGATGTCGAAGCTGACGTAGACCTCCTGCGGCAGGCCGGCGACGATGCGCGAGCAGGCGTGCCCCCAGGGCTCGCCCTCGAAGCGGGCGCGCCACAGCGCGGCGTCGTGGTGGGTGACGATGCGTCCGCCGCTGCCCGCGATGCGTTCGATCTCCTCCTCGCACACGTCGCGGATGCCGGCTTGCACGATGCGGGCCACGCCGGGCACGCGCTCGGCCACGTTGAACATGATGGAGGCGTGCGAGTGGGTGAAGCCCTCGTAGGCCCGGCGCAGGTCGGCGTGGGCGTCGATGTGCAGGATGCCCATCCCCGGGTGGCGGGCGGCGCAGGCGGCGATGGCCCCCAGGGGCACGGAGTGATCGCCGCCGATGATGCCGACGATCTGGTTCGTCACCAGGTGCCGGGCGGTGAGGTCGTGGACCAGCTGGGTGAGCTGCTCGCCGGCGTCATTGACCTGCTGGAGCAGCGGCGCCAGGCCGGGGCCCTCTGTCCCCTGTCCCCCGGCGGCGATGATGGGCGTGGCCGCGGCCCGGGCCTCCTCGTTCCATGCCGGTACCTCGGGCGGGACGGGCAGCAGGTGGATGCCGGCCTCGTAGGGGCGCCCGGTCTCTATGTCGTAGAGATCGACCTGGCGGCTGGCCTCGGCGATGGCCGCGGGCCCGCCGGCGGCGCCGCGGTGATAGGATGTGGTGGCGTCGAAGGGGACGGGCAGGAGGACGACGCGGGACTCGGCGCAGGCCGAGGACAGCCCGAAGATGCCGGACCCGGGCGCCGCTGCGGCGTTGGGATCGAAGTGGCCCATCAGCGAAGCGGCCCCCCCACCGGCACGAAGGTGTCGCTGGGCACGTCGAAGAGCGGCTCAAGCATCTCGTAGAGCTGCCGGCTCTTCTTCTGCCACTTGACCCGCGACATGGACCAGGTCCCGACCACCTCCCACCCGCTGGGCCCGCGGCCCAGGACCTCGAGGGTGCGGTCCTCGCCGCCCGACAGGGCGCGGTTGGTCCGGCCCAGCCCGGCCCGCTTCACGGCCTTCTCCAGCGCGCGGTTCTTGTCCAGGTCATAGTTCAGGCGCGCCGGCTGCGGCGCCCAGCGGGGGTTCAGGCGCTCGGCGAAGCCGGCCGTGATGCTGATCTGGACCCGCTCACCTTCGACGACCTTGGACCAGCGGATGAGGGCCCTTCCCACCAGGTCCCCCGACATCACCCCCTGCAGCGTCGGCGGCGGGAACTTCGGCTGGGCGCCCGCCACCCCGGCCGCGGCCAGCAGGACGGCGAGGACGATGCAGCACCGGGTCACCCTAACACACCTAGCACAGCCGGCGCCTCGCCGCCAGGGCGGGATTGGGTTACGCTGATGTCAGGAGCAGGCATGCACTGGCATCCATTCTCCGCGCGCGGCGCAGTCTTCATCCTCATCATCGGGGCGACCGGCTGCGCGCCGCTGTCGCTGCAGAAGGAGCAGGTGCTGAAGGAGGTCGCGGCCCACTACCATGGCTTCTATCCCGTGGAGGGCGATCCTGATCCCGCGCGGGACGCGGGCCTGCTGCGGCCCCGCTTCGGCCTGCCGGCCATCGTGCGCGCCGGCGCCCCTTTCCCGGTGGAGGTCCTCATGCGCGGCGGCCGGCACGACGTCCGGGCGGCGCTGGTGGAGCCCGCCGTGTCCGCGGCCCAGGCGGTGGCCTGCCTGCAGGGCCAGGCCACCCCCGGCTGCTATCCGCTGGCCATCGCCGGCCCCGACAGCGTGCCGGTGGCCGCCGGCGCCGCGCTGGCGCGCTTCTCGGCCACGCCTGTGTCCCCGCCGCCGCCGGGGGCCTACGATCTGTGCCTGGCCTCGCCCGTGGACGCCCCCACGCGCGCGCCCCGCGCGGTGTGGCTCCGCGCAGACGACCCGCAGGCCCTCCGGCGCGTGCGCATCGTCCAGCTCAGCGATCTGCACGTCGGCAAGGGCGACGAGGCGCTGATGATGGCGCGGCTGCGCCAGGTGCTCGGCGACGTCAGCGCGCTCCACCCGGACCTGGTGGTCATCACCGGCGACCTGGTGAACTGGGGGCACAGCGCGGAGCAGGTGCAGGAGGCGCGGGCGCTGCTACTGGGTCTTGCGGCCCCGGTGCTGGCGGTGCTGGGCAACCACGACATCGGCTTCCCGAGCGCCGCCTGGTCGCCGACCCGCTACGGCACCGGCTGGACCAACTTCGCGCGCGCCTTCCACCCGTACCTGTATTTCACGGCCAGCCTGGGCGGATACGATCTCATCGGCTTCGATAGCGGGCGCTCCATGGTGTCCCCCCGCGTGCTGACCCTGGGCCTGGCCCCGGCCACCATCGCCGAGCTGCGCCAGGACCTGGCCCGATCCCACCGCCTGGGCCACCGCGGGGTCGTGCTCCTCAGCCACGCCCCCTCGCGGGCCCGGCTGGTCTCCGGCGGCGCGCCGTCCTACCCCGGCCTCTTCGGGCGGATGTACTACGGCCGGGCCGAGTTCGAGGGCCTGCTGCTGGAGGCCGCGGCCCGCGACCAGCGCGTGCTGCACCTGGCCGGCCACACCCACTGGTCGGAGGTCTTCGAGACCACCACGGCGTCCGGCGCCCCGCGCCTGGTCCGCTCGCCGCTGTCCGCGCTCTCGCCGTGCTTCCGGCCCATCTCCGGCAAGGCCGCCATCATCGTCACCCAGGCCGCCGCCCACAGCGGCGTCCCCTTCAAGGAGAACGCCCGCGGCTACGGCTTCGCCGACCTGCTGCTCGGGGACGGCCCCCCCGAGATCTCCTTCCACCGCTACGGCCTCGGGGATCGCCCGGCGGAGAGCTGCCCCGCCGGCCCTGCATCTTGACAGGACCCGCGCGCCGGGCTTGCCTATCATCATGAAGACCACCCTGCTGCTGTCCGCCCTGCTGCTGTCCGCCTGTCACCACGCCGCGCCGCCACCCCCGCCGGCCCACTTCGGCGCCGCCCTGTCCGATCGCCCGGCGACGCCGGTCAGCGCGCTGCTGGCCGATCCGCAGAAGTTCGATGACAAGGACGTCAAGATCGCGGGGAAGGTCGGTGCCGTGTGCCAGCGCAAGGGCTGCTGGATGACCGTCGGCACCGGCGAGCCGGGGGCGCCGACGGTGCGGGTGCGCTTCAAGGACTACGGCTTCTTCGTGCCCACCGATTGCATGGGCCGCCGCGCCGTGATCGAGGGCCACTTCAAGCTGGGTACGCTCCCGGTCGCCGAGGCCCAGCACTATGCCGACGACGCCGCCCGCGCCGGGGCGCCGCCGCAGAAGATCACCCAGCCCCAGCCCGTCCTGGCCATGATGGCCACGGGCGTAGACCTGGACAGCGCCGCCCGGTAGCCCTCGGTTCCCTGCACTTTCATATTATCCCAACCTTTCCTGGTAAGGTATAATACGAGGCGGTGAGCTGCATCTAGCGCTGGAGCCCCGAGCATGCCCTCCGACCCATCTCAGCAGCCGGCCGACTCAACGGCAGATCCCATCGACATCACCATCGACATCGATGACAGCGCCCCCGCGGCGACGCCGGCGCAGAAGTCGGGCGCGCGGCACGAGGTCCTGCGCGAACTGGGCGCAGGAGCGGTGGGGCTGGTGCACGAGGCGCGGGACCTGGCCCTGCGCCGCAAGGTGGCTTACAAGCGGCTGCACAAGAAGGTGATCGGCGACAGCTACGTCGTCGGCCACTTCATCAGCGAGGCCCAGATCACGGCCCAGCTGGACCACCCCAACGTGGTGCCCATCTACGCGCTGGAGCTGGACGACGGCGGCGTGCCCTCCTATACCATGAAAGTCGTCGAGGGCAAGACCCTGCGCGAGCTGCTCAAGGAGTGCCGCCTGGCCCTCAACATCGGGCAGCCCTTCGACGAGGAGCACTCGCTGACCACCCGCCTGGAGCACTTCCTCAAGGTGTGCGACGCCGTGGCCTATGCCCACAGCAAGGGGGTGATCCACCGCGACCTCAAGCCCGAGAACATCATGATCGGGCGCTTCAGCCAGGTGTACGTGATGGACTGGGGCATCGCCCGCCTGATCGGCGAGCGCGGGCAGCAGAGCGAGGTGCGGCCCCAGGGGGCCGACGCCGGCGCCGAGGTGGACCTGGCCACCCCCGAGGGCGACGAGCGCAACGTCGAGCGCACCCAGACCGGCATGCTGGTCGGCTCGGTGCCCTATATGTCGCCGGAGCAGGCCCGGGGCGAGACCGACACTCTGGACGCCACCAGCGATCAGTACGCCCTGGGTGCCATCCTCTACGAGCTGGTCACCCTGCGCCGCGCCGTGTCCGGCAAGACGCTGTACGAGACGCTGCAGAAGGTCGTCACCGGCCACGTCGAGCCCTTCGTCCACCTGGACGAGAACACCCCCATCGTGCCCGAGCTGCGGGCCATCATCCAGAAGGCCACCGCGGCTCAGCGCGAGGGGCGCTACCCGGGCGTCCTGGACCTGGCCGACGACGTGCGCCGCTTCATGCGCGGCGACAGCGTCAGCGTGCTGGCCGAGACCCGGGTGCAGCGGGCCTTCCGCTGGGTCAACCGGCACCGCGAGGTGACGCTGGCCGCGGTGTCGCTCGTGCTGCTGCTGGGGACCTCGGCCATCACCGGGGCCACCATCTGGAGCCTCAACAGCCAGCGCGCCGCCGCCGAGACCCGCCGCGCGGCGGCCGAGGAGCGCCGCCAGGCCCTGGAGCGGTCGCAGCTGCGCGAGCAGAAGCTGGGCCACTTCCTGACCGGGGTGAACGAGGGCCGCACCCGGCTCGACGACCACTTCTACGCGGTGGAGTCGCTGCTCAGCTCCCTGTCGGCCTCCGCGGCCCAGGCCATCACCCGCGGCAAGCCCGGCACCGACCGCATCTACACCGACGAGGACTTCAGCACCGAGGGGCGCGAGCCGCCGGACTTCGCCATGTCCGACCACTACCACCGCAAGATCAGCCTCGACTGGCCGGTGGTCAAGCTGGCGCCCGGGGTCAAGCCGAAGAAGCTGGGCAAGCTGCTGAAGCAGATCGCGCCGCTGCGCAGCGAGTTCAAGGACCTCTTCCTGCGCAGCAGCCGCCTGCCCGAGCCGCCGACGGACCCCGACAAGATCGCCCAGCTCCTGGGCAAGGACGGGGTGCCGATCATCTGGGCCTTCATCGGCCTGCAGCAGGGCGTGATGTACGCCTACCCGGGCAAGACCGGCTACCCGCCGGAGTTCGACCCGCGCCAGCGGCCCTGGTACCAGCTGGCGGCCGGCAAGCACGGCATCACCTGGGGCAACCCCTACGTGGACGCGCTGGGCGCCGGGCTGCTGCTGCCCTCGGCCATGGCCCTGTACGATGCGCAGGGGCAGCTGCTGGGCGTGGCCGGCGTCGAGTGCACCTTCGACTACATCATCGAGCACCTGATGACCCTGCCCATCCCGGCCGTCAAGAAGACCTTCCTGGTGGACGACCAGGCCCGCATCGTCGTCAGCTCTGAGCGCAAGGGCGAGCGCTTCGAGTCGGGGAAGCTGCTGGGGGCCCTGAACCTGCCCACCTTCCCGATCGAGGAGGTGGTCAAGAGCATCAAGGCCGGCGGCTCGGGCGTGCAGCAGGTGAAGTACCAGGGCAAGCAGGTGCTGGTGTCGCACAACCGGTTGCACTCGCTGGGCTGGTACCTGGTGGTGCTGGCGGACCCGGAGGCGCTGTAGATGATCAAGTGGAAGCTGATGCTGACCACCATGCCCTACGTGCTGGTGGCGGTCGCGCTGCGCCTGATCCTGGACTACGTCCTGAAGTTCCACGGGGTGGTGGAGTTCACCGACGTGGGCATGGTGCTGACCGGCGGCGTGTTCCTGATCGGCGTGATGCTGGCCGGCACCATGTCCGACTACAAGGAGAGCGAGAAGCTGCCGGCGGAGGTGGCCTGCGTCCTGGAGACCATGGAGGAGACGGTGATGCTGGCCGCCGTGACGCGGCCGGCGATCGACACCCAGGCCCTGCAGCGCTCGGTCTTCGACATGACCAACGCCATCCTGGAGCGGCTGGTGGGCAAGCTGACCCCCGAGCAGCTCTTCGAGAAGATCGAGGGCCTGAACTGGACCATCCACGAGCTGGAGAAGGCCGGGGCGCCGATCCTGGCCAACCGCTTCGTGGGCGAGCTGCAGACGCTGCGCCGGCACCTGTCGCGCATGGACGTCATCTCCCGCACCAACTTCCTGGCCACCGGCTACGCGCTGCTGGAGACGGTGGTGGTGGTGGCGGTGATGCTGATGCTCATGTCGAAGTACAAGTCGCCCATCGCCGAGTACACGCTGGTCTCCTTCGTGACGCTGATCTTCGTGTACATGGTGCGGCTCATCAAGGACACTTTCCAGCACAGTGGGATCCGAAGCTTGGAATTCACGTGACTTGAAGTCGCGGC
>JADMIO011683298.1_pt1 | contig 51644 bp, 51 predicted proteins | sample 8958161 | NCBI WGS metagenome assembly JADMIO01 (sample SAMN16585339, study PRJNA669376) | soil metagenome | isolation source: Crop rotation soil | place: USA: Cullars Rotation, Alabama | collected 2011
GAGCCAGTGTGATTACATTTGCGGCCTAACTGTGGCCAGTCCAGTTACGCTGGAGTCACTAGTATTTAGGTGACACTATAGAAGCGGCCGCGACAACTTGTCCACGTGGAATTCTAAGCTTAGGATCCCAATGTGCTGGAAAGGCGGCGGCTTCGGGGCTTCCTGCCGCGGCCGTGCGCTCCTTGCCGGACGAGAGCTCGCGCCACAGCGCCGGGTACGAGCGGTACTCGAGGGTGTCGGTCACGTAGCCGGCGCGCCGCAGCTCGGCGTGCAGCTTCGGCAGGCGCGCCATCGGAACGCCCGAATCGACGTGGTGAGCCAGGTGCCAGCCGATGTGGTACGGCACGAGGAAGAAACGGGCGAGGAAGTGCTGGCGCACGGTGTGCGTCGTGAGACGACGGTCCTTCGACGCCTGCATGCCGCCGTGCTCCGCGATCGCGCGCAGCCGGTTGATCACGCGCCACACGGTCAGGTAGGGCAGCAACCACAGGAACAGGTAGAGCCACGGGTGACCCGCGATCGCGAACAGCGCCGCGATCACGAGCTGCGTCGCGACGATGCCGCGAGCTTGCGAGCGAACGGCGCGATCTTCGGAGCGCGTGCCGCGCAGCATGCTCTTGAACAGCTTCCACCCGGTGCGGCCGGTGGCGTCGCGCCAGAGCTTGCGCCGCAGCGACGCGCGGCTGATCGGATAGCCGCGATACAGCGGGATGTCGGGCTCGTTCGGTCCGAACTCCTCGCGGTGATGCGCCATGTGACCGCGGCGGTAGAGGTCGGTGGGGGAGAACGACGGGAAGCCGAGCAACCAGCGACCGACCCAGTCGTTCAGCGCGCGGTTGCGGAACAGCAACCGGTGCGCGGCCTCGTGCATCAGCGCCGCGAACTGTGCGTGCGCGCGCCCCATCAGGATGAACGCGGCGATCCAGGCGAAGGGGTTGTTCAGCCACACCGCAAGCGCGATCACGCCGATCGTTTGCGCGTAGCAGAAGAACACGCTCAAGCCGTTGCGGATCGACGGGATGCGCCGCAGCTCCTCGCGCCAACGCGGTGCCGGTCGGCCGTCGGGTGTGAGGCGGTCGGTCGGGGTGAAGCTCGCGAGGGCGTCGGGCGCGGGCAGCATCGTGGCAACCACGACGCCATATTACATTGTCTGAACACATGAAGGAATCTCGTAATGGCGAGGGGCTCCTGGAGCGGCCGCTCACGGCCCGGTCGGTGATCGCGAGCCTCCTGCTCGGGATGCATCCGCCCCGGCTGCCCGCGGGGCGGCTCGTCCAGTGGTGCGAGCTGTTCGACATCGCGCCCGGCACCGCGCGGGTCGCACTGAGCCGGATGCGTGAGAGCGGCGAGCTGCGCGGCAGCGACGGCGTGTACGAGCTCGCGGGCCGGGTGCGGTCACGGCAGGCGGCCCAGGACTGGAGCATCGCGCCCGCGCTCGACGACTGGGACGGCTCGTGGCGCGTCGCACTCGTCGGCGTGGACGGGGCGGCGCGGTCCGCCGCAGAACGGTCCGCGCTGCGCGACGCGATGCGGCGCTGCCGGTTCGCCGAGTTGCGGGAAGGGTGCTGGGCGCGGCCCGACAACCTGCCTCGCGCGTCGGCGCCCGCAGACGCGTGGGCCGTGCTCGACGCGCAGTGCACCTGGTGGCACGGCGCACCCGACGGCGCGGCCGCCGCGACCGCCGATGCGGGGTTCGACGTGCGCGCCTGGGCGCAGCGTGCCCGTGCGCTGGAGCGGGCGACCGAACGGGCCGTCGGCGCGCTCGGCGGCGGGCGCGATCAGGGCGCGGCCCTTGCCCGCGGCTTCGTCGCCGGCGCGGCGACGTTGCAGCACATCCGCAACGACCCGCTCCTGCCACCCGAGCTCTTGCCGCGTGGCTGGCCCGGTGACGATCTGCGAGGCACGTATCGCGAGTTCCAGGCACGCTTTGCGACAGCGACCGCCCGCTGGTTCCGGGAGGGCACCGCCGGCGCGCACAACTAACGTGCCCGCATGGCGCTCGCAGAGCTCGCGCAGGTGCACGACCGCGCCCGCGCGTTGATGCCCGACGTCGTCGCGTTGCGCCGGGAGCTGCACCGCTACCCGGAGCTCGGCTTGCACCTGCCGCGTACGCAGCAAGCGATTCTCGACGCGCTCGACGGTCTCGGGCTGGAGATCCGGTTGGGGGAGTCGGTGACATCCGTCGTCGCCGACCTCGTCGGCAGCGCGGGCGACGGACCGACGGTGTTGTTGCGTGCCGACATGGACGCGCTCCCGATGCCCGAGGACACCGGGCTCGACTTCGCGAGCGAGGTCGACGGCGCGATGCACGCGTGTGGGCACGACAGCCACGTCGCGATGCTGGTCGCCGCGGCGCGCGCACTCACCGCGCAGCGCGACACGATCGCCGGTCGGGTGCGGTTCATGTTCCAACCGGGCGAGGAAGGCTTCCACGGCGCGCGGTCGATGGTGGAGGAAGGTGTGCTCACCGACCCCGATGTCGACGCGGTGTTCGCGCTGCACGTGTCGCCCAACGTGCCGAGCGGTGCCGTCTCGACGCGCGGCGGCGCGTTGATGGCTTCGGCCGACATCATCGACATCGTGGTGACCGGTCAGGGCGGCCACGCGTCGACGCCCTATCTCGCGAACGACCCGATGCCGGTCGCGGCGGAGATCGTGCAAGCACTGCAGGTGTACGCGACGCGACGGATCAACACGTTCGATCCGGTGGTCATCACGATCACGAAGATGCGCGCCGGCACGACGAACAACGTCATCCCCGAACAGGTGAAGATGCAGGGCACGTTGCGTGCGATCTCGGAGGCGAGTCGCAGCGCGGCGCTCGCGGGTATCGAACGCGTCGCGAACGGCATCGCCGCGGCCCACGAGATGCGCGCCGAAGTGACCGTCACTCCCGGCTATCCGCCGACGATCAACGACAGTGGGTTCGTGTCGTTCGTCGAACGCGTCGCACGTGACGTGCTCGGCGAGAAGTCGTACATCGAGATGCCGGCACCCGTCATGGGCGCCGAGGACTTCTCATATGTGCTGCGCGAACGTCCGGGCGCGATGGCGTTCCTCGGAGTGTGTCCGCCCGGCGAACATCCGCTGCGGGCGCACTCGTGTCACTCGAACCGCATGATGATCGACGAGGACGCACTGGTGGTGGGTGTCGCGATGCACTGCGCCGTCGCGCTCGAATACCTGCAGACGCGGGGCGAGTAGCCGCACCGTCGTCTACTGCAGCGCGCCGGCAGCCGCGATCGGGTGGAAGCCGGAGCACAGCAGATGCATGCGCGCGATGCGGTCGTGCTCGACCCACCCGTAACCGTTCTGCTCGATGTCGTAGCGGATCTCGTCCTTGGTCACCACCGCGCGGTAGCTGAGTGCGAGCCGTTCGCCGACCGCGCCGGCGCGCCGCTCCTTGACGACGATCTCGGTCGCGTCGCCGAACCAGTCGAACACGGCGGTTGCAACCTCCTCCGCGTTCACCGCCTCGCGCACGCGGCGGGGGAGCAGCGCGCACATCGTTGCGTCGGGAGCGAGCGTCGCGAGGAGCGCTTCGCGGTCGAGGTTCGCGATCGCGTCGATGTAACGATCGCCGAGCGTGGTGTCCATGGCGGGATCGTGGAGGCGCGGGCCGCGGGCCACAAGTACAGAAGTTGGACTCACGGGACTCGGGCGCGCCGTTACGCTGCGGGCAGTGGACGGCTACGGGCAGTTCTGCCCGGTCGCGAAGGCGGCCGAGATCATCTGCAAGCGGTGGACGCCGCTGATCCTGCGCGAGCTGCTGCTCGGGACGCGGCGATTCGCCGACATCCGGCGGGGCGTGCCGCTCGTGTCGCCGACCTTGCTGTCGCAGCGGTTGAAGGAGCTCGAGCGAGTCGGTGTGGTGGTGCGCGCCGACGACGGCGGCTACGACCTCACCGAAGCGGGCCGCGAGCTGTTCCCGATCCTGCAGGGCTTCGGCGAGTGGGGGCAGCGGTGGGCGCGCAGCGACTACCGCGCCGAGGAGCTCGACGCCGGGACGCTGCTGTGGGACGTGCGCCGCTTCGTGTCGTCCGACGGGCTCCGCGCGGGTCGGACGGTGCTCGAGTTCGAGTTCCCGGGCGAGCCACCCGGCCGGCGGTCGTACTGGGTCGTGCTCGACACCGACGGCGTCGACGTGTGCCTCGTCGATCCAGGCTTCGAGGTCGACGTGTGCGTGCGCGCCGAACTCGCATCGCTCGCGAAGGTCTGGATGGGTGACGCGGTGTTCGTCGACGAGATGCGCGAAGGCCGTATCTCGATCGAAGGTCCCGCAGCTCTGGCCCGAAAAGTTCCCGCGTGGTTCGGGCGCCATCCGATCCTCGCCGACGTCGAGAACCGCCGTGCCGGCACCCCGGCCGCGGCGACCGCCGCGGGTAACCTGCCAGGCTCCCGGGCGGTTAGCTCAGCTGGTTAGAGCGCATCCTTCACACGGATGAGGTCGGAGGTTCGAGTCCTCTACCGCCCACCGATCCGTCGCCGGCGCCGAGCTCGCTCGCAGTTCGGTCGGGTAGCGCCGACGCTCGCATCAAATCGTCAGCATTGCCCATGGCGATCGGCCGCCGTAGGTTCTGACGAGTTGGGGACGCGCGAAGGTGGCATCACGGGTGAGTTCGGTGCGGCGTCTCGCGTTGGCGCTCTTCGTTGTCGGCTGGGCGTGCTCATTTGGTCCACGCGCAAGTGCCGACGCGAACGCAGTCGGGTCATCGATTCGGGACTACGCAATACAGGGTCCGCCGGCAACTTCGTTCGGTGTCGCGGCACAGGCGAACGGGATGGGCTGGTTCACGCAGTCGCAACCGAACGCGGTCGGTCGCGTTTCTCGCGGCGGACACATCACGTTGTTCCCGATCCACACCACCGCGTCGTTTCTCAGCGGCATCGTCGTGAAGGGTCACGACGTTTGGTTCGGAGAGTGGTCTGAGGACAAGACGTCGCGGATCGCGCGGATGTCGACCGGCGCGAAGCACTTCCGGGAGTTTGACGTACCGCCCAGCATCCATGGGAGCGACTACTTCACGAACCCGCACTATCTCATCGTTGGGCCGGACCACAACATCTGGTTCACCGCGGGGGAAGACGGGCTGGGGCGGATCACCGCAAGCGGCAAGATCAGCGTCTTCTACCTGCCCCAGGAACCCATCGTCGCGAGCCGGCCGGACTACGGCGAACCGTACGGACTCACCGTTGGCCCCGACCACGCGATCTGGATCGCCGAGCAGGTCGGCGCGCCACTCGTCCGGTTCGACCTCGCAACACACAGCTTCAAGACCTTTCCGTTCGATGGTTCCACGGGCAACTTCTCCGCCGACACCGTCGCGAGCGGCCCCGATGGTGCGTTGTGGATCACCGACTTCGCTTCAGACCGCATCGCGCGCGTGACGTCGACAGGCCATTACTCCGTCACTCCGTTCCAAGGCGCGCCCTTCGGCATCGCCGGCGATCGAGCCGGCGTCTGGATCACGCGCTTCGGAGGGAACGAAATCTCGTTCATTCGTCCCGACGATCCCGCCCACCCACATGACTTCGCCGTCCCGACAGCGAAGAGCGGCCCGCAGAACATCGCCGTTCAACAATGCGGGAAGGTGTTCTTCAACGAGCAAGACGCGCACCGAGTTGGCCGCATCAGCACAAGCTGCGGCGCGGCGCCGTAGCGCCCGAGCACGCGGAATGTGCTGCGCGACGTACCGGCCGTACTCCACGGGAACGAATGCGTTCGCGGTGACGTGCATCACCAACGTCGGCGCACTGATCACCGGCAGGATGGACGGATCAGTTGCGTACTGCTGCCGGGGGGATCGTCGGCCCAACGCTCCAGCGTGGGCAGATCGTCGAGGGCTACCGGGTCCGACAGGCCCGAGCCGCGCGGGTCGTACATCACCACGGTCGCGAAGGTCGACACGTGTTCCCAGAACTCGCCGTACGCGGGCGTTGGCGCGACGTCTTGGTTCGACAACCAGGCCGGGACGAACACGATCTGGTGCGGGCCGCGCCCGCGAACGGTGTACGCCAACCGCGCGTCGCCGCTCATCGCGTCGTTGGACGTCGACATCCTCCACGTCGCCCATCCTCGCATCCCAAATGCCGCGTACCTACTCCCAAGAGCTGGCATAAAGGCGCGGTGCAAGCGTCATGCATCGGATGCGCGGGACGGGCTTTCGCCCGAGCGCGCCATCGGCAATCGTGGACCCATGGACAGCGAAGCAGTGGTCGTCGAGCCATCGGAGTGGAACGCAGGCGATGCACGCCGCAAGAAGCGATGGTCGGAGCTCTCGCCGCAGGCACGAACCGCGATCGTCGTCGGCGGGATCCTCGAGCTGATCATGACGACGCTCGCGTTGCGCGATCTCGCGCGCAGGCCGGCCGCCGAGGTACGCGGACCGAAGCCGCTCTGGCTGCTCGCCTTCTTCGTCCAGCCGTTCGGGCCGTTGCTGTACTTCGCGCGGGGACGTCGTTAGCCGCGCCGGCGGAAGTAGGGGTTCGACGGCTCGCTCACGTCGAGCACTTCTTTGACGGTCGGCTCGCCCGCGCGGGCGCGTGCGAGCGCGGCGTGCATCGCCTCCGCGTTGTTCGCATAGATCGCTTCTTCGTCGTCGGCGGCGGGATCGACCCACACCGCCGCGACGACGACCAGTTGCGGCACTTCGTCGAGCGGCAGCACACCGTCGCGCAGCGCCGCCAGCACGCCCGCCGCGACACCCGCTTGCGCCGCGCCCCACGTGAGCTGGGCGTGCCGCGCGTTCGCGGGGTCGACGGTAGCTTTGTTCACGAACAACGTCGGCGGCTGCACCGGAACATTCGGTTGCGCGACCACGACGAACGGGGTGTGACCGGGTCGTGGGGTCGCGAGAGCGGTCGCCCACGCGGTGCCGGCCGCACCGTCCTTCGGGCCGACGATCGTGTTCGTGTGGGCGACGTTCGGTGCCTCGCCGGCGTAGCCCTCGCCGATCTCCATCACGTCCGGATCACGCGACGCGCCCGTAGCGCACTTGCTTGAGGAGCTCACTGCTCATCGTCCCGGGCTGCGTGTCGTAGCCGAGCAGCGCGACGAGGCGCGGTGTCGATCCGCCGATCGGCGAGACCCGGTGCAACGAGTGGCGGCCCGCGAAGATGAGCAGCGTGCCCGGCGTCATCGGCAGCGTGACCACCTCGGCGCGGTCACCCTCGAGGACGCGCTGCACAGCGTCGTAGTGCTCGTCGTCGACGCTTCGAATGAACGGCGCTACCTCGAAGTCGCCGCCCGTCTCGGCGTCCTGCAACGCGAGCGATACGACGAAGTCGGTCTGGTCGAAGTGCCATTGGAGCTCGTCGCCGTCGCGCATCACCGCGAGGTTGAGCGCGCCCAGCGGATCGGCGTACGGGTACGCGACGTCGAGGTCCATCACGGCGGCGACGAACCGTGTCAGCTCGTCCCACTCGTAGAGCCGGCGGATCGGCGAGTCGTCGGGGAAGAGGTCGTAGGCGACGGCGCCGACCCCGTAGTTCCCGAGCCACTGGCGAGGATGGTCGGCAGGAAACGCCGGATCGGGGAGTCCCAGGTAGACGGTGCCCGGTCCGCCGCTGAGATGCGCGCGCGGCGCGAGGTGTTGAGCGTCGCGGACGAACGCACCGAGGGCGTGGCGCTTCACGAAGTCCGGAAGCTCGCACGCGCCGCTTTCCCGCATCTGCTTGCGCGCGTCGTCGACGAGCGACCAGTCGAGATCGACGTACTCGTGCACCGAACGCGCACGTTACGCCGCCGGCGCAGGTTGACAAGGACGTCCCGTGCCAGCAGCGTGACGGTGAGGGAGTGGTCGAGCCGGAGGGGGGCAGCATGCGACGACCCAGCCTTCTGGTGGGGATCGCGGTGCTGACCGTGGTGCTCGCCGGATGCACGAGCAACTGGCCGATGTTCGGTTGGAACGCCACCGGGAGCCGATCCTCTTCGGACACTTCGATCACGTTGAGCGACGTCGCGGGCGCGACTCCGAACCGCGTGTGGACCGACGTGACATCGCGCTTCGTGTATTCGTCACCGGCCGTCGTGAACGGCGTCGTCTACATCACGGCCGACGATCAGAAGCTGTACGCGTTCGACGCGACCGGTGCGGGCTGTACTGGCAGCCCGAAGGCCTGCGCGCCGCTGTGGACCGCGGCGACGGGCGGGTCGGTGAGCTTCTCGTCGCCCGCGGTTGCGAACGGTGTGGTGTACGTCGGTTCCGCCGACGGCAAGTTGTACGCGTTCGACGCGGCCGGCACGACCAACTGCTCGGGCGGCCCCAAGACCTGCAGGCCGCTGTGGACGGCAGCGACGGGCGGCGCGATCGACGCGTCGGCGGTCGTCGCCAACGGGGTTGTGTACATCGGCGCCGACGACGACAACGTGTACGCGTTCGACGCGGCGGGGACGACGAACTGTTCGGGGAGTCCCAAGACGTGCACGCCGCTGTGGACCGCGACCACCGGTGACGCCATTCGTTCGACTCCCGCGGTCGCGAACGGCACGCTCTATGTCGGCTCCGACCAGTTGTACGCGTTCGACGCGGCGGGGACGACGAACTGTTCAGGCAGTCCCAAGACGTGCACGCCGTTGTGGACCGCGACGACTGCGTCGCGAGTGTCCGGCGTCGCGGTCGCGGGCGGCAAGGTGTATGTGGGCGCCGGCTCGCTCTTCCCGAGCCCCTTCGGCGTGTTGTACGCGTTCGACGCCGCCGGACACACGCACTGCAACTTCACGACACAATGCCTCCCGCTCTGGAGGGGTGGACTCACGGGCGCTCCGTCGGCACCGGCGGTCGCGAACGGTGTGGTCTACATCGCCGAGCTCGGCGGCCCGCTCCGTGCATTCGACGCCAACGGAAGCACCGGGTGCACGGGCGGCATCTGCGAGCCGCTGTGGTCGGGGTCGGTCGGCGGTGAGGGGCAGGCGTCGTCGCCGGCCGTTGCGAATGGCGTCGTCTACATCGGCGGCGGCGGATCAAGCGTCGTCGGGTTCATGCTCGCGTTCGATGCGGCGGGCACGATGGGCTGCTCCGGCACGCCGAAGATCTGCAACCCCGTGTGGACCAGTGACAACGGCTTCGGCGCAATCGCGTCGTCGCCGGCAGTCGCGAACGGCTACGCGTACATCGGCGGCACGAACGGCGTCGCCGCGTTCCACTTCGGCTGAGCAGAGCGGAGCGCGACGAGCGTCAGGACAAGCCGGCCGCGGCGATGTGCTTCGCGGTGTCGGTGTAGTGCCGGAAGCGCACGACCTTGCCGCGGTCGTCGAACGTGAGGAGGTGCAGCTCCTGATCGCGGTAATGGTTGCCGTTCGGCAGATCGACCGCGATCTCGAACTCGACGGCGACCTGGTTGGGGCCCTCCATGAGTGAGCGCACCTGCACGTCCGTCACCTTCCAGTCGGCGATGCCGCCGAAGAACGCGGCCACACCGTCCTTCCCGCGCCGGGCCGCGAGCCACGGCACGCCGGCGCGCTGCGCGGAGTTGTCGTCCCACGATTCCCACGCGACGTCGTCGGCCATCTGGTCGAGGATCGTCGGGATGTCACCGCGGCCGAACGCCTCGTAGATCGTCTGCGCCGCCTGCACGTTCTCGCTCACGCAGCATCGTTCGCACCGGACGCGGATCCTGGATCATGGTGACGGCGTACTTGACCAACGGGTGAACGGCCGGTTAACTCGCACCGACCGGCGGGCGGCGCCGGCGAATGGGGGAACCATGCGGCGGGTCATCGGTGGGTTGTGCGCGGTCGCGCTGTTGGGGGGCGGGCTGGCGGCGTGTGTGCCGCAGAACCCGCACACGTTGCCGATCGATCATGTGGTCGTCCTGATGATGGAGAACCACTCGGCCGACAACTACCTCGCGCAGCTGAATGCGCAGGGACAATCGGACTACGAGGCCGAGCCGACCACGGGGAACCCCGATCCGACCAATCCCACTGGCCCGGCGATCACACCGTTCCACAAGACGACGTATTGCGAGACGGCGGACCTCAACCACAGCTGGAACGGCACGCACCAAGAGATCGACAACGGCGCGATGGACGGCTTCACCGCCGCGAACGTCGACTCGACCGACCCGACCGGCAGCCGCGCCATGGGCTACTACGACCAGACGGACGTGCCCTTCTACTACGGGATGTACAACACGTTCGCGACCGGTGACCGCTACTTCGCGTCGGCGCCGACGCAGACCTTCCCGAACCGCCTCTTCCTGCTCGCGGGCACGTCGTTCGGTCACATCCGCAACGACACGACGGCGACGAACATGCCTACGAGCGACAAGTCGATCTTCGAGAACCTCGATGCCCACGGGGTGACGTGGAAGATCTACGCGGACCAGTACCCGCTCGCGTACGGCTGGCTCTTCTTCAAGTACGTCCGCGACCGCGCCGCGCAGCACGTGTTCCCGATGTCGCAGTACTACACCGACCTCTCGAACAACAAGCTGCCGATGGTCTCGTTCGTCGACCCCGACCTCATCGACCAGCCGAACGTCGAGAACGACGAGCACCCGCCGGCCGACATCCAGCTTGGACAGAAGTTCGCGTCCGACGTGATCAACGGCTTGATGGGAAGCCCGGAGTGGTCGAGCTCCGCGCTGTTCTTCACCTACGACGAGCACGGCGGGTTCTACGACCATGTCGCGCCGCCGGCCGCGCCGAAGCCCGACAACATCGCGCCGATGCTGCAGTCCGGTGACACACCCGGCGCGTTCGACATCTACGGCGTGCGCGTTCCCGTGGCGGTCGTGTCGCCGTACGCGAAACCGCACTACGTGTCGCACGTGACGAACGACCACACGTCGATCCTCGCGTTCATCGAGTACCGCTTCGGGTTGCCCGCGCTGACGAACCGCGACGCGAACGCGAACCCGATGCTCGAGTTCTTCGACTTCAACAACCCGTCGTTCATGACGCCACCGACGTTGCCGACCGCGACGATCGACCAGACGCAACTCGCCGCGTGCGGCGGCGGTGGTTCGTCGGCGACCGCGGCGAGCGCGCACCCGACGGTGGCGGCCGCGGTCGCGAAGCTCGCGACGCGCTGACCGTCACCGTCCGCGCGAGGAGCTGGGGGGTTCGGTTCGTCCGAACCCCCCAGTTCTTCTCAGATCTTCTCCCGCCGCGTCGAGAAGCGGTAAGGCCGAATTTCGGCTGGTGGGAGGATCGATCGTGGACAGCACCGTGCGGCGCATACTGGCGCCCGGCGAGCGCCTGATGGCGCGTCAGAAGATTGCATCGAAGTTCATGCTCCTCGCGGTCGCGTTGCTCGTGCCACTCGCGTATGTGACGTGGTCGTTCCGCAACGCGAAGGAGTACAACGTCCGCATCGCCGTGAAGGAGCAGCACGGCGACCTCTACATGGCGCCGGCCATCAAGCTGTTCGCCCTGGAGGTCAATGCGCGTTCGGCGGCAGTGCAGGGCAACGACCTCAACGGTGTTCGTGGCGAGCTCGACGCGCAGGTGTCGCAGCTGGACCCGATCGTCGCGGCGCACAGCGCCGAGTTCACGAACGACAAGACCTGGACGGCCGCGAAGCAGTCGCTCGCAGAAGCGGAGAACGCGACCGGCAGCGCGGCACAGGTGTTCGAGAAGTGGAACGCGGCGACCACCGCGCTCTACACCGACATCCAGACCGTGTCGGGCGGCTCGACCCTCGTGCTCGACCCGCAGCTCGACACGTACAACCTGATGGACTCGAACACGAACCGCGCACTGAGTGTGATGGACAGCGCGGGACAGGCGGCCGACTACGCCGCGATGACGGTGCGCGGGCAGGTTGCGCGTTCGCAGGACGAGGTCATCCACCTTGCGTCGCTCGCGAGCAACACGACGACGCCGCTGTCGACGATCGACGCCGAGTACGACGGCGCCTACGCGTTCACCAAGTGGGGTGGCCTCAAGGGCACGATCGAGCCGACCCGCCAGGCGCTCGACACGTCGAGCGCGGCGCTGACGGACGCCGTCGCCCAGTTTGTGAAGACCGGGAAGACGACGAACTTCGAAGCGCTCGGGGCCGACGTGCGCGAGAAGGCGTCCGCGCTCGTCGAGAAGGGCATCCCGGCGCTCGACCATCTGCTCGGCACGCGACTGTCGGGCTACCGCAGCCAGGAACACACCGTGTACTTGGTGTTCGTGGTGTTCACGATTGCCGCGGCCTACCTGTTCGTCGCGATGTTGTTGTCGGTGAAGGGCGCCATCAAGCAGGTGCTCACCGCACTCGAAGCCGCGGCCGAAGGTGACTTCACCGTCACCGCGAAGGTGGACACACGCGACGAGATCGGCGCGACCGCAGACGCGGTCGATCACATGCAGACGCAGATCAAGGAAGCCGTCGGTGCGATCGCGACGAGCGCGTCGTCACTCGCCGGTGCGTCCGAAGAGCTCTCGGTGACGAGCACGACGATGAGCGAGACGTCGTCGCGTGCGGCCGCGGGCGCGAACAGTGCGTCGGCCGCCGCCGAGCAGGTGTCGGCGAACATGTCGACGGTCGCGGCAGCGATCGAGGAGATGAGCAGCTCGATCGGCGAGATCGCGATGAACTCGACGAACGCGGCGACGGTCGCGGTCTCAGCCGCGTCGACTGCGGCCGCGACGAGCGACATCGTCGGCCGTTTGCACGAATCGTCGGCGCAGATCAGCAACGTGGTCGCGATGATCACGTCGATCGCCGAGCAGACGAACCTGCTCGCCCTCAACGCGACGATCGAAGCGGCGCGTGCCGGCGACGCGGGCAAGGGCTTCGCGGTCGTCGCGAACGAGGTCAAGGACCTCGCGCAGCAGACCGCGAACGCGACGGCGACGATCACCGCACAGGTCGAGGGCATCCAGACGGATACGAACGACGCCGTGCAGGCGATCGCGGAGCTGGCGAACGTGATCGGGCAGATCAACGAGACGCAGGCGAGCATCGCGGCGGCGGTGGAGGAGCAGACGGTCACGACCAACGAGATCGGCGGCAACGTCAGCGAGGCCGCAACCGGCACGAACGAGATCGCGCGTGCGGTGACCGAGGTGGCGTCGACGACTCGGGCGAACTCCGAGGGCGCCGAGCAGACGCACGGAGCCGCCGGCGAGCTCTCGCGCCTCGCGAACGACCTCGAGACGCTGGTCCGCCGGTTCCAATACTGAGCTGGTGACCGTTGCCGCGCTCGCGCCGGGCGCGGTAGGCAACAGTTGTGCAACAGGTTCCACGTCGCGCAGCAGGCCGATGACGGGCGCGCCGATGGAGGTTTGTACCTCCGGTGTGCCCGTTGCCGCCGCCCCGGCGACGGGCGCGCCGAGGGACGCCCCCTCAGGAACGAGCGCGTGCCTGGTCGCTGCGGACGATGTCGCCGTCGGCGACGTCCGCGAGCCGGAATCCCTCGCCGCGCACGGTCACGATGAAGCCGGCGTCCGCGCCGTTGTCCTCGAGGCGGGCGCGTATGCGCCGGATGTGCGCGTCGAGGCGTCGCCCGTCGTCCGGTGGCTCGCCCGGCCACAGCTCGGCTTGGAGCTCGTCGCGAGTGCGCACCGCACCCTGGGCGCGCACGAGTGACGCGAGCAGGCGCAGCTGCAACGGAGTGACGTCGACGACGAGCTCGTCGTAGACGACGCGCCGGCGGTCGAGGTCGATGTGCAGGGCGCCCCACTGCAGTGGTGCACCGACCTCGCGGCGCGCTCTCTCCTGCAGCATGCCGACGAGAAACGTCGCGACCTCGGTCGGTCGCGTGCTCGGCGGCATCACGCCGATCGCAACGGCGCGCATGTCGGGATCGAGGCGCTGCGGATCGGCGAGCAGCAGCATGCCGACGTCCGATTCGGCGGCGGCGACGATCACCGACGTGCCGCCCACGACGTGAGGATGCACCACGGCGGCATCGGCGCCGGCGCGGACGGCACGCAGGAACTGCTCGCCCGTGAACGCGAGGATCGGCAGCAAGGAGCGCGCGGCGATCGCGGCCGAGAGCTCAGTCGCCCGGTCGTTCGTGCACGCGACGACGACGCGCCTCATCGCAGTGCGACGGTTCGAACGGTCACGAATACGGGCTTTCTCTCGGCGTTCGAGGCACGGACGTTGGGTGCATTCCGCCTCGGCAGCCGCACGCGGCCACCCAGGCCCGTCGCGCGGAATGCATCCGGCCGAGACCACGAACGAACTTCCCCAGCGACAAAAGTCTACGGAGTCATGTTGCGAATGATGGCATCGTTCGCGCGAGATCCGCAGTGGCAATGCCTGGGAGCGACGACGCAGGTCACCGTCCTGCCACTGCCGTGTGACGGCAATGGAACAGGCGTATCGACGCGTCGAACGATCGACCGACGCATGACGGCGGCACGATCGGGGCATACACCGCGGCGTGTCCAGCCGCTCCGCACGTGCCGCGCTTGTAGCCGCCCTCCTGTTCCTCGCCGCATGCGGCGCATCGAGCTCCACCGCGAAGAAGGACGTCACGATCACGAGCTGCGACGCCGGGACGAGCGGCGGCCGCCCGATCGCCGCCGGCCGGATCACGAACCACAGCAGCAAGGCGAGCGCGTACACGATCCACGTGAAGTTCAAGGACGACGCCGGGAACCGCGTCGCCGACGGTGCCGCGATCGTCGCCAAGGTGCAACCGAACGCGACGGCCAACTGGCATGCCGCCGGCACGACGCACGCGAAGGGTCCGCTCACCTGTTCGCTCGAGACGGTCACGCGGACCGTCTCGCCTTGACGCGAGCGAGCGGCTAACGCGCGGCGTGCGCGAGATCCATCTCCACGTACAAGAAGTTGCGCGTGTCGTCGAGGATCTCCTGGCGGTGCTGCACGTACGGCACGTGACCGGCGCCCTTCCAGGTGATCAACCACGCGTCGAGCTTCGCCGCATGCGCGTTGTTCACCGTGTCGAACGCCCACTTGTACGGCACGAGCGGATCGGCGGTGCCGTGGAACAGCAACGCCGGCGCGTCACCCGCGTTGATCGTCGTCAGGATGTTCGCGCCCGAGAGCGAGACCGCGCCGCGAACGGCCGCCGTCGGGTTCTCTGCCGTTGCGTAGCCGACGTTCAGTGCGGTGATCGCGCCCGCCGACGATCCGCCGACCGCGATGCGGTTCGGGTCGACGTCGTACGTCGCCGCGTTCGTGCGAAGGAAGCGCACCGCGGTCTGTGCATCTGCGAGCGCCTCTTGGATCGCGGTGATGCACGTCGAGGTCGGTGACGATGCCGAGCAACCGCCCGGCTCGAGCCGGTAGTTGATCGAGAAGTTGACATAGCCCTTCTTGGCGAACTCGTTCGACTCGTCGACGAGCTCGGCCGAGGTCTTGTCGCCGCCGCTGAACGAACCGCCGTGTATCCACACGATCGCCGGCCGCCTCGTCACCGTGTCGCCGGCGGGGGCGTACTCGTCCATCTTGAGCGTCACCGTCTGGTTCGCGGCATTGACGGCGCTGCCGTAGGTGATATCGCTGGTCTTCGTCACGGTCGAGAAGATGGCGTCGCGGTAGCGCAAGGGCGCGTTGCCGGTCGGCGTGATGAACGGCGCACCGCAACCCGCGGCGAGTGCCACGAGCGCGAGGCCGGCGAGGAGCAAGCGAGTCCGCATCGCGAGCGATGGTGCTGGACGGTCACCCGGGCGTCAAGCGATGCGCTCCTGGTGCGCTCCTCGTCCCCTTCTCAAGCGCCGAGGTGCTCCGCCGCCACGCGCTTCGGAACGACCATCCGCCAGGCATCGAGCACGATCTCACGCATCTCGTCGCGGTCGAGCGCGGCGAGCCGCGCCACCACCCAGTTGTACCGAAGGTCCGACCCCGTCGGCAGCAGGAACTTCGCCGGTTCGGCGGCGACGAGGCCGTCCCGCTCCTCCTTTGGGAACGCGAATCCCATCAACGTCTCGTCGCGCGAGAACGCGAGGTACACGATGCGCCCGACACGAAACTTGACCCGATCGCGCACGAGAGCTTCGTAGCTGCGCGGCAGACCGCCGACGACGGCGCGCACGTCGTCGATCGTCACCGTCACGACGGCATTTCTCCTTCGCGGTGGGGCCACAGGTCGATCGCGCCGCCGACGTACCCGCCCGCCTCGCGAATCGCCTTGCCCCACGGTTCGAGCCGCGCGAAGAGTGCATCGGCGTCGTCGGCGAGCGCGACGATCGCGCCGCGCATCTGGGAGTCGGTCGCGCGCTCGACCGCCTCGCGCGCGGCGAGACCGCGTTCGGTCAGCGCGTCGTCGGCGACCCAACCGCGCGCCCGTAACCGCTCGTCGGCCGCGTCGAGGTCAGCATCCGACCATCCGCGTGTCCGGATGTACGTGCGGGGAGGGATGCCGATGTAGAGCTCGGTCATCAGTCCGATCTCGGTTGCGTCGATACCTTCTGCCGTCCACGCGTTGATGTGGCTGTCACCGCGGTACTCGCGCAGCATGTCGCCGAGATGGAACAAGCGCGTCATGAAGTCGGCGGGATCGTCCCATCTCGCGCGTGCGCCGGCGAACAGCGCACGTCCTTCCGGGCGGAGTGGTTCGACCACGCGCTCGAGTGCGCGTGTCACGTCGTGCAGCCCGTCCGGGTCGTCGCCGAGGATGCGATGCAGTTGCGCGATCGCGCCGCGTCGACGCGCGAGGAAGATCGTCGGGGCGTCGGTGATCTCCCAGCCGAAGCGCACGCCGGGTTCCACGACCGCCGGGTTGAACACGCCGAACGCGGCCGCGACGACCTCCGGTTCCACCTGGCCGAGCAAGGAACCGCGACTCGTGAAGTACGCCGGGCCGTCCGGCATCGCGACACCGCCCAGCGCGCCCGGGCTCGATGCGAACCCGAGCTGCTCGTACTCGGCGTGGCATTCCGGCGCGAAGTACACCTGCCCGATGCACGGCTCGAGCAGCGCCGCGAGCGTGCGCGACCGGCGCGACAGCGTGGCGTCGTCCATTGCCGCAGTCTCGCACCCGGGCCCCGCGCGGTCCGGGTCCCGGGCTCAGGGCGTGGTGACGTTGCCGGCGGGAACCGAGCTCGGCCGGCCGAGCCGCGCCTCGGCGATCGAGCGCGCGTCTTCGGCTGTCCACGCCAACGCGACGCCGCTTCCGACCGAGGCCGCCCAGCGCGGCGTGTTCGCGTCGCGCGTCACGAGGACGAACTGCGGTCCCTGCGCATGACGCGCGAGCGCGTGCAGCGCGTAGATGCGCAGCGCACGCGGAAGCGCGGCGAAGGGATCGTCGAGGATCACCGGTGTCGCCGATGCGACGACGTCGTCATGACACACGAGGGCGGCGATCGCGCGTTCCACCTCCGCCGGCGAGACGGTGTCGCCGGAGCCGTCGGCGTCGGCAACGTGGATGCGCTGCTCGACGCGTGCGCGGTCGAACCGCAGATCCTCGATTTCCGTGCGGCGCGCCGCGATCTCGCGCTGCAGGTGCGTGTGTGCGACGCGCCCGCGTCGCACGGCGGCTGCGGCGGCGGCAGGGTCGGCGTGATTCGCGAGGGGCGCGAACGCATCCACGCCGGCTGCCATCCGCCGGGCTCGCGCGTCGGCCGCGAGACGCTGCGCCACGTCGGCGACCTCGTGCTCTGCGGTGCCCGATGCGCGCAGCCGCGCCTCGAGCGCGCGCCGCGCCTCGACGAGCTCAGGCGGTTCCGTGTGGAGCGAGCGGAGTTCCGGAGCAGGATCGACGCTCGGCTCGCGGCCGAGCAGCTCGTGCGCGCGCTTGCAGAGCAACTCGCGCTCCGCGTGCAGCTCGTCGAGACCGGGTTCCGAGATCTCCGCCCGCAGCTCCGCGCACTTTCGTTCCGCGGCGGCGACGACGTTGGTCGCCTCGCGTATTCCGAGATCGGCGTCAGCCGATCCCAGACCCGTACCGAGCAGCATCAGGTCTTCGTACGACCGTGCCCCGAGCCGGCCGAGCAGTTCGCGCAGCTGCGCGTCGAGGGCCGTGGCATCGTCGCTGCGCCGGAAGAGTCCGCGACCACGCGAGTCGTTCGCGTCGCGAAGCGCTTCGCGCAGCCGCGAGGCTTCGGCGAGGTCGGCGGGGGAGACGCGTGGCGCGCTCGCGCGCCGCTCCGTGAGGCGAGCGCGCGCTTCCGCGGTGACGAGCTCCCACTTGCGCAGCTCTTCTTCGACCTCATCGCGCGGTCGATGCCGTCGCAGCGCGTAGTCGAGCGCTTCGAACGCGCGGGCGAGCGGTTCGGCTTCGGGGTGCACCGGCCGCGGCAACGTCTCGGCGTCCGCGACCGCGGCGACGAGCGCATCGAGCGACGGTTCGCCCGGCGGGGACGCGCCATCGCTCGCCGGCTGCAGCCGCGCCGCGCGTTGCTCGGCGTCGGCGAGCTCGGCGGCAAGCGCACGTTCTCGCGTCTCGAGCGCGCTCAACACGCGGCGCGCGTCAGCGATCGCTTCGTCGACCGCAGCGAGCTCTGCTCCGAGATCATTGCCCGCGTCGCCAGGATGATCGTCGAGGTCGGCGAGGGAATCGGCCCGCAGGATCGGGCAGGCGACGCCGTCGACGGTACCCGGCAGCGCCCGCAGCGTCAGCCGTTCGCCGTTGACCTCGACGAACCCGTCCGGCGCCTCGTCACGCCCGCGCAGGAACGCGCCGCCGAGCCACGCGGCGAGTCCGTCGCCGAACCCCGCGAGAACCGTGATGTTCGGGTGGAAGCGCAGCAAGGTCGACGGTGCCGGTCCGCGCACCACGATGAAGCGAAACCGCGGCAATGCCGAGTGCCCCTGCTCGCTCGTCGCGACCGCGAGCTCGTCCGTTTCCATCCCTGCCTCCGCGCCCGATCGTATGGGGTGGCCTGCAGGCGGGACAGTCGGTCACATGCTCTTCACACGCTCGTCGCCCACCCGTCGCCGACCGGGTCACGCACGGCCCGAACGCGCCCGCTACCAGCGGCTCGCGCGAACTGCCTGACGACGAGCGCTCCGAAAGATGCCACTATGGGTGGCTGATCGGCCGGGAAATCGACCGGAAAACTGTGATGCCCGGAGGCCGGTACGCCGCGTAGCGCGCCGTCGGGTGTCGGAGGGGCGCGACGGATGGCAGGTGACGACGCGACGCGTTTGCAGCTCGTCGAGCTGCGGGCGAAGGACGGACCAGTGCGCGCGATTCGCTTCGCGCCACGTCTCAGCCTCGTAACCGGCTTCGGTCCACCCGAACGCCTGGCATCGTGGATCGCGACCTCGCTCGCCGGACCGCGCCCGTTCGGCGTCGACGGAGTCGTGGCCGTCGCGGGCCGGTACCTCACGCTCGGCGACCTGCCGCCCATGCTGCTCGCGCCACAGGCGTCCCTCGTGGTGAGCGACGCCGACCTCGAAGCTGCTCGCCGTCGCATCGTCGAGCCGCGCCACGCGCGGGTGGTCGAGCGGCGTGAGTCGGTGCAGCAGCAGCGCGCCCGGGAGGAGCAGTCGCGCAAGATGGCGGCGGCGCGCTTCGCCGACCTCGAGCGCCGCCTCGCCGACGTCGAGCCCACCCTCGCCGACGCCATCGAGCAGGGCGAGCGCGCGGAGCGCCGGGCGGACACGAGTGCACGCCTGCGCGAACGGCTCGAATCCGTCGACGCGGCGGTGATCGCCGCGCAGCAACCGCACCCCGAGGCGATCGACCTCGCGGCGCAGTGGGAGCTGTTCCAGCGGCACTGGGACGACATCGTCGCAGCCGGACCGGCGCTCCCACTCGACATCGCCAACGAGCACCTGCAGGTTGCACGGGCGGCGTTGCAGCAGGCCGACCAGCGGCGGGCGTTCTCCGGCGAGGCGCCGGCGGTGTCGGTGTTCGACCAGGACTCGGGCGCGGCACGCGCACGCGACGACGAAGAGGTTCGGCACGCCGAGGCCGTCCTCGAGATGGCCGAGGCGCAGCTCCGGCGGGCCGAGAAGGTGGCATCGCTGCCGTCGTCCGCGGAGATCGCGCAGCGCCAGTTCGACATCCGCAGCCGGTCGGCGGCGATTCTCGGTCGCTTCCCCGGCGACGACGTCCCGCGCGACCTGCGTGAGTTCCGTCCGGGCGTCGTGGCGTTGCGCGACTCGCGTGCTGCGCTCGCAGGTGTGCTCGACGACGCCGGCATCGAGCACGGCGAGGGTGAGACCGCGCCCGACGAGGCCGCGCGCGCCTGGCTCGAGGAGTACGACCGGACGCCGTTCGTCGACTATCCCGCCCAGGTGGCGACCCTCACCGCCGAGCGCGACGGGGTGGAGACCGACCTGCGTGCCGCGGCAGCGGAGCTCGTCGCGGTCGCCGCGCGCCTGCGTGACCTCGACCGCACGCTCGGTGACCTCGCGGTCCAAGAGGCCCGGCTCTCGGAGGAGCTGGCGAGCAGCCTCGGCGCCCTCGGCCCCGACCAGCTCGAAGAAGCGCTGCGCGACACGTTCGACGAGTTCCTCGCCGGTGCCCGCGGGCCGGGCCGGCTGCCGATCGTCGTCGGCGGCATCACGAGTGCGTTCGACGGCGTGAACTGCGAACGCGCGATCCGCCAGCTCGAGCGGGTGTCGCGCGACGTGCAGGTCATCGTCGTCGCCGACCGTCCCGCAATCGAAGCGTGGGTGCGCGGCCTCGGCGACGGCGCGCTCGTCTGGTCGCCCGACGTGGCTTCACGCGCCGAAGCCGAAGAGCGCGAATGGCGTGAGGAGCAGGAACGGGCCCGCCACGCGGCGGAGCAGCGGGCCGTGCAGGAGGCCGAGGACCGGGCGCGCCGTGACGCCGAAGAGCGTGACCGCCGGAGCGCCGACCAGGGTCGTGACGCGAACGCACGCCTCGTCGACCTCTCGGCGGCCGAGGCGGCGGAGACCGTGCCACCCGGACCCGACGGCGGCGCGGCCGCGCCGGCGATCGACTGGAACGCGCCGGCCACGCCGGTCGACGTGCCCGCGAACGACGCGCCCACGAACGGCGCATCGACGTTCATCGCGTCGAGCTCGGCGGGCGGAGTCGATTCGCCCATCGCGGTGCCGCGGGCGACGCGGCCTGCGGGCGAAGACCTCGAACAGCGTCGCCGCCGGGCCGAGCAGATCACCGCCGATGCCACGCGAGTTGCCTCCGAGACCAACCGTGAGACGGTCACGCTGCACTGCGACGTGCACCGCAACATCGAGACGTCGCTGCACTGCGCCCGCTGCAACCTGCCGTTCTGCGACCAGTGCCTCGCGCTGCTCGGCGAGCCGCCGGCCCTGCATTGCGTCGATTGCGCGCTCGAGCTGTCGGGGGCGCGCAGCGGTCGCAACGAATGACGTCCGCGTGACCGACCTTCTCGAGGGGCTCCGCGTGGAGCCCGGGCAGGAGGCGGGCCTCGCGAGGCGCGACACGGACGACCGCTGCGGTCTGCAAGACAAGGACGACGCGGCCGCGATCGTGGCGCGTGACGTGGAGCAGCTGCGCGACCTGCAGCAGAAGTTGTGGGCGGAGTCGCGCCGCAGTGTGCTCCTCGTGTTGCAGGGCATGGACGCGTCCGGCAAGGACGGCACGATCCGGCACGTGTTCACCGGCGTGAACCCGCAGGGCTGCCGCGCGGTGTCGTTCAAGGCCCCGACCGCGGCCGAAGCCGCCCACGACTTCCTCTGGCGGGTGCACCAGGTCGTGCCCGCGCATGGCGAGATCGGCATCTTCAACCGATCGCACTACGAGGATGTGGTCGCTGCCTGTGTTCTCGGCGTCGCCGACGACGACACCCGGAAGCGGCGCTACGACCACATCACCGCGTTCGAACGGCTGCTGCACGACGCGGGCACGACGACCGTGAAGGTCTTCTTGCACATCAGCCCGGACGAGCAGCGGGAACGGCTCCAGAAGCGTCTCGAGCAGCCCCACAAGCGCTGGAAGTTCAACCCCGAGGACCTCGCCGCCCGCAAGCAGTGGGACGAGTACCAGCGGCTCTACGACGCCGCGATCACCGCGACCACCACGAAGCACGCGCCGTGGTACGTCGTGCCCGCGGACCGCAAGTGGGTGCGCGACGCGGTGATATCGCGCCTGCTCGTCGACACGCTCACGGCGATGGATCCGAAGTTCCCCGACCCGCCGCCGGGCCTCGACGACATCACGCTCGCCTAAGGCGGGGATCAGTGGCGCAGGTATCCTGCGCCACCCGAGCCGGTGCCCGAGCGGCATGGCGCCGAAGGCGCCAAGAGCGGGCGGAATGGAGCTGCCGTGCCCACGCCGGAACAGATCGCCGCGGTGATCGACGCGTACGTCGACGGATACCGCCGCAACGACAAGCAGGCGGTGCTCGATCTCTTCCATCCCGAGGCGGTGTGGCACGACCCGGTCGGACAACCGCCCCACGTCGGTCACGCCGGAGTCGGCGAGTTCTGGGACTCGACCCACGCGATGGCCGACTCGATCGTGCTCGAACCGCGTTATGTCGCGGTCGGTGGCGACGAGGGTGCGATGGCCTTCGAGATCCACGTCTCGATGGGAGACAACACGATGATCATGGACGCGGTCGAGATCTTCACCGTCGACGACGCGGGCAAGATCGTGCTGCTGAAGGCGTATTGGGACATGACCAAAGCCCGCCAGCAATGAGCGCGTACGACTCGTCGCGGCGGCCGTCGCGCGCACGCTCTGACCAGCCGACTTTCCTCGGGCATGGACCTTCGGCCATTATGAATTGGCGATGAACTGCGAATCCCGGGATTCCGTTTCGCTCAAGCCTGCCGAGCTCGACGAGTTCGGCCAGCTCCTTGCTGCCGTCGGGTTGCCGGTCACCGACGAGGACCTCGACCATCAGGTCGAGCAGTTCCCCCTCGCCGTGATCGCGACGCTCGACGACGAGACGCAAGGGTTCATGCTCGGCTCGCTCGAGCGAATAGGGGGGACGCCGTCGATCCTCTGGGGCGCCGGAGTCGCGCGGAAGGGCAAGAACGCGACGACCACGCTGATGACGATGACCGCGGAGCTCTCGCGCCGCGCCGCCATCTCGTTCCCCGACGAGGACGTGCTCGTGGCCACGCGGCTCGCGCAGCCGAGCACGTACACGCTCCTGCAGCGGTTCGCCAACGTTGTGCCGCGCCCCGGCTACAACCCGAACGGTGAAGACCGGGCGTGGGGCCGGCGGCTCGCGAAGCGCTACGGCTGCGACGCCGCCTACGACGACCGCGAGTTCCGGGTGGCGTACAAGGGCCGCAAGCTGCCGGTGGTGCCGGTGCTCGACGCGAGTCCGGTGAAAGCGACCGGTGGGGCGAAGATCGTCTCGCTCGTCGGCGACATCGACCCGTGCCGCGGCCAGGCGCTCATCGCGTTCGGCTGGGCCGTCGCGGAAGAGCTCGCCGCCGGCAAGTACACGAGCTGACGAGCTAGCGAGTCCGCGCCGCGAGGGCGGCGTCGAGCTCGGCGCGCAGCGCCTCGGGATCGGTCACCGGCTGGCGGCAGGCGAAGTGCTCACACACGTACGCGGCGGGTTGTCCGTCGCGCATGGTGCGTCCCTCGAACAACGGTGACGCCGCCGCGCCGTCGGTCGCTTCCGCACTCGCAGCGACGGACGCGGGAATGAGGCGGCCGAAGACCTCGCGCCGCAGCGCGGTCGTTCGGTCGTCGGCGCGCGCACCGACGATCGCGACCTCAATGGGCGCGACCACGAGTCGTTCGATCGCCAGCAACGAGTAGGCGAACGCACTCGGGTGCGCGGCCGCGGCGCCGGCGACCGGTTCGAGCACCGCGCGGGCGCGCGATTCGTAGCTCTGATCGCCGAGGAGCGCGCCGAGCCGTTGCAAGCCGTTCGCGGCCAGCGCGGCGGCCGACGGTGTGGCGTCGTCGAAGCGGTCCTGCTGCCGCACGATGAGCGCTTCGGCGTCACTGCCGGTACGGAAGAAGCCGGCGCCGTCGGGCGTGGCGAAGAGCTCGACGAGCGCGTCCGCGACCACGCGCGCCGGCTCGAGCCACGCGAGGTCGTCGACCTCGGCCATGGTGACGAGCGCCTCGAGGAGCGCGGCGTAGTCGTCGGCGTACGCGAGATGCCGCGCCCGGCCGTAGTCGGGCAACGGCTCCGCCTCGGCCTGCCAGGCGCGCAGGAAACGGCCGTCGGCCCGGCGCAGGTCGCGCAGCAGGAATTGCGCGTTCTCGCGCGCGACACGAAGCCAGTCGTCGCGACCGAGCGCGGCGGCGGCCTCCGCGAGCGCGGCGAGGAACAGCGCGTTCCACTCGAGGAGCACCTTGTCGTCGAGACCCGGCCGCACGCGCGTCGCTCGGCGGAGGAAGAGCTTGCCGTTCGCGCGCTCGACGGCCTCGGGACGCGGTTCGCTGCGGTCGACGACGTGCAGGATGTTGCCGCGATAGCCGGTGTGCGGATCGAGGAAGTTCCCGCCCTCGGTCACGCCGTAATACCGGATCACCTCGGCGGCGTCGTCGCCGCACACCTCCTCGATCTCGGCGCGGCTCCACAGATAGAACTTGCCCTCGACACCCTCCGAGTCGGCGTCTTCGGCCGAGAAGAAGCCGCCCTCGACGTGCCCGAGGTCGCGCAGCACGTACTCGACCGTCTCCTCGACGACGCGGCGGTAACGCGCTTCGCCGGTGACGAGATGCGCATGCAAGTACGCACGCGTGAGCAACGCGTTGTCGTACAGCATCTTCTCGAAGTGCGGCACGAGCCAGTGGTCGTCGGTCGAGTAGCGGGCGAAACCACCGCCGATCTGGTCGTAGATCCCACCCGCCCTCATCGCGTCGAGCGTCGTCGTGATCATCGTGAGTGTCTCGGGCGCTCGATTCGCGACGTATGCGTGACACAGCAGGTCGAGGGTCATCGCCTGCGGGAACTTCGGTGCGCCTCCGAAGCCGCCGTCGCGCGCGTCGAACTGCGCGCCGATGTTCTGCAACGCGGTCCCCAGCAGGTCCACGGACAACGATGCGGCGGACGACGCGGGCATGGCGTCCTGGTCGATCGCTTCGGTGAGCTTGGTCGCCGCGTCGAAGAGATCGCCGCGCCGATCGCGCCACGCCTCCGAGACCGCCGTCATCACCCGCCGGAACGACGGCATTCCGTGCCGATCCTCGTTCGGGTAGTAGGTGCCGCCGTAGAACGGGCGGCCGTCAGGGGTGAGCCACACGCTCATCGGCCAGCCGCCGCGGCCGGTCATCGCCTGCACCGCTTGCATGTAGACGCCGTCGACGTCGGGGCGCTCTTCGCGATCGACCTTCACGTTGACGAAGAGCTCGTTCATCATCGCCGCGGTCTCGGGATCCTCGAACGACTCGTGCGCCATCACGTGACACCAGTGGCACGACGAGTAGCCGACGGACAGGAAGATCGGCCGGTCTTCTTCGCGTGCGGCCGCGAACGCCTCGGGACCCCACGGGTACCACTCGACGGGGTTGTCGCGATGCTGCCGGAGGTAGGGGCTCGTCTCGCGCCCGAGTCGGTTCATCGAGCGGACGCTACCCAGATCCGCCTTGCTGCATCGCGGTGCTGCGGGCCCACCGGTAATCGGGCTTGCCCGACGGCGAGCGGACGATCTCGTCGACCACCACGACGTCGCGCGGCACCTTGTAGCGCGCGACGCGGGCGCGGGTGTGCTCCTGCAGGGAGTTGGTCACGATCTCCGCACCGGCGCGCGGCTGGATGACGGCGACGACACGCTCACCCCATCGCTCGTCGGGGACGCCGACGACGATCGCGTCCTGCACGCTGCCGTGCGCCTTCAGCACAGCTTCCACTTCTTCGGGGTACACCTTCTCGCCGCCGGTGTTGATCGATACCGAACCGCGGCCGAGGAGTGTGATCATGCCGTCGTCGTCGAGGACGGCATGATCGCCCGGTACCGCCCACCGCACACCGTCGATCATCGGGAACGTGGCCGCCGTCTTCTGCGGGTCCTTGTAGTAGCCCAGCGGGATGTGACCGCGGCGCGCGAGCCAGCCCACGGCGTTGGGTTGGGCCGGCCGCAGCTCGTCGTCGAGCACGGTCGTCTCGTCGTTCATCGCGAAGCGCGGGGCGCCGTGCACGACCGCACCCGCAACCGACACGGACTGACCCTGCCCGCCCGTCTCCGACGCGCCGTACCCGTCGACGATGATCGTCCCGGGGAGGTGCTCGACGAGCGCGTGCTTCATCGCGGGCGAGAGGATCGCACCACCGGACAGCAGCACGCGGCAGCTCGACACGTCGAGGGCGGCACCTTCGGGTGTGTCGAGCGCGTCGAGCAACGGTCGCGCGAACGCGTCGCCGACGATGACGAGGAAGTTCGCCTGCTCCTTCGCGACGAGCTGCCACAGTTCGAGCGCGTCGAAGTGGTGGTTCGGGTACACGATCACCGTGCCGCCGGTGAACAGCGTCCCGAACGCCAGCCAGTGTGCGGTGCCGTGCATGAACGGGCACGCCGGTATGCACTTCACGCGCGGTTCGCGGCACCGTTCCTCGATCTGCTCCGGCGCGGTGATCGGCGTACCGCCGCCGCCGGCGCCGCCCATCGCACCGAAGAACACGTCCTCGTGCCGCCACATGACACCCTTCGGCATGCCCGTGGTGCCACCGGTGTAGAGCACGTAGAGATCGTCGGGAGTGCGTGTCGCGAAGTCGCGTTCGGCGCTCTGCGTCGCGAGCACGGTCTCGTAGTCGTTCGTGTCGATGGATGTCCGCAGCAGCGGCAGGTCGTCGCGGATGCGTTCGAGCATCTGCGCGAATTCGTGATGGAAGATGATGGCGCGCGCGTCGGCGTCGTCGAGGAGGTAGCGCAGCTCGTCCTCGACGTAGCGGTAGTTCACGTTGATCGGAACCGCGCGCAGCTTGAACGCTGCGAGCATGCCTTCGAGGTACTCGACCGAGTTGTAGAGATACAGCGCGACATGGTCGCCCGGACCGATGCCGGCCGCCGCCAGCGCGTGCGCGAGCTGGTTCGTCCGGTCGTCGACCGCCTGGAAGGAGAGGCGCTGCTCTCCGCAGACGAGCGCCTCGTGGTTTGGGACCGTGTCGACCACGCGTTCCCACAGGTCCGCGAGGTTGAACTGCAAGCGTCCGACGGTAGCGGCGACGCGGAACGCGCGCCCAACCCGTCAGACGGCGAGGCGGGAGAGGGCGGCGTCGACGGGACGCCACGCGGTCGCCGCGAAGGCGGCGGCGCGTTCGGGGTCGAACGCGGAAGCGAGCGCGTCCGCCTCATCCCATAGCTGCGCTTCGACCGGCGCGAGCTCGCCGCGTATGGCCGCGAGCGCGTCGGGATCGGCCTCGGCTCGCTCGCGCAGCCGCGCGAACCGCTGCCACTGCCCCTCGTCGCCCAACGCGGCCGGCAATGCGGGTGGGAACGCCGGCACGTACACGCCGACGCACGGATTGCCGAGGCACGCCCAGACGCGCAGCGGTTCGTCGCGGTTCGCAGGGAGGTCGGCCACCATCGACGCGGTGGTCACGTCGACACCGGGCACATGCATGCAGACCGTCACACCGCGAAAGTCGTCGCCGACACCGGTGGGCGGACGCAACGCGGTGCCCGTGACGTCACCCGGACGACCCCACGGCCCCGCGCCGTGATGCCGCAAGGTCGCCACGACATCGCGCGGCCCGAGCGCGGTTGCACCGCTGGCGACCGCGGTGCGCGTCGCCGCGAGCCGGTGGTCGGCGATGCCGGTCGCCGTCTTCGGGTTGCGCCACGCGTCGAACGACGTGCCCGGCGCGACGTTCGTTGAAGCGCGCGTCCAGTCGGCACCGAGCGTAATGCGGTTCGAGATCGCCGCGCCGTCTTCGACGGCGCGTGCCGCCCACGTGCGGGCACTCGTCTCGATCACCCAGGCGGCGTGCGGGTCGGCAACGAGGAACGAAGAGAAGTAGGGCTCGTCGTGGTCGAACTCGCCGTTCCCGCCCTGACCGTGCGCTTCGAGCAGACTCGTGATCACCGCGAGCGCTTCGTCTGCCGATGCCGCGCGCTCGAGGGCGAGTCGTACGAGGTCCATGCCGAGCAATGCCGGCGGTTCGCGGCGCGGGTCGTCGACGGTCCAGATCTTCTCGTTGCCGATCGCAACGCGGTGCTCGTTCACGCCGTGTTCGAATCCCCACAGCCATACAGGTCGCGACCCGAGGACGGCGTGCGCGCCCGCATCCGGAACCGTGAGGTACTGCGTGTGCACCTCGGGCCCCGGCGGGCGCCGCTCGTGCCACTCGATCACCTGCGGTTCGGTCGCGGCGCGATCGGAGTTCTTCGCGAACAGCGTGCGGTCACGCTCGATGACACAGAGCGTGTCGCACACCGTGGTCCGCCGTCAGGCCGCGAGTTCGCGCGCGAACGCCTGCGCGCCGAGCGGCGCGCCGGTCGCATGCTCGACGAGGTGATCCCACCGGAGCGACGCTCCGGGCGCGAAGAAGCGTTCGACGAGTGTCTTGGCGGATGTGGCGCGGTCGACGAGCGCACCCTCACCGCCGAGCGCGGCGAGCAGCTGCGACGCGACGAGCTCGCCGTAGAGGTAGTTCTGGTAGTAGACGGGCGCGCTCGCGATGTGGATCTTCGCCGCCCAGTCCGGCGCGGCGCGCCCTTCGGGCTTCCAGAGCTGCTGGTACCGCTCGACGAGCGTCCACCAGAGCGCATCGAGCTCGCCGTCGGGATCCGCGTACAGCGCGCGCTCGAAGTTGGTCATCACGAGCACCCAGCGGGCGAACACGAGGAGATAGGCGCGCCGCGCCTCCGCGAGTTGCGGCGCGAGACGGTCGACGTCGGCGTCGGAGAGGCCGGCGATGGTGCGCAACCACACGCGGTCGTGCACGAGGCGGCCGAACATCATCGCGATGCCCTCGGTGCTCAGCGCGTGCATCGTGCGCAGCGACCAGGGAAGCGAGCGGTCGACGAGATCGAAGTACACGCCGTGACCGAACTCGTGGAGCATGGTCTCGGTCCACTGTTCGTTCGGCTCGTTGTTGCAGAGCACGCGCACGTCGCCGGCCCGGTCGACGTCGATGCAGAAGGCGTGCTGGCTCTTGCCGTCGCGCGGGAGGAGATCGCTGCGCTCGACGATGCCCGTCACGTCGATCCCGAGGCCGCCGTACGTGCGGACCGTGAGCGCTTCGAGATCGGCGTTCGCGAAGTATGGGTCGAGGTCGACCGTGGCGAGGGCGGGCGGCGACTGGAAGAACGGATTGTCGTAGTGCCACGGTCGGAGTTCGGATGCGGCGCAGCCGAAGTGCGCCGCGAGCTGGTCGTCGAGGGCTGCCTTCCATCCGGTGAACGCCGACGACGTCAGTGCATCGACTTCGTCGAGCGTTGCGAACAGGCGCTGCTCGTCGAGCTCGCTCGTCCCGAGCGCCAGCGCGAAGTGATCCCGATAGCCAAGGTCGCGCGCGGCGCGGTTGCGCAGCCGGGCGAGCTCCCGCACCTGCGGCGCGACGGCGGCACCCACCGACTTCGACGCTTCCCACGCCTCGCGCCGTTCGCCCGTGTCGGTGCTCGAGCGCAGGATCCGCGTGATCGCGTTGTCGTCGACCGGTGCACCGGCGATCGTCCCGCGATGTGACGTGAACTCCTTCTCGATCGCGGCGTTCAGCTCGACGATGTGCCGGCGGAGATCCGGCGCGACCTGGTTCGGTGCGAAGGCGTCGGAGAGCACGTCGAGCTGGCGCGCGACGAGCGCGTCACCATCATCGGCGTTGTTCGCATGGGCGTCGCGCAGCGCGGCGAACGCGTCGGGATCGGCGAGCGCGTCGAGATACGCGACCTCGGTGCGGACGCGCCGCGTCTCGGTCTCGTCGCTCGCGCGCGTGTTCGCGTCCCACCACGCTTCGGAGACGTCGCGTTCGAGTGGCTCGAGCCGGTCGCCGAGAGCCGCGACGAGAGACGCCGCCTCGGTCACCGGAACCAGATGCGCTGGTAGTCGCGGCTCATCGGGTGTGCGAGCAACGCGAACAGTGCAACGTCGAACATGAAGCTGATCAGCAACGAGAAGTTCCCCATGATGCTGCTGAGTCCGACCCAGAACAGCCAGATGAGCACCTGCACGCCCGACGCGATCAAGCCGACGACGTATCCCCACTTCTTCTCGTTCGAGATGCCGAACCCACCCGCGACGAACCCGACCATGATCAGGAAGAAGATCCCGAGCGAACCGATGCCGAGCAGCATGAAGAACGCGTTGATGTAGAGGAGGATCACCGCGATCTGCAGGGTCTGCGGGAGGTGGGGGTTGAACCACCGGTAGTTGTTCACGGCTCCATTGTGGCCGAGGCCGGGGCCGAGCCGTTGCCGGGCTCCTCCAGCGCCGCGGCAGCCGTGGTGTGCCGCGACCGGAGCTGGCCGCACGCGGCGTCGATGTCGACGCCGCGTGTGCGGCGAACCGTCGCGTTCACGCCCTTCTCACCGAGCGTGGCCGCGAACCGGGCCAGACGCGAGCGATCCGGGCGCTGACCGGCGTAGTCGCTCGTCGGGTTCAGCGGAATGAGGTTCACGTGAGCGCCGGCCGGAAAGCCACGCAGCAGGCGAGCCAGCGCGGCGGCGTGCTCCGGCTCATCGTTCACGCGTTCGATGCAGGCGTACTCGAAGGTGACTCGTCGGCCCTTCTTCGCGACGTACGCGCGCGCGGCGTCAATCACGGCCGCGAGGGGGTAGCGACGATTCAGCGGCACGAGCTCGTTGCGGAGCTCGTCGGTCGGTGCATGCAGCGACACCGCGAGCGTCACCGGGAGCGCGAACTCGGCGAGACGCTGCATGCCGGGCACGACGCCGACGGTCGAGACCGTGACGTGCCGCGCCGACATGCCGAGATCGGTGTGGATGCGTTCGATCGATTCGAGCACCGGGCCGACGTTCGCGAGCGGTTCGCCCATACCCATGAACACGACGTTCGCGACGCGTTGCGGCGATGCATGCTGGGCGCGCAGCACCTGTTCTGCGATCTCGGCTGCGTTCAGATGGCGTTCGAACCCCGCCTGACCGGTCGCGCAGAAGGAGCACGCCATCGCGCAGCCGGCCTGCGACGAGATGCAGACGGTCGCGCGTTGCGGGTAGCGCATGAGCACCGTCTCGACCTGCGCGCCGTCGCCGGTGCGGAACAGCCACTTGCGCGTCATGTCGCGTTCGCCGGTTCGCTCCGTGACGATCTCGAGCGCGACCGGCAGCTCGTGTTCGAGCCGCTCGCGCAATGCGCGCGGCAGCACCGTGATCGCGTCGAGCGGCAGCCGTTGCTCCCACAGCCCGTCGTAGAGCTGCGCGGCGCGATAGCGCGGTTCGCCCCACTGTGTGAGGAGCGCCTCGATGTCCGAGCGCGCGGTGCCGTAGCGCGTGAGGTCGGTCATGCCAACAAGGGTTGGGGTCAGAGCTGCCGTTCGTACGCGCGGTCGACGCGGTGCACGCCGAAGCCGAGCGAGCGGTACAGCCGCAGGGCCGGCTGGTTGTCCGATGCGCAGTACAGCATCCCGACCGGCGCATCCCGCTTCGCCATCAGGTCGAGGCCCGTGACGGCAAGCGGCCGCCCGACGCGGCGGCCTCGGGCGCGGTCGTCGACACCGATGACGAAGATCTCGCCCAGCACCGGCTCGGTGGCGGTCGCCTCGTGCAGCTTGCACCAGTTGAACCCGAGGATGCCGTCGTGGTCGACCGCGAGCAGGAAGAGCGACGGATCGAACCATTCCTCGGCCATGCGCCGCTGCAGCGTCTCCACCGTCCATCCGCCCTGCTCGGCGTGCGAACGAAACGCGCGGTTGTTGACGCCGAGCCACGCCTCGTCGTCGCGGCCGGGTTCGAACATGCGTAGCGAGATGCCCTCGGGCCAGTGCGCGACCTCGGCGAGGGGCAGCGGAACGCGCATCTGGTAGAGCTCCCGCACCGGCGTGAAGCCGGCGGCGCGCAGTCGCGCGTCCTCGGCGGCGGTGGGCGCGAAGCGCCAGAGCACGAGCGTGGTGCCGCCGATCCTCGTCGCATGGGCGGCGACCGCGTCGAGGAGCGGAGCGACGATCGTGTCGGGATCGGTGCTCGGGTCGACGACGAGCCCGACGCTGAACTCGCCCGCCACGGTGCCGTCGGTGTTGTCGGCCCGCGCGACGTGCGCGTAGCCCAAGAGCCGGCCTTCGCCCGTCGCGAGGAACCCGGCCGAGTCGGGGCCCGGATGCGTGATGTCGACCCAGGTCGCCTCGTTCAACGCTTCGTGTCCGGTCGCCCGCTCCGACGCGTCGGCGAGGCCGCGAATCAGGTCCCGGTCGGATGCCGCGAGAGGGAGGATCGAGATCATCGGACCGTATTGTGCTGCGGTGGCACGACCGCGAGGAGCCAAGGCGCGCGCCGCCCAGGTGGTCGCACTGCTCGCCCAGGAGTATCCGGACGCCGTCTGCGCGCTCGGTCACCGCAACGCCTACGAGCTGCTGACCGCGACCATCCTGTCGGCGCAGACCACCGACGAGCGCGTGAACATGGTGACGCCGGCGCTGTTCGCGAAGTATCCGACCGCGGCCGACCTCGCGAAGGCGGACCCGTCCGACGTCGAGGAGCTCATCAAGTCGACCGGGTTCTTCCGCTCGAAGACGAAGAGCATCGTCGGGATGGCGAGCGCGCTCGAGGAGCGCTTCGGCGGCGAGGTCCCGACCGCACTCGAGGACCTCGTGACGATCCCCGGGGTCGGCCGCAAGACCGGCAACGTGATCCGTTCCGTCGCGTTCGACCTGCCCGGCCTGCCCGTCGACACGCACGTGACGCGCCTGACGAAGCGGCTCGGCCTCACGAACGAGACCGACCCGGTCAAGATCGAGAAGGACGTCAACGGCATCGTGCCGCCCGAGGAGTGGGGGAAGCTCTCGCTCCGGCTCATCGAGCACGGCCGGCGCGTGTGTCTCGCGCGCAAGCCGCGCTGCGACGTGTGCGTGCTCAACGAGGTGTGTCCCTCGGCCTTCAAGGTCAACGGCAACCCGAAAGCGAAGCGGAGTTCGGTCGCTCATCCTCCGAAAACGGGGGGTAGCTAGACCGAACTGGGCTGTGTCAGCTCAAGTCGGCGAGGAGGCGGGTGGCGCGCTCGAGGGAGCGCGTCGCGGCTTGCAGCGAGCGTTCGACCGCGAAGAGCTCGGCCGCAACCGCCGAGTCGGGCGTGGTGCCGTAGCTCTCGGCGAGCTCGGTGACCCGGCGGCCCAGCTCCTCGACCTGGGTCGTGATGCTGGAGAGCGTGGCGCGATCGGTGCTGGCAGTCACGTATCTCAGCGTCGCACAGGGAGGGGTCGCCAGTAGCATCGATGCCTCATGCTCACCCGCATCGACGTACGCGGCCGCACGAACGGCCTGCGCCCCGCCCTGGCGCGCCGGCACGCGACTGCACCGGTGACCGACGCGGTCGCCGGGATCCTCGATGCCGTCCGCACCCGCGGTGACGAGGCGATTCGCGACCTCACCGAGCGCTTCGACGGCTGCCGGCTCGATGCACCCCTCGTCGCGCGCGCCGATGTCGACGCCGCGCTGTCCCGGCTCGATCCCGACCTCGCGTTCGCGCTCGAGTTCGCCCGCGACCAGATCCTGGCGTGGCACGAGGCGCAACGCGAGCGGGAGGCGAAGCACGAACGTTCCGGCGTCGAGGTGCGCGAGCTGGTGGTGCCGGTCGACCGGGCGGGGTGTTACGTGCCCGGGGGCCGCGCCGCGTACCCGTCGTCGGTGCTGATGACCGCACTGCCGGCGCGCGTCGCCGGCGTGGGCGAGGTCGTCGTCTGCGTTCCCGCCGATGCCGAAGGTCGCGTCCCCGACGTCACCCTCGCCGCCGCCGCGCTCGCCGGAGTCGACGAGGTGTACCGCATCGGTGGCGCGCAGGCGATCGCCGCGCTCGCGTACGGCACCGACACGATCGCACCGGTCGATGTCATCGTCGGACCCGGCAACGTGTACGTCGCGGAAGCGAAGCGACAGGTCTCGGGGCTGGTCGGCATCGACTCGATCGCGGCGTCGTCGGAGGTCGCGATCGTCGCCGACGACACGGTCGACCCGGTCGTCGTCGCCGCCGACCTGCTCGCGCAGGCGGAACACGGTCCCGGTGGCGCGGCGTACCTCGTGACCTGGTTGCCCGAGGTGATCGACCGCGTCGAGACCGCGCTCGACGCGCAGCTGCTCGTCTCCGACCGGCGCGACGACGCGACGGCGACCCTTTCGACCGGCGGTCGCGCGGTGCTCGTCGACGGGCCGGAACACGCGCTCGATGCCACGAACGCGATCGCGCCCGAACACCTCCAGCTCATGTGCGCCGACGCCGACGTGCTCGTGCCGCTCGTCCGGCACGCGGGTGCGGTGTTCGTCGGCGCGAACGCATCGGCGGTCGTGGGCGACTATGTGGCCGGCGTCAACCACGTGCTGCCGACGGGTGGCACTGCGCGCTTCTCGAGCGCGCTTCGCGTCTCCGACTTCCAGCGCCACGTGCACGTTGTGACGCTCGACGACCGCGCGCTGGAGCGGGTCGCGCCGTACGCCATCGTGCTCGCAGAGGCCGAGGGCCTCGACGCGCACGCCGCTGCGCTGCGGCTGCGCCTCGACACGGACGCGCGATGACGTCGCGGAGCACCGCCGGGCCCGTGCTGCCGCGCGACGACCTGCGCGCGCTCGAGGGCTATCACTCGCCGCAGCTCGACGTACCCGTGCGGCTGAACACCAACGAGAGCCCGTTCGCGCCGCCGCCCGAGTTCGTCGACGAGTGGCTCGCGGCGCTGCGGAGCCTCGCGTTCAACCGCTACCCCGACCGCGCTGCTCGCGAGCTGCGTGACGCCCTCGGTGCGCACATGTTGCAGCCCGCGCAGCGACTCTTCTGCGCGAACGGCAGCAACGAAGTTCTCCAGACGCTCCTGCTCACCTACGGCGGCGCGGGCCGGCGGGTGCTCGTCTACGAGCCGACCTACGCGCTGCACTCGCACATCGCGCACATCACCGGAACGCAGGTGATCGAGGCCGACCGGTTGCCGGGCTTCCACCTCGATCCCGACGGCGCGCCGGCCCTCGTGCGCGACACCGAGCCGTCGATCGTCTTCGTCTGCAGCCCGAACAACCCGACCGGCACCGTCGAGGCGCGCGACACGCTCGAGGCGATCGCGGTCGCGGCCGCGGATATCGGTGCGCTCCTCGTCGTCGACGAGGCCTACGGCGAGTTCGCGCACTGGAGCGCGCTCGAGCTCGTCGACGAGCGGCGCGCGCTCGTCGTCGTCCGCACGTACTCGAAGGTGTGGTCGATGGCGGCGCTGCGGCTCGGGTTCGCGGTCGGCCCGTCGTGGGTCGTCGACGAGCTCGACAAGGTCGTGCTGCCGTACAGCCTCTCGGCACCGACGCAGCTGGCCGGTGTGATCGCATTGCGGTACGTCGACGAGATGGCACGGCGGGTCGAGACGCTTGTCGAAGAGCGCGGTCGCGTCGCGGTTGAGTGCGCGAGTTATCCCGAGATCACGGTGTTCCCCTCCGGCGCGAACTTCCTCCTCTTCGAGGTCGTGGGCGACGGTCATGCGGTGTGGGAGGCGATGGTGAAGCGCGGTGTGCTCGTGCGCGACTTCTCACGCTGGCCGCGGGTCGCGAACTGTCTGCGCGTCACGATCGGGACACGCGAGGAGAACGACGCGTTCCTGCGCGCGTTGCGGGAGGCGCTCGACGAGGTGGTGGAGCGATGACGACCGAGCGGCGCTCGCTGCAGCACCGCGAGACCAAGGAGACGACGGTCGACGTCGACGTCGTGCTCGACGGGCGCGGTGCCATTGACGTGTCCACCGGCATCCCCTTCTTCGACCACATGCTGCAGCAGCTCGGCAAGCACGGCGGGCTCGACCTCACCGTGCACGCGACCGGCGACCTCGACGTCGACCTCCACCACACCGTGGAGGACGTCGGGATCGTGCTCGGCCGCGCGGTCAACGAGGCCCTCGGCGACAAGGCCGGCGTACGCCGCTTCGCCAACGCGCTCGTGCCGCTCGACGAGGCGCTCGTGCAGGTAGCACTCGACCTTTCCGGCCGCCCGTACCTCGTCTACGAGGTCGATCCCGTCTCGGAGTGGATCGGCACCTTCGACCCGCAACTCGCCGAGGAGTTCTGGAAGGGCTTCGTCGACGGCGCCCGCGTCACGTTGCACATCGAGAGCCGGCGCGGGAAGAACGGTCACCACATCATCGAGGCGTCGTTCAAGGGCGTCGCACGCGCCCTGCGAGACGCGGTGCGCGTCGAAGGCGAAGGCACGCCGTCGACGAAGGGCACCTTGCATACGTGAGCGAACGTCGCGAGGCGGGTATCCCGCCGAGCAGTGAGCGTGGCCCGAGCGGCCCGGCGCCGCAGGCGCCAGGCGCGGGAGACGTGAGCGAACGTCCCGCGATCGCCGTCCTCGACTACGGGATCGGCAACCTGCGTTCGGCAGAGAAGGCGCTGCGCCATCTCGGTGCCGATGCGGCACTCACCACCGATCCCGAAGCCGTGCGGGCCGCGCGCGGCGTCGTGTTGCCGGGCGTCGGTGCGTTCGGCGCGTGCATGGCGGCGTTGCGATCGTCGGGGCTGGCGGCCGTGGCGCTCGAAGCGGCGAACGACGGCAAACCGTTCCTCGGAGTGTGCATCGGGATGCAGATGCTCTTCGACGGCAGCGACGAGAGCCCCGACGTGCCCGGCCTCGGCATCCTCGCCGGCCGGGTCACGCGGCTGCCGGCCACGGTGCGCCTGCCGCAGATCGGCTGGAACACGATCACGCCCGCGCCGGCGTCACGGTTGCTCGCCGGGTTGCCGGAGCCGGCGTGGTTCTACTTCGTGCACGCCTACGCGCCGGAGCCGACCGACGAAGCCGTGATCGCGGCGACGTGCGACCACGGCCGGCGCTTCGTCGCCGCGATCGAGCGCGGACCGTTGTGGGCGACGCAGTTCCATCCGGAGAAGAGCGGTACGACCGGTCTCGCGCTGCTCCGCAATTTCGTCGACGCGTGCGCGGTGGTGCGCACGTGATCCTCTTTCCCGCGATCGACCTGCGTGGCGGCCGGGTCGTGCGGCTGCGCCAGGGCGACTACGACCAGGAAAAGGTGTACGGCGACGATCCCGTCGCGGTTGCGCGCGCGTACGCCGACGCGGGTGCGGAGTGGATCCATGTCGTCGACCTCGACGCGGCGCGCGGTGGGGGTGCGATGAACCTGCGCGCGATCGAGGAGATCTGCATCGCGGTCGACGTGCACGTGCAGAGCGGCGGGGGCATCCGCACCGTCGACGACGCGACGGAGCGGTTCGCGGCGGGCGTCGCACGTGTCGTGATAGGGAGCGCCGCGGTCGAGCAGCCCGAGGTCGTCGACCAGCTCGCACAGATGTGTCCCGGCCAGGTTGCCGTCGGCGTCGACGCGCGCGGTCGCGACGTCGCGACGCACGGATGGAAGGTTGCGAGCGGCGTCGACCTGCACGACCTCGTCGCCCGCTTCGACATCGACGGCATCGGCGCGTTCGTCGTCACCGACATCGCGCATGACGGCATGCTCGACGGTCCGAACGTGGACGGCATCGAGGCAGTGATCCGCGGGACGTCGCGACCCGTGATCGCGAGCGGCGGCGTGTCGTCGCTCGACGACCTGCGCGCCCTCGCCGAGGTCGATGTCGACGCCAAGCGCGTCGCCGGTGCCATCGTCGGCACCGCGCTGCTCGAAGGACGGTTCAGCGTGGAGGAGGGACTCGCCGCGTGCTCGCGTCCCGCGTGATCCCGTGCCTCGACGTCGACGGCGGCCGCGTGGTGAAAGGTGTGCAGTTCGTCGACCTGCGCGACGCGGGCGACCCCGTCGAGCTCGCCGCGCTCTACGACGCCGAGGGCGCCGACGAGATCGTGTTCCTCGACATCACCGCGTCGTCCGACGCGCGGGCGACCATGGTGGACGTGGTCGCCCGGACCGCGGAGCAGGTGTTCATCCCGTTCACGGTTGGAGGCGGGATCCGCACGGTCGAGGACGTCCGCACGATGCTGCGCGCCGGCGCCGAAAAGGTGTCGTTCAACACGGCGGCCGTGGCCGAACCGGAGGTCGTGCAGCGGGCATCGGGGGAGTTCGGCGCCCAGTGCGTGGTGGTCGCGATCGACGCCCGGCGGCGCGACGCCGCCGACCCGTCCGCCGGCTGGGAGGTCTACACGCACGGCGGGCGCACGCCGACCGGCATCGACGCGCTCGTGTGGGCGGAGCGGATGGCCGCGCTCGGTGCCGGCGAGCTGCTCGTCACGTCCATGGATCGCGACGGCACCCAGGCCGGTTACGACCTCGAGCTCCTGCAGGCGACGGGTGACGCGGTCGGCGTCCCCGTCATCGCGAGCGGTGGCGTCGGCACGCTCGAGCACCTCTACGACGGGATCGCCACCGGCGGCGCCTCGGCGGTGCTCGCGGCGTCGATCTTCCATTTCGGGCAGTACCGGATCCACGAGGCGAAGGAGTTCCTGGCCGAACGCGGCGTCACCGTCCGGCCTGCTTCCACCCCCCGCGCGCCTCGGGTACGGTGATCGCCAGCCCAGGGGCGCGGACCTTGCATGCACACGGGGAGGGTCTTCATGCCCGATTGGAACCTGGCCGCACTCGGCAACGTCGACGATCACTTCATTCGGCGTTACCGAGCTTTGCTCGACACCGAGAGTGCGGCGTTCGACGAGCTCGAACACGCCTACGAAGACGGTGATCGAGCCCACTTCGAGACCGACCTCGCCGAATGGCGATCGGCACTCGAGCGGCGGGCATCGTTCCTCGACAAGCACGGGCTCGTCCCCGCGACAGTTCTGCGGGTCTGACGCCGCCCCCGGCGGGGCGTCAGAGCGACGTGAGAAAGTCGCTGGTCGCGTCGACGACGCGGTCGGTGCGGCCCACGAAGAAGTGGCTCGCGCCCGGAACGACCGTGCGGCGCGTGTTCGTCCACGACGCGGTCGCGCTCTCGATCTCGCTCGGCGACCGGAACTCGTCGTGCTCGGCGAGCACGAGCAGCTTCGGCCGTTCGTCTCGCCCCGCGACCTCCGTCTCGGCCGAGTAGCGCAACGGCGGCGCGATCGCGACCCACGCCGCGACGCGCTCGTCGCCGACGGACAGCGCCATGTCGCCGCCGAAGGACCATCCGACGAGCGCGATCGGGATCGCCGGATGCAGCTCGCCCGCGAGCACGTCGAGCGCGGCGACGACGTCGAGCGGTTCGTCGACGCCCTCCGCGTACGTCCCCTCCGAGTTCTCCACGCCGCGGAAGTTGAAGCGCAGGCACGTGACACCGCTGAAGGGGAGCTGCTCGAACAGGGCCGAGGTCACGATGCTGCGCATCGTGCCGCCGAACTGCGGATGCGGGTGGCACAGCACCGCGCCGACTCGTGCGTGTTCGGCACGCGCGACCGCGAGCTCGGCTTCGAGCACGAGCCCGTCGCGCGTGTGGCAGTCGCGCGCCTCGCTCATGCGGTGGTGCCCTCGCCGAGGCCGACTGCGTCGAGCACGAACGCGAGCACGAACGCCTCTTCCTTCCACGCGTCGTAACGGCCGGACGGGCCGTGGTGCCCGGCATCGAGCTCGGTGCGCAGCAAGACCGGCCGGCCGGATGTGGTGTGCGCGCGCAGCCGAGCCACCCACTTCACCGGCTCCCAGAACTGCACCGCCGAGTCGTGGAGCCCCGTCGTGACGAGCATGGGCGGATACGGCTGGTCGCTCACGTTGTCGTACGGCGAGTAGGTCCGCATCACGTCGTAGGTGGCGGCGTCGCTCGGGTTGCCCCACTCCTCCCACTCGGTGACCGTGAGCGGGAGCGACTCGTCCTGCATGGTGGTGAGCACGTCGACGAACGGCACCTCGGCGACGATCGCGGCGAACAGATCGGGCCGCATGTTCACCACCGCGCCCATCAGCAGGCCGCCGGCGCTCGCGCCGCGCGCAACGAGTCGGGCCGGTGAGGTGTACCGCCCGCCGACGAGGTGCTCGGCGCACGCGACGAAGTCGGTGAAGGTGTTGGGCTTGTGCTCGAGCCGGCCGGCCTCGTACCACTCGCGACCGAGCTCACCGCCACCGCGCACGTGCGCGACCGCGAAGACGAAACCACGTTCGAGGAGCGACAGGCGGGCGATGCGGAAGACCGGCGGGATCGACGTCTCGTAGGCGCCGTACCCGTACAGGAGCGCGGGCGCCGACCCGTCGAGCGGCACGTCGCGGCGGCGCACGACCGACATCGGGATGCGGGTGCCGTCCTTCGCCGTCGCCCACAGCCGTTCCGTGACGTACTCGTCGGGGTCGTAGCCGCCGCGGACCGGCTGCTGCTTCACGAGCGTGCTGGCGCGCGTCGTGACGTCGTAGTCGAAGTCGGACGGCGGCCGGTTGAGCGACGCGTACCCGTAGCGGAAGACGTTCGTGTCGTACTCGGGGTTCGCGCCGAGCCACGCCGTGTACACGGGCTCGGGGAACCTCACCGTGATGCCGTCGCCGTCACCCTCGCCGCCGAAGATGCGAAGGTGTTCGAGCGCGTCGCTGCGTTCGGCACACACGAAGTAGTTCGAGAACGCCGTCACGTCTTCGATGCGCACGCCGGGACGGGCCGGCAACACCGTGGTCCACGACGCGCGGCCGGGCCGCGCGACCGGCGCGCTCGCGAGCTCGAAGCCGGTCGCGCCGTCGCGGTTCGTCACGATGAGGAAGCGATCCTCGCCGTTCTCCGTCCGCTGGTGCTCGACGTGGTATTCGTGGCCCTCCTCGCGCGGCTCGACGACGACCGGCTTCGCGCTCGGATCGTCGGCGCGCACGAACCACCACTCGCTCGTGAGCTTCGACTCGCTCCCGAACACGATGTAGCGACCGCTGCGCATCCGCGCCGCGCGCACGAAGTAGCGGTCGTCGCGTTCCTCGAAGATGACGGTGTCGTCCTCGGGCGGGTCGCCGAGTGTGTGCCGCAGGATCTGGTACGGCCGCATCGCGTCGTCGGGACGCGCGTAGAGCAGCGTGCGGCAGTCGTCGAACCACGCGAGGCCGTAGTAGACGTTGGCGATTTCGTCGTCGAGATCGCGATCGCCGCCGAAGTCGCGGAAGCGCAACGTGTAGCGGTCGTCGCCGGAGAAGTCGACGGTGTACGCGCCGATCCGGTGGTCGGGCGACACTGCGAGCTCACCGACGGCGAAGTATTCATGTCCCTTCGCGAGCTCGTTCTCGTCGAGGATGACGTGCTCGTCGCCCCCGCCGCGTGGCCGCCGGCAACCGATCGGGTACTGCTGTCCCTCGACGGTGCGGTCGTAGTACTCCCACGGTCCGTACCGCACGGGTGCGGACACGTCGGTCTCCTGTACGCGCGCGACGATCTCGCGGAAGATCTGCTCGCGCAGACCGTCGAGGTGGCGGAGCGAGGCCGCCGTGAACTCGTTCTCGGCGCGGAGATAGTCGAGCACCTCGGTGTCGCCGTCGCGGATCCCGTACCACTCGTCGACCCGCTCGTGACCGTGCAGGCTCAGGGTCCGGGGCCGGCGAGGCGGGGCCGGCGGGGAAGTCACGAGCGGCCACGGTAGCCGTGGGTGATCCGGGTAAAATTCACTCCCCATGGCACCGGTCGTCACTCCCGTCGCGTTCACCGAGGAAGAGCTGGCAGGGGTGAAGTACGACGCCGGCGGCCTCGTCCCGGCAATCGTCCAGGACGCCGAGAACGGCGAGGTCCTGATGTTCGCGTGGATGAACCCCGAGGCGTTGCGGCGCACGCTCGAGACCGGGCGCACGTGGTTCTGGAGCCGCAGCCGCAGCGAGTTCTGGTGCAAGGGTGAGACCTCGGGTGACCGCCAGTACGTGCGGCGCGCCTCGTACGACTGCGACATGGACGTGTTGCTGTTCGTCGTCGAGCAGGAAGGTCGCGGCGCGTGCCACACGGGGCAACGGAGCTGCTTCTTCCGCGACTTCGGGAGCGGCGCCACTCCCGGCCCGATGTGACGACGTCCCGGCTCGGTTCCGAAGCCGGCGCCGATCCGCTCCGGCCTTCCCTCGACGAGTTCGTCGATCTCGCGCGCGACCACACGGTGGTGCCGGTCTGGCGCGAGGTGCTGGCCGACCTCGAGACGCCGCTGTCGGCGTACGTGAAGCTGGTCGGCGACGCGGAAGGGTTCTTGCTGGAGTCGGTCGAGCACGCGGAACGGTGGGGCCGGTTCTCGTTCGTGGGGCGCGACCCGGTGCGCACGCTCGTCGTGCGCGGGCGCGAGGTGGCATGGCTCGGCGGCCCGCCGATCGACGGGGTGCCGAGCGACGCCGGCGCGCTCGCCGCGCTCGAAGCCCTGCTCGCGCGATACCGCGCGCCGTCACTGGGCGAACTGCCTCCGTTCCACGGCGGCATCGTCGGCTGGCTCGGCTACGACACTGTGCGGGAGATCGAGCGGCTCCCGAACGTGCCGCGCGACGACCTCGGTGCGCCCGACGCGGTGCTGTCGCTCGCGGGCCAGGTCGCCGCGTTCGACCACTTCCGCCAGCGGCTGTTCATGATCGAGAACGTGTACCTCGATCCGGGCGCGTCGGTCGACGAGCTGCGCGCGGCGTACGAGCGCGCGTCGCTCCGCCTCGACGCTGCGGTGGCCGAGCTCGGCAAGCCGTTGCCGTACCTGCCCGCGGTGCCGCCGGCCGACGATCTCGACGAGCTGCCGGACGTGCGGCGCAACATCGGGTTCGACGCGTGGCAAGCCGCGGTCGAAGCGGCGAAGGAGCACATCCTCGCCGGCGACATCTTCCAGGTCGTCCTCGCGCAGCGCTTCGACCTCGTCGACGCGGTCGATCCGTTCGCCGTGTACCGCGTGCTGCGACTCGTGAACCCGTCGCCGTACATGTACTTCCTGCACCATGCCGAGACGACGCTGGTGGGATCGTCCCCCGAACCGATGGTGCAGCTGCGCGACGGCCGGGTGATCAGCCGCCCGATCGCGGGGACGCGCAAGCGCGGTGCCAACGACGAAGCGGACCGCCGCATGGAAGCGGAGCTGAAGGAGCATCCGAAGGAACGGGCCGAACACGTGATGCTCGTCGACCTCGCGCGCAACGATCTCGGGCGCGTCGTGCAGTTCGGGACGGAGCACATGGATGAGCTCATGACCCTTGAGCGTTACTCCCACGTGATGCACCTCACGAGCCAGGTCTCGGGCGAGCTCGCCGACGGCAAGACGCCGGTCGACGTGCTGCGCGCGACGTTCCCCGCGGGCACCGTCAGTGGTGCGCCGAAGGTGCGCGCAATGGAGATCATCGACGACCTCGAACCGACCAAGCGCGGGCCGTACGCCGGCGTGGTCGCGTACCTCGACTTCTCCGGCAACGTCGACACGGCGATCGCGATCCGCACCATGGTGTGGCGCGACGGTCAGGCGACGTTGCAGGCGGGCGCGGGCATCGTCGCCGACTCGGATGCCGCCGACGAAGATCTCGAGTGCCGCAACAAGGCGCGTGCGCTGCTCACCGCAGCGGCCGCGGCGCGCCGCCTCCTGGGGAGTCCCACACGGACATGAGCACCACGATCTACGAGCGACCCGAAGCGGGTGTCGTCACCGTCGAGGGGCCTGACGCGCTCTCGTTCCTGCAGAGCCTGGTCTCGCAGGATCTCGAACCGATGCGCGTCGGCGACCACGCGCCCTCGCTGCTGCTGCAGCCGCAGGGAAAGCTGACGGCGATCTTCGACGTGTACCGGGCATCACCGGAGCGATTCGTGCTCGTCACCGACGACGGCTACGGGCCGGTGCTCGCGGAAGCGCTCAATCGGTTCAAGATCCGCGTGAAGGCGGACGTCGTCGACCGCAGCGGCGAATGGTCGGTGCTCGCAGTCGAGGGGCAGCCGCCCGTCGCCGGGCCGCCCGACGAGGTGGCGCGCCGGCGCGACGAGCTCGTCGACGCGGGTGCGACCGTCGGCGACGACGCCGCGTTCGAACGGGCACGCATCGCGGCCGGTGTCCCGCGGCTCGGTGTCGACGTCGACGACCGGACAATCCCGCAAGAGGCGTTCCTCGAGCGCGACGCGGTGTCGTTCACGAAGGGCTGTTTCCTCGGTCAGGAGCTCGTCTGCCGCATCGACACGCGAGGTCACGTCAACCGGCATCTCCGCCGCCTCGACGTCGACGCGCTCGCGGAGGTCGGCGCCAGCGTCGTCGTCGACGACAAGGAGGTCGGCACGGTCACCAGCGTTGCGCCGACCGAGAACGGTGCCATCGCGCTCGCGACGATTCGGCGCGAGGTGGAGCCCGGTGCGACGGTCACCGTGCGCAATGCCGGCGGTACGGCGGCAACTGCCACCGTCGCCGCTGTATAGCGCGGCGCGTCAACGCAGCGAGACCGCGACGGTCGCGACGTCGTCGTCGAAGCCCCGCAGGTGCACGGCGCCGTTCGGTGTCACTGCGTAGCGCCCGCCGTCACCTTCGATCTCGGCCGCGAGCGCGGACGGCGCGATGACGCGACCCGGCGCCGCGATCTGCGTGAGCCGCGCCGCCAGGTTCACCACGGGCCCGAAGCAGTCGCCGTAGCGCGCCAGCACCTCGCCCGCGGCGACGCCGGCGCGCAGCGGGGGGAGCACGGGATCGGCGTCGACGGCCTCGACGAGCCGGCACGCGATGTTGCACGCGCCTGCGATGTCGGGCGCCGTGAACATCACTTCGTCGCCGATCAGCTTCACCACCCGGCCGCCGCCGCGGTTGACGATGTCGGCGCAACGCGACTCGAACTCGGTCAGCGCGCCGCCGAGCTCACCGAACGACAAGCGGCCCTCCAGCGCCGTCGAGCCACTGAGGTCGGCAAAGCCGATCGCCATCGTGCGCACCTCGTACGACGGCGGTGGGTCTGGCGCCGCCGCCACGGTCACGGGCCGGCGCGCGATGTCGAGGTGGTGACGCAAGAGAATCCCGAACGCGTGCACGAACGGATCGATCAGTGTGGCCGCGCTGGTGTTGGCTTCGGCGAGCGAGAGCAGCGTCGGGTCGGCGTACGTGGCCGGGCCGCCGACCGAAACGATGAACGTCGAGACGAGCGCATCGGCGAGCCGCGCGTTCATCTCGCCGATCAACCGCGCGAGCTGCACTGCGGTTTCAGTGCCGAGGAGATCGCGGCCGACGGCGAACAGCGCGAACAGCTCGACCGACTGCTCGAAGCCGACCGGCGCGTCGGGATCGGCGTGCGGCAGGCCGAACGCGCTCCACAGGCGCGCCATCTCGTCGTCTCCGAGGCCGGCGGCCGTCGCGATCTCGCGTTGCGACATGCGACGCCCGCCCGGACGGAGTCGCACCATGCTCGCGGCGACGAGGTCATCCTTGAACTCGGCGAGGTCGTCCGCGGTCAGTCCGGTGTCGACCAGGTGCTCGAGCAGCGCCAGCCGCGTCGCGGCGTCAGGTGCGTCGGGGTCGTAGAGGCCCTGCGCAACGAGCTCGTCGAGTGTGGTGTCCTCGATGCGGCGAACGTTAACTGCCGGCCGGCAGCTGCACGACGAAGCGCGCGCCGCCGGTCGGGTTCGCCTCCGCGTGCACGTCGCCACCCATCGCGTGGCTGAGCTCGCGCACGATCGCGAGTCCCAAGCCGGTCCCGACCGCACGGCCCGCGGCGCCGCGCCCGGTGTAGAGCCGTTCGAAGACGTGGGGGAGGTCGGCCGTGGGCACGCCGGGACCGTCGTCGGCCACGGCGATCGCCAGCGTGTTCGAGTCGTGCGTCATCGACACCGCGACGTTCTCGGTTGCGTACTTGAGCGCGTTCTCGACGAGGTTGGCGACGATCTGCGCGAGCCGTTCGGGATCGAGATCCGCGGCCGCGGCACCGTCGCGCGCCACGTGCAACGCGACGCCCATGTCGCGCGCAGCCGGTTCGAACGCCTGCGCCGCAGCCGCGACCACTTCGGCGGCGTCGCACGGTCGGGGATGGAGGGAGAACTGGCGCGAGTCGAGGCGCGACAGGTCGAGCAGGTCGCGCACCAGCCGTTCGAGCCGGCGCGCCTCGTTCTGGATCACCGCGGCCGCGCGTTTACGGGCCTCGGGATCGCTGTCGTCGAGGGTGCCGTCGGCGAGCGCCTCCGCGTAGCCGCGGATCGACGTGAGCGGCGTGCGCAGGTCGTGACTGATGCTGAGCAGGAACGCGCGCTCCGAGCCTCGGGCCTCTTCGAGTTGCGACGCCATCGCGTTGAGTGTCGTCGCCAGTGACGCGACCTCGTCGTCGGCGTGTTCACCGACCTCGGCTCGTGCGCTCAGGTCACCGCCCGCCAGCGTGCGGGCGGTTCGTTGCATGTCGCGCAGCGGGCGTGTCATCCGCCGCGCAAGCCAGAACGCGACGCCCGCTGCGATGAGCAACGTGATGCCGGCCGCGAGGAGGAAGTAGGGGCCGGCGCGACCGACGACGTCCGTCTTGATCGGTGCGGTGAGGATGAAGATCGCGTTCTGCAGGGCCGGTGTCCCCGGCACGTCGATCTTCCGGGCGAGGAACGCGGTCGAGTTCACCCAACCGGTGACGGTCGAACCGGCCATCACCTGATCCACGCGGAGGATGTCGACGTGGTTCTGGAGCGCGTCGGGCAGTGTGAAGGCTTGGGCGATCTCGCCAGCGGCCGCTCTCGGTACGACGGTCGAGCCGTCGACGCCCGTGCCGTTGGACGAGAACACGATGCGCGCGTCGAGGAGGTTCAGCAACTGGGCGATGGCGGTGAACGTGCGCAGCCGGGGGCGGCCGGCGGTTGCGGTGTCGGATGCCGCGAAGCCCTGCACCAGGACACGCACGCCTTCTTCGAGCTTGTCCGCCTTGTTCTGCAAGTCGTTGATCGCTGTCTGCTTCGCGGTCGCTCGCGTCAGCAGATACGTCGTCGTGCCGGCGACGGTGAGCGCGCCCAGCGCGAGGAGCACGAACGCGACGACGAGACGGGTGCGCAGGCTCCGGCGGGCGGCCATTCGCTCAGCGCTTCACGTCGAGGCGGTAACCGACGCCGCGCACCGTCGCGATCTGCAGTGCGTCACCGACCTTCTTGCGCACCTGTGCGATGTGCACGTCAACCGTGCGCGCGTCACCGAACCAGTCGTAGCCCCACACGCCGTCGAGGATCTGCTGGCGCGAGAGGGCCAACCCCGTGCGCTCGGCGAGGAAGCGCAGCAGATCGAACTCCTTCGTCGTGAACGGCACCACCTCGCCGTCCACCACCACCTCGCGCCGGCCGACGTCGATCGTCACGTCGCCTGCCTGCAGCACTTCCGTCGACGGCCCGCCGCCGTCGGCCCGCCGCAGCACCGCCTTCACCCGCGCCACGAGCTCGGTGGGCGAGAACGGCTTGGTCACGTAGTCGTCGGCACCGAGCTCGAGCCCGAGCACCCGATCGATCTCGCCGTCGCGTGCCGTGAGGAAGATCACCGGCACCTGCGACGTCTGGCGCAGCCGCCGGCACACCTCCAGACCGTCGATGTCGGGCAGGCCGACGTCGAGCACGACGAGGCGGGGCCGGTGTTCGGCCACGGCGGCGAGCGCACCTTCGCCCGTCGCCGCCTTCTGGACCCGGTACCCCTCGCGCTCGAGGTAGAGCTCGACCAGGTCGGCGATGTTCCTCTCGTCGTCCACCACGACGACGGTCCCGCGTTCCATACGGCTCATCGTGGCAGGCGCGCGACTGAGCTTTGTGAGCAGCGTGTGAGCGGAATGTCAGGGCGAACGCTCAGGGCGCGTCGAAGCGCCCGGTGCGCGCGATCTTGCCGAGCCACTCGCCGCTCGGCTTCACGGTCCGTTCCTGGGTCGCGCGGTCGACGGCGACGATCCCGAAGCGAGGCACGTAGCCGAGGGCCCACTCGAAGTTGTCCATGAGCGACCAGTAGACGTAGCCGCGCACGTCGAGACCGTCGTCGAGACACCGCGCGACGCCTTCGAGCGCGGTGCTGACGTAGCGGATGCGGTCGCCGTCGTCGTCGGTGCCGATCCCGTTCTCCGTCACGTACACGGGCACCGCGGCGACGTCGACGGCATGGCGGATCGCGACCTCGAGCGACTGCGGCCAGTACTCGTAGCCCATCGAGCTGACGACGGGCACGCCGTCTTCGGGGCCGAGCGGCATGCCGTTCGCGCCGATGCGCGTGCGCGAGTACGCCTGCACGCCGACGTAGTCGTCGTCGACGGAGGCTTCGAGGTATTGGTCCTCGTGCATGTGCCGCACGTTGGCCAGCATCTCCTCGGCACCATCGGGCGCCCACCAGTCGCCCATCGCGACGCACTGGCCGACGGGGAAGTCGCCCGGGCCGGCCTTGATCCGGGGCGCGGCGGCGCGGTGGGCGGCGATCAGGTTGTCGGCGCACCGCTGATACTCCGCGAGGTTCTGGTGGCCGGGCGGGAAGAGACCCATCGCGTAGCCGAGCATCGACACGACATTCGGCTCGTTGATCGTGCACGCCATGCCGATCTCGTCGCCGAGCCGCGCCGTCGCGCGCTCACAGAAGCGCGCGAAGCGATCAACGATCTCGGGTGCGAGCCAGCCGCCGCGCGCCGCGAGCCAGCGCGGTGTCGTGAAGTGGTGGAACGTCACCGACGGCACGAGGTCGTTGTCGCGACACGCCGCGATCATCCGTGCGTAGTGATCGAGCGCGCTGGTCGAGAACTCACCGTCCTCGGGTTCGATGCGCGACCACTCCAGCGAGAAGCGATACGCACCGAAACCGAGCTGCGCGATGAGCGCGATGTCGGCGGGATAGCGCCAGAGGTGGTCGCAGCAGTCACCCGAGGGTTCCACGCACGGCGTGCCCTCGGCGTGCTCCCACGCCCACCAGTCGTTGTTCCAGTTACCGCCTTCGACCTGGTGCGCCGCCGTCGCGACACCCCACAGGAACCCGTCGGGGAACGTGATCGTCACGGTGGGGGAGACTAGAAGGAACGGTACGCTTCATGTGTCCATGAGCGTCCTCGACGAGATCCTTGCGGCGAAGCGGGACGAGGTCACGTTGCTGCACCAGCCCGCGGCGCGGCGCGCGATCGAACGCGCGGCGCTCGACGCACCCGCGCCGCGCGACTTCGCCGGTGCGCTGCGCCGCGCCGACGGGATGCTCGCCGTCGTCGCGGAGCTGAAGCGTCGCTCACCGTCGAAGGGCGACCTCGCGCCCGACCTCGATCCCGCCGTCACCGCGAAGGCGTACGAGGTGGGTGGCGCGTCGGCACTGTCCGTGCTCACCGACAGCTTGTTCTTCGGCGGTTCCATCGACGATCTCCGCGCTGCGCGCGAAGTAACGCAACTGCCGGCGCTGCGCAAGGACTTCACGATCGCCGAGATCCAGTGCTACGAGGCGCGCGCGATCGGCGCCGACGCACTCTTGCTGATCGTCGCCGCGTTCCGTGACGACGCGTACCTGCGCGACCTGCACGCACTCGCGTTCGACCTCGGCCTCGCGGTGCTGACGGAAACGCACGATGCATCGGAGGTGGAGCGCGCCGTCGACGTCGGGGCGCGCATCGTCGGCGTGAACAGCCGCAGCCTCCACACCTTCGCCGAGAACCTCGACGGGACGATCGCGCTGGCCGCGCAACTGCCGCCGGACTTCATCACGATCGCAGAGAGCGCGATCCGAACCGCGGAAGACGCGGCGAGCGTCGCAGCGGCAGGGTTCGACGCGGTGCTCGTGGGCGAGGCCCTCGTGCGCGCCGCCGACCCCACTGCGCTCGTCCGGGCATTTGCCGGTAACCGCGTCGCCGGAAGGGGGGCATCGACATGACCGACGGACCGACCCGCTTCAACCTGCCCGAATCGGACCTGCCGACGGCTTGGTACAACTGCGCGGGCGACCTCCCGGCACCGATGCAACCGCCGCTGCATCCCGGGACGAAGGAACCGGCCGGTCCGGGCGACCTCGCCCCGCTCTTCCCGATGGCCCTGATCGAGCAAGAGGTGAGCGCGGCACCGACGATCGACATCCCGGGCGCGGTGCTCGACGTGCTGCGCCTGTGGCGGCCGACGCCACTCGTGCGGGCCCGCCGGCTGGAGCAGGCGCTCGGCACCCCGGCGCGCATCTACTACAAGGACGAGTCGCTGTCGCCGGCCGGTTCGCACAAGCCGAACACCGCGGTGCCGCAGGCGTACTACAACGCGCAAGACGGTACGAAGCGGCTCAGCACCGAGACCGGCGCGGGACAGTGGGGATCCGCACTCGCATTCGCGTGCGCGCAGTACGACCTCGAGTGCAAGGTGTACATGGTCCGAGCGTCGTACGAGCAGAAGCCGTACCGGCGCGTGCTCATGGAGACGTGGGGTGCGAGCGTCGTCGCGTCACCCGTCGACGACCCGACGCATCCCGGCTCGCTCGGGACCGCGATCTCCGATGCGGTGCGCGACGCGGCGTCGCGTGACGACACCCACTACTCACTCGGGTCGGTGCTCAACCACGTGCTGTTGCACCAGACGATCATCGGGCTCGAGGCGAAGCAGCAGCTCGCGCTGGCGGGTGAGTCGCGGCCCGACGTCGTCGTCGGTTCGTGCGGTGGTGGCTCGAACCTCGGGGGCATCGCGCTGCCGTTCCTCACCGACACGGCCGTGCGACTCGTGGCGGTCGAGCCCGCGTCCTGCCCGACCTTGACGGGCGGCACGTTCGAGTACGACTTCGGCGACACCGCGGGCATGACGCCGTTGCTGCCGATGTACACGCTCGGGCACGACTTCGTGCCGCCGTCGATCCACGCGGGCGGATTGCGCTACCACGGGGACTCACCGATCATCTCGCTCCTCGTGCAGCAGCGCCGGATGGAGGCGATCGCCTACCCGCAGGGCAAGACCTTCGAGGCCGCGGTTCAGTTCGCGCGCGCGGAGGGCAAGATTCCTGCACCCGAGACGGGCCATGCGATCCGCGGCGCGATCGACGAAGCGCTCGCGGCGAAAGAAGCGGGCGAGGAGCGCGTGATCCTCTTCAACTACTCCGGCCACGGGTTCCTCGACCTCGCCGCCTACGACGACTTCAATCACGGACGGCTCACGGACGCCTGACGATGTTCATCAAGATCTGCGGCACGACGAACGAGGAGGATGCGCTGCTCGCGACCGCGCTCGGCGCGGACGCGATCGGTTTCATCTTCGCCCCGAGCCGGCGGCAGGTGTGGCCCGAGGACGTCAAGCCGATCATCAAGCGGCTGCCGCACGAGATGATCGCGATCGGCGTGTTCGTGAACGAACGACCGGAGCGGGTCGTCGAGATCGCGAGCACCGTCGGTCTGAAGGGTGTGCAGCTGCACGGGCGCGAGCCGCTGTCGGAAGTGCGGTGGGTGCGCGAGCGGGTGCCGTTCGTCATCCAGGGCTTTCGCGCCGGCGACCCCGCCCTCGCCTCGGTGGCGAACGGTCCGGCCGACGTCGTGCTCATCGATTCACCGAATCCTGGTTCGGGCCACGTGTTCGACTGGCGGCTCGCCGAAGGCGCGCCGGGTGGCGTGCGGTTGCTGCTCGCCGGCGGTCTCAACTACGACAACGTCGGCGAGGCGATCCGCCGTGTGCGGCCGTGGGGCGTCGACGTCGCGACGGGAGTCGAGTCGGGTCCGGGCCAGAAGGATCCGCGCAAGCTGCGGCTGTTCATCGAGGCGGCGCGCGCGGCCGGTGACGCGCTCGCGGAACCGGTGCGCGAGAGCGGCACGCGTCATCGCCCCTACGACTGGGCCGACGACGTCCTCTAACCAAGTGCTGACGTTCGACTGACGCCCGCCGCACGCGGGCGGCCGATGCTCCGTTCGTCCCCCCGGATGAAGGAGCACCGATGTTCTTTCCAGCACAGTGGGATCCGAAGCTTGGAATTCACGTGACTTGAAGTCGCGGCCGCACTGACCCTATAGTGAGTCGTATTAATTTAAATCATACCAACATGGTCAAATAAAACGAAAGGCTCAGTCGAAAGACTGGGCCTTTCGTTTTAATCTGATCGGCACGTAAGAGGTTCCAACTTTCACCATAATGAAA